>SXGT01829551.1_pt1 | contig 13944 bp, 14 predicted proteins | sample 3176221 | NCBI WGS metagenome assembly SXGT01 (sample SAMN11356862, study PRJNA531348) | freshwater metagenome | isolation source: freshwater sample F1-120 | place: China: Fuxian Lake, Yuxi | collected 2017-12-25 | reverse complement strand
TTGGCAGAGCAACTGCCTCTTAATCAGTGGGTTCCGGGTTCAAGTCCCGGGGGGTGTACTGAAGGCTCGGAGCCACTCTCGCCAGTGATTCCGGGCCTTTTGCGTTGTCCGGGGTGTTCGGCGACTCAGGTCGGAGCCACAACTGCATCCGCGAACCTCTCCAGAACCTCTCGGCGGCGTTCGGAGGATTGCGCTATTCGTCAGTCGACCAGACCAAGGGATTGATGTCGTCGGCTGACGTGAGCAGGGGCGAGACCTACCGAGTTGGTTGCCGTTGCCGTTGGAATGTCCATACTCTCTCCAGCACTGAGCGTTGAGAGTTTGCTATTCTTAGTGACAGAAATGTAGCTATAGCTAAAATTCGAGAACTGGGAGGAGTGAAGATGGCATCGACGATCAAGTCGACTCGGCTTGCGGCAGGGATCAGCGTCAACGAGCTCGCCAAGCGACTGGGGGTCACTCCCAGCGCTATTTCTCAGCTCGAGCGCTCCGAGGCTGAAGGCACGATCAAGCTCAACTCGCTGCGTGAGGCGCTCGCGGCGATGGGGGCAAACCTCCGGCTGACAGCTGGGGCGGAGAATCGCATGTCGCGTTACGCGCCATACCGCGTCGCAGAGTCACTCGCTGATTCGCTGATATCGAGCAAGGACTCGACGTTTCCGCTGCGACTACTCACCCACGCGGCCAAGGAACTGCGCGATAACGCGGAGATTTTTGATCCATCGGAGATCGCACTCGCGCCTACCGCGCTTCCTGACAAGCGATGGGACACGCTGATGCGTGCGGTGTTTGCGAACACGCTGCCGCCGTCACAGCGTCCTGCATGGATGAAGGCGAGCAAGCTCGCGGAACCCTGGTTTGTTTCGGAGTACCCGGCTCTTCGAGAGCGCGCGAAGGAGACAACTCCTGACTACCTGAGGCGACTCAATATCTTCATCGATGAGCAAAGCCTGTCGCGCGCCTGATGTCCGTCAACGAACATCAACTGGATCCCGTCGAGGTTCGTCATCTGCTCGACGTGCTGGAACAGCGGCTGAAGGACGAAGGGATCGACGCACGGGTCCACGTCATCGGCGGTTCAGCCATGGCGCTCTTGTTTCCGGAGGACAGCGAGACGCGATTCACCACAGACATCGACGCTGCGGTTAGCCCTCGGCCGGAAGTGCTCGGCGTTGTTGACAAGATCGCCGAGGAAATGGGGCTCTCGCCGACGTGGCTCAACGCGAACGGCACGCCGTTCATCCCTCCGCGTTCACCAGGCTTTGCCGTGCTGACCGGGGTGACCGTGACGATCGCGACCGTCGAGGAGCTGATTGCAATGAAGCTGGCTGCATCCCGCGATCAAGATCTCTTCGACCTCGGCATACTCGCCCGCCACGCCGGCATCACGGATCCGGCGCAGTTGGTTGACATAGCGTTCGCGGCCTACGGGGAGGACTCGGTTGTGCTGACGGACGGTCGCGAGGACTACCTGATGATGGCGAAGCAGGCGATTGTTGCCGAGCAGAAGCGCTCGAAGAGGGCCGCTAGGCGGCGTTCGAGCGGGTCGTGAAAGCTCGGTACCCCCCGGATCAGTGCCCGATCATCGGCAGGCAGCCCCCGTCGAGGATGTAGCCGCCCGCGTCGATCTCGAGTCCGCGCGCGGAGACTTCGCCGAAGAGGCATCCGCCGAAGTCGGCCGCGACTCCGAATGCGACCGCCGTGCCATCCGGGCGCTCGGCGACCAGCGTCTGGATCGTCTCCCGAGGGTGGCCGGCCTCGACCAGCGCCGCGACGACCGCCTCGTCGGTGACGGTCGCGCCGGGGAGGGCGAACGGCTCGAGTGCCGCGGACGCCGCCTCGAGCGGTGCGGCCGAATCGGCGAGCTGCTCGTCGGAGAGCGGTCGGCGCTTGCGGTAGCGCTCGTTCTCGGCCATGGCCGCGTCGGGGTCGAACGGTGCGCAGTTGCCGGGCGCGTTTCCCTCGACGGTCTCGGGGCAGGCCGCCGTCGGCGTCGGGGTGGGGGATTCGGCTCCCGGGGCGGCCGCGCATCCGGCGAGCAGGAGCACGCCGGCGACGGACGCGAGGGCGCGATGCATGGTCGACATCGTTCCACCCTACGCAGTTCGAGCGATTCTCACTAATGTCCGTGCGGACTCCGGCCTTCAGGGCCTGCACAGGTGCGCCGACCTACCATCGTTGGACCACGACTCTGCAGGGGGAATCGCGTGTACTCGCTGGCCAGCGACCAGTCCGACCACGGCTTCACAGGGCTCACCGGCTTCGCCGCCGATGTGCTCTACGCCGTCGGTGACATCGGCGTCGGGCTCTTGGTGCTCGTGGAGATGATCTTCCCGCCCATCCCGAGCGAGGTGATCCTCCCGTTCGCGGGCTACCTCACCCAGACGGGCTCGCTGACCATCGTGGGCCTGCTGCTCTGGAGCACGCTCGGTGCGCTGCTCGGCTCGCTGGTGTACTACGGCATCGGACGGGCGATCGGCATGAAGCGAGCCATCGCGATCATGGCGTGGACCCGGATCATCAGCCTCGACGACCTCGAGCGGGGCGTTGCCTGGTTCGAGAAGTACGGCGCGTGGTCGGTGCTCGCCGGTCGGATGATCCCCGGAATCCGCAGCGTCATCTCGTTGCCCGCCGGCGCCGCGCGGATGCACCTGCTGGTCTTCAGCGTGTTCTCGTTCGTGGGCGCTCTCGGCTGGAACTCCCTGCTCATCGGCATGGGCGCAGCGCTCGGAACCCAGCACGAGCTCCTCGAGCAGTACCTCGCCTACCTCGACTACGTCGTCTACAGCGCGCTGGCCCTCGCGGTGGCCGTGCTCGTGATCCGGCGACTGCGGGAGGCCGCTCGCACCCGTCGACTCGCTCGCGCGGAACTGCAGGATTAGGCCGGGTTCCCAGCCTCCTCCTAGGTCCATTCGTAAGCATGGAGTAATCGCCAACGGTGGCGTGCGCGTGAACGCACACCGTGGGGAGGGAATTCGTGGCCGATCTTGTCGTCGGGTCGACTAAGCGTCGGCTGGACCTGCAGGCGCTGCGCGCGCTCGCCGTCGTCGCGGTCGTGGTGAACCACTCGTGGCCGGGACTCGCTCCCGGCGGCTATCTCGGCGTCGACATCTTCTTCGTCGTGTCGGGCTACCTCATCACCCGACACCTCGTCGGCGAGCACACGCGCGAGGGGCGCATCCGGCTCGGCCGCTTCTATCTCCGCCGCGCTCGCAGGCTGCTGCCGGCGGCGACCGTCGTGCTCGTCGCGATCTCGCTCCTCACCCTCGCGGTCGTGCCCCAGCGGCAGTGGGGCGCGTTCTTCACCCAGATCGGGGCGAGCGCGCTCTACGTGCAGAACTGGGTGCTCCTCACCCCGGTCACCGGGCCGATGCCCGACACCGCCGTTCGCCACTTCTGGTCGCTCTCCGTCGAGGAGCAGTTCTACCTGGCGTGGCCGCTGCTCGTGATCGCGGGCGCGGCGCTCGCCGCGCGGTTGCGCCGGCCGACCCGGCCCGTGCTGTTCGTCGGCGCGAGCATCCTCGTCATCGCATCACTGGCCTACTGGATCGCCGCGAGCGCTGCCGACTACCAGCTCGCGTACTTCTCGACCTTCTCGAGGGCGTGGGAGTTCGCGGCGGGCGGCGCCCTCGCCCTGCTGCCCGGCCTCGCCGTGCGCGGCCGCCGGGCCGATGTGCTGTTCTGGGCGGGGCTCGCCGCGCTCGTCGCGTCGATCGTGGGGTTCGCCGACAACCCCGGCGCCTGGGCGATCATCCCGATCGCAGCGACGATCGCGATCATCGTCTCCAGCAATGAGGCGCTTCCGGCGTCCGCCCGGTGGATCGTCGGCTGGCGGCCGGTGCAGTTCACCGGGGACATCTCCTACGCCCTGTACCTGTGGCACTGGCCGGTGCTGCTGTTCGCCCCCTACATCACCGGGGTGCCGAGCGAGACGTGGTTCATGCTGCTGCTGCTGGCCTTCGCGGTGGTGCTGTCGTGGGCGACCACGCACTTCGTCGAGAACCCCATCCGGCGCACGCCGCTCGACGGCCGGCAGTTCCGCCCGCAGCGCCGATTCGCGAGCGCCGCCGTCGGAGCCGGTCTCGCGCTCACGCTCGGGGTGTCGGCGGTGGGCAGCTGGGCTGATTCGCCCAAGGATGCCCCGGCGGTCGCGTGTCTCGAGCGAGGCGTGTTCCGCGAGCCCGCCCCCGCCACCGTCGACTAGCTGAAGTCGCGCGCGAGTGCGTCGGCGTGCTCCACGGTGAGGCCGGCCTCCGTCGCGAACTGAGGCCAGGAGTCGAGGGCGTCCCGCACGGCGGCGATCGCGCTCGCCGCCCGCTCGATGCCGAAGCGATCGGCGACCGCCATCAGGTCGGCACGAGTGATGTCCGTCGACTTGCCGTTCACGCTCATGAGGTGCTGCCGCAGCCACCGGCTTTCGGGGGCGTAGGCGTGGGTCACGTCGTAGGCGGGAGCGAGCGACCACTCGCCCTCCGGCGACATGAGGAACGCGACGTTCTTCGTGTGGTCGTCGCAGTTCGCCGCCATCACGTTGAAGGCCATGCGCGTGAACGCCTGGTGGAGCGCGTCCGCGCCCAGCCCGAGGGCGTCGATCCGCGCGAAGTACTGGGCGTAGTCGTGCACGCCGATCGCGTTGAAGTCGAGCCCGTCCATTCCGCAGAGGGTGAGCATGTGCATCCGGCTGCCGTCGTCGAGACGGTCGAATCGCCGGGTCATGAAGTGCGCCCGGCCGTGCTCCTCCAGCAGTCGGGTCTCCGCCATCTGGATGCCCGCCGCTCGAGCCATGAGCGAGTACGCGTACTCCACCCTCCCGTAGTTCTGGCCCGGGCCGAGCTGGGCGTCCACGCCGATGCCGTCGAACTTCAGGAGCCAGGCGCCGAATCCGGGCGGGGGAGGGACGTGCCCCGAGCGGATCTCGCCGGTCTCGAGGTTGACGTTGACGATCGCCTTGGCACGGGCCCCGCCCGCACTCGTGCCGACCTCGATGATGCGCCGCAGTGCCGCCTGCGACTCGTCCTCGCTGGCGAGCGAACCCGTCACGGCCCGGCGGGCGGAGAGGATCAGCCGCGAGAGGTTGAGAGCCGTGGGCGGCGGCAGCGCGGGAGTGCGGTCGGGGTGGAACTGCAGCGCCCCCAGTCCGCGATCGCCGAGGTAGGCGAGCCGGTCGAGGGCGGTCACCTGGGCGGGGGCGACGCCGTTGCGCGCGAGCCAGGCATCCACGATCGCGTTGCCGAACCGGTCGGGGAGGGAGTCGGCCAGCGGGGGAGGGAGCCGGTGGTAGGTCTCGACGGGGTAGCCCGGGAACGAGTAGACCGTGCGCGCGAGGGGCATGAGCGCGGGGGCGATCTCGATGCCCCGTGCGATCCAGGTGGGGTCGTACTCGAACGCGTAGGCGCCTCGGCTCGCGGACGCGGCGATCGCGCCCACCGGGTTGCCCCACGCGGTGACCTCGACGACGTCGACGGGGATGTAGGCCATCAGCGGTTCCTCGGCACGCGCTGCGGCCGGGCCGGTCGGCGGCGCTCCTGGCGGAGGAGCTCGATGGGGCTCGGGCCGGGGCCGATCGGGTCGAGCGATTGCAGCCAGTCCTCGCGACCGAGCACCCTCACGACGCGGATGAGCGTCGCGAGGGTCGAGCCGTCGCCGCGCTCGAGCGAGCCGAGCGTGCGGCGGGAGATGTTGGCGCGATCAGCGAGCTCGGCCTGGTCCATGAGCGAGGCGATGCGCAGAGCGCGCACCTGCTCGCCGATTCGCAGCTCCCAGGAGTTCGTGGATTGAGCGTCCATAAAGAGCAGTATTCCACTAAATAAGTGAGTTTGTTAGATTAAAGAGCAGAAAGTAACCCAATAACTGTCAAATAGGCTCGATTCGACTGGTCTACGCGGGATACCCTGAAGCCATGCCGGAACTCCCGCTCGGCCCGTGGGCCAAGTCGTTGCCCCCGTCGTCGTGGGGTCTGACCGACCGCGAGTTCCTCGAGGAGCGACCGCGGTTGTCCGCGTTCGCCACCCCACTACTCACACTGGACCGATCCGCGCTGGAACACAACGTCGCGCTGATGGCGGCGTGGTCCGCCACTCGCGGACTCCAGCTCGCTCCCCACGGCAAGACGACGATGGCGCCGCAGCTGTGGCGGCAGCTCATCGACGCCGGCGCGTGGGGCATCACCCTCGCGACGGGGTGGCAGGTGCAGTTCGCGCGGTCGGTGGGGATGCGCCGCATCCTGCTCGCCAACGAACTCGTCGACCCCTCGCAGCTGCGGTGGCTGGGGGACGAACTCGCCGACCCCGGGTTCGAGTTCGCCTGCTGGGCGGACAGCGTGGCCGCGGTCGAGGCGATGGAGGCGGCGCTCGGGGGAGCGGCTCGCCCCGTCGACGTGATCGTCGAGCTCGGGCATCCCAGCGGTCGAACCGGCGCGCGGGGCGTCGACGCGGCGCTCGAGGTGGCGCAAGCCATCGCGGGGGCGAAGCACGTGCGACTCGCGGGAGTCGGGGGATACGAGGGAAGCTACGCGAAGGCCCGCACGCCCGAGGGCGCGGACGCCGTGCGACGGTACCTCGACGACATCGCCCTCGTGCACTCGAGACTCGACTGGCAGGAGCGCCCGATCATCACCGCGGGGGGCAGCGCGTGGTTCGACCTCGTCGACGAGGTGCTCGGCCCGCTCCGCGACGACGCGACGGTCATCCTGCGCTCGGGGGCCTACCAGGTCCATGACTCCGGCTTCTACGCCGGGATCACGCCGCTGGCGTCCCTCCGCGCCGCGATGCACGGGTGGACGCGAGTGCTCTCCGTGCCGGAACCGGGCCTCGCGATTCTCGACGGGGGCAAGCGGGACTTCCCCTACGACGAGGGGATGCCCAGCTCCCCCCACGGCGAGGTCGTGAAGCTCAACGACCAGCACGCGTTCCTCCGCACCGATTCCGTCGGGGTCGGACACCGGCTCCGCCTCGGTCTCTCCCACCCGTGCACCGCGTTCGACAAGTGGCGCCTCATCCCCGTCGTCGACGACGCCGACGTCGACGACCCGACCGTCGTGGACCTGGTGCGGACGTTCTTCTAGGGGTCGCCGGGGTGCCGCGCACGCCCGAGCCCCAACCGATGGTCTAGGTGGTATACATGTCTCGTGTCCGCCGAGTCAGAGTCGCCCGCCATTCGCCCGGACTACCCCGAGCCGCTGTGGATCCAGGCGGCGAACCTGATCACGGCGGAGATCGATAGCGGCGTGCTCAAGCCCGGGATGCGACTGCCCCCGGAACGCGAGCTGTGCGAACAGCTCGGCATCAGCCGAGTCACCCTGCGCAAGGCCCTGACCAAGCTCGTGGAGGACGGCCTGGTGAGCGCCTCCCACGGTCGCGGCTGGTACGTCGCATCCACCTCGACGAGCAAGGAGTGGCCCAACAGTCTCGAGTCGTTCTCCGAGACCGCGCGCCGGATGGGCCTGACCGCCAGCTCGCGGATCCTCCGCGCCGAGGTGATCCCGGCCACGCTCGACGAGGCGGAGGAGTTCCACGTCGCGCCGGGCAGCCCGCTCTTCCACCTCGACCGCGTCCGGGCCCTCAACGGCGTTCCGACCGCGATCGACTACACGCGAATCCCCTACGAGTACGTGCCGGGCTTCCTCGAGAAGGACTTCACGAGCGGTTCCCTCTACGAGGAGCTCGAGAACGCCGGCGTCGCACCCGCCCGCGCCGACTCGACGATCGAGGCCAGGGCCGCCGACCAGTACGCTGCCGAGCACCTCGACATCGGCATCGGCAAGCCCCTCCTCGTCATGAACCAGCGGGTCATGGACGCCACCGGTCGACCGCTCCTGTCCTCCAAGATCCAGTACTCCGGGGAGCGCTACCGCCTGCGCACGTTCTTCGCGCGCACGCACTAGTACTACTCAGGACTCCTCGCGCCGGGACGGCAGCGCGCTACTTGCCGTAGCCGGCGCTCAGCCCCTGGATGAACTGGCGCGAGAACACCGTGAACAGCACGATGAGCGGCACCGCGCCGAGGGTGAGGGCCGCCAGCAACGCCGGGTAGTCACTCTGGAACTGGCCGACGAACTGCTGCACGCCGAGCGTGACCGTCTGGTTCTCCCGCGACGGCGCCAGGATGAGCGGGAACCACAGGTCGTTCCACACCGGCAGCATCGTGATGGATGCCACGGCCGCGATGCCGGGCCGCACGATCGGCACCGCGATACCGAGCGTGCGGAACTCGCCCGCCCCGTCGATGCGCGCCGCCTCCTTCAGTTCGGTGGGCACCGACCGGAAGTAGGTCATCATGAGCGCGACCGCCAGCGGCAGCGTCATCGCGGTGTAGACGAGGACGAGCGCCAGCAGCGTGTCGATGATGCCCCACGAGATCATCGTCTTGAGGATCGGAACGGTGCCGAGGCGGATCGGCAGCATGATGCCGATGATGAAGAACCCCGCCAGCAGCGGGGCGATCCGCACCTTGTACTCGGTGAGGGCCCACGCCGCGAACGTCGCGAGCACGATCACGAGCAGCGTCGTCGAGATCGTCACGATGAGGCTGTTCTGGTAGTTGAGGAAGAACTCGCCGCGCTTGAAGACGTTCTCGTACCCCTGCAGGTTGAACGTCTCGGCCGTGGGCGGCACGAACGGCCCCGTGAAGATGCCCTGCGTCGTCTTGAACGAGTTCATGATGACGGTCAGGATCGGGCCGATCGCGAGGATGACGAACACGATGAGCAGTCCGTGCGTGAGCAGGACGCTCGGCAGTGCCGCCGAAGTGGATCGTTTCGAGGTCATGGTCCGGCCTCTCCTAGAGCTCGTAGGTCTTGAGTCGACGCTGCAGCACCCAGAAGTACGCGGCGGTCGTGACGAGGATGATGAAGAAGATCACCGAGGCGACGGTCGCCCCGAGATCGAGGTTCGCGACCTGGCCGCTCGAGCCGAAGAAGGTCCGGTAGAAGAGCGTGCCGAGGATGTCGGTGGAGTAGTTGGGCCCCGGAGCCGATCCGTTGAGCGCGTAGACGATGTCGAACCCGTTGAAGGTCCAGATGTAGGTGAGGATCGCGATGAGCCCGAACTGGGGAGCGATCAGCGGGAACTTGATGCGCCAGAAGGTCTTCCAGCCCGTCGAACCGTCGATTCGCGCCGCCTCCAGGATGTCGCCGGGGATGGCGAGGAGGGCGGTGTAGAGGAAGATCATCGGGATTCCGATGTACTGCCACACCGACATCAGGGAGATCGTGGGCAGTGCGGTGAGCTCATTGCCGAGGAGCGGAAAGCTCACGACGCCCCACAGGGGGCTGATGATGAGCCGCCAGATGAAGCCCACGATCACCACGGAGAGGGTCGCGGGGATGAACAGCAGCGTCCGGTACACGCCCGTCGAGCGCCGCAGCACCCCCGAGGTCAGCAGCGCCGCCATGAGCAGTCCCACCGGCACCTCGACGACGAGGTGGATGAGGAAGAAGACCACGTTGTTGCCGAGCGCGTTCCAGAAGCGCTCGCTCGTCGCCTCGTTCGTGAAGAGGAAGACGTAGTTCTCGAACCCGACGAAGACGCTGTCGGCCGACCCGTCGGTGTCGAAGAAGCTCAGGAAGACCGAGCTGATGAGGGGATAGACACTGAACGCCACATAGATCACCAGGGCGGGCAGCACGAAGAGGATGAGGTTGCGGTAGCTGGCAACGGTGCGCTTCACGCCTGCTCCTTCGGGTCGCGGTGTACGGATGATACGGCGATGGGCCGCGACGGCGTGCGCCTGACGCGGCCCATCGGTCGTGTGCTGGGACTACTGCCCGGGGACGTACCAGGAGTCGAGCCCGGCCTGGAGTTCCGCGGTCGCGGACTCCGGGGTCAGGGTTCCCGCGTACATCTGCTGCAGGGCGACCCAGATCTCGTCGTCGAGCGGCGGGGTTCCGGCACTCAGTCGGTCGAGCGCGAGGCGCGGCGTGAGTTCGGCATCCGTCTTCAGGTCGCTGAAGGCCTGGGCGAGCGGGTTGTCGTACGACGGCGCGTCGGTCGTCATCGCGAAGAAGCCGGGGAGCTTGTTCACGTAGAGCTCGAGGAACTCGGGGGTGACGAGCCAGTTGAGGAACTCGGTCGCGGCCTCCTTGTTCTCGCTCGCCGCGTTGAGGCCGATCGCCATGTCGGGCATCTCCTGCTGGTAGCGCTGGTCGCCCGCGGCGGGCACCGGTGCGCCGAACACGCCGACGTCGAGGCCGGTGCTGGTCAGCTGGTTGATGTTCCAGGAGCCGTCAGGGATGATCGCCGCCTGGCCGAGGCTGAACAGCTGGCTCATGTCGTCGTAGGTGATCGCCTCGTAGCCGGCGGGAAGGAAGGGCACGAGCTCGTTGGTGGCCTCGAACGCCGCGACGAAGCCGGGGTCCGTGAGCTTCTGGGTGCCGTCGATCAGGCCGAGCCGGCCCTCTTCGCCCTTCCAGTAGTTCGGGCCGAGGTTGTAGAGCACGTTGTAGGCGAGCTGCCACCCGTCCGCGGAGCCGAGGGCGAGCGGCGTGTAGGTGCCGTCATCCTTGATGGCCTGCAGCACGTCGATGAAGTCGGCCTGCGTCTCCGGGATCTCGAGACCGAGCTCGTCGAAGATCGCCGTGTTGTAGTAGAAGCCGGCGAGGACGGATGCCACGGGCACGCAGTAGGTCGCGCCGTCGGCGCCCTGCCAGGCCGCCTGCGCCGTGTCGGTGAACGCGTCGAGCGCCTCGAGACCGGTGAGGTCGTCGAAGTAGCCGTCGGCGATCCACGCGCGGTTGACGTCGAACGGGCGACACGTGATGAGGTCGGGCGCGTTGCCGCCCTCGACCTGCGACTGGATGGCCGCGTTGTAGTCGTTGGTGTCGGTCGCCGCGAACTCCACCTCGATGCCGGGGTGGCTCTCGTGGAACGCGGGGAGGATCTCGTCCTCCCACATTGCGATGTCCTCGGTTCGCCAGCTGCCGAGGGTGATCTTGACGGTGTCGCCGCCGTCGGATCCTCCGGTCGCGCATCCGGCCAGCGTCAGGCCCATGGCGGTGACGGCGATTGCTGCGAGTGGTGCAAGTCGTGAACGCATTGTGTCCTCTCTACACATCGTGCTTCGGGTGAAGCCACCGCTCCGTGGTTGCCGAGCGCGTGTGTCCGTCAGCATATAGATGTGATGAAGAGGTAGCAAGAGGTATTTTGAAATTGGCAAATAGGTAGACCACACGTCTACCACTCAGTATCATGTGGTTTGCACCCGCGGGCACGCGCCCGCACAGAACAAGGAGGACGCATGGTTGGGATTGGCATTCTGGGATCTGGCTTCATCAGTGACCAGTACGTCGACGGATTGCAGGATGTTCGAACCGCCGACCTCGTCGCCAACTACTCCCGCGACCTCGAGCGCGCCCGCGAGTTCGCCGCCAAGTGGGCGCCCATCGTCTCGGTCTCGGGCGGCATGACCTCCTACGACGACATGGAGGCGCTGTGCGCCGACCCGGCCGTCGAGCTCGTGATCATCGCCCTCCCCAACGAGATCCATGTCGAGGCGGTGCGCCTGGCCGCCAAGCACGGCAAGGGCGTCATCTGCACCAAGCCGCTCGCGCGAACCGGCGCCGAGGCCAAGCAGATCCTCGACATCGTCGAGGAGACCGGGATCTGGGCGGCGTACGCCGAGTGCTCCGTGTTCTCCCCGAACATCGTCAAGGCGCACGACATGGTGCAGGCCGGCGGAATCGGCGACCTCCTCACCATGCGCGCCCGCGAGGGCCACTCCGGTCCGCACGCTCCGCACTTCTGGGACGCGGAGACCGCCGGCGGCGGCGCCCTCCTCGACATGGGCTGCCACACCGTCGAGTCGGCGCGCCACTTCTTCGGCAAGGACAACCCGGTTACGGAGGTGTGGGCCTGGGGCGCGACCCTCGTGCACGGCGACAAGACCACCGGTGAGGACGTCGCGACCGCGATCCTCAAGTTCGAGGGCGGGCAGGTCGCGACCGTCGAGTCGTCGTGGATCGAGAAGGGCGGGATGCAGCTGCGCCACGAATTCGTCGGCACCGCCGGCCGCCTCTACACCGACAGCTCCGCGACCCCCGTGTGGGGATTCATCCAGAACCCCGTCGGCTACCTCGTCGAGAAGTCCGACGCCGAGACCGGCTGGGTGTACCCGGTTCCCGAGGAGGCCCGGGCCTACGGCTTCTCGCAGCAGTTCCGCAGCTTCGTCACCTCGTTCGAGAAGGGCGAAGAGCCCGTGGAGACCTTCCGCGACGGCTTCATCGTCAACTGCATCCTCGACGCGTGCTACAAGTCCATGACCACGGGCGTGTGGGAGAAAGTCAGCTACGAGCGATGACGCTGCCCACGACGGCGCTCACCGTCAGAACGGATTACCCCGACCCGCTGTGGGTCCAGGCCGTCGATGTCATCCGCCGGGATGTCACGGACGGCACCCTCCCCGTGGGCTCCCGACTGCCCCCGGAGCGGGAGCTCTGCGAGGCGCTCAGCATCAGCCGCGTCACGCTGCGCAAGGCGCTCGGGCGGCTCGTCGACGAGGGAGTCCTGCGTCCGTCGCACGGGCGGGGATGGTTCGTCGCCGCGAACGGCGGAACGGACTGGCCCAACAGTCTCGAGTCCTTCAGCGAGACCGCCGATCGCATGGGACTGCGCGCGACGTCGCGGATCCTCCGACAGGAGATCCTGCCCGCGACCCTCGACGAGGCGGAGGAGCTCTCCATCGCCCCGGGCGCCCCGCTGTTCCACCTCGAGCGCGTGCGACTCCTCGACGAGGTGCCCGTCGCGATCGATGACTCGCGCGTGCCCGCCGTGCTCGTCCCGGGGATCGACGGGATCGACTTCGGGGCGGCCTCCCTGTATGAGCAGCTCGCGGCATCCGGACTCGATCCGCAGCGCGCCGACTCCACGATCGAGGCGCGCGGCGCGGACGCCTACCTCGCCACCCACCTGTCCGTGCAGCCGGGAACGCCCGTGCTCGTGATGCACCAGGTGGTGGTCGATTCGACCGAGCATCCCGTGCTCGCCTCCACGATCCGCTACGCGGGCGAGCGCTACCGCCTGCGCACCTTCTTCGCCCGCTCACAGAAAGTTGACCACCGATGACGACCATCAGTTCGAGTCTCGCCACGCTCACGGCGGCCGAGATCGCCGCCAATCGCGCCATCCTCGAGCGCGAGGGAATCGCTGGGCCGACCGTCCAGTACTCCTACGTCGGTCTGCAGGAGCCCGACAAGCGCGAGCTGTTCGCGGCCGGGTCCGCCGATCGTCGCGTGCGCTCGATGCTCGTCGACATGGCCACGAACCTGTCGCGCGACGTCGTCGTGTCGATCGCGGAGGACCGGGTCGTCTCGGATCGCGTGCTCGACCACGCCGTCGACGGCCAGGTGCCGGTGGTCGTGGACGAGTTCATCGTCGTCGCCGAGATCAAGAAGAATCCGGACTGGCAGGCCGCCATGGTCAAGCGCGGCCTCACCGACTTCGACAAGCTCGTGATCAACCCGCTCTCGGCGGGAGTGCTGAGCGAGGCGGAGACCGGCCGTCGCATCCAGCGCTGCTTCACGTTCGTCATGGATAGCCCGGACGACCTCGGCTGGGCGCATCCCGTCGACGGGGTCACCGTGATGTTCGACGTCGTGACCAGGGAGGTGCTCGAGGTCGTCGACTACGTGGACCTGCCGGTGCCCCTCGAGAGCGGCAACTTCCACCTCGAGTCGTGGCGCGGGCCGGACCGCGAGGGGCTCAAGCCGATCGAGATCACCCAGCCCCAGGGACCGAGCTTCACGATCGACGACGACGGCACCCTCTCGTGGCTCGGCTGGAAGCTGCAGGTGAGCTTCGATCAGCGCGAAGGGCTCGTCTTCCACAACGTCACGATCGACGACAAGGGAGTGGAGCGCCCCGTCATCTACCGCGCCTCGATCGCCGAGATGATGGTGCCGTACGGAGACCCGAGCCCGCAGCGCTGGTTCCAGAACTTCTGCGACTGCGGCGA
>SXGT01595996.1_pt1 | contig 13944 bp, 10 predicted proteins | sample 3176221 | NCBI WGS metagenome assembly SXGT01 (sample SAMN11356862, study PRJNA531348) | freshwater metagenome | isolation source: freshwater sample F1-120 | place: China: Fuxian Lake, Yuxi | collected 2017-12-25 | reverse complement strand
GGTTCGAACTGCAAACGACACCCCCGTTGTCTGGACGCGAGATATCATGCCACAAGAATACCTGAGCGGTTGGATGCCAACGATCAAAGAGCTTAACCAACGCTCGCTTTATGACTGCCTTGAAGAATATACCAATATTCGGATAGTGAGTGGAGTCGCGTCTTTCAACCCAGTTCAAGCAAATCGGGAAGTAGCTGAGAAACTCAATATCCAGCGGAATGATCTCTTGTTACTGATTGATCAAGTGGATTTTGACCAAGACCAGAAGCCCGTGCTTTACTCAGCCGAGTATCACCTCACCGACAAGTTCAATTTTATTATTCACCGAAAGGGGCCCGCCTATTAATCGGGTCGGTCTTAAAAAAAGGAGGCCCATATCCAGATAAATTCAACTTTTGTGTCACATGAGGTATTAATAAAGCAAAACTAGTTAGCACGAAAGGAGGAACAACTTATTATGGAAGCAAAGCAATCGAAACAAGATGCTGCACAGTCAGCCGCCCAACAAGCAGGAGATGTATTTTCCCGCAAGGCTTCCGGCTTGACCCGCGTTGTCAGCCCCTGGACCGCTCTGGCATATTCCTTTGTAGCTCCGAACATTACACAAGCAAGTTTCTACTTGCTCTGGGCAGTCACTTTATACGCTGGCGCCCAAATGCAAATCTCCATCCTGTTCATGTTGATGCTGGTACCGTTCGCCGCCATCTACACTTATTTCTCTTCTGCCATGCCTCGCTCAGGTGGTGAATACATCTATGTCAGCCGCGTACTGCATCCATTTCTGGGCTTTATCGCGTCCTGGACCTTGACCATCGTTGGTCTCAACTGGCAGGGCAACAACACAAACTTTGTTGTCAACTGGGGTTTCGGGCATGCGATCACCCAAATGGGCTTGGTTTACAAAAATCAAGCAATGACGAATCTTGGATTGGAGTTAGCTCGGACTCAGGGTTCCTGGCTGGTATGGATCGTTGGCACCATCTCATTGATGCTTTCGTTCTACGTCATTTACCTTGGCACCAAAATCTTTATGCGTTTCGTTTGGGGCGCCATGATCCTGACATGGGTTATGCTCGCAGTCTACGCAGGCGTACTACTCTCGGTCAACCCGGAAGTTGTCCATAAAGGCATGATGATTGTTCAGAATATCGACTACCAAATGGTGTTCGCAAAAGCCAAGGAAGTCGGCTGGACGCCTGGCTTTATGTCCATCGCTGCAACCATCATGGCAGGCATGACATTCATGAACCTGACGGCTCTTGGTTCCACTTACTCAGCCAATATTGCTGGTGAAATCAAGCGCGTTGACAAGGCTCAGCCACTGGCACAGTATGGTTCAATCATCCTGTTCATTATCTACTATCAGATCTTTACCTACGTGACCTATCATGGATTTGGCAAGGATTTGATGGAAGCCATTTCGATGCTCAACGCCAAAGGCGAGGATGTACCAATCTTTGGATCCTTCCCTCAAACTCCCTTCCTTCTGGTCTACGCCACGCAGAATCCGCTCCTGCTCCTTCTTGGTGGACCTCTGGCGTGGGGTTTAATCAACTGGGTTGGTGCAATGGGCTTGGCTTTCGCACCTGTCCGTAATCTTTTCGCTTATGCTTTTGACGGCATGCTGCCCGATAAGTTCAACGAAGTGAATCGTCGTGGTTCCCCGGTTTATGCAGTTCTGTTGGGTTTCTTTATCTCCTGGGGTCAGTTCTCGATGAATTGCTACACCCCGCTGCTTTCGGCTTATCAGACATACACAATCACCATTTGGTTCTTCGGTTGGATATTCCTTAGCATTGCTGCCATGGCATTCCCCTATCGCCGCAAGGACATTTGGGAGAAGGCACCCGAAATCACCCGCCAGAGCATCTTCAACGTGCCGTGGATCGTGATCGCCGGCGCTGCCGGCCTGATCATCAGTTTGGTCACCGTGTACTTCACTCTCGTTCCTGCATTTTCAGGCGACGCCATCAATTACTCGTGGAAAGGTCTCGCATTTTCCTTTGGTTTCTACATGTTAATGCCGATCGTTCTATACTTTGTCGCTGTTGCCATGAACAAGCGGCGCGGCTCCTCGTTCGACAAGCGCTTCAAGGAAATTCCGCCAGATTAAAAGGTTCTGTTTTGAATCCGAGTCACCCATTATCTGGAGACTCGTTGAAGTGGTCCCGGCCGATAAACCGGGACCACTTTCCAAAAATAATTTTCACGATTCGCCATTTTTATCCGCTATCTTTTTTTGGAGGCTGTCATGTCGTTGTTTGGAAATAAACCTACCCGCGTCTTTTTCACGACCGATCTACATGGTGCGACGGTTGTGTTTAAGAAATTCATCAATGCTGGAAAATTTTACGAAGCCCAGGCGCTTATCCTGGGAGGCGACATGGTCGGCAAGATGATCGTTCCAATCGTAAACCAGGGAGGTGGGCACTTTAGCGCCAACTATCTGGGAAAACTGTATGATGTGGAAGGGGAAGAGCTGGAAAAGCTTGAAACAAAGTTTGAGAACAGCGGCTTGTATCCTGTTAGGCTGACACCGGACGAGGTGCAGGCATATAAAGACAATCATGACCTTGTGGAAAAACGCTTTGCCGAATTAGCCAAGGAACGATTAAGCCGCTGGTTGGAAATTGCAGAGGAACGGCTGCGCGGCACAGGCATCCGCTGTTACGTACAACCGGGCAATGATGATCCGTATGAAATTGACAGTGTATTTCAACCCTCCGAAATTATTCAAAACGTTGACGGACGTTTGATCCAGCTTGATGACAATCACGAAATGATTAACATTGGCTCAGCCAACCAGACCCCATGGAATTGTCCGCGTGACAAACCAGAAGATGAACTTGAGCAAATGATCGACAAAGTAGCTGCTCAATTAAAAAATCCTGCCCAGGCAGTGTTCAATCTGCATGTGCCGCCATACGACACAAACTTGGATATTGCCCCTGAGTTGGACGATAACCTTACTCCAAAACTATCCCTGTCAGGCGGTTTCAAGATGGTGCCTGTTGGCAGCAAAGCTGTGCGCAAGATAATCGAGAAATACCAGCCGCTGATCAGCCTTCACGGACACATTCATGAAAGCCGTTTTGCTCAAAAGCTCGGTAAAACCACATGCATCAACCCGGGTAGTGAATACGGTGAAGGAATTCTACGCGGAGTGGTATTGGAACTCTCAAAAAAAGGATTGGACAGTTACACATTTACCCAGAATTAAATTTTTTGTCCGTTCCATCAGTCTGAAGTAGAATCAGCTTTATCACATCCCCAAATAAATAACAGAAGAAGGCGAAGCCATGTCACAAGAAATCGATTTCGTTAATGAAGCGATACAAATTGTTGAAAAAGCCCAGCAAAACGGATTGACTCTGCGCGTGTTGGGAGCAACCGCTTTCCGCATCCACTGCCCCGACCACGTACACATTCACATTTCAATGGGTCGCGATATTACCGATATCGATTTTGCCGCCTATTCGAAGGAAGGCGAACGGGTTGAGAATTTCCTTGCAAAGGATCAATTCCAATCCGAACGACAAAAGGCTTCTCTTACCCCCGGACTCTTTGCCGGGAGACACATATATGAAAACCCAAGCACAGGTCTTCATGTGGACATCTTTGAAGATGAATTAAACATGTGCCACCTTGTCAATTTCCGCAACCGCCTCCACCTTGATTCACCGACAATCACACTGGCTGACCTCTCGCTGGAGAAATTCCAGATTGTTAGAATCAACGAGAAGGACATCCGCGATATGCTCATGTTGTTCGCTTCTCATCCGGTCGGCGATACGGAGCATGAAACCATCAATGGGAAATATATCGCCGGCATCCTGAGCAAGGACTGGGGCTTTTACTACACCACAATCATGAATTTGGGTAAGATCCGCAATGGATTGGATCGCTATAAAGACCTGTTTACCACAAAGGATATCCAAAACATTATGGAAAGAAGCGCCACTCTTGAACAGATGATAGAAAAAGCCCCCAAATCATTGACATGGAAGGCGCGTGCAGCAATTGGAACGCGCGTCCAATGGTATAACGACGTTGAGGAAGTTGAACGTGCTGACCATCTAAATAACCTGGATGACTAAACCCCATTTCTTGATTCGCTAAACTAACACCAAAATCATGAAAAGCAATCTCCTTTCGGGGATTGCTTTCTTGTCTCGAAAAGTGGCAAAACAGGAATATCCAATATGAAATATGTCGTCGGATGCGATATCGGCTCGCAAAGCCTTAAAGTGCTTTTGATCTCTGAACAAGGGCTGACTTGCGACGAAACATCCATCAGTTATCCCATTGACTACCCGCAACCAACGTGGGCGGAACAATCCGCGAGGTCGTGGATGGATGCTCTGGCACAGGCGATGCGCGCCCTGCTGGCTAAGACAGGCGTCTCTCCACAGGACATACTAGCGTTGGGTCTGGATGCTCAGGTGGATGGCGTTGTCGCCATCGATGACCAAGGAACTCCCCTTTACCCCGCCATGATCTGGATGGATCGCCGTGCGGTATCACAATGCGAAGTGGCTGGCAGGCAGATCTCGAAAGAGGCTGTATTCAAAATCACTGGTCTCAACCTCGATCCGTCTCATGTTGCTCCCAAGATCAGATGGCTAGCAGATAATCAGCCGCGCTTATTCGGCAAGACCTCTCACTTTTTATTGCCTGGCAGCTACGTTGCCTTCGAATTGACTGGTGAATTGGGCGTGGATTACTCGAATGCCTCATCATCTTTGCTCATGGATGTACGAACCCGTACCTGGTCACAGGAAATGTGCGATGTGTTCGAGATCCCAATGCGGATGCTGCCACCCATCTACCCAGCCACGCACGTAATTGGAACGCTGAAGCCTAAAGTCGCGGAACAACTTGGATTATCGCCCAGGACCAAAGTAATCCTTGGCAGCGGCGATGAACACGCAGCATGTCTTGGAGCAGGCGTAACCCGCCCCGGCTTGGTCTGTGATATTGCAGGAACTGCTGAGCCGGTGTGTGCTTCAAGCCAAACGGCATTATTCGATGAAAGCGGACTGGTTGAGACACACTGCCATGCCGATCCCGACTTATGGCTGCTGGAGAATCCCGGGTTTGCTTCGGGGGCTAATTATCGCTGGTTCCGTGATCAGTTTTCAGCGCAGGAAGTTACGCGAGCCGCAAAAGAAGGCATAGATGCCTACACGCTACTAAATATTTCAGCAGAAACAGTCCCAGCTGGGAGCGATGGTCTCATCATGCTGCCATGTTTGATGGGGGCAATGGCGCCAACCTGGAACGCGCTGGCACGCGGCACGTTCATGGGCTTCACGCTTGCACATAGCCGAGAACATTTCTGCCGCGCCATTCTTGAAGGCTCTGCCTATGCCATACGTGACATCACAGATCAGATGCTGCGCATGGGTCTGCCGCTGGAGGAAATTCGCGTTGTCGGCGGCGGTGCGCGCAGTACCCTTTGGAGACAGATCAAGGCAGATGTTACTGGACTGCCAATTTCGATCACCAACACAGTGGAGACTACGGCATTGGGCGCGGGCATTCTCGCCCTCGCCGGGTCCGGGCTGATCGATAGCCTTGGCGAAGCCGTAAAACTCACCACCCGCGTGGTCGAGACTCGCCAGCCCGATGAAAAAAACAGAGCTTTGTACGAAGAATATTACCAACTCTATCGGGCAACTTATTTCTCCCTTTTGCCAGTTTTTGAACAAGGCTCAAAAATCAATATATGAACAATGAACCCCTGCTCAACATAAAATGTTTTTTGCTCGACATGGATGGAACCTTCAACCTGGGAGATGAATTAATTGATGGCTCTTTGTATTTCATTGACACCCTGCGGGAACTTGGCATTGACTTTTTGTTCCTGACCAACAATTCATCCAAACACCGCGGTTTGTACGCGGAAAAGATCACACGCCTGGGATTGCCCATTCCTGAGGAAAAAGTTTTCACTGCCGGTGAAGCCACGGCCTTGTATCTACAACATGAATATGCCTCTGCGAAAGTTTATGTGGTCGGCACACCTGCTTTGGAGGAGGAATTTCGTCAGCACGGATTCCAACTCGAAGAGAACGATCCGCAGCTTGTGGTGCTTGGCTTCGACACCACATTGACCTATCAAAAACTTTGGAAGCTATGTGATTTCGCGCGTGCAGGTCTGCCCTACATTGCCACGCACCCTGATTTTAATTGTCCAACCGAAACCGGGTATATGCCAGATATAGGCGCCATGATCGCGTTCGTGCGGGCTGCAACCGGCCGCGAACCAGATTTGGTAGTCGGCAAACCCAACCGCATGATTGTGGATGCCGTTTCTCAAAAATTTGGTCTTGCCATTGAAGAGATGGCAATGGTCGGCGACAGACTCTACACTGACATTGCGCTTGGACAGACATCGGGCATCACGACCTGCTTAGTCTTGAGCGGCGAAACACATCCTGAGGATTTATCCGATTCCCAGTTCCAGCCGACCTACACATTCGACAACCTCGGCAAGATCGCTGACTGGCTCAAAGCTCACAGTTCCAAATAATACTTCCATGAAGAATTCGCATGTCGTCGTAATTGGTGCAGGCTCCACGGGCGCGGCAATCGCGCACGATCTTGCTTTGCGCGGTTTGCGGGTCACTCTGTTTGAAAGGTTTGGTCCTGCAGCCGGTACGACTGGTCACAACCAAGCACAACTTCACAGCGGCGCGCGTTACGCAGTAATTGATCCTGCTTCGGCGCGGGAATGTATCGAAGAAAACATCATCCTGCGAAAGATCATGCCGAATGCACTCGAACTCAACGACGGTTTATTTATCGCCTTGCAGGAAGACCATTTGCATTACCGCCAATCTTTTCTAGATGCTTGCGCCGATTGCGGAATCCCGACTGAGGAAATTTCACCCGCCCAGGCATTGGCACTGGAACCGGGTCTTAATCCGAAGTTGCTTGCTGCCATCCGCATCCCAGACGGAGTCTTCGACCCGTACCGTTTCACCCTGAGTTTTATCGCCACAGCCCGCAAAAATGGAGCGATCTTTCAGCAATTCTCGGAGGTGATCGGACTTGATGCGGCGCGAGGACAGGTCACCATCCGCCGACATGCCGAAAGAGATACCGTCGTAATCGGTTGTGATGTCATCGTAAATGCGGCGGGGCCTTGGGCGCCACGCATTGCGGAAATGGCGGGCATTCCGCTTGCGCTTGAGCCGTCCGCCGGTGTCATGGCGACAGTGGATAAACGTTTATGCAACATGGTGATCAATGTACTTGCACCTCCAGATGATGGCGACATCATCGTGCCGCAAAGAAATACCAGCATCCTCGGCACAACTTCGTGGACAGTAGCTGACCCGGACCACATTGCCATTCCGCAGGAGCATGTCTCGCGCTTGTTGGAACTGGCTGACTGGATGATCCCCGGTTCGCGTCAGGCTCACGTACGCGGCGTGATGGCGGCGGCACGTCCGCTTATAAAAGATCCCAGCGGACAGGGACGGGCTGCGTCGCGGACGTATCGTTGTTACAACCATGTTGAAGATGGCATAGCGGGTTTCTTCTCCATTATTGGTGGCAAGACAACCACCGCCCGTCACATGGCAGAGAAAATTAGCGACATGGTCTGCGCAAGTTTGGGTATGCAGGTTTCATGCTACACGCGAACAGAGCCGTTGCTTTCTCATCGCTTGGGAATGTGAACATGGACAAGCCGTTAACACTTCTCATAAAACGAACGCCACAGACTGGATCCGTTGAATCCGCTCAGAGTTACTGGCAAGAATTCCATGTCTTGGTATCTGAAAATGCCTATGTTTTGGATGCCCTTGAATCAGCCTGGGCGCAAGACTCATCATTGATGTTTCGCCACTCATGTCATCACGCCTCCTGTGGCAGTTGCGGAATGCGGATCGAAGGACGCGAAAGACTGGCCTGTATTACACCCGCTTTCGAAGCGGCAAAAGGCGGAGTCTTGCATCTTGAACCATTGCGCAACTTCCCTGTCCTTGCCGACCTAGTCGTGGACATGTCTTCATTGGCTAACAAACTCGAAGGTGTCAGTGCGCATGTTTTGACTCAAGTAACATCAGGCTGGCAAAGATTTGAAAACTGTATCGAATGCGGCTTGTGCATCAGCGCCTGCCCGATCACTGCCACCAGCGAGCGTTATCTTGGACCGGCAGTTCTGGCTGCTGCCAGTAGAAATATGGATTTACACAATGTCAGCTCACTGGTGGCGAGTGACGATGGAGTCTGGCGCTGTCACAGTGCATATGAATGTACCGAAGTTTGCCCGGCGGAAGTAGACCCTGCTTCAACGATTATGAATTTACGGAAAAATCTTTTGATCTCCATGTTTAATAGGAAAGGTTGAAAATATGAAAAACTTACTATACGACCCCGCAGACGGTGTGAAATTCTGGGAAGCGATTCGAAAGTTGCCCGGCTTCCCCTTGCACGAAACAATGCCCATCAAACAAATGATTTTTGAATCGGGCGCGTTGTTCAAAACAACGGAAATCCTAAAGTCGGTTGGCGCTCATCAGGATACGCCGCTGATCGTTGTTATGGATGAATCAACAATGCGGCGCGATGGCGCCGATCTAAAATCTCAGGCGCTCGACGCACTGCGAAAGGATGGATGGCGGGTTCGGGTTTGTACCTTGCCGTCAGATGAGAGTGGACAAGTCCACACCGATATGCCTCACATCGAGCTGGTGCAAAAGAGCCTGAACACGGGTTGTGCCGTCCTCTCCATCGGTTCTGGCGTGGTGACCGACATCGCCAAGCATGGTTGTTTTCTTTACCAACAGGCAACCGGCGAAAAAGTTCCTTTCGTGGTCTATCAAACCGCCAACAGTGTAAGCGCCTACACCTCCAACATGTCCCCCACTTTTGTAGATGGGGTCAAGCGCACGCTAGATTCCCGATATCCAGATGCGCTGATCTGCGACCTTGAGACTTTGCGTGACGCGCCAATGGAAATGACTGTGGGCGGAGTCGGCGATATGCTGGCGGTGTTCGTCAGCTTCCCGGATTGGCACCTTGCTTATCGCCTCGGCATGGACTCTACGTATTCGGAATTGGCGAAGAATCTCGTTGGTCCGCTTGGCGATTTATTGACTGAACATACTGAGGGAATCCGCACAGGCAAAATGGAAAGCGTGGCAATGCTGGCGAAGATCATTGCGCTGGGTGGCTTGGCAATGTCGCTTTCACACGCCACCACACCAATGTCTGGATTTGAACATGTGATGTCGCATGTACTGGATTTGCAGGCAGAGATCGATCATGCGCCCCTTGCTGTGCATGGGTCGCAGGTGGCGCTTGCCACGCTGGCTGGTGCGGAGATGTACCGCCGCTTCCTTTCAGACTTTGACCCGCTTGCGCTAAATTTGGATGATTGCTATCCAACAATGGATTCAATGAAGTTACGCATCGAGAGTGGCTTTGCCAAAATAGACCCCAGCGGAAAAGCCGGCGCAGAATGCTGGGCTGATTACAGCCAGAAGCTGGAAAAGTGGCACGCACATCGCAAGGATTTTGAGTCCGTTTTGAAAGATTGGGGTTCGATCCGCGCCCAACTTGAAGCTGAAGCCTGTCCGCCTGAAACAATCCGTGACATCCTGATGGCAGTCGAAGCGCCAACGCGTTGGTCACAGCTTAATCCCCCTATTGATGAAAAAGGCGCACGCTACGCCTTCATGCACGCCTCGTTGATGCGTAAGCGGTTGACGCTGGGAGACCTATTGATCTTCACCAACTGGGACAGAGAGACTCTCTGGAATAAGATCTGGGAAGACTGCGCTTGAGATCCCAATGAGTAATCCATCATCGCGCAATGCTTTGCGTTGGTTTGATGCACGAGGCCGTCAGGTTGGTTCGTGGGCATTCATACTCAACCGTCTGACCGCCCTTGCGTTAACTTTCTATCTAGGCCTGCATCTATTTGTTTTGAACAAACTTACCCAGAGTGCACAGGCATACAACGATTTCGTTGCGTTCGCACAAATGCCGCTTATCAAGGTGGGCGAAATCATCCTGATTGGCGCAGTGATCCTGCACGGATTGAACGGCCTAAGGCTGACATTACTTACATTCGGTATCGGCTTGCGTCACCAGAAAATTATTTTTATCATCTCGATTGTGGCGACAATTCTTATTGTCATTCAATTTGCCATGCGTATGTTCAGTGAATAAATTTATGGAAGAAAAATCTCGATACTCAAGTAGTACCTTGCGATGGGTCGCCCAGGCTGGGCTGGGAATTCTGTTGGTTGTTCTGCTCAGCGTACACCTGATTGCAAATCATTGGATTGCGCCACAAGGACTTCTCAGCTATGCGGATGTTGTCCGTTATTATGATGTTCCAGGGATTGCATTAATGGAGATCTTGTTTCTGGTTATAGTTACGGCGCATTGTCTTCTGGGCTTGCATGGCATCCTGTTGGATTTATACCTATCTTCAAACCTTACGAAAGTATTAACCTGGTTGATGATCATTCTAGGAATCAGTACTGTCATCTATGGAGCTGGACTGATTTGGGAGGTTGCAGCTATATAGCCAGGCTGAATTTCCAAATCATTGAGTTTATTGCTTATATGTCTTTCATCTATAATTTAAATTGAGTATCTGAATCTAAAAATAGGTCAATGTTTTAGGCCGTCGCGGTTTTTTTCAACTTTTGATTCGCTCTTGAGACTAACTGGTTGGAATAAATTTCCCTTTCCATTTAAAAGCCATGGGTTCAATCTGAAACCAGTCAATTTCGAAAAAGGGAAGATATTCTTCTGGGGAACTATAGCTCATGGAAAAACTTGTTACATTTACGGACAATGTTTCGCCTTTAACAAAATGCGCCCTGTTTTCTAACATCAAGGCCAAGGCTGTTCGATTATATCGGGGCTCACGGTATTCACCCCCATAATTTGCTTAACAGGTGCTATTTCCCCGTTTTAAATTAGCCAGTCTTAATAAAAATAACCTACAAAAGGGCTCAAAAAATATACCAATAATTAGTTTGCAAATTAGTTGCGCGCCACTTTTGCCATAATTGGGTAATTTTAATGAAGCCTCGCCTCATAAACTCTAACAAAGACAAGAAATGCAAAGCGGTGATCAGTGGGCGTGACATCAAACAGAAGGCATAACATCTAACAGATTTATCCGTGAATTAAATTACAAACTCCTTGCAACTTTGTTAGGACTAACGTAAAATAAAAACATATCAGGCGGGATTTCCCTGTTCTTTGCATTTGTATCTAACTCACTAGGTGTACTCAGGAGGTGCGTGGGACGTGGATAACAATCAGGTCAAAGATCGTATGCAACTTTCATAATTCAAATTCATAATGTTTTTTTTTGAGGAGAACAAACATGAACAAAGTTTTTTCGAGACTGCCTTCATTGATTCTAATTTTGGCGATTCTGGTGAATGCCTTGCCATTGCAAAGTGCGCAGGCAGCAGGCGGAAGTGGATCCGGGGTGGTTAGTCTAACTACCCTGGGAAACCAATATACCCAAAATTTCGATACCCTGTCCAATACAGGCACGACAAACGTTCTTACCATCAACGGCTGGTTTCTAGATGAAGCAGGAACCAGTGCAACGAGCAATGGTCAATATACTGGCGGCACTGGTTCATCGAACACTGGTGACACTTATAGCTTTGGAGCCGCTGAAAACAGTGAGCGTGCATTTGGTGGATTGTTGAGTGGCACTCTAACCCCTACTATTGGAGCATCGTTCACAAACAATACCGGAAGCACTATTACTTCATTAGCCATTGCATACACTGGAGAACAATGGCGCATCGGTAATACTTCCACCGCTAGAGATGACAGGCTTGATTTTCAATACAGTCTGGATGCGACCAGCCTAACTACCGGAAACTGGATTTCTGTAAGTGCGTTGAACTTTACTAATCTTGTGAAGACCGCGGCTTCGGTGGGAGCTCTTGATGGAAATCTTGCTACTAACCGTGCCACAGTGGGTTTTACGATTACCGGTTTGAACATCCCCAACGGCACGAACCTCTGGATTCGCTGGCTGGATTTCAACGCTTCGGGTGCAGACGATGGCTTGGCGGTGGACGATTTCTCGCTAACGCCACAAGGCGAAGTGACGGGCCTCACCGTGGATCTCTCGGTAGATATCAACAGCGCTTCAGAGACCGATCAAACTGTCGTCACCGCGACCGCTACAGCCAACTCCGCTGTTGTCGGTGACCAAACTGTTGATTTGAGCGTGAGCGGAACCGATATCACCGCCGGCGACTACACTCTTAGTGGCACAGTAATCACCATCCCAGATGGCTCAACTAGCGGCTTGGTCACCTTCACAGTAGTGGATGACACCGATGTCGAAAGCACTGAAACAGCCACACTGACAATTGGCAATCCTTCGGCTGGTATTTTACTCGGTGCGACCACCTTGCAGAACATCACCATCGCCGATAACGACTCGGCCCCCGTCGGCCCTTCCATCACAACGCATCCCCAAGGTCAGGCTATTAACAGCGGCGAGACCGCTACCTTGAGCGTCGTGGCCAGTGGCACTGAGCCGTTGAGTTACCAGTGGTATCAGGGCAATACTGGCGATATCAGCATGCCGGTCGGCACGAATAGCCCCAGCTTCACCACCCCGGCGCTGAGCGCCAACACCAGCTACTGGGTACACGTGAGTAATAGCGTCGGTTCCGTTGACAGCGACACTGCCACAGTGATCGTGTCATCGGTCTGCGCCTTGCCTTATACCTCCATCTATACCATCCAAGGCAGCGGATTGTCTGCCGCCGTAACTGGTACAGTCACGACTCAGGGTGTTGTGGTGGGTGACCCCGAAGGGACTGCCGCCGCTTCCGGGTTCTACATCCAGGATCTGACCGGTGACGGCGACCCCTCCACATCCGATGGTATTTTTGTCTACTCTGGCAGTTCCAACCTGGTCAGTGTGGGGCAGGTGGTACGCGTGACCGGTTACGCCCGCGAACGCTTCAACCAGACCACCATCAACGGCTCGAATAGCAATACCGCCGCGGTAACCGCTGCGAACATTGTACAATGCGGCACTGGCTCCGCTGCACCCACCGATGTGAGCTTGCCCTTTGCGAACGCGGACTTCCCCGAACGCTATGAGGGCATGCTGGTGCGCTTCCCACAATCGCTGGTCATCGCGGAATATTTCAACTATGACCGCTTTGGCGAAATTGTCCTAGCACAACCACTCGCTGGTGAAACCCGCCCCTACACTGGGACAGCGATTGATGCGCCCGGCACTCCAGCAAATGACCGCACCCTTGCCAATAGTCTCAGCCGCATCACGCTGGATGATGCACAGAGTGCCCAGAACCCACCCACGTTACGCCATCCGAACGGATCCCCACTCTCGTTGAGCAACTTGTTCCGTGGCGGTGATCTGGTCACGAACGCGGTCGGCGTGCTTGGTTACGATTTCAGCCTCTACCGTATCATTCCAACCGGTCCAGCAGACTATGCTGCTGTGAATCCGCGCCCGGCTGCACCCGAACCAGTCGGCGGAACGATCCAGGTTGCGGCAATGAATACGCTTAACTTCTTTGTCACAGCAGATTATCCAAGTGGCGATCCGCTGGACAACAAGTGCGGTCCATCGAACAACACTGAATGCCGCGGCTGGGATAGTGACCAGGTGGATGAATTCAGCCGCCAGCGAACGAAACTGCTTACAGCGCTTTCCGGTCTTGATGCCGACGTCATTGGCTTGAATGAACTGGAAAACTCCACTGGCGTCGAGCCCCTGGATAGCATTGTGTCCGGTCTGCCAGGCTACTCCTTCATCAACACCGGCACCATCGGCACCGATGCGATCAAAGTGGGCATGATCTACCGCCCCGCAGTCGTCACACCGGTCGGCGATTTCAAGTTGCTAACAACGGCAGTGGACCCACGTTTCATTGATACCAAGAGCCGCCCGTC
>SXGT01875046.1_pt1 | contig 13948 bp, 12 predicted proteins | sample 3176221 | NCBI WGS metagenome assembly SXGT01 (sample SAMN11356862, study PRJNA531348) | freshwater metagenome | isolation source: freshwater sample F1-120 | place: China: Fuxian Lake, Yuxi | collected 2017-12-25 | reverse complement strand
GCGTTCGTTGGCCGCGGCCGTCGCGGCGCACCAGGACCGGCTCGACCGGGCGGGCGGGGCTCGCGGTCCCGACCTCGCAGCGTTCGGCGTTCCAGGCCCGTCGCAGCGGGTGGCGGCCCAGCGCCGCGCGCTCGCCGGGGTCGTGACGCCGGTGGCATTTGCACTCGGCTCAAGCGGAGTGAGTTCGAACCGTTAGGTGGGGGGCGCCCATGCCCACCACCATCCTGCCTCCGTATTGCACACCGTCCCCGGTGACCGACCTCGAGCTCCAGCGCCGCCGGGCCATCCATGGCCTCGACGACGCGGCGCTGGAGGCCTTCCCCACGCTGCGCCGGCTCCTGGCCCGGCGTGCGCCCGAGGTGGTCCACGCCGCCGACCTCGAGGTCGCGCGCCTCCCGGTGGGGGCACTCCGCACGTCGGTCGCCCAGACGGGCCTGGTGACCGCGGCCGGGCTCGACGAGCTGCTCCGGTGCGCGGTGGAGCGGACGGTGGCCGAACAGCGCAGCCGACTCGGTGCCGCGCACGCATGGGGCGGCGTCGATGCCCACGCGCTCTTGGTGCTCACCGAAGCGCTCGCCCAGGCGGTGGAGGACACGCTGCACGGCGCCGGGGCCGGACGCGAAGCGGCCGCGCTCTTCCGGCGGCTGCTCGCGCTCGATCAAGGGGTCCGGATGGACGGGTACACCTTCGCGTTGGCGCAGCTCGGCACCCGCGACGCCCCCTCGGCCGCGCTCCGGCCCGAGAGCTTCCTCCGGGCGCTCGATCGTGAGCTCAGCCGCGCGTACCGCCGTGCCGAGGGCGTGGCCCTGCTCCGCGCGGTGGTCGCGCCCTCGCGTGAGCTGGAGACGGTCCTGCGCGACCTCGTGGCGGCCGCCGAACGTTCGGCCCGCCGCACCGACCTCGTGGGTCGGACCACCGCGCGCGAGCTGTGCGTTGCGCTCCCTGGGGCCGATCGGGCGGGGGCGCTCCGGTTCGTCTCGCGTTGGGTCGCGCCGGGAAACGACGAGGTGGCCGTCGCCATCGGCGTCGCAGCGCCCGGGGCGCCGATCAACGCCGCAGAGCTGCTCGCGTCGGTTCGTCAGGCCGAGCCGGCCTTGGTGCCGGGCGTCGGCGGCGGCTACACCCCGGCCGACCTGGCGTAGCCGCTATCCGAGCGTCGAGAGGAGGTTCATCTCCTCGAGCGCCCGGCCGCTGCCCTTGACGACCGCGGACTGCGGATCGTCGCACAACAGGACGGGGAGCCCCACCGCCTCCGACAGGTGCTGGTCGAGCCCGCGGAGCAGCGCACCGCCGCCGGTCATGATGATGCCGCGCTCCATCACGTCGCCCACGAGCTCCGGCGGGGTGCGCTCCAACGACGCCCGCACCGCCTCGACGATCAGGTTCACCGGCTCTTCGAGTGCGGCGCGGACCTCGTCGCTGTGCACGGTGACGATGCGCGGGAAGCCGCGGACCAGGTCGCGACCCCGGACCGCCATCTCGTGCCCGCCGCCGTCGTGGATGGCGTTGCCGAGCCGGATCTTGATCTCCTCGGCGGTGCGCGGCCCGATGAGCAGGTCGTGGCGCCGGCGCATGTGCTGGGTGATGGCCTCGTCCATGTGGTCGCCGCCCACCTTGATCGAGCGGCTGTACACGATGCCGGCCATGGAGATGACCGCGACCTCGGTGGTACCGCCGCCGATGTCGACCACCATGTTCCCGGTGGGCTCGGTGATGGGCAGGTCGGCGCCGATGGCGGCGGCGAGCGGCTCCTCGATGAGGTGCACCTCGCGCGCGCCGGCGCTCTCCGCGCTCTCGCGCACCGCCCGCTTCTCGACCTCGGTGGTGCCGTAGGGGATGCACACGACCATGCGCGGGGCGATGAAGCTCTTCCCGCCGTTGACCCGCTCGATGAAGTGCCGAAGCATCTGCTCGGTCACCTCGAAGTCGGCGATCACCCCGTCCTTGAGCGGGCGCACCGCGGTGATGTCGGTCGGGCAGCGCCCGAGCATCGCCTTGGCCTGGGTGCCCACCGCGACGACCTTCTTGTTCCCCTTGCGGTCATGGTGGATGGCGACGACCGACGGCTCGTTGCACACGACGCCGCGGCCCTTGACGTACACCAGCGTGTTCGCGGTGCCGAGGTCGATTGCCATGTCCTGGGAGAACAGGCCGAGGAGGGAATTGAACATCTGGGGCTCCCGGGGAGGGACGACTTCGGGGGACGAGGTCGAGGGGAGTACAGGCTATCGCTTTTCTCTTGACTTGCCAAGACCTTCGGTGGGTTTTTGGGCGCCAGCGTCCCGACGCACTCCGAGCCACCCGTCGCAGGCGCAACGATCGTCACCGCGCCGGCGGACCGTCCCGGCGCGGACGACGATTTCTTGATAGCCGCCGGGCCCGGAGTCCTGCATGTCGCTCATCGAGAACCTGCGCAACAGCACCGAGAGCACCAGCACCCGCTTCCTCATCGGCGTGGTCGTGCTCGCCTTCGTGATCGCGGGCGGGTCCAGCTCCCGGCAGGGGTGCGCCGGCGGCATGGCCGCCACGGTCAACGGCGAAACCATCAGCATCCAGGAGTTCGACCGGGCGTTGCGCAGCAACTTCCAGCGCGCGGGTTCGGGCCTGGACGACGCGCAGCGCGCCGAGCTGCAACGCTCCACGCTCGACCAGCTCGTGCGGCAGCGGGTGCTCTTGCAGGAGGCCCGGCGCCTCGGGCTCGCGGTCTCCGACGCGGAGCTCGCCCGCTCGATCAAGGCGGTCCCCGCCTTCCAGAAGGACGAGAAGTTCGACGAGAAGACCTACCTCGAGCGCCTGGAGCGCATGAGCTACTCGCGCTCGGAGTTCGAAGCGATGCAGCGCGAGCTGCTCCTGCTCCAGAAGTTGCAGGAGGTCGTCGCCCGCGGTGCGCTGGTCACCGAGGCCGAGGTGCGCGCGGCGTGGCAGAAGGAGAACACCCAGGTCGATCTCACCTTCGTCCGGTTCCCACCGGCGGAGTTCCTGGGCGACGTGGTGGTGTCCGACGCCGATCGCGACGCGCTGCTCACCGCGCGCGCCAGCGACATCGAGGCCCGGTACAAGGCCGACTACGAACGCAGCTACAACCTGCCCAAGCGTTACCACCTGCACGCGGTCCTCCTCCGCACCGACATCGGCGGGGTCGACAAGGCGGCGGTGCAGGCCCGCGCCGAGGCGATCGCGGCTCAGGCCAAGGCCGGCTCGGACTTCGCCGACCTCGCGCGGCGGTGGAGCGAAGACCTCTCGGCAAAGGACGGCGGCGATCTCGGCGTGCTCGCCGCCGACGCGCTCGACCCCGCGCTGGCCACCGCGGCCGACGCCACCGGCGCCGGCAACATCTCCGCCGTGGTGGAGACCGGGCGCGGCTTCCAGGTGCTCCGCGTCGAGTCGATCGAGGAGGCCCACGTCATCCCGCTCGAAGAGGCGCGCGCGCAGATCGCCGTCGACATGCTCAAGCTCGAGCGGGTCGACGCCGTGGCGTCGGAGTACGCGGCGCGGGTGCTCTCGGCGTGGTCCGCCGGCGGCGTGCTGCCGCGTGAGCTCGTCGACGCCAAGGGGCTCCCGGTGGTGGAGACGGGGCGCTTCAGCCTCGGCGACGACGGCGTGCCCAGCCTCGCCGACGGGCCAGCCGCCGCCGAGCTCCTGGCCGCCGTGGCCAAGGCGAAGTCGGGCGAGGTCCTCGCCGCCCCGTTCACCATCAAGGGCATCACCTACGCGGTGCAGGTGGTCGCGCACGACGCGCCCGCCGAGAGCCAGTACGCCGACGGCGCGCGCATGATCCGTGCGCGGTTGGAGTTCACGCGGCAGCAGTCGTACTTCTCCGCGTGGATGGCGAGCCTCGAGAAAGAAGCCGACGTGGTGCGCTACTACGGCGAAGGCTGACCCGAGCCGCGGGCGCACGGTTCGCCGCGCGCCACGCGCCGGCTTCCGCCGCCTTCCCGGCCGGTCGCGGCGGGGCGCCCGAACGGAGGTGCGAGAAGGCCGCTGGGAATTGTGCGCCCCTGTCTTCCCTTGCACGGCGGGTCGTGCTAAGAAAGTCTTGACGCGGCAAGAGCTCCCCTGAGCTTCGGCTCAAACTCTCGCCGGGTCTCATCGGAGGACGGACAGGCTCGCGTGTCGCGGAAGTAGAACGCTCTGCAAATCTGCTGTTTTGACGGTGTACGGCGCGGAGCAAGCCGTCCATCGAGCTGAAGTAGGCTCCCGCGCGAACCTGTCCGTCCTCTCCTGGTGCACCATGGCCGACGGCAGCTCCCTCCCCGATCGCAGGCGTCCGAGCGCGCTCCCCGCGGGCGGCGACCTTGCGCGTGTGCTCGGCGACGGCGCGTTGGCGCTGGCGTGGCGACTGATGAGCCCGGGCGTCCGGGAGCCGTTCTTGCGCGCCGGCGCGGCGGCCCTTCCGCGGCTTCGTTACCGCGCGGACGACGGGTGGGCGGCCGACCTGTTCTACCTGGCCGCACCCCCCGGGGCCTCGGGCGAGCCGGTGCTCCTGGTCCACGGCCTCGGGGGCACCCACCGGGACTTCGCGTTGGAGGCTGGCCGCGGATTTGCCGCTGCGCTGCACGCGGCGGGCTTCGCGGTGTACCTGCTGGAGCACCGCGGCGATCCGTGCGCGGTACCGCCCGCCGACGCGGCACCGTTCTCGGTCGACGACATCGCCACGCGCGACCTGCCGGCCGCGGTCGACCGGGTGCTGGAACACTCCGGGCACGAGCGTGTGCTCTTCCTCGGGCACGGCCTCGGCGCGCAGCTCTGGTGCGTGGCGCGTGCGCTGGGTGCCGAAGATCGGTTCGCTGCGAGCGTGCTCGTGGCGCCGGCGGTCCGCTTCACGCCCGCGGCGTCGGCGCTTCGTACCGCGGGCCTGGTCGCGCACCTGCTCCCGCCGGGCTGGGCGCTCCCCGCGCGGCGCGCCCAGCAGATGTTCACCCCGTGGGTGGCGTCCGGGGCCGACGTGGCCTCCCCCGACACCGACGGTGCCCGGGCCCGCGGGCGCCTCCGGCACGGCGCGGCCGACCTGCACGGCGGCGTGGTGCGGCAGCTCGCGCGGTGGGTCACCGAGGGGGCGCTCACCGACGCCACCGGGCGCCTGGACATCGTCGCGGCGCTCCGGCCGGCGTTGGTGCAGGTGGTTTTGCCGAGCGCAGACCCGGCGTGCCCGCCGGGCGCCGCCGAGCCGCTCATCGTGCGGCTCGGGGCCGACGTGGTCGACCTTCCCGCCGGGTTCGGGCACCTCGACCCCCTGCTCGGGGAGCACGCGCCCGAGGTGGTCCACGCGCCGGTGGTGGCGTGGCTTTCGCGCCATCGCCGCCTTACGCACACACGACATGTCTGATCAAGACCCGCCGACCAACCCCGCGATCGTCCCCCCCGTCCCGGCCCCCGCCGCCGCCCCGCCCCCGGGCCGACGGCCACCGCGCCGGGCCGCGCGCCTGGTGCTGGGCATCGCGCTCATCGGTGCGCTCACGCTCACCGCTGGCGTGGTGGGCGCGATCATCCTGATGCAGGACGAGTTCACCCCCGACGTCAAGGACGGTTCGTACCTCGAGGTCAAGCTCGACGGGTCGCTCCACGACGCGCCCGGCGAAGGCGGCATGGTGCTCGATCCGGCCGACTTTCCGCCGCTGTTGACCGAGGCCGCCGCCGACATCCGGCGCGCCGCCACCGACGAGCGCATCACCGGCCTGTACGTCGAGGTGGAGTCGATCTCGGTCGGGTGGGCCGCCGCGGGCGAGCTGCGCGCTGCGATCGCCGCGTTCGTCGCCGCCGGGAAGCCCTGCCACGCGTGGGCCGATGCCTACGACAACAAGGCCTACTACGTCGCGAGCGCGTGCAAGGACGTGTACGTGTCCCCCGCGGGCCTCATGCTCGTCAACGGGTTCTCGATCACCAACGAGTACTACCTGGGCACGTTCGAGAAGCTCGGCGTCACCGCGAACTTCGAGCACGTGGGCGACTTCAAGAGCGCGGTCGAGCCCTACCAGCGCACCGAGCCGAGCGAAGCCGCCAGCGTCGCGATGGACACCATGCTCGACGGCCTGTACGCCGAGCTGCTGGACGGGATCGCGGCCGGTCGCGGGGTGCCCCGCGAGACCGTGGTGGGCTGGGTGGACGACCCCCCGATCACGCCCGACGCCGCGATCGCCCGCGGGATGCTCACCGGCAAGAAGTACCGGGACGAGGTCGCCGACGGCCTCGCCGGCGAGGAGCGCACCGAGCTCGACGACTACCACGAGCCCGCCAACCCCTTCGCCTCCGCCGCCAAGACCATCGCCGTGGTGCACGCCGACGGGGCCATCGTGTCCGGAGAGTCGGGCGCGCCGATCTTCGGGGGCTCGATGGTCGGCGACCGCACGCTGGTCGAGACGATCGACGATCTGCGCGAAGACGACGACGTCGCGGCGGTGGTGCTCCGCGTCAACTCGCCGGGCGGGAGCGGCCTTGCGTCGGACAACATCTGGCGTGCGCTGGTCCGGCTCAAGGAAGCCGACAAGCCCCTGGTCGTCTCGATGGGCGACTACGCGGCGAGCGGCGGGTACTACATCGCCGCGCCGGCCGACTGGATCGTCGCCGGGCCCGCCACGCTCACCGGCAGCATCGGGGTCTTCGGCGGAAAGATGAACCTGGCCGGCATCTACGGCAAGATCGGCATCACCACGCACACGTGGCGCCGCGGGGCGATGGCCGACCTCTTCTCCCCGATCGCCGACTTCTCCGAGCCCGAGCGCGCGCGGTTCCGCGAGTTCCTCGAGACGTTCTACGACATCTTCCTCGCGCGGGTCGCGGAGGGTCGCAAGATGGAGCGCGACGCGGTGCACGCCGTGGCCCAGGGGCGGGTGTGGACGGGCACGCAGGCCAAAGAGCGGGGCCTGGTCGACGAGCTCGGCGGCCTCGACGCGGCCATCACCAAGGCGCGCGAGCTGGCCGAGGTGGGGGCGGACGAAGAGGTGCAGGTGGAACGTTTCCCCAAGCGCAAGACCTTCTTCGAGCAGCTCTCGGAGGACCTGGAGCAGTCGCGGATGCCCGCGGAGGCCCAGATCCCCGAGGTGCGGCGGGCGTTTGCCGAGCTCGAGGTGCTGGATCGGGTGCTCGCCGATGGCGGCGTCGCGGCGATGATGCCGCAGCGGGTCGAGGTGGAGTGACCGGCGCGGCGGCTACTTGCCGCCGGTGCCCTCGACCTGGATGACCCCGAGCTCGAACTGACCGGCGGCAAACGTGCTCAGCGCACGGTTGACGCCCTCGAAGCCTTCGCTGTCGGCCACTTCCAGGCCGGCGACGCCGACCAGGTAGTTGCTGCCGCGGACGAACGCTTCGCCGGGGATCTCGACCTCGGTGACCACCTCGGCGTCCTCGGTGTTCAGGGCGTAGGCTTCTTCGACGTCGGCGGGCAGGCTGTCCCACGTGAGGATGTCGTGGTCGATGTCGTAGACGGCCGCCACGACGTGCTCGAACTCGCCCTTGTCGAGCTCGAGCGTCATCGGCTTGCGGGCGCTGTGGGACTCCGGAAGTTCGAACTCCGGCGCGCCGGGGGCCTTGACCGAGAGGACGCCGGTCTCGCCGGCGATGTCGAAGCTCACGTTCGCGGTCTGGCCGGGCTCGTAGGAGAGCCCGTCGAAGCTGTAGACCCGGTACTCGCCCGGCCCTTCTTCCGAGAACTCGATGCGCCCGGTCTCCGACGAGGTGAACCGAACGTCGGCGCCCGACACGGGCGACTCGCCGAGATCGGACGCGTCCTGCACCTCGGCCAGGAAGACCTTGCACAGGGCGGAGTAGAAGTCGGCGTCGTCGGGCAGGGTGACGAACGGCGGGATGTCGGCCCCGAGGAAGATGCCCTGGGCGACGGTGGTGTCGCCCAGGCCGTCGACCACGTTGGACGCCGCGTCGAGCTTCTCACAGCCCGGGAGGAGGAACGCGAGGAGCAGCCACATGCGCGCGGTCTACCACAACCGACGCCACGCGCAAGCGCCGGCTTGACGAAGGCCGGAGCGTCCCTTAGAGGGCGGCCCCGACGAGACCTCCGGAGTTCCCATGGCTTCCAAGACTGCCCAGACCACCCTGCGCCGCGAGCTGCGCCAGAAGAACGCCGGTCGCAAGGACCGCAACGCGCGCGCGAACAAGGGCACCACGCCCGTGTTCCCCGTGCACACCCCCGAAGCCGACGCCAACGCGGCGGCCAAGGGCACCAAGTAGGCGCTGCACCGCTGGGCTTCACCAGCGGAAGAAGCGCGCCGTGTTCGCTGTGGTCTGCGCGTCCAACGCGGCCGGGTCCTCGCCACGCAGGCGGGCGATCTCGGCGAGCGTGTATGTGACGTAGGCGGGTTCGTTTTTCTTGCCGCGGTACGGCACCGGGGTGAGAAACGGCGCGTCCGTCTCCACGAGCAGGCGGTCGCCGGGCACCTCGCGGGCGACGGCGTGCATCTCGGTGGCCGACTTGAAGGTCACGATGCCCGGAAGGGAGATGTAGCCCCCCCGCGCCACGATGGCGGCCATCTGCGCACGGTCACCGGTGTAGCAGTGGTAGAGCACGCCGCCCTCCCACGCCGCTTCGTCGTCGAGGATGGCGAGCGTCTCGCCGGCGGACTCGCGGTCGTGGATGATGACCGGAAGGCGAGCCGCCCGCGCTGCGCGGAGCTGCGCCCGGAACACGGCGCGCTGCTGGTCGCGAGGGCTCTTGTCGTAGTGGAAGTCCAGCCCCATCTCGCCGAGCGCCAGCACCTCGGGCGCGGCCGCCAGCGCGAGCAGCTCGGCGAAGCGCGCGTCGGTGTACTCCGAGGCGTCGTGCGGGTGCAGGCCCACGGCGCAGCGTACGTCGGCGTGGCGGCGGGCCACCGCCACGGCGCGGTGCGCGCTCTCGAACCCGTAGCCGCTGCCGACGGTCAACATGCGCGACACGCCGGCCGCGCGGGCGCGTGCGATCGCGGCGTCGACGCCTTCGTCGCCGCCGTAGACCCCCGGGTCGAGGTGGCAGTGGGAGTCGATCATCGGGCGGCCGAGAGCTCGAGGTTGAGCTGGGTGAGCAATGCCTCCAGCACCACCCGACCGTTCACGTTCAGCCGCAGCCGATCGCGCGCGGTCGCCACCGCGAGGCCCATGCGACCGATGCCGCCGGGCCACAACGCGCGCCCCCAGCCCTCGAGGCGGGCCCGGCCGGCGGGGTGGGCCAGGCCCGCGTCGCGGCCGTTGGCCAGGCGTGCTGCGTCGCGCAGGAGCTCCTCCAGCAGGTCGACCGCCAGGGCGGCGCGGCTCACGCCTTCGTCCTTCTTGCCTTCGGCCTCGGTCAGCGCGAAGGCCTTGCCGAGGGGTTGGCCCACGGCGTCGAGGAGGGCGCCGCGCAGCGCGTCGCGGGCGGCGGCCTCGCCCGCCGCGAGGCGGAGCGCGAGACCGGGAGACCCACCGGATGCCGCCGCCATGGCGCCGTCGAGGCCCCGCCCGGCGAGCCACGCCTCCAGCTCGGCCTCGGGGACCGGGCCGAAGCGCACCCGCTGGCTGCGGCTACGGAGGGTCGGCAACAACGAGGCCACGCGCGCGGTGACCAGCACGAACTGCGTGCCCTCGGGGGGTTCTTCGATGGTCTTGAGGAGCGCGTTGGCCGCCTCCTCGTTGAGCGCGTCGACCGGGTCGAGGACGACGAAGCGGCGCCGGGCGCTGTGCCGCTGGAGCTGCAGCGCCCGGATGAGGTCGTGCGCCTGGTCGACGCTGATGATCGGCGTGGCGCGGTCGGGGTCGGGGCTGACGACGATGAGGTCGGGATGGGTGCCGGCGGCGAGCAGGTGGCAGCTGCGGCAACTGCCGCACGGGCGCATCCAGCCTTCGCAATTGACGTAGGCCGCCAACCAACGGGCGAAGGTGGCCTTGCCGACGCCCTCGGGGCCTTCGAGGAGGTACGCGTGGTGCAGGCGCCCCTCGTCGGCGGCCCGGACGAGGCGCTCCTGGACCGCGAGGTTGCCGACGAGCGGGAATGCGGGGGGCACGGTGCCCCATTACCATGCCTGCCGATGGATGCCCTCGCCGAGTGGAACGCCGCCGCCGCTCGACTGCCGCGGCCCGGCTTCCTGGACGAGGTGGTCGCCGCCGGCGCCATCCACGGCGGCGGCCCGGTCTGCGTGCACCGCACCCCGTGCCTGCTCGACGCGCGCGCGGTGCGGGCGTGGCAGCGGGTGCTCCCGCGGATGCACCGACTGCTTTCGGGGGTCCGCGCTGCGCTTTTGGCCGACCTCGACCGGGAGCACGAGAGCCTCGCGGCCCGCATCGGCATCCCGCTCGACGCCATCGGCTGGGCTCGCCTCGACCCCGGGTTCGCGGCGGTCGCGCCGTTGGCTCGCCTGGACGCCTACGTCGTGGGGGGCGTGCCCCGGTTCTTGGAGCTCAACGCCGAGTCGCCCGCCGGGATGGGCTACGCCTCGGCGCTCGGCCCGCTCTTCCTGCGCGACCCGGCGGCGGGCGCGGTCGGGCCGCTCCAGTTCCAGGACCCCGTTCCCGAGGTCGTGTCCGCGGTGCGGGCGCTGTCGACCGCCTGGGCGCACGCGCGGCGCCACGGTCCCGACGACCCGCTGATGCGCAACGATCGTCGGCCCACGGTGGGCATCGTCGACCATCCGGGGGTCGCCACGGCGCCCGAGTTCGACCTCCTCGCCCGAGCGTTCCGCCGCGCCGGGCTGCCGACGTTCGTCGCGACGCCGGGCGACCTGCGCTTCGACGGGGACCGCCTGTACGCGGGCGGCGAAGCGCTCGATGTGGTCTTCCGCCGCCTGCTCGTCGCCGACCTGCGCGCCGATCCGGTCGGGTGTGCGCCGCTCCTGCAGGCCTACGCCGCCGGACGCGTGTGCATGATCAACTCGCTGCGCACGGTGCTGTTGCACAACAAGGCCATCTTCGCGCTCCTGCACGACCCGACCTTCCCGATGGCCGAAGCCGACCGCGAGTTCGTCCGGCGGCACGTGCCGCTGACCCTGCGGCTCGACGACGCGGCGCGGGAGCGGGTGCGCCGCGCACCGCAGGACTGGGTGCTCAAGCCGGCCGAGTCGCACGGTGGCAAGGGGGTCGTCCTCGGGTGGCAGGCCGCCCGGGCGGCGTGGGAGCGGGAGGTCGACACCGCGCCGGGCGCCATCGTGCAGGCCCGGGTGCCCGCGCCGCGCGCCGCCTTCTTCGACGCCCGCGACGGCCGGGTGCACCAACGGGTGGTCGACCTGGGCCCGTTCCTGGCCTTCGGGAAGCACGCCGGGTTCTTGTGCCGCCTCGCCGAAGGCGAGTTGGCCAACGTCAGCGCGGGCGGCGCGAGCCAGGTCCCGGTATTCTCCACCCTTCCTCCGAGGTCCTGATGTTCCTGTTCCTGGTCGCCCCGCTCTTCGCCGCCGATCCCCCGTGGTGGACCGAGGCCGGCGTCACCCGCGGCTCGGCGCTGTACGGCAAGGCCCAGGCGCGCGACGCGCAGGCCTACGAAGCGGTCCAGAAGTCGCTCGCCAGCGCCCGCAAGGCCGTCGGCGACCTGGAGCTCGGCACGGCGCTGCTCGCGGCCGACGCCGGCAGGGACGCGTACCTCGCTGAGCTCGACCGTTCGCTCAGCGGGCAGTTCCTCCGCCTCCAGAAGCACGTGGACCTGCTGGGCGCGGACTACTCCCGCGTCTTCGGCGCAGCGGTCGAGCGGGCCCTGCCGGGGATCGCCGCGGGCGGGACGGTGATCCAGTGCACGCAGGTCTCCCAGGTCGAGGCGATGCTCGGCAAGGGGCCGAAGTGCCCGGGGCCGGACGTGTCCGGCAAGGTCGCGTCCGCGATCGACGCCGACCCGGCGCTCCAGTCGCAGGTGGCGTCCATCTTGTCGGTGGACTGGCCCACGATCGTGGTCGAGGGCAAGGTCCAGGCCGGGGCGCCGCTCACCGGCGGCGAGCGCTCGGTGTCCGCGGCGGAGGTGGCGCGGGCGTTGCGCGGGGAGGAGTTGACCGCGCTGGACGACGCGCGCGAGGCCGCGTTGGAGCAGCTCGCCGAAGCGCTCGACGGCGACGACAAGGTGGCCAAGGCGGCGGCGATCACCGAGGGCGAGGCGATCGCGGCGCGGTGGCGGGCCGGCGTGGCGGAGGTCGGCAAGAAGTTGTGGCCCGACGTGAAGAAGAAGCTCGACAAGGCGGCCAAGAAGGGCGGCCCGGTGGCGGTCGCCCTGTGCGCGAACCCGGCGAGCCTGGGCGGGTGTGGCGTCTCCGACGCAACTTCGGCGGTGGTCGAGGTCTTGACGGCCAACTGACGAACCCGCTGTCACACCGATGGCAACGTGCTTCTTGTGTTGAAAACGCAAAAAGCGAAAGCAGAGAATTCGCGTCGCACGATCGTGTGCTAGTCCGGTTACGAACCCGGGGCGAATCCATGGCTACCGTCTGGTCCCTCGTTGCGCTTCTCGGCTGTTCGGAGTCCTTCTCCGCGGCCGGCCTCGCCGCGGGCGGCGCCCCGACCACGGGCGACGACGCCGCCGGGGACGACTCGGGCGTCGACACCGCCGGGTCCGACACCGCGGCGGCCGACGACGACAGCGGCGAGGTTGCGGAGGGCGACTGGCCCTCGGCGTGCACGTCGTGGGCCGAGCCGGAGCAGACCGGCACCGTGGTCGACGGCAGCCTCGACGAGCTCAGCGGGGTCGCGGCCTCGTGGCGCAACCCGGGCGTGCTCTGGGTGCTCGAGGACCACGCGGGGCCCAACACGGTCTTCGGCCTGGACCCGTCGGGGGCCACCGTGGCCTCCATCACGCTCGAGACCACCACCAACAACGACTGGGAGTCGTTGGCGGTCGGTCCGTGTGGCGACACCACCTGCATCTTCGTGGGCGACATCGGCGACAACGATCACGACCGCCCGTGGCATGGGGTCTTGCGCATCCCCGAGCCCGAGGTGCTCGAGGACAGTACGCTCACCCTCGCCATCACGCCCGACATCTTCCCGTACGTCTTCCCCGACGGCGCCTGGGACAGCGAGGGCATGGCCGTCCTTCCCGACGGTCGGCCGGTGCTCTTCTCCAAGGAGTACGACACCGCGCAGACCAGCGCGTACGCGTTCCCGATCCTGGTCCCCGACTCGACCACCACGCTGGAGTACCTGGGCCGGTTCTCCACCGGGGTCGACGGCGACACCGGCGCGGCCGCGGTCACCGGGGCCGACCTCTGGCCCGACGGGGAGCGCTTGATTCTGCGCACGTACGGCCACATCTGGGAGTTCCCACTGTCCGACGGCGACCTGTCCACGGTGGACGCCGCCGCGAGGGTGGAGCGGTCGACCGGGGAAGAGCGCCAGGGCGAAGCGATCAGCTACGATCCGATCGCCCGCACCTTCGTGACGGTGTCCGAGGGGGTGAACCCCCCGCTGTGGCGCGTCGGCTGCGCGGACTGAGCGCGGTCACTTTCGCAGCTCCACCGCCAGGCTGAGGTCGGGCAGCGTCCGGTCGGGGCTCCAGTCCCCGCGGAGCACGGCGGAGGAGCAGCCGTCGTCGTAGCCTATGCGGGCGCTCGCGCTCGGGGTGTCGCCGAGCGCGAGGCCTTGAACCACGCCGCCGCCGAGCACGAGCCTTCCCGGGTGCCAGGTCAGGTCGCCCCAGGCGACCGCGGTGTCGGCCACCGCGAGCACGCCGGCGTCGACCGCAAAGCGACCGGTGGTGCGCACCGTGAACACCTGCCGCTCGGGCGCCAGCTCGGCTCGCCCGGTGGCCCCGCCGCCGGCCGCCTCGATGGCGAGCGTGGGGTTCCACGCCCCGTCCCACAAGGCGGCGACCTCGCCGCGGAGCACCACGCCGCCCACGGCCGTCTCCGCGCGCAGGTCGGGGCCGACGCCCGGGAGCTGGCCGGCCCACCGCGCCGCGTCGGGGCTGGCGCCGCGTACGCCCGCGGAGAGTTGCCAGCGGCGGTCGCCGGCCTCGAGCCAGAACGGGACGGCCGCACGACCCTCCGCGAAGCCGACGACGCCCACCTCGCTGCGGCCGTCG
>SXGT01578421.1_pt1 | contig 13948 bp, 7 predicted proteins | sample 3176221 | NCBI WGS metagenome assembly SXGT01 (sample SAMN11356862, study PRJNA531348) | freshwater metagenome | isolation source: freshwater sample F1-120 | place: China: Fuxian Lake, Yuxi | collected 2017-12-25 | reverse complement strand
TCCCATTCCCATTCCCATGCCCATGCCCATGCCCATACCGGCCATCGCCATCTGACCCATGCCGGGCTGCGCGCCCATCATGCCCTGAGCCATCGCGGCTTGGTTGAGCGCGTCGAGAGCCTGTTGAAGGCCCATCGCGGCCTGCTGCTGATTCATCCCGGCCTGACCGGGTTGACCCTGTTGCAGTTGCTCGCCGGCCTTACCGAGTTGCTCGCCGGCCTTCTGCAACTGACCCTGAACGGCCATCGGCGCGTTCGCCTGAGCCTGTTGCAGCGCGGCCTGCGCCGCGGCGTTCGCCTGCTGCGACTGCTGGAGTGCCTTCGTCGCGTCGAGAACCTTCTGCTGGTCCTTGGCGAGGTCACCGGGCGTCTTGTTCATTGGCATTCCCATGCCACCCGGCATCATCCCCATGCCCATACCTTTATCCATCGGCATGCCCATTCCCATGCCCTTATCCATTGGCATTCCCATGCCCATGCCCTTGTCCATTGGCATTCCCATGCCCTTATCCATTGGCATTCCCATGCCCTTGTCCATCGGCATCCCCATCATGCCCATCGGTTGCATGGCGCCCTTCTTCAGTTCGTCGAGCGCCTTTTGTTGGTTCTCGATGGCCTTCGGCAGGTCGCCCTTCTCGAGCGCCTTGGCAGCCATGTCGGCGGCCTTCGCGGCTTCGGGGAGGTTCTGCTTCTCGGCGGCCTTCGCGATCTCCTTCTGGAGTTCAGCGATGTTCGGCATTCCCTTGTCCATCATTCCCTTGTCCATCATTCCCTTGTCCATCATCATGGCGGGGTCCATGGGCATGCCAGCCATGGGCATTCCCTTTTCGCCCATCATAGGCGGCATCGGGTTGAGCGCCATCTCGGCCATCATCGCCTTCTCGGCGGCCATGTTGGCCTGCTCGATGGCCTTGGCGAGTTGCTGGGCCGCTTGCTGCGGGTCCACCTTGTTAGGCTGGAGCGCGGCTTGGTCCGTAGCCTCCATACCCTTCTTCTCGTCGATCTTCTTCTGAACGTCCCTCGCGGCATCGGTGAGCTTTTCGGCCGCTTCCTTCGCCTTCTCGCCGCCCATCATCGGCATGTTCATGGCGAGGTCGTTCTTCGCGCCCTCCTGCTTCATGCCGGCTTCGTCGACCTTCTTTGCGGCATCCGGCGCGAGCTTCTCCAACTGCATCCCCACATCCTTGGTTGGCGGGACGAGGTTGTCTTGCTTCTTGGCGACGTCGCCGGTGTCCGGCTTCTTCGGGTCGTTCGCGGCCTTGTCCGCGTCCTTCGCCACGTCCTTTTCGTTCTTCGCCAGTTCTTCGAGTTTGCCCTTCAGTTCTTCGAGTTTGGCGATATCGGCGCGGCGTTCCTCGATGGCCTTCGCCTGCTTTTCGAGTTCGTCCTTCGCTTCCAGGAGTGCTTTCAGCGCGTCTTGCTGGTTCGGCTTGGCTTCGTTGGGCTGCTTGGCGTCGAGTTTGTCGCCGGCCTGCTTCTGTGCGTCCACGGCCTTGTCGAGCGCCTTCTTGGCGTCGGTGTTCGGCGGGAGCGGAGTGTTGCGGAGTTCGTCGGTCTTCTTGGTCACGTCCTTCTGCGCGGTCGCCGCGTCCGGGGTGCGGGTCGCGTTCTCGGTGGCCTTGTCGGTCTTGGCGTTCGCGTCCTTCTGCTCCTTGATGATCTGATCGACCTGCTCAATGGCCTGCTTGGTCGCGGCGAGCGGGTCGACCTTCGCGAGTTCGGCGGCGGCGATCTGCCGGTCAAGTTCGTCCTTCGCGGCCTTCAGCGCGTCGAGGGCCTTTTCCTGCGGCTCCTGCGCGCCTTGGGTGTCCTTCGCACGGAGCTTGTCTTCGGCCTTCTCGCCCTGTTTCTCGGCGGTCGCGAGTTGCTGGGCGGCCTCCGGGGCCACATCGAACGCGGCCTTGCGCGCGTCGCGGATGGCGAACTCGGCCTTGGTCTGCTGGTTGGCGAGTTCGTTGGCGTGGGCGGTCTTCGGGTCGGTTCCTTGGCGGCGGAACTTCTCGATCTCGGCCGGATCCTGCTTCTCCTTGGTGTCGTTGTTCACCTTCGTCTGCGCGTCGATCGCCTTGACCACTTCCTTCTGCGCCAGTTTGAGGGCGTCGAGGCGGGTGGTCGGCGGGGTGCGGAGCGCGGCGGCGAGGTCTTTGAGTTCCTTCGCGTGGCGGCGCTGACGCTCGCCGGCGTCGAGGAAACTACCGGCCCGAAGGACGGGCAGGGTGTTGTTCATGTCGGCGGAGAGCTTGATGCCGCGGGGAAGGGCTTCGGCCTTCTCGACGCGGGCGACTTGCTCCGGAGTGAGCAACTTCTCCTCGACCAAGCGCTTCACCTGCTTGAACACCGCAATCACTTCGTTGCGAAGGTCGCCCTGCTCGTTGACGAGTTCGTCGCGGTCATCGACCACGACCCCGCGGCGGGAAGGCAGAGTGCTGTTCGTGTGAGCTTCCGCGATTAACTTGATCTGTTTCTCGGCAGCGCGATCCAGACGCTCGGCGGCTTCGTCGAGGTTCTTGATCACGTCGAGTTGGCCGAGCATGACCTTGAGCTGTTGCACGATCTGGAGGTGCTTCTCGTAAGCCTCTTTCTGCTCCTTCGTGGCGGTCGCCGGGTTCGGGGCGCTGACGGCCTTCTCGAGGTGCGCGAGCACTTCGCTGATCTGCTCTTGGCTCAACCCGCGGAGGTCGTCGGCAACGCCGCGAAGCATCTTCTGCTCGGCATTGGGTGCGAGCCGCTGGAACATCATGGCGTCGAGCGTGGAGGATGTGCGGCGGGCCGCTTCATCCACGCGAGCCTTGATCTTCTTCTGCTCGTCTCGCTGCTTGGCGGCATCGACGGGCGATTTGTCCTGCGACACGGCGAGCGGGACGATGGTCCCGACTAGCATCAGCGCGGCAACGAACCAGCTTCGGCGGGCAGTCATCGGCGGGGCCTCCTTGAGGCGGGTTGGGACGCGGAGAGTGGCGACCCGGTGAGAATTCGTTAAGTATCCAATCGTCGCAAACAGAATGCAATCGGAAAAGATTCGGGTTGTTACTCGGACGTTGCGTATTTGGTCTTTTGGTTAGCCGCGACCCCGGAGGGGTACGCGGCACGCGCGCACCCTCCGGGGTTGCGGCTAACCAAAAGACATTACCTACTTCTTCGGCTCCATGGGTGGCGTGGGCGCCACGGTCTGCTTGAACACATTCGCTTGATCCGCAGCGAGGTCGCGGAGTTTGTCTTGCAACCGCTTGTTCTGCTCGTCCCGCATCTTGATGGCCTGCCCGGCGTCCTCGCCAGTAACCACGATCTTGCGGCGGGCCTCCTTCGTGTAACCGGGCGCGCGGCCGGGCGTCGGGTTCTTATCGAACACTTCCACGAATAATTCAACCGTGTCGCCGACCTCAAGTTTCGCGTTGGTGAAGGTTCCGTCCGGTTGCGGGATCTTTTTAATCAGTCCGTCGATCTCGAACATGTAGCGCCCACCGGCTTCCATCCCGCCTGGTTCGGTGCTGGGCGAGGGCGATGGGAACGAGTAATACTCGATGTTCACGCGGAACCGGTCGAGTTTGCTCAGTTTGAACCAGGACTTCTCGAATAACCCCAGATCCGGGACGTACGCGCCCACCGTATTCAGGTCTGCCGTGACAGGTTTGAGCGTGAGCCGAGTGAACAACTTCCCCTCCGGGTCTTGTCGCGGATGTTGGATGTCCTGAAGTTCCTTCGAGTAAGCGTCGGGGGCGACGCCCTTCGGAATCACGCGATACGCGACATTTGCCCGTCCAATACCCTGTTCCGATCGCGCGTGGTAGATCACCATGACCCGCCCGCCTTCGGCCAGCGGCAACCGGTCGCCCCACTCGTGGGCAACTTTCGCTTCGGGACGTCCGTCGTAGTCTTCCGGGTCCGGGTGGCGCGTCGATTCGGGCATGAACGTGACGACCGGCGTGCGGTCCTCCAACATGCGCACGTTGCGCCGGATCGGCACCGAATTCACGAACCCGCGATCGTCAAGGAGTTCCAGCCGGTAGCCGATCATGGTTCCCGTGGTCGGGAACAGCCACACCGCGGTCTTGCGATCATCGGAGATCTGGATCGGCGCGTGGAAACTCGCGGGGCTATCCGGGTAGTCCTTCTCACGAATACCGTCGCGCACGATCGGAATGAGTCGCGCCTTCTTGAGCGGCTTGTTGAACTTCGCCTCGACGACGATCTGCGACATCGGGAGCGCGTCGTTCACCTCGCCGCGGCTCCAGCCGTCGTTCTTGCGGATGAACGGGGCGCCTCCGGGCAGTGTCCCGAGGAACTTCGGGAGCCACTGCTCAGCGGTGATCGCGTCGCTGTCGCTGGTCAGTTGTGGTGGCGCTTCGAACCGGATGCGGCCGGATTCGCGGGTGCGCCCGTTGTCGAGCCTCGCGGTGAAACTGAAGTCGAGCGACGAAGCCGGGAGTTTAGTCACGAAGTACGCGCCGCCCTCCTCGACGTCCTTCTCGTAAACGAGGTCGTAGCTCTCCTCCGGCTGGCCATCCGGTTCGACGCGCAACCGCCCGGTCGTCGAGGTGTCGTAGGTGCCGGTCACCTTGTATCGGACTTCGACTTCCGCACCGGTCGGCCAGATCTCTTGCGAAACATTCTGTAAGTGGATGGTTCGCGGGATTTCGACCTTCAGGAGCATCTGACGCTTTAGCAACACGGTGGTCAGTTCGGGCTTGGCCCAGGCGTAGACGAACCACCCGAGGAGCACCGGAATCACGACCAGACCCGCGAACAGGAGCCGCGAGTAATCCACCAACTTGAGGAGGTTGTGCCGGGCCGCGAGTTCGCCCGCTTCGCGTGTGACCTCCGCGATGAGAACCTTCGACATCCCTTGCGTGCGTGCCGTTGGTCGGTTGAGTTGCACCGCAGTGACGAGCCGGTGCCCGAACTGGGGGATTGCTTTCTCGGCATGGCTCGCGAGTTCGTCCACGGGCGGCGTGCTGCGCCACGGGCGAACGAGCAGGACGTAAATGAGGCCAAACGCGAGCAAGAGTTGGCCGCCAGTCATGCCGACGCGGAGCCACTTTGGGGTGTCGTCGATGATCGCGGCGGGCGGAGCGCGGAACCCGTGGTCAAGTCGGAGGTGGTCCGTGAACCAGCGCTCTTCCGCAGTCGGCGCCGGTCCGGGCGCGAAGACCCAGGTGGCCTTGAGGAACTTGCGCCACGTTTCCGAGCCGAGGTAGCGGTCGGCGAGCCAGTCGGTCGCGCACGCCATCGCAAGCACGAGGCCGACGACCGCGACCCACCGCGAGCCGCCCCACGCGAGCCGGATGAGTTGCTCCGTGAACCGCCAGCGTTTCAGTTGTCCGAGTAGGTGCGTCATGAATCGTGTTTGGTGTTTGGTGTTTGGTGTTTGGCGTTCGAGTCTTTGGTTAGCCGCAACCCCGCAGGGGTGCGCGGACGTTCGCGCTCGCCTTCGGCTTGCGGCTAACCAAACACCAAACACCAAACACCAAACACTAACTCAGGCCGTTGAACTTCCGCAGGAACCATTCGAGCGAGAGCAGCCCGATCAGCAGGAACAGCGCCCAGCGGTTCCACATGATCAGTTCGTCGCGACGCGTGAAGTTCGCGTACTGCGGCTTCACGTCGCCCGGCAGCGTGTGCAGGTCTTCTTCGTGATAGAACTTGCCCGGCTTCTCCGCGGTGCCGCTATCGGCGGCGAGTTTCATCATATCGGCTTCCGCCAACCCGCCGGGTGCCTGCTCGTGGTCCGGCGGCAGGCTCACGCGGTACTCCAGGTGCGCTGGAGACTTGTTGTTCGGCGCCACGGTCAGTTTGAAACGCCCGGTCTGGTTGAACGGCAGTGGCGACACGTATTCGCCGTCCTGCCCGTGCAACTTCCGCAGTTTCACGGTCGTGAACTTGTCCTTGTCGTTCTGGTCCGCGTCGATCTTCTCAAGGACCGCGTCGATCTCCTCCGCCGTGAACGGCTTGAAGTTCTCGTCGAGGATGCGGGCGTAAAGTTGACCGCTCTTGCCCTGCATCGGTTCGAGTGTGTCGAGCGAAACCTGCGTGAGTTTGGTCCCCACCATGCGCGGAACGCCGGCCTGATACACGCACTGACTCCAGAACCGGCCGAAGTATTTGTCCGACTCGTTGAACCGCCACTTCCAGGTGTCGTCGAACGCGCAAAACAGCACGTATCCCTTGCCGTAGTAGTGGCCCGCGAGCAGCGGCATCGGCTTGTTGTCCGGCTCCGGGGTGCGCGCGGTCGGGTGAACAAGGAACGTCTCCGCACCGGGCTTGAGACGTGTTACCGGGTAGTACCACTCGATCGATTGCAACTGCTTCTTCTTCACGACGCGGGTGGGATCGACCGGCGCCGGTTGCGGGTCGTTCGGAACGCCCTTGAGCGTGCGACCCCACAGTTCCGCGTTGTCGAGCGGGTCGTCTTCGAGCGACACGAGCGGGTTGCGGGTCGCGTTCGGCGCCAGTGCCGGGACGAACGGCTGGTAGTACCTGCCTTCTGGCGGCTGAATCGGGAACTTTACCAGTTTCAGTTCGACGGGCAGAACATCGGCGATCGACGCCTGTCCCTTCTCCGCGTCGAGCCAGCCGCCCGGGCCGTTCCACTTCCCCGCGATGTGAACCATGCCGCCGCCCTCAGCGACGAACTCCTTGATCACCCCTTGGTGTTCGCGTGTGAAGAACTTGCCCGGTACGTCACCGATGATGAGCAAGTCGTACTCGTTGATGAGCTTGCGGAACTCTTCGCGATCCAGACTGAGCGTGCCGTTGAGTTGGCGCGTGAACTCGACGAGCCACGGGTAACCGGACTTCATCGCGTCGCGGTCGCCCTCGGTGAGGAAGAACCGCGCGTCCACGCGGCGGTCGCGCTGGAGCGACCGCAAAAGGAACTGGAAGTCCTTTCGCGGCAATCCGTCCACCACCAGAACCTTGAGCCGCTTGGTGACGATCTGCGTCGGCTTTGTGCTCGAGTCGGTGAGTGTGTCGAGAGTCACACCGCCCGCGCCCACGCCGGGCGTCACGGTGACGGTGACGTTGACCTCTTGCTTCTTCGCAGTGGCGTCTTCCTTCGTGGGAGTGAAGGTGAGGACTTCGCGGATGTCGTCGCCCTCGCGAACCGGGATCCCACGCTTGGCTGTGACTTCGCGGTCGCCGAACTTCACAACAATATCGACCTTGCCCTCAGTCACGCCCTTGACCGCATATCGCACGGGGATGACCACGGTATCGTCGAGAAACACGGACTCAGGCACGCCCACGTCGCGGAGCCGCAGTTGGCCGAACGACGAACTGCCGACACCGTAGATGTAGAGCGGGATCTTGCGCTCGCGGTACTTCTCGGCAAGTTCGGTGAGGCTTTTGTCGCTGGCGTTCTCGCGCCCGTCGGTGACGAGGAACACCGCGGCGGGTAGATCGTTGTCGTCGCGACTGAGCAACTCGAAGGCTGCGCTCACGAGCGCGGTTCGCGGCTGGTCGGCGGTGACTTCCTTGATCCACGCGGTATCGATGGAATCGCGCCCGCCGCGGCTAGAACCGAAGGTGGAGACTTCAAGCGGGCCGACCTTCTTGAGCTTGTTCAGCAGGTCGAGTTTCGGGTTCGTGAGAGCCGCACGCGCGACCTCGATTCGCGATGGGGGCCAGGCGGCCATCTTCTTCTGGTCGATCTTGTTCTTCTCGTGCGCGGGGTCGAACGATTCGGAGGGAACCGGTTTGCCAGGTTCGATGAGGTCGAAGGCGAGCGCGGCACGCCATTGATCCTCGGAGTTCGGTCGCGGGTCTTTCTGATCCATGCTCTGCGACACATCGATGAGTACCGCGATAGACCGTGGCCGTTCGCCGCCGCTCTCGCTGACCCACACCGGTCGCAGCAGCAGGAACGCAACGACGAGCAGGATCGACATGCGGACGCCCGCGAGCACGAGCCGGCGGAATACGTCGAGACGCCCGGTTTCGAGCGCGTATAGCACGCCGACGGCGGCAACCCCTGCCAGCCCCAACAAAAGGGCGAGCCACGCAGGGAACCAGCCGCGTCGCTGCATTTCGGCGAACAACGGGGCGTAGGCGAACACCGTATTCATGGAGCGTTACACTCGTCGTTACAAACGTTGGACCCCGAGAACCCCCCTCACCCGGCCGCGCTTCGCGGCCGGGTGAGGGGGGTTCATCTTCGCCTCACTTCGCCCGCCCGCAGGACCACGCCCAGGTCGCCTCGACGATGAGCAGGAGCAGCAGGAACAGCAGTACCCACTCGGTCCACTCGCCGCGGGTGCGGCGTTCGCGCACCGCAGTCTCGGTGCCGGCCCCGGCCTGGATGATCGTCGGCCGGAAGCCGAGCAGTTTCTCCAGGTCGCCGTCGGAGATCACGTCCAGATTCTCGGTCTCGCGCAGGTCCGGGTTCACCGCGAATGTAATGCCGTCCATGTCTGTCGCGCCGACGGGCACGATCGCGTATTCGCCTGCGACGAGCGAATCGGTGGTACTCACGGAGGGCTTCTGCCCGACTTCGGCCTTTGCCTCACCGATTTTCACACGCGGGCGAGTCTTCTCGCCGGACTTTGCGCCACGCGGGCGCGGTTTCACCAGCTCGAACCCCGGCGCGGTCACGTTGGGGGTCCACGTCAGTGTATCGCCGGCCATTCGCGTACCGCCTGGCACCTTGCGGTTGGTCAGGTGCGCGACGATGTACGTCGTCATCGGGATCGCCAGGAACCCGTCGGACATCATGCGCCCCCACGTCTCGTCGAGCGAGGTCGCGAAGAAGATCACTTCGCCTTCGCCAACAACGCGTGACGCGACCAGCGGCTTGCCCTCGGTGGTGCGCATCAACACCCGCGAACCGACCGCGCCCTGCGGCGCTTCGTCCAGGTGGATCATCCGCGTGAGCGTTGCCTTCGGGAGCCAGCCGTGGAACGCTTTCCGCTCTTTCTCATCCGGCGGGGTGAGTGCGGAAGGCGTGGCAACGCTCTCCGGGGCCGGGGTGAACGGGCTCGCGTCGGTGGTGTTCCGCACCTCGCCCAGTGGAAGCGGTAACAGTCCCGCGCCGCTCGCGCCTAGGACGCGGTTGTACGCGTCGGACTTCACCATGTCGCCGCATCCGATGACGAGACCGCCGCCGTTCTTCACGAACTCGGTGAGTTTCGTCACGAATGCTGGCGAAAGCCCCGCGAGCGGGTCGTCAGTGCGGGCCGGGGCGTTAAGGAGGTACACAATGTCCTTGCCTGCGAGCTTGTCCGGGCCGACTTCATGAGGAAGGACCGATTCCGTTTCGATGAAGTACTTTTCGATCTTGTCCTTGTCGCGTTCGGAGTCGAACGGGACGAGCGCCTTGCGCGCGAACCAGTCGCCCGCGTCGGTCGCCGGCAACCCCGCGAACGGGTACGCGACGAGCAGCACGCGGACCTTGTCGCGCACGCCGACGATCTTGTAGAGGACGTTGTCGCCGTCGATTCCGTCGCCATCCACGTACACCGCGAGGAGGCGTGCGCCGGCTTCGTCGAGGCTGCCCGTGAGCGTGACTTCCGCGTTTGAGCCGGGATCGATCTGCTCGACCGATACCACGTTTTCGACCGGCTTGCCATCGAGTTCGAGCGACACTTTCACGTTGCGAATCTGCTCGCGCCCAGTGTTGCGGATCGTCACCACAAACGGCACGCGGGTGCGTGTGTGCGGGATCGTGGCGAAGAGTTTCACGTCGATGATGGAGACGTTCGAGACCTTGCGTTCCGGGTTGCTGCAACGGATAAAGATCAAGCCCGCCTTCCGGTTCTTGATCTCTTCGCACTGCGCCCGCACTGCGCCTTGTTGCCGCTCGAACCCAGACTTCTGCAGGTCAGAGAAGACGTAAATCTCTTTCGCCGGCGCGGTGCCGGTTTCGGCCGCGGTCAGCGCGTCGTTCAACCCCGGAAGGAAGTCTGTGGAGAGGCTCGTCACTTCGATGGACTGGATGAGTTGCTTCGCCTGGTCGCGGTTGTAGCGCGAAACCGGGCCGAGGAGAATGGCGCGGTCGGAACAGGAGTAGACCTGGATGCTCGACTTGTTGGGGAGCGTTTCGAGGACCGCGATCGCGGCGTCTTTGGCGCGTTCGATTCGGGTCTTCTCGCCGTCGCGTGCGGCCATGCTGTACGACGTGTCGAACACGAACACCGCGTCGATGGTCTCGTTGCTGCCGGCCGAGGTTGCATTCTCCCACCCTGGTCGCGCGATTGCGAACGCGAGCAGTATGAGAGCGAGGCAGCGGAGGAGCAGGAGCAACCACTCTTGGAACTTGAGGCGGCGGCTGGTCTGTTCGATGGCCTCCTTGAGGAACTTCATGGGTGCCCACGGAAGCGGCTTGTACCGCGCGCGGTAGAAGAAGTGCAGCGCGATCGGCACCGTGACCGCCGCTACACCCCACATCATTACCGAAGCCAATAACGTCATCGCGTGTGAACCTGCGTAAACGGTGTACGGTTACTTCGTGACCCGGGTGTAGGTCATCGACACGACGTTCTTGCCGGCGAAGTCTTTGGGGGCGTTCGCTTCGTCACCCATCAACCCAGCGATGGCGAGCGTGTCGCCGTCAATCTTGTAAATCGCCACGCTCTTCTTACCCACGTTCAGGTTCTCGACCGGCTTCCCATCCAGGTCAGTTTCCTTGCCGTCGGACGAAGTCATCCGGCGCGGGGTCGCGCTCAGGTCCAGGGCGATCATGGCCGTGATGCGCTGTTTATGCTGCAACCCGGTCGTCACCATCGCGTTTTCCCGAAACTCCAGCGACAGTTCCAACTTGGTGGCGAAATCGGCCCCGAGCGATTGGCCACCGAACGCGACGTCCGTGAGCTTCCATTTCCCCTGCATCGCCGTGAGGTCCGGGTTCTCCGGCGTTTTCAGCAGGTGTTTCGGCACCGGTGCGGCGCTGCTCATCGACCCAAACGCCACTACCAACGTGAACAGCACGCACTTACGCATCGGTCGGTGTCCGTGAATCACTTCAGGGTGGCGCGGGAGGTGGTGCCTCGGTTGGTCCCGGTTCGGCCGGTTCCACCTGGCCCCACCGGTACGTCGGCGGTCCGCTTGAACGCGATGACTACCACGCCCGGCACGGTGAGCGTTTCCGCTCGCGGTTTGAACTCCGTCGGTATTACCTTCTTGTCGTCCCGGCAGAACGCGACTACGAGTGTCTCGCCGTCGAACTTGTAAATCCAGTTCCACTTGTCCAGTTCCCGCGACGCGGCACCGTCGTCGTTTCGCTGGGTGCCGCGGTAGGTGCTCCGCACGGTGGTGTTCCTCGCGGTACCAGGGTAGGGGGCGGTGGTGCCGCGCGACGTGCTGTAGGACGTTCCGCGCGAGGTGCCCCGCGGTGGATCGTTCACGAACCCGCGTGTGAGGGCCATCACTTTCGGGTTCTTGGCTTCGTCGAGAGCGAACGTTGCGAAGAACTCCTCACGCCCGCCATCAACGATGAGCAGTCTGTTCCCATCGAAGCGGAAACGGACCTGTTGAATGTCTTTTAGGTCGCGTGCCTTTTCGGCTTCCGTGCGCTTGTCGAGCGAGCCGTTGTCGAACGTCTCGATGCCCCAGGTGCCCTGGAGTTTCTTGACGTCGGCGCTGACATCGGCGGAGGGCGCGCCCGGTTGGGCTGGCCTCATACACCCCGTGCCGATCGCGGCGAGAGTGACGAGCATCGCGAATGTGGTCAACTTCCGCATCAGTCGGTTCCTCTCTTCTTCACTCGCACACAAGTCATCGAATTGGCGTCCTTGCCCACGAAGTCGACCGGGGCGTTCTCCTGGCCGCCGTTCCGCCCTACCGCCGTTCCAGAATCCACACGGGGGCACCGTCGGTCGCGTCGAACGAGGTCGGTCGCGGGAGCGGGTTCGGCGCGGTCGCGAGTTTCGCCTTGTCGCCCTCGAGCAGGTACACCCCGCGGAGCGTGATCGGCGTGAACGGGCCGTTGTCGCGTCTTTCCTTTCGCGGGGTGCCGTCTTCAGCGAGCAGCACGAGATCGATTTCCTTCGAGTCTGCGTCGGGGCGCAGCGTGATCGCGTATCGCTTCTGTTCCTGCCCGGCGACGAGCCACACCCACCGGTCACCGGTTACACGGATGGTGACTCCCGGCACGGGCCGCGCAGCGGGCTGTCCGTCGTCGGCAACGACCACCAAACTCAGCGCCCACTCGCCCTGGAGCCGTCCGGGGTCGTCGCGTGGGCCGCGGAGCGCGAAGTACCATACCGCAAACGCCGCGAGCACGAACGCCACCAACCCCGCGCCAAGCAACGCAAACCGGCGGCGGAGAGGCGAACGAGACGCAGCCGGAGTTTGGTTCTGCCCCTCTCTCCTTGTGGGAGAGGGTGTCGGCGCTTCGCCGACGGGTGAGGGGTGAGCGACTTCGCGCGTTGAACCTTCCCCCCTCACCCGGCTCGAATCGCCGACACCCTCTCCCGCAAGGGGAGAGGGCGAAGACAGTTCGCTGCTCATCGCCGCCCCGTTTGCAGCCGGCGCACGAGATACTCGGACAGCGCCACATCGAGCGGGCGGTTGGTGAGCATCTGTACGTAGTCCACACCGCTCCCGTCGCACCCCCTCTGAATCTCCGCCAGGTATTTCTTCACGATGCGCAAGTACGCGGGGCGCAACAGGTGTGGGCGCGTCATCAGTTCCTCGAATCCTTCCAACCCGATGAACCGGACGTTGCCGTCTAGCGGGAACGTCACTTCATCGGGGTGGAGGATGTGAAACAGAATGACCTCGTGTCCGCGGAACCGGAGGTGCCGGAGCGCCGCCAGGATCGGTTCCAGGTCTTCGAGGCAGTCGGAGATCAGGCACACGATCCCGCGCCGACTGATGCGGTCCGCGACTTCATCGACCAGCGGCCCGATCGCGGTCCGGTCACGGGGTTGCGTGTCTTCGAGCGTGTGCGTGATCGCGTTGATGTGGGCCATCGAACTGCTCGATGGCAGTTCAGCGACCCAACCGGTGTTGAAGATTCGCAAACTGGCCGCGTCGCGCTGGCGGATGGTCAGGTACGCGATCGATGCGGTCAGGAGCTTCGCGTACTCCAGTTTGTTCGTGTCACCGCGGCCGTATCGCATCGAGTTACTGCCGTCGAGCAAGAGGTGACACAGGAAGTTGGTTTCCTGCTCGTACTGCTTGATGGTGTAGCGTTCGGAGCGGCCGTAGCTCTTCCAGTCGATGTGCCGGATGTCATCGCCAGGGACGTATTCGCGGTGCTGAACGAACTCGACCGAGAACCCCTTGTAGGGGCTTTTGTGGTCGCCGACGCGCAGCCCCTCGACCACCTGCCGGGCTTTCATGCCCAGGGCTTCGGCGCGGGACAGGACTTTGGGATCTAAATACGAGGGCATGAGGCAGAGTTCCAAGTTCCAGAGTTCCAAGTTCCAAGTTAAACACAGAGGCAGTTCCTGAAGCACAAGGGCAGGGCAATTGCCTTCTGTCTTCAACTTGGAACTTGGAACTCTGGAACTTGGAACTTCTGTTTAAGCTGCGACTGCTTTGGCCGCACTCTTGACGAGTTGGCGAATCACCTCGTCGATGGTTACGCCTTCGCTCTGTGCGGCGAAGTTGAGGATGAGCCGGTGGCGGAGGATCGGCGTGGCGACCGCGACGATGTCGTCGCCAGCCACGTGGTTTGCCCCGCGAAGCAGCGCGTGCGCCTTTGCAGCGAGGATCAGGTTCATACTGGCACGCGGGCCGGCGCCCCAGGTCAGCCACTTCTGCACGAACTCGGCCGCTTCCGGCGTGCCGGGACGCGACAGACGCGTGATCCGCTTCGCGAAGTGGAACACCTTGTCCGAAACCGGCACGCGGCGCACGATGTGCTGCAGCCCGATGATGTCCTCGCCGTTAAGCACCGGGGATACGGTCACCTTGTTGTCCGAGGTGCCCATCCGCATGATCTGTTCTTCTTCCGCGTCGGACGGGTAATCGACCTTAATGAGGAACAGGAAGCGGTCGAGCTGCGCCTCGGG
>SXGT01430672.1_pt1 | contig 13948 bp, 9 predicted proteins | sample 3176221 | NCBI WGS metagenome assembly SXGT01 (sample SAMN11356862, study PRJNA531348) | freshwater metagenome | isolation source: freshwater sample F1-120 | place: China: Fuxian Lake, Yuxi | collected 2017-12-25 | reverse complement strand
TCCAGGAAAAGGGGAGACAGAGATGTTCGTGACTTACTAAAAAGAGACGATCAGAGCAGCTTCAGCCCAGTCAATCGGCACCCGCGCCACCGCTCACCATACCGGTGCGCCGAGTCGCGTTCCCATGCATAATCCAGGTTGAATATAGCCGCCATGGCCAGACATATGATTGTGCTTCGTTTCATTGACGCCTCCTTGTGGCAGACGGCGGGTTGGTCCAGCCGACATAAGTGTATGCCCGTAACCAGGAAGTTGTTTCAGAATCCTTACGGTGAATTTCCGTTTTGGGGTATTTTATTTGTTGCACGGTATCTGGCCGCCATTCAAACCCTCGGGAGGTTACTCTATGGCGTTACCGCAACGACCGCAACGGCCCCGGCCCCACCTTCGTCTTGGTGGACCTGCTATTGGTCGCTGCTGTGGCGATCCTGTCTCAGGCGTGGCGGGCTTCGCGCGTCGGACCTCTGGGCCGCTTCGCCGGGATTGAGACGATTGCGCTATCGTAAAGATCGCGGCCGAGGAGGTTCGCGCACATGGAATCACCCACGGATTACGCTGAGCTGTTTCCCGTGTTCAGTGGATTGTTGCTCGGCTCGGCGCTGGGCTACCTGAATCCCCGCGTGCGGCTACGGGCCGGCGTGTTGTTGTCCGTCACGCTCGGCGCGTTCGCAACCTGGGTCAGCGGCGAGTTCCGGCTCAGCTGGGGGTTCCTGCTCTTCGACGTACCGCTGGTGGCGGCCACCGCGGCGGTGTCCGCGACGGCGACGCACTGGTTCCGCCAGTCGCGGAAGGAGACCTAGCCAGCCGTGGCGAAAAGGATCAGCGGCGCCCCATCCACTCCGCGGCCGATTGCCGCAGGACCTCACAAAGAGAAGACCATCCCCGGACCGCGCCGGAGTACTCACAAGAGACGCGCGGCATGGTTCCGGGCTCGTGCGGCGTGGCCTTTTCGCGACGCCGATGGCGATCACCTGATGGCGGAGCGGGCCTCGGCGGCCGGACCCGCACCATCGCGCGCGCCATTGGACGCCAGCAGGCAATGGGAGAGTATGGGGCCTTCGAACGTCGGAGGCCGGCTCACGAGCGTGGTTGTCCATCCCACTAACGCGGACGCAATCTGGGTTGGCGCGGCCGGCGGCGGAGTGTGGCGGAGCAAGGATGGAGGCGCCACCTGGTCCGGCCTGTGGCACAAGCAGGAGAGCCTGAACGTCGGTTCGCTGGCCATCGACCTTCGCTCGCCGAACGTCATCTATTGCGGAACCGGGGAGGCGAATCTATCCGCCGATTCCTATCCCGGCGCAGGAGTCTATCGATCCACCGACAGCGGCGATTCCTGGGCGCTATGGGCTCCCATGAAACAATACGGACTTCCCGGGCGCATCGGCACGATTGCGGTCGATCCGTTCGACTCCCTGCATATCCGGGCCGGCGGCGTAAGTCATAGCGACACCGATCCTTCGGGCATGTTCGTTACTACCGACGGCGGAGTTACGTGGAAACGGGAAAACTTCGTCTCCCCGAAGGGCTACTTCTGCCACGGAATAACGTTTCATCCGAAGCAGCGCGGCGTCATCTTCGCCGCGATTCATGAGCGCGGAATCAGGAGCGGCATCTGGCGGACGATCGATGGTGGCGTCAGTTGGATCCACCTGACAGGGAAACTTCCAAGCCCGGAGTTGTTCAGGCGAACGAGCCTCGCCATCGCGCCCTCCGAGCCCCGAACCGTTTACGCAATCGCCTCGGACGATAGCGACGGCGTGTTGGGTGTGTTTGTCAGCAAGGACCTCGGCGACACATGGTCGAGCATCGGCGGAACGCATTTCCGCCGGGAAGGCCAGATGTCGTACGGTATTACCATCGCGGTGCATCCCACGAATGCCGGGCATGTCCTGTGCGGCGGCGTGGATCTGCATCGCACCACCAACGGCGGCGCAACCTGGCGGCAGGTGACGCACTGGGATGCAGAAAGAGGTTCCGAACAATACGCGCACGCCGATCATCACTGCCTCGCGCTGCCGTCCGCGGCACCAGGGCGCGTCTACGACTGCAACGATGGCGGCATGGACCGTTCAGACGACGGCGGCCGGAAATGGAAGAATTGCAGCAAGGGGCTGGCCGTCACGATGTATTACGACTTAGACGTTGCGCCAACCGATGCCAGGAGCTTCGGAGGGGGCACTCAGGACAACGGCACCTGCATCACACAGGACGGCGGGCCGGACACTCATCGCGAGATTCTCGGAGGGGACGGCGGATGGATGGTATACAGTCCGCAACGCGCGACCCGGCTCTACGCCTCGTATTACAACTTCAACATCTTCCGGCTTCAAGGCTCCAAGGAACCGACGGACGTGTCCCCGCCCGCAACCAAGGCAGAACGTGAAGGAATCTGGATGTGCTACATCACGATCGATCCGAATCGGCCGGCGACGGTTTTCACAGGAACGTCGCGCGTCTGGAAAACAACCAACCAAGGCAACCTTTGGAAACCGGTCTCCGGCCATCTGGATCGGAGCTCAATCACGGCCATTGAGGTAGCCGCGGCGAACTCGAAGCATGTCTATGTGGGAACAGAGAACGGAGGCTTCTTCCGGAGCGTGGATGGCGGCAAGTCATGGTCCGGAAACCTGGCGGGAGCGCAACTGCCGGGGAGGCTGATAAGCCGGATCGAGACGCATCCATCGAAGGAATCGACCGTCTTCGTGACCACGGCGGGGGGAGGGAACTCGCACGTGTTTCGTTCGACCGACGCCGGTTCGTCATGGACGGATGTTGACAAAGGTAAACTGCCTGCCGTCCCGCACAGCGCCATTGTCGTTCCGCCGGACGATCCGGACACGATCTACGTCTCGAACGATGCCGGCGTTTTTGTGACCTACGACGGAGGAATCTCGTGGGTCAACTTCAGCCGGAACCTTCCCAATGTGATGGCCGTGGACCTGGTCTATCACGAAGGTGAAGGGGCGTTGTGGGCGGCAACCTATGGGCGGAGCATCTGGCGGATCAAGGTCCGATAGTACCATGCCGCTTCTGAAACCACGCCGCGCGGCGCTGAAGATTTCTGCCTGGTTCGGAAACAGGACGTTCGGCAACGTCGGGCGCGCAGCGGTGAATGGGGAGTTCCATTCCGCCCGCCAGGAATACAGTTCCAGATTCGAGAATTTGCAGGCCGGGAACGGCACCGGCTGCTATTACCAGTATGCCCTCCGTGCCGTCGATTCCCGTAACGCGGAGCGACGCGGGAAGATCCTCGATTATGAGGGCGTCGCCTTGGCTGGCGTCAGCGCGCCGGTAGACAACACCCGCGGCCCGTAATGCGGCATCGGCACCGGGTAGCATTACCTAAGTATAGGACTTTCCTGTAACCGGCGTCGACGCGGGACTGTTTGGGCACTTGACAGGCCTTATCCCGGCCGCGACGCGGTAATTCCCTTCCCTTCCACGCAGTCGTAGCGGCCCGCCTTCAAGTTCCTGAACTCTTCGGTGCGGCCGCTGCTGGGCCAGCGGATGACCGCGCGTTCCACTGTGTCCCGCCGGCCTAGCCCAAACGTAACGGGCATCTCCGACTGCGACAGATAACTCGACCCGCTGCGCACCATTCGCGAACTCGTTTCCTTGCCCTGATAGATGCGCACAGTCGCGCCGATTGCATCGCGATTCGATATCGTCCCTGTCAGGCGGAAACGGATGGAGCGATTGCCGCTCAACTGGTCGTTCCGGTACAGCCGCGCCGGACCGTTGTTCGTGGTGATGAGAACGTCAAGGTCGCCGTCGTTGTCAAAATCGCCGAATGCCGCGCCACGGCCGACCTTCGGTTCGGCAAATCCGCCGCCCAACTCCGCGGCCACGTCAAGGAAACCTTCTGGTCCGCGGTTGAGAAATAGGTTCGGGGGTTGAGCGTAGTGGGCGTCGGCACTGGTCTTTCCCACCTCTGCGTCGATGTGGCCATTCACGACGAGAAGATCCAGACGTCCGTCGAGATCCGCGTCGAAAAAGAAGCACCCGAAGCCCAGCCGCCGGCGGGTAAGCCGGCCCACCTCGGATCGCGGCGCCTGATCGACGTACGTGCCACCGCCGCTGCTGCGGTAGAGCCCGAGCATCTCATTGTCGAAGTTCGTAATCACGAGGCCCGGAATGCCCGAGTTGTCGTAGTCGGCCGCGTCCACGCCCATGCCCGCGCGCGCTTTCCCGTCTTCGCTGAACGCCAGACCGGCGCGAACCGCGACCTCTTCGAACGTGCCGTTGCGCGCGTTGCGGTAAAGCTTATTCGGCTGCGTGTCGTTCGCGACGAACAGATCCGGCCAGCCGTCGAGGTCGTAGTCGAGCATGGTGACGCCGAGCGATTTCGAACTGCTGTCGAACAGCCCGGCCTTCGCCGTGACGTCTTCAAAGGCGCCGTTGCCGAGGTTGCGAAACAGCCAGCAGGTGGAGCCGCGGTAGGCCTCCGGCGTGCAATACGACTTCTGTTTGCCATCGAGACTGCAAAAGACGTCCTGCGCGGGCGACCACTTGACATAGTTGCACACGAAAAGATCGAGGTGTCCGTCGCCATCATAATCGAACCATAGCGCGGAACTGCTGAAGCCCACTCGCCTGCCCAGCCCGCAGCGGTCCGTGACGTCGATGAAGCCGCCCGCGCCGGTATTGCGGAAAAGGCGGCTTTGGCCAACGCAGGAGACGAAAATGTCGGGAAAGCCGTCGTTGTTATAATCGCCGACGGCGACGCCCATCCCGTACATTTCAACATCCAGCCCGGCGCGGCGCGTGACGTCTGTAAACGTGCCGTTGCGGTTGTTGTGGTAGAGGCGCAGGGTGCCGCGCATCCGTCTATGTCCAGGCCAGTCGCTGCCGTTGACGAGCAGAATGTCCTGCCAGCCGTCATTGTCGTAGTCGAGAAAGGCGCAGCCGGCGCCCAATGTCTCCGGGAGGTACTTTTCGCCGAAAGCCCCGGAATTATGCCGGAAATCGATTCCCGCCGGCGAACTGACGTCTGTAAAGCGGAATCCAGGAGCGGTAGGGGCGGCTGATGCCAGGGGCGCCGCCGCGCCGAACAGCAGGTCCCGACGAGTCATCAGGACAGCCCGACCAGGCCCTTCTTGACGGCGAAGAGCACCAGTTCCGCGGTGCGATGGATATTGAGCGCCTCCATCAAATTCGCCCGGTGAACGGAAATGGTATTTACGCTCAGGCCGAGCATCCACGCAATTTCCTTGTTGGATTTGCCTTCCGCGATGAGCCGCAGCACCTGCCGCTCCCGCTGCGTGAGGCGGTCGAAACCGTCGGAGAGCGCGGCGCCCTGAGTGAGTCCGGGACCTCGATACTCGCGTCCGGCGGCAACCGCTTTCACAGCAGCCGTCAGATCCACCTCTATCGCGTTCTTCAGAAGATAGCCTTTGGCGCCTGCCTGGAAGGCGTTGCGCACGTAGTTCTCCTCAGCATGCATGCTGAGCATCAGGATAGCCGTATCCGGCAACTTCTTAAGGATCTCGACGCTGGCCTGCACGCCGTCGAGATCGGGCATGGCGAGGTCCATGACGATCACGTCCGGCTCAAGCCGGAGCGCCAGTTCAAGCGCCTCGCGGCCGTTGCCCGCCTCACCCACAACGCGCAGTTCCGGATCGTCGTCGAGGATGCGGCGGAACCCGATGCGGACCAGACGGTGATCGTCCGCCAACAGTACCGTGATTTCGCGTTTCGCGAGTTCGGATTTCAATCGCCGGCCCTCTTTTGCGATGCTGGAACCTCGAGTGAAACCAGTGTTCCCCCTTGTGCGGGCCGGGTGAAAGTCATGGATCCGCCCAGAATCTCCGCGCGTTCACGCATCGCGATCAAGCCGATCCCCGAGACTGGACCGGGACGGAACCCCACGCCGCGGTCCTCCACTTCGAGACGCAGACGTCCGCCGTCCTTTGACAACCGCACCCACGCTTCGGCGGACCCTGAGTGTCGAGCCACGTTGTTTAGAGCCTCCTGAAGGATGCGGTACACGTGAATTGCCGTTTCTTCCGGGGCGACTGGACCCATACCCCGCTTCTCATATCGTATAACGATACCCGTCTGCTTTTCGAAATGCTGCACGTACCACTCGAGTGTCTTTTCAAGGCCGTGGTCGTCGAGCATGGCAGGGTGAAAAATCTGAGATAGGCTACGCATCTTTTCGAGCGTCTCCTGCGCAATGGCGCGGACCTCAGCCAAGTCGGAGCAAAACGGAGAGTCCGGGGGCAGTCCTCTGCGCTCGGCTCGGCCGAGCATCGCTCCCACAGCCGTGAGGATCTGGCCGAACTCGTCGTGCAGCTCCCGCGAGACGGAGCGCAGAATTTCTTCCTGCACCGTGATCAGCTTGCGCGCCAGGATGCGGTGCTGATCGGAAAGGCCTTCGATGCGCCTGAATATCTTGCGATTGGCCTGGATGAGATAGAGGCTGGTAGCCGAGATGGCCGCAAGCATGGCGGCGATGAAGACGTAGACGTTTCTCTCGACGCGGTCGAAAATCCGCTGAATCTGAACGACGGCCTGTTGTTCGGCTTCGTTGTTCAGGATGAGCAGGCGCGCGACGGTCGAGGTAAGAGCGGCCTGTTGGGCTTCGAGCGACATGCGGATGAGGCGGCGCGCGGGTTCTTCGTCCCCGGCGCGGGCCATTTCGAACATCTGGTCCGTTGAATTCCAGAACTGGCGAAGCGAATCGGCGAGGCGGCGCTGACGCTCCGGGTCCTGCCTCCCGGCTTGGGCGGATGCCGCGAGTTGGTTCTCGATGCGCAGCGCGTCGTCGAGATCGAAGCGGATGCGGTCGAACTGTCCTTTCCACGCGACCAGGGGATAGGGCTCGCCGCCTTCGACCATGTCCCGCATAGCGAGGGCGAGCGAATGCAGGTTGTTCTGGATGCGTAGAAGTTGGAGGGAGTCCTTTCGGTTACGCTCGACCGTTTCCGCCTGCAGTGCGCGAACACCATTGATCTGGCGAAGCGCGTACCAGGAGAATACGGCAACCAGCAGCAGCGTAATGGCGAACCCGATGAGTAGCCGGCCGGTTGGGGAGGTGGGGCGCATTTGCACTTTCGGGAAGATAGAAGACTGGAAATCATTATAGCGGCGGCGGGGGCGGCCTATCCCTGCGAAGTGGCCGCGCGAGTTCCTGAGTTCCGAGCTCGCATGAGCGGAATGGCTCCGGGTGAGGCGCCCGCACGTCGACATGGAAAGCGGGCGCCTTACTACGGCTCGGCAGTCTCCCCGGCTCCCAACACAAGGCCAGAAGGCAGTTCCTCTCCGAAGATTCGCCCTAGCGCCTTCTCATCCCGCTGGTCCTCGCCCTCGAACACGCCCATCAGCGCATCCGGCAGCTTCGCTCGCACCGATTCCCGCAAGGCCGCAGCCAAGTCTCGCGTCGGGTCGTCCGTCCGGCGCGCTAACTGTGCGAGCGTGTCTCCCGCCTGCGCCACATTAAGTAGCGCCTCCGCCCACCGGCCAGCCGCTACGGGCGGCACCACCTGATTCATCGGGCCATAAAACAGCGCGCGCGCCCCAAGACGCGACAGGCACCACAACTCGCTTTCCCGGAAATCGCCCGCCTTCACGCGCCGCACCAACGCGTCGCCCAAATCCGTCTTCGTGCCGATGGGCAGCAATTCCAGACTCGACGCCGTCCTCCACATCTCGCGAAGCAAACTGCTGTTGACTCGAGCCGGCTTCTTGCCTCCGCGCGGCGAAAGCACCGGCGCCAGGCGTTGGTACACGTCCACCTGTTGGTTCCGGTTCAACCCGCCGGCCACGCGGCCCCAAAAGATCCACCAGTCGATCTCGCACTGCACCTGATTCCCGTATGCCAAGCCGCCGGCGTAAACGCGCCTCGCCTGCTCGATGCGCAGTTCGTCACCCGGAAATCCAAACCCCGGCCGCAGGCAGAAGCCGCACAGATTCAACCAGCGCGCTTCGAAAGCCGCGCTCTTCCTGCGTCCCGCCGCGCACTCCAGGAACGCGTCGGCAAGCTGGCGGATGGTCCCAACCGGCCACGAGTTGCGCCCTAGGCCAAGCGTCTGTTCAAGCTTCCCCGGCAATTCCTCAGGCATGACCGGCGACTTGTTTTGCGTGGAGAAAACAGCGAGTATCAACCCGCGTGCCCGTTCCACCGCCTCATCGCTTACCACGGCCGCCGGCTGCCTCCGCGGCGCCTCCATCGCCTTCGCCTTCCGCAATTCAAATTGCAGACGCCAGCGATGCTCGCTCATCTTCGACTCACACCAGATTTCGAGCGTCCCTACTTCCGTCAGCCGAACGCCCACCTTCACGGGAACCAGACGCTCTCCGGAGGGTTTCCCGAACCGGATGACGGCGTGCAGCGGTGCGTGCGTATGGAGTTCAGGATCGGACGCCGCGAACTCCACAACTGTCCCCAGCGGATCTTCCGTTCGGACAAGTGAGCTGTATAGCCGGAATGCCACGGCCCGGTTTGCGACAAGCTGCAAGCCCTCGCGGTCAAGCTCAAGGGATCCGCCTTCTTCCGTTCCGCGCGGAACCAGGCACACAGTCGAGATCCTTTCCCCTTCCGGTTCGCCGATGCCGATGTAGTAGGCACGGGGCAAGCCGCCGCGGACCAACACGCCGCTGCCTGTTGAACGAACGTAGGAGTAATACGCCGCCCCCGTTGCCACCGCCAGATCCAGATCGCGATTCTCAAACACCTCCGGCCGTTTGCCGTACCAATGCTCCACCACGTCCGCCACGCGCGATCGGCAGATTTCCGGAATGAAGAAGCCGCCATTGAACAGAATCGCGTCGGGCGCTTGTCCTGCTACCTCAAGAAATGCGTTCAGATGCCGCGTCACGGCCGGGTCGGACACGTACGGCAACCCGAGCTCCCGGAAAAGGCTGCGCTTCTCTTCCTTTGGCGCTTCCCCACGCTCCGTCATCGGCAGGAACGCTTCGAGCGTCAGCTCAAGCGCCTCTTCGCGGAGGATTTCGGTCTTCAGCGATCCTCCGATCAGCGACGATCCGCCACCCAGCACCGTTATCTCGACTTTCGCCAGATCCGGTTCGCACAGCAGCCGTTCCTTCGCCGCGGAACATTGCCGCCGCAGCCCACTTCGCTGCCGAACGGAAAGCTGCGCGCCGAGTTTCGACTCGGCAAGCCAGGCCAGAGTAAGATCCAGGTTGTCGCCGCCCAGCAAAAGGTGCTTGCCGACCGCAGTGCGCGTGAAATCGATGCGATCGCCCTCACGCGACACGCGAATCAGACTGAAATCGCTGGTCCCCCCGCCCACGTCGCAAACCAAGACAATCTGACCGTCGAAGAGGAGCTTTCTGGACCGCGCGAGATTGTTGGCGATCCACGAATAGAACGCCGCAGCGGGCTCTTCGAGCAGTGTGAGCTTCGGCAGCCCGGCCTCCTCCGCCGCAGCCACCGTCAACTCGCGCGCTTCTTCGTCGAAGGATGCGGGAACCGTCAGCACGATATCCTGCTCCGCGAGCGGCGCGCCCGGATGCGCCTTGTCCCACTCTTCTCGAAACTTGCCGAGGAATCGAGCGGAAACTTCCACCGGCGAAACTTCTTTCGAGTCCCACGGCAGTATTTTCGCCGTTCGATCCACGTCCGGATTTGAGAGCCACGATTTTGCGGAATGCACCAGACGCGTGGGGATAAGCGCGCCCTGATCCCGCGCATGCACGCCGATTGGGCGCCCCTCTTCCAGAAACAAAAACGAAGGCAGCGTCGCACGCGCCTCCACGCGTCCCGGAGCGATCAACTGCGGCACCGCGAAGATATGTACGGGTGGAAAATCGGATTCCTCCCCTTCCCGCGCGTCGACGTATGCCAAAGCCGAATTCGTGGTACCCAGGTCGATTCCGATCTTCACGCGTTCACCCTCTCCCGCACGTTGAATTCGAGTTTCCAGCGTCGTCCGTCGCGCGCCACACACCACAACTGCAGCATGCCGGTCTCCGTGACCACGGTCTCGAAAGACACGGGTGTAACACCGCCGCCATCGGCGTCGAGGCTCACGTCCATCGGAGAGAGTTCCACCAAATCCGGAGAAGCCTCGTCCAGCATGGAACCCGCGGCGTCATTCCGGCGTACCGTTGATGAAAACAATCGGAACTCGGCCGGCTCACCCACAATCAGGCCAAACTCGCGGTCGGGAATCTTTACGTCCGTACCTTCTTCCATGCCGAATGGCGCGACCGTCAGAAATTTCAGCGGGGCGGGCATTCCCGGCACGGCAGGGAGCGAAGACTCGACGCCAACATAGTAAGTCCTTGGGAGGCCGCCACGAATGCGGATACCTTTCCCGTCGCGAGCCAGTCCATAGTACACCGCGCCGCGCGCCACCGCGTGCATGAGGTCTTCCCCGCCGAGTGTTTCAACCGGCGGCCCACCGGATTCGGCCGCCCAGCCGTTCAGCGCAGTCGTGAGGCGCTCGCGGACCGGTTCCGCGCGAAGCACGCCGCCGTTGAATAGGACGCGCGACGGCGATGCTCCTCCCGGACGGCTGGAATTCAGAAACCCCGCCAGGTGACGGGTAATGGCAGCGTCGGATGCGTAAGGCAGCCCCAGTTCCTGCAACGCGATTCGCCGCTGACGTTGTGGACCCTCGCCGCGCCCGGCCGATGGAAAGAAACCGTCCCGCACGATTCGCTCGATATGCTCGCTCGTGAGCGACGCCTTTACCGTCCCACCAACCAGCCCCGTACCCTTACCCAGAATCGACACTGGAACCTGCTTGAGTGTTGACCCCGGATCAAGCAGTTTTTCCTTCGCGGTCCGGCAGTTGTGCCAAAGCGCCTGAAGCTGCAATGCGTCGATGCGCGTGCCCTTCGCCGATAGCTCAGCTTCAACCGCGCGAGCAAGGGCGAGGTCCATATTGTCGCCGCCGAGAAGAACGTGATCCCCGACCGCGATGCGTTCGAGTGCCAGTTCGCCGTCCTTTTCCGTAACCTCGATCAGAGTGAAATCGGTGGTCCCTCCGCCGATGTCCACCACGAGAATCAGGTCGCCGGGAGCCACCCGCTCACGCCAGTCCCGGTGCCGCTCGATCCAGGCATAGAAGGCGGCCTGCGGCTCTTCGAGCAGCGTCACGCCGCGGTACCCCGCCCGTTCGGCGGCCTCTAACGTCAGCTCTCGAGCCGTGGCGTCGAAGGATGCCGGGACGGTCACCAGCACCTTCTGCCCGTCGAACGGCGCGCCGGGCATGCGATGATCCCACGCACGGCGCAGATGCTCCAGATACCGAAACGAAGCCTCCACCGGCGAAACCTTCGGGACGCCTTCGGGCGCGCGCTCCGGCAACAAAGCGGCAGTGCGATCCACTCCGGCGTGCGCAAGCCACGATTTCGCGGATGCGACGAAACGCCCAGGGACCTCGGCGCCGCGCTTATGAGCAAGCGCGCCCACCAGGAGGCCCGGCTCGGCGTTCCAAGGAAGGGCGAGCGGCGCGCCAGGAAAATCCGCCGGTCCCGGCAGGTAGAGGCACGACGGGAGCAGTGCCTGCTCGCGCACTTCGCCCGGGTTCACGAGTTGCGGGATCTCAAGCACCGACACTTCAGGCGGCTCCGCGTCGATCCGCGCGAACGCCAGTACTGAGTTCGTGGTTCCGAGATCGATTCCGATGACGTATTCCGACGCCAACTACTCCACCTCGATCTCGGCGGGCGCGACAATACTCGAATCGCGCTTCGCACCGAGCGCCGGCAGATCGACCTTTGCCGCCCTCCAGCCTTTGTGCCTTAGCGTTCCGCCCTCCGGCGTCTTTGCCGGAACGTTTCCCAGCCATTTCAGCGCCCCGCCGTCGACTCCGGCCGTCTTCGTGAAGACTCCCTCGACTCCGTCAATCACAGGCTGCAGGCGCACATGGCGCGTCAACGCCTCGCGAGCCTGTCCATGCAATCCGCGCACCGCGACCCCAATCTGATCGTCTGAATAGGCGGCAATGTCTTCCATCAAAAAGTCCACAAGCCGCGAATCGCGCTGCAGTATCGACAGGATTTGCAGCGCGCCGTCGGAAGCCGTGGGAACCGCCATGGGGGCCGCAGTCTTGACCGGCGCGGGCTTGCGGATAAACCCAAACGAAGCGGCCACATCTTCCGGGAGCCGCCCTCCAAACAGAATCGCGAAAAAACTACGGAATGCAAGCGCAATACGTCCCAAGAAGGTCTCCAAATAACAAGGATAACCGATCTAAGGCTCCCGCTTTCTTTCTCCTGCCGAACTTTCCCTTTCGCACGGGCGTAATTATCCCCTATGATGGGGAGTGTGATTCGAAGCGGGCTGCGCTGTGGAGGCGTTCTGACCTGATAAAGCCCGGAAGATTATGGACTCGTGAACTCGCCCAGTTGAGCCTATGGTCGCTGGCGTACTTTGCCGGAGCGTTGATTTCGGCGAAGGTCCGTTTCCCCTTAAGCGGTCTTCCGATGATTTGGTTGCCGGATGGCATCCTGCTCGCGGCGTTGCTGCGGTCAAGCAGGCGGCGCTGGGGGTGGCTCGTCCTCTCAGTCTTTCCCACCAGCGTTGTCCAGAACATATCGATCGGTCATTCCCTTTCGGAGAGCCTGCTCAGCTTCCCTGTCGATTTGCTTGCGCCGCTGGTAGCAGCATTCCTTATCCAACGCTTCGCGGGCCCAGGCATTGCGCTATCAAAGATCCGGGAGTGTCTCGTGTTTGCGCTCGCGACCGCCGCTTGCGTCTCGGCCAGCGCTACCGCGGGCGTTTTTCTGCATCTACATGCGACGGGAGATGGATACTGGCCCACTTGGAGGAGCTGGTGGATTTCAGGCGAAGTGGGCATGCTCATTGCCGCGCCTGTGCTCCTTGCATGGATGCCCTGGAAGCCGCTCAAGCTCAGCATTCTTGAAGCCGCCGCGGCACTCGCGTCGACATTCGCGGTGTCCTCCTTCCTGTTCAGCGCAACTGGTGGCCATGAGAGCGCTCTGCTGACGTTCCCCTATTGGGTCTTCCCTGTTCTGATGTGGACCGCCCTCCGTCTGGGACCCCGGGGCTCTTCCGCCGCAATGGCGATCATTGCCGGCGTCGCCATCACCAACACGATGTTGGCGCGAGGGCCGTTCACGTTCGCCTCCGACACGCTGGGCGGCCAGATGGCCGCGCTGGAAAGCTTCCTTATTGTCACCGCTCTGTCCTCGATGCTGCTATCCGCCGCGATCGGCGAACGGCATACGGCACAGATCGCGCTAGGCGAGAGCGAGTCCCGGTTTCGGCTCATGGTGGAGAACCTGCCGGCCGGAGCCATTTACCGGCAGGACGAAAAAATCTTCCTTAATAAAGCGGCGGAAGCGATAACGGGCTACTCTTGCTCTGAGATCCAATCGCTGGATATCTGGTTTCAACGGCTTTACGGGGCGGAAGCGCAGACCGCCCGGAAGCTGTACGAGAGAGATAGAGACGCACTGTTTCCCACCGTGCGCAGAGTCCCCATCAGACGTAAGGACGGAGACACGCGCATATTGGAGTTCGCCGGTTTCATCGATCCCCGCTACGAAGTCTGGCTCCTCGACGACCTCACGGAGCGGTTGCGGGCGGAAGAGAAGTTGCGCGACGCCGAACTCCGCTACCGGAACCTGTTCGAGAACGCCCCCGACGGGATTTTCCAGGCCACGCCAGCGGGACGGCTGCTGACTGCGAATCCGGCGATCGCCCTCATGCTCGGCTACGCCTCACCTGAAGATCTCATCGCAAACTTGCCCGATATCGCGGATTGCTTTTCGGATCCCGAGGATCGCAAGTACTACTACCGTCTGATCGAGAAAGGGGACAACGTGCATGGCTTCGAACGCGAGGCCTTACGAAGGGACGGCAAAAGGGTCTGGTTGTCGGTGAGCGCCCGTTGTGTTCGTAACGCGTTTGGAACCACCCTCTTCTCCGAAGGCAGCGTTAAGGATGTCACGGGGCGGAGATTGCTCGAAGCGCAACTGGCTCAATCGCAGAAGATGGAAGCGATCGGCC
>SXGT01542810.1_pt1 | contig 13949 bp, 10 predicted proteins | sample 3176221 | NCBI WGS metagenome assembly SXGT01 (sample SAMN11356862, study PRJNA531348) | freshwater metagenome | isolation source: freshwater sample F1-120 | place: China: Fuxian Lake, Yuxi | collected 2017-12-25 | reverse complement strand
GGCGATAAATTCCATTTCCGGGGTAATAATCCCTTGTCTGGCATAATGCATTTGCGAAACGTTTTGCCCTGCTTTCGCACGGCGCGGTTTACGGATATGTTCAAAACGTAAATCCGCCAAAGCAGGATCGGATAAGCGCTGTAAACCAAATGCTGACGAGGGGCCAGTTAATTCTTCGGTATCGTTACGCTCTAAAATCCAATTCGCACGAATGGGTGCGAGACCTTTTTTTAAGTCAACGGTGACACTAGGATCGGTATAGACCCCAGAGGTATCATAGACATATAAGGGGGGATTTTTTTCGCTACCGAAATGCGCTGGGGTATCAGACAGCGTGATTTTGCGCATGGGTACCTGAATATCCGGGCGGCTACCTTGCACATAAATTTTTTCTGATGCGGGATAGGGGTCGATTCTTACACTGCTGACTGACTCAGCTGTGGTTTCTTTTAAAACAGCGCTCATGTTATCTCCAAAAAAACAATGGCGCAGGGAAGTGGGTGGGCTTTCCTACGCCGGTACTAACCGGAATCAGGTACAAAGGGTTTCTCTCAGCCTGATGTTATAAAGACATCAAAGCACCCCTAGCCTTACGGATGAATTAATCGAGCTAAGTTATAGGATAGTGCTTATAAATGCAAGAGAAAAAAAAGATAGACTCATTCTGGAGGACATCAGGTGAACTTGGGTTTTAGGAATAATCGAAAAATGCTTTAGAGTTAAGCTGATAAACGCTGGATTTGTAGCTCGGCGTTAGGAGATTGGATTGTGCCTTAAGCCGCTTTCTCGTTCACAGAAGAGTAATAATTTTTTGCTAAAAAGTTCTCCAATCTAATGCCCTGGGCTGACTTCATGCAGCAAGCCCAGAACATTAGCAGGTGATGTTGCGTCTAAATTTTAAATTGCGCAATGCTGGTGCGAAGTTGATCGGCCAATTCCAGCAATTGTTTACAGGCGGCCGCTGAATTACGTACTCCTGAAGACGTTTGTAAACTGATATGGTTAATATTACTAATATTACGATTTATTTCTTCAGCCACAGCGGTTTGCTCTTCGGCGGCATTCGCAATTTGATTGTTCATGTCACTAATCGTGTCAATTTTGGCACTAATATTTTCGATGGCAATGCCAGAAGACGCGGCTTGTTGTACGCTGACTGTCGCTTGGTTCTTGCCATTTTCCATAACTTTAACAGCTTGTTCGGCGCGAGTTTGTAGGCGTTCAATGGTTTTTTGAATTTCCAGCGTAGAGTTTTGAGTGCGGCTGGCTAAAGTTCTTACTTCGTCCGCAACCACGGCAAAACCTCTTCCTTGCTCACCCGCCCGTGCTGCTTCAATTGCGGCATTGAGCGCTAATAAATTGGTTTGTTCGGCAATACCTTGGATAGTACTTAACACTTCACCAATACTATTACTATCAGATTCCAGTTCTTTAATCACCTGCGCCGCATTTTCAACTTCCTGAGCTAATAAATTGATGCCTTTAACCGCATCATTAATGACATTTTTACTGGTGACCGCTTCTGTATCTGCAGTGGCGGCCGCATCCGACGCACGAAAAGCATTGCGCGCAACTTCTTGCACTGTGGCGGTCATTTCCTCCATGGCTGTAGCTACCTGGGTCGTTTCCGCTTGTTGACGGTCAACCCCGGCTTCTGCGGCTTTGGTGATTTCTGATAAATGTTCGGAGGCGGAAATCAGCTTTTCACTGGTTTGGTTGATATTCTCAACCGTTTTAGCGATTTTCTTCACAAACTTATTAAAACTGGCTGCAATCCAGGCAAACTCTGATTTACCTGTGGTATCAATACGTACTCTTAAATTACCTTGTCCACTAGCAATATCTTGTAATTTCAGCGCTAAATCGGTCAGAGGACTGATAATAATGCGATTCATAAAATAATAACCAATGATAGCGATAATCAATAACGCTAATAGGGTCAGCCCTATGACCACTAAAATTTGATGGTGGAGCTTAGTGTACGCTGGTTGCAAAGGGGTAATGATTTCAAAGGCCGCATGCAAATCTCCCGCATGCTTGTTCTCCATGGTGTAACCTAAAATATCTTTACCATTAGTATTTCCCCATAACTCCTCTGAAGTACTGGGGGTGCCATGACAAATTTCGCATTGCCGCGAGAGGCGGATTGCACGAAATACCCGCAGCTCATTTTTGGCTTCGTCAATAAAGTGATAATCGGCGAGGCTGGGGTTGGCATTAAAATATTGTAAGGCCTGTTGTTCGATGGCATCGGCCTCATGTTCTGGATTACGCGCCCCTATTCTAGGGGTTTTAAATTGAAATCCGGCCTCCCGAGCGCTGATTTCAATCGCTTCGATGGCATTCATGATGGGCACGGTGGTTAAAATGAGTGCCTGACGTTCTTGCGGGTTAGCCGCGGATTTCGCCATGTTTTTCAGAATTTCAACACTAAAAGCGCCTGACTCCCATTTGTGATTTGCACTTTCTCTAATTGATTCAGAGACTTGTAGAATTGTTTTTGCGCGTAGCACTTCATCTAGAATGATATCTTGCTTTGCAAAAGAGTTATAAAAAAAAAGGAAAACTATTACGATGAGTGAGAGCTGTAATAATATGATTGATATAACCCGGGTGCCTACTGAATGTAAATTCATCAACATAACCGTAAAATCTCCTCAAGCTGGGTGGAATTATTTTTATAAGTAATCGTTAACTATAGCAACAGAATGCGGATTTACGAATTCTCTTAGTAATTTCACATATAATCATTAAGAGTTGCTTAATTTTAGCGACACGCACATTGAAAACTTTATAGGTTGAAGTATACGTATGACAAAAATTAAAGTCTTATTTGTTTGCATGGGTAATATCTGTCGTTCGCCAACGGCTGAGGGCGTGTTTCAAAAACTGCTCAGTGATCGGCACCTGAGTGACAAGTTTCAAGTAGATTCCGCAGGAACGCATGCTTACCATGTAGGCGATGCCCCGGATCTGAGGGCACAACGCGCAGCAAAGCAACGCGATGTAGATTTATCGAGCTTACGTGCGCGTAAATTTTTTAAACAGGATTTTAGCGAGTTTGATTACATCTTGGCGATGGACGAGGATAACCTGAGTATTTTGATGGATGCTTGCCCGCAAGAACATCAGCACAAGGTGAAGCTGTTTTTGGATTATGCTCCCGAGGTGAACTGTCGAGAAGTCCCTGATCCTTACTATGGAGGCCAGTATGGCTTTGAACGGGTGCTGGATTTAGTAGAAGCTGCTTCAGAGGGTTTATTGCAATCCATCCTACAAAAGCAAAATTTGCAGTGAGCGTTAAACCGTCATTTCAAGTTAGACATAGCCAAAATATTTTAGGAGTAACTTATGCGTATAGTTTCTAATACGGTCACTTATCTGGATGGTGACGCCGTGCTCGAGGGTTTTTTTGCGGTTGATGAGGATCTTAAAGGGCCAAGACCCGCGGTCTTAATTAGCCACGCTTGGGGCGGGCGCGATGAATTTGTAATGCAGAAAGCCAAAAAATTAGCCGAGTTGGGTTATGTGGGTTTTGCAATAGACATGTATGGTAACGGCCAAGTGGGTACATCCATAGAAGCGAATGCGGCGTTAATGCAGCCATTTATGGAGGATCGAGCATTATTGCAACAACGGATTAACGCTGCACTGCAAGCTTTGCGACTGTTACCCTGGGTGGATACGCGTAAAATAGCGGCGATGGGGTTTTGTTTTGGCGGCTTATGTGTTTTGGATTTAGCGCGTTCGGGTGCTGAGGTGATGGGCGTCATCAGTTTTCATGGTTTATTGCAAGCCCCGGAAGCCCACCTGCAGAAACCCATCCGCGCCAAAGTATTAGCTTTACATGGACACGATGACCCTATGGTGCCAGTGGCCGCGGTGCAGGCATTCCAAGCAGAAATGACGGCCGCGGGCGTAGATTGGCAATTGCATGCGTATGGCAAGACCGTACATGCATTTACCAACCCCGTGGCGAATAATCCTGATTTTGGCACGGTCTATAACGAGATTGCGGATCGGCGTTCGTGGATCACGCTGCAAAATTTCTTGGCTGAAATTTTTGCATAAGCCCCCCGTAGCGCATCCCGCTACATTGCAGATGTTTGCCAAACATACGTGGCTACGGCACAGGCGGGAATACTGGCTATTGCTTGTTGACCTTGAAACTCGATGGCATAAGTTTGTGCTTCCGAACTACTATTCAGCACGATCAAGGTGACCAAGCCTGAGGAATGATAAAAAGCAACCTGCTGACAGGAAGTATTTGCAGCGCTAGCAATGCGGAGTGCACCGGGACGCACAAACTTTGCGGCGTGGGCGATGACATAATAGGCGACATTTCTTTGGATTTCTGCGCCAATAGTCAGGGCACCGACGCAACGCGCTTCACCGCCTGGCGTATGGGGTTGGCACCAGGGGTCCGCAGCAAGATTCCATTCCAGCACCACTTGACTCCAGTTCGCTAATGCTCCCAATAACACATGCTGCACATGCCAGAGTAAATCCCCCGCAAATTGACCGTCTGAGCCGACCCATTGTTCTGTGAAATACAGCTTCATTTCTGGATACAGCTGGTGCACTTCAGAAAGCACCGCAATATCGCCCGCATACAGATGCCAAGCCGAGCCTGCTAAGTAACGACGCGCTTCGACATCGGCAAAGACTGTCAACGGATACTCTTTAGCATCACAATTGTGATCCCAGCAAAAAATTTCGACCTCTGACAACTTTGCGGCGGTCAATGCTGGCCCTAAATGATGTTTAATAAAGTCAGCTTGCGTCAACGCGGACATTGTCATACTCGGGTCATTTTTAGCATTTTGCGGCTCGTTTTGCGGGGTGATGGCATGAATATTGATCCCTAGACTGCGCATCGTGAGTAAATATTTAACTAAATACGCTGCGTAAACGGCATAGCAATCTGGACGTAATTCACCCCCTACAAAACTTGGGTGAGTTTTCATCCACACGGGGGCGGACCATGCGGTCGCGATAATTTTGAGCTCGTGATTCACGGCTAAGATTTCTTGTAACAACGGTATCAGTTCTGGGTCCCCCGCGAATAGATCAAAATGCTGTAACTCAAAATCAGTTTCACCCGGGGGTCTATCCGCATAGGAAAAGCTGCGCTCGCTCAAATCCGAGGCACCTATACTGAGCCTTAAAAAACTAATACCGATGCCGTTGCCATCGGGTAAAAACAATTCTTGCAGTAATGCTTGGCGTTCCAAGTCGGGTAAGCGACTGATCAACAGTGCACTCCCTCCGGTGAGTGCAAAGCCAAACCCTTCGATCTGTTGATATTGCTGTGAACTGTCAACAGTAATCGTCGGTAAATACGGCGATTTTAGAGGGCTGAAACGTAATTCAGGGAATGCGCTAAACAAGTATTGTTGATCGGCAGAGGTGATGCGTACTCCTATGGACATCACTTCGCTAGTCAATTGATGAGGGGACTTTTGCATATTGAACTCCAAAGCCTGAGTGAATTATAGGGTTCGTCCAATCAAAATACTACGCTCAAACTGTCGCTAGCGAAATGCGCTGCTATGTGTTGATTATGATTTAGGGGGACACCGCATTTTAAGGATAGGCTTGCCGGGTAGGGCGTATCATTATGTCGCTAATATGCACATGTGGTGGTTGATTGACAATATAGTGAATGGTTTCTGCGACTTCTGCGCCATAAAACAAGGGGCCAAAATTTTCAGTAAAATTTTGCACTAATTCCTCGCTATAGCCTGCAGCATCCTGAAAACCACTCAGTACAATACCCGGTTCAACCAGCGACACTCTGACGCCTTGTGGGCCAATTTCACGCCGCAAGCCTTCTGCGAGTGCATGAATAGCAAATTTAGTGGCGCCATACACCGCACTAAAAGGCGAGACATGTCTGCCGACTACGGAGCCTAGGACCACTATATCCGCCGCACGTTCGGGAAACAGCGTTTGTTGCATGCTGACCATATAGCGCGCTGCTTGTTGCAGTAATGCCAGGGTACTGGTGACATTGAGCTGCAGCACGGCTTCGAATTGACTTAAGTCAGCATCTTTCACCGAGCCGCCCAAACCTCGCCCGGCATTGGCGATCACTATATCGGCGGATTTACCAAAATAGGCGAGTGCGGCTTCAAACAATTTGGGTATCAACGTCAGATCTGCAAGGTCACCGGGTACGCTATAAAAAGCAGGTCCAAGTTCCTCTCTCAATAACTCTAGCTTTGCCGCATTGCGGGCGTTACCAATCACGCCATAGCCCGCGGCTACGAATTTTTTGGCGGTAGCTTCGCCTATGCCTGAAGATGCTCCAGTCACAATCGCGATGCGTGAATAGTTGGCGGAAACGGGTGTCAAATGCTCTTTCATAAGGTCTCGGAATACTAGAACAAAAATTAGGATTGCTTAAAGTGTAGGCTAAAGACGAAACATTTGGGGGTTAATCGCTTTCGGGTTGTATTCCAGCTTGGATCAAAAACTCGCGAATTTGTTTGATGTCTTGGCGGGTGCACTCACTGCTCTGATGCGGGTGATGCAAGATAATTTCAATTTTGTTTAAGGTGACATGAAAGCGCGCCCCGTGCGTCGGTTTAACCGTGGCGCCCAGGTGGTTTAGCAGGGACTCCACTTCACGCCAATGCATATTGGCACTGATAGGATCTTGAAAAATTGTGTGTAGCACGTGTTTATGTTTACTCATGATTCACATCCTCTTATGCGAAGTTGACAAACAGCATACTCTCGTAGATCGCTATTCTTCAAGACTAAAAGCCACAAAGATTTATAACGGCTTTTCAATCTTTGAGTTTTGTATTCTCCGTAGTGTTTGCTTGTACTTATGGCTAGCAGTGATGTTAGCTGTTTTAAACTAACACGCGCTAAAGCTAATCGCTCCTCCATTTGGGGGGATTGCTAAGCCTGGTTTTCTCGTTATACTCTTGAAAAGGTGTTACGAAAATTTTGATATAAATAATTGATTTTAAAATACTATTTCTCATAAGTGTAACCTTCGTATGACTTTTCAGTAGCTGTAAAGGCTTGTTGGTGTTTTGATTTGGAGGTGTTTATGGCGTTGCAAGTAATTCGCACTGATAATGGTTTAGTAGGCTAGTGGTGCTTGCTTGCAAATGCTGAGGAATGTTGTCATGGATCAACCATGCGAAAATTAATTTTAGCATTCACTCTGTGTGCAATATTGAGTTCTTTCAAGGTTAGCGCATATGAATTGCTAGACGGTTTGACGCTTAAAGGGTTTGGTACCTTTAATGTTATTTATAACTCAATCCATGAAGCGGATTACGTCGAAAATTATTACACTCAAGGCACTGGAGCAGGTAAATCCAGTGATTTTAATTGGAAGGCTGCTAGCAAGGCTGGGCTGCAGCTGGATTGGAATCCGAATGATCGTATCGGTTTTACCGTGCAAGGTGTCACCCAGCAGCTGAGTAATGGCTCTTGGGCGCCACAATTAGAATGGGGCTTTGTTAAATTTCAACCCACTTCAAAATTTTCAGTACGCATAGGACGTTTGCGTCCGTCGACGTATATGCTTTCTGAATATCAGAATGTTAATTACGTGCATCCATGGGTGCGTCCACCGGCAGAATTTTATACGCCTATGATGCCATTTAGTAACGTGAATGGTATCGATATGATATGGAAAGCCGCGATAAGGGATGTGAATTTGTTGATCCAGCCGTTTTACGGTAATGGCAGTTATAACTTTATCTTAGGTACGAAGGTCGATACTCATCATTTAGCTGGCGTTAATCTTGTTGCGACGTATGACAATTTCATGCTCCAACTGGGAGCTAGTAATCATTTTAATAACACCAATAATGCGTTATTGGGTCAAGCATTTTTGGCGTTGGATGTCATTTGTACTCTAGAGGATAAGTCGGCATGTTCTAATCATAATGCACTAAATTCACAAAATAAACGTATCACGGTATTTTCAGTGGGAGCAAACTGGGATAACGAAGACTATTTTGTTACGGGTGAATTTGCGACTCGTTCTACCGAATCATTTATTGCCAATGTTTCTAGTTTCTACGTTTCTGCAGGTACGCGGATAGGTAAATGGACACCTTATATTCTCTTTTCTCATCTACAAAATGATGGGTCCACAAGTTTTCATGGGGGGACGTTTCAAGGGATAGCCGAATTAGGATTTCCAAGTACTAATGCAATTGTAAGCAATATCTTACAAACCAATCCTATGGATCAGGATACTTATGCTTTAGGGATTCGTTACGATGTGCTGCCTAATGTCGATCTGAAATTGCAGTGGGATCATATTGAAACCACTACTCAATCGGGTCAGCCAGGAACCGGGGGCGGGTTATTTTCACAAGTTAATAATTCTGCTCAGTTCCGTGATCGCGATAATAGCGTCGATCTGATTAATCTCTCAGTTGATTTTATCTTTTGAGTCTCAGGTCATGAACCTTATTTATCAAGCTAAATTGACCACAGATGTTACCGCGGATAAAACACACGTTGCTGTTTGCATCTGTCAAAGCGAAGGCCGCGCTAATAGGATGCAGCGCTTTTGGACAAAAGTTTGTTTAGTGTTTTTGTTATTGCTGTTTGTTCCGATGGGATCGGCTAGTGATATTTGTGTCGTTGTCAGCGCTAAATCTACTATTGCCGCATTAGATGAACAGCAAGTGAGGGATATTTTTTTAGGAAAATTGCTGGAATATCCAGAGGGCTCAAAGATTATCCCGATAGAGCAAATGGATGGCTCAGCACAAAAAGAACAATTCCATGCTCTAGTTACCAAGAAGAGCGAGCATCAGTTACGCGCATATTGGGCAAAATTGGTGTTTTCAGGTAAAGGTATCCCGCCCAAAGAAGTTCCGGATGCGAATGCGGTTAAAAAGCTGCTGACTGAGAGTCCTAATATTGTTGGATATATTAATAAAGATCAGATAGATGCATCGGTCAAAGTGGTGTTTACACCCTGAGGGTGGTTGGATGAGTGCTGATTAAATTCTATGGCTTGCTTAACTATCGCACTGAGCAACTATGTTGAAACGGTTACAAACATGGGTTTGTTTAGTAGCGAACGTGGATGACAGGTTTTAATTGCTTTAACAAATGCCGGGCAAAATTTTTTGTTTTGCTGTAGCAATTTTCCGCAGTCGCTCTGCTGCTGCTTAAATCCTATACCCTAAATATCAAAGCAAAGTGAATGCTATGAACCATAACACAATTCAAAATCCAGCTGATAACGATGATCTGATTGACTTTATTTCTGAGTATGAAAGCAACAATGGCGGACTAACGGCTTTAACTTGGCGAGTTTTTATTGTAGATGATGATGACGAAGTGCACCAAGCTACCGAATTTTCATTGAATGGCCTTGAGATCATGGGGCGGACACTGGAGTTATTACATGCCTATTCTGCAGCGGAAGCCAAAGCACAAATTGATATTTATCAGGATATTGCCGTGATTTTGCTGGATGTGGTGATGGAGACTGATGATGCCGGGCTTAGATTTGTGACCTACCTGCGTGAAGAAAAAAAACTCCTTCTGCCGCGCATTATTTTACGCACTGGGCAACCGGGTTATGCGCCAGAATTAGAAGTACTGTCTCGCTATGATATTAATGATTACCGCACTAAAAGTGAGCTGAGTCATAATCGTATTATCGGAATTTTGACCTCTGCAATTCGCAGTTATGAGCAATTACGTAGCATTAAGCTGGGCTATGATGGTTTGCAAACCATTTTAAAATCTTCCAGTGATTTAATTTTACGTGCCGATTTTGCCGACTTTTTGGATGGTTTGGGCAAATATATTGACAATTTACGTGATGATCTTTCCGCTTGGATTATTACCTTAATTGTGACTGAAGAAAAAAACACCCTTCCCAAATATAAAGTGGTGAGTGCCAGTAGCAAATATGCATCCTTTGTAGGATTGACGATTGATATGATTCAGGATGAGTCGTTAATCAAGGCATTGCGGCAGTTAAAAGAAACCAACGCCAATGTGATCACCGAAGCTTCGGGTTTACTGTATTGTAATTCTAGTACCTATCCGATGTTGATTTACCTTGAAGGCCAAGGTCGAGAGTCGTTTCTGTATCGAGACTTGGCGCAGTTATTTGCGAATAATGTGGGATTATGTATCGATATTGTCGCGCTCATCGGACGCTTACATGATCTGGCGTATCGTGATCCTATGACGGGTTTAGCGAATCGCAATCAATTCTTACAAACAGTGAATACCTTGGTCAATACACGATTTAGCGATAGTTGTATTGCGTTGATGGATATTGATGACTTTAACACTATTTCCAGTACCATCGGTCCGCATACCGGAGATCAATTATTGTGTGCCATAGCCGAACGCTTAAAACAGGTTTTTAACGACGAACCCGTGATTATTGCCCGGATTGCTGGCGATGCTTTTGGCTTGCAGGGGCCTGCAAGTTGTCTTTCAGCGGAACGGCTGCAAGCTGTTTTCATACAGCCGATTAAAGTTAGTGAAGAAAGTTACCCTATTTCGGTGACAACTGGAATGGCAGCCGTTAATGGAGATTGGGTCAATGGCATTTCACTGCTCACTGCCGCCTACACCGCATTAAAAAAGGCCAAACTTAAACATCGCGGGGGAGTGGGTTACTACTCTCAGGAAATGTCTAGGCAAGTGCAGGAACGGGTACAGATGACCCTTGAGTTGAAGCATGCTATTACTCACAATGAATTTTATTTGGTTTATCAACCACAAATTTGCATTGTGGATGGTCGCTTAATCGGGCTAGAGGCGTTGATTCGTTGGTGTAAACCTGATGGTACGATGGTGTCTCCAGAGCTCTTTATACCGATAGCTGAAACCTGTGGCTTGATTAATGCGATTGGCCGTTGGGTGTTCGATCGGGCGAGTGTGACGCTAGCGCTACTAATTCAAAACGGCTGGCGGGAATTAGTGATGGGAATTAACGTCTCGGTCGAACAGTTGCGGCAACCAGATTTTTTGGGGTTTGTGAATGATGTGTTAAGGACCCACAAAATAACTCCAGGAAATATTGAAATTGAGATTACCGAAAGTACCTTGATGCAAGAAATTGAAATGGCTTGGCGGTCTATCGAAGATTGTAAAAAACTGGGATTTCGTATTTCATTGGATGATTTTGGGACAGGCTTTTCGTCGCTAGCGTATTTACGGCGCTTAAGAATTGATAGATTAAAAATAGATCGTTCATTTATCAATGAATTGGTGGATTCGCATCATGACCGCGAAATTGCGGGTGCTATTGCACAATTAGGACAGCAGTTAAAAATGGAGGTGCTTGCTGAAGGCGTAGAAACGCAGTTACAACAAACTATCCTAAAAGACTTAGGTTACGATTCAATTCAGGGCTATCTACACGCGCGGCCTATGACCTTAGATGAACTCCAAAGCTGGCTGCACTCCTGTCCAAAATAAGGATAATGCTGATGTCTGCTTTTCCACTCATTGCATCGTTGCGATTTCGGGTATTGGTTGGGGGGGTGGTTATTGTATTAACATTGTTCGGTATTTTTGGGTATAACAATATCCGGGTGTTACAGGAGCTGGAGCGCATTATTGTTGAGACTGAAGTACGTCAATTATCTGAAACTCTAAATTTGGCACTTTCTCCGAATACCACGTCGGATCAGATCACTGTGCTGCAAGATTATTTTAAGGAGCTGATTGCTGGCGATGAGAAAGGGATAGTGTATATTGCGTTGCTAGCAGATACTGGAGAAATAGCCGCACAAAGTGAAGTGATTCCTCAGCCCTTGCCGCAGCCTACCCGTGATTTTGATGCTGCAATTAATGCAGGCGTCATTCATATCGCCCAACCCATGCTGGTTGACAATAAGGTTGGGACTCTACGCTATGGATTATCAACCCAGATGTTTAGGTATGCTAAAGTGCATATCCTAAAAGATAGTCTGCTGCTGCTCACGGTTACGATTATGCTGGTTATGATGTTTTTAATCTTGTTGGGTATGCGCTTTAATGCGCGCATCGTACGTTTAATGAATGCTAGCCAAGCCTTAGCCAATGGAGATTATCAAACACGTGCGCCGCAAAAGGGTGCTGACGAGTTGTCACAGCTAGCTGTGAATTTTAATTTAATGGCGGAATCGGTCACCGCGCGGCAGTCGGCTTTGGAAGCGAGCGAGCATAGAATGCGAGCTACCTTGGAAAATACGCCAAACGTAGCCATCCAGTGGTTTGATACCGATGGTATTGTCGTGCTATGGAACAGTGCTTCCGAAGAGATCTACGGCATTCCCGCAGAGTTAGCAATTGGTAAATCTATAGAAACTTTAATATATCATGGTAATCAGGCTGAGACTTTCCGCAGAATCCTGCACACAATTCAAATAACGGGTGAGCCCATCGGTCCATATCATGCCAAATTTCTCTGGCGTGATCATACGGCAGCGGTTTTTAGTGAGGCAGGGGAGTTAGAATCGAATCCACGCTTTGATGTTCCTCCACAAACACTGCGTTATTTATTGTGTACAACTTTTGCTATTTCTTGGACTGAACAAGAATGTTTGTTTGCGAACATGGCGGTTGATGTCAGCCAACAAAAACAAATCGAAAATGAATTGGAGGAACGGGTATTCCTACGTACCCGGGAACTTGCTAAGCGTAACGAAGAGCTATCTAATGTCATTGAACAATTAGAATTAGCGCAGGATAAATTAGTACATGCCGAGAAATTAGCCTGTTTAGGGGGAATAGTGGCTGGTGTGGCGCATGAGCTGAATACGCCCATTGGAAATGCCCTGATGGTGGCGACATCCTTTGCCGAAAAAACTAAGCAATTTAATGCTGAAGCCAAGTTGGGGCTGCGTAAATCGTTATTGGATAGCTATATGCAGCATTCCGAGCAAGCCTCCGTGCTGATTGATCGCAATCTACGGCGCGCTGCGGAATTAATTACCAGCTTTAAACGCGTCGCGGTTGATCAAACGAGCTCCAATCGCAGGCGCTTTGATTTGTTAGTCACCATGAATGAGTTGCTAGCGACGATTTATCCAGCATTGAAGAAAACCGTGTTTACGATTGAATTGGCGATTCCATCGAATATAGAACTTGATAGCTATCCAGGGCCATTGGGGCAGGTGATTAGCAACTTAGTCAATAATGCTATGTTGCATGCTTTTGCTGAAGATTTTCCGGGCAAAATGCGCTTACAGGCAGAAATAATTCCTGGCTACAAGGTAAAAATTTTATTTTCGGATAATGGTATGGGTATTCCCACCGCTAATCTCAACCGAATTTTTGATCCCTTTTTTACGACTAAACTGGGGTTGGGCGGGAGCGGTTTGGGCTTGAGTATTGTGCATAATATTGTGACTGGCGTTCTGGGTGGCGAGATTGTCGTGCGCAGTGTTGTCGATCAGGGTACGGTATTTGAGTTGCTGATTCCACTTTCAGCCCCCAATGTTAAAAATTAACCTAAAAAGAGCACTTGCATAGCTTATGCTGGTGCCGGAATACAATTTGGTGGCTGTAGTTGACGACCCCCGAGATATTTCACCAATGCCGCACTCAGAATTCGGCACCATCGTTGGAGGGCCACCGCTATCTTCATCCAATGCGAGCAAGCTACGTCGAACGGAATCTTCGCTGACCACTTTGGTCATCCCTAGCAATTCAGGATTGACCCCGTCGCCTCGTAAGGCATTGATATGTGTGTACCGTTGATGTCCAGAAATTATTGAGAGTAGGAGTGTACCCAAGACATCACGTTTCAACGGCGCATTCGGACTCGTCCAACGTAAGGGGCATTGCGTAACCCAGGATTCATATAAACCGCTGACATGCAAAAATTCTATGAAGAAGGGTAATTGGCCCAACGGAGTCACTGCGGCATCTGGATTCCATTCAACATGAATTCGGCCACCAAAGGTTTCTACTGTTACAGGCTGGTTAAGTGGGACAAG
>SXGT01857222.1_pt1 | contig 13952 bp, 14 predicted proteins | sample 3176221 | NCBI WGS metagenome assembly SXGT01 (sample SAMN11356862, study PRJNA531348) | freshwater metagenome | isolation source: freshwater sample F1-120 | place: China: Fuxian Lake, Yuxi | collected 2017-12-25 | reverse complement strand
TGCAGGATCGGCGTTTCCACCTCCATGAATCCTTCCGCGGTAAACAATTCTCGGATCGTTTGCACGATCAGACTCCGTTTTTTGAAAATGGTCCGCACCTCGGGATTTGCAACAAGGTCGAGATACCTTTTGCGGTAGCGAATCTCCACATCCGCGAGTCCGTGAAATTTGTCTGGCTGCGACCCGAGCGATTTTGTGAGCAAGGTCCATGCACCAACTTCGACAGAGCGTTCGCCGCGTTTGGTAGTGAACAGCGTACCGGTAACTTGCAGGAAATCACCACGATCAATCACGCGCTCGAAAAATCCGTATGACTTCTCACCGAGCACGTCGCTTTTCATGTGCAGCTGCATTTTTGTGCTGCCGTCTTCGAGATCAACAAAGCATGCGCCGCCATGACCGCGCACTGCGCGAACGCGGCCGACCAGTGTCACCGATGTTTTTTCCGTCGCAAGATCATCAAAATGTGAAAGCGCGTCCGCGATCGTGTGTGTGCGTTTCGACGTTGCGGGAAATGGATTGACCCCTGCGTTTTCAAGTGCATGAAGTTTCTCCAACCGCACGGCTGATTCTTCTATAGGATTCAGTGATTGTTCATCAGACATACTTCAGCAACTGATCTGCTTGATCACGTATGTTTTAGTTCCGGCTGGCACTTTCACTTCGGCTGACTCCCCCACCTTTCTTCCGAGGAACGCCTGGCCGAGCGGTGAGTCGTTCGAGATGCGTCCTTGCAGTGGATCTGCCTCGGTCGCACCGACGATCATGTATTTTTTTTCTTTGTCACCGTCGTGGACGTGCACTGTACACCCGATCATCACTGTGTCTGATGGTTTCGCCTCGATGATCACCGCATGGTTGATGCTATCTTGGAGTTCGAGAATGCGACTACTCACCCATGCCATTTCATCTTTTGCATCGTGGTAGTCTGCATTTTCCTTGAGGTCACCGAGATCTTTCGCTTTTTCAATGCGATCGGTGATCTCGCGCCGTTTTTCATTCTTCAAAAAATCGAGCTCTTTTTTGAGCTTTTCGAGTCCTTCTTTAGAGATGTAGGTAGGGTTGCCGTTCATAAAAAAGCAGAGACGTAGTGTCACATAGTATGTAGGATAAAGCTGACACGATGCGATGTCAACGTTAAAAAGAAAACTGTCAAAAAGAAAACGCACCCGAACAGGAAGAACGAGTGCGTTCTTGTAGTTCAGGTGCATGAAGTCGTATACGCTTAACCGATGAGGAGGGTGAAGTTGGAGGTAGATCACGTCACCTTCTTCATTAGCCCTCTCGTTTCACCGATACTTGTTGTTGTTCCAGCGTCTGAGCTCTTCACCATGCTCCCAGACGTTCGAGAGGATGTTGACTGCGGCGTAGTACATGAAGCCGGTGATTCCTTCGATGACGGCCTCGCTCTCGGTCGACTGGGCGATGTCCTTGAGCTTCGCGCCGGCCGCTATCTTCTCCTCCATGAGGTTCGCCCACCGTGCGGCGTAGCGGATGATAGTGAGGCCGTCGCCATCCTTGTTCGCTTCGACTACCCTGTTCCAGGCGTCCTCATCTTTCACCGAGAAGCTCTTAAGAGGTTTTGTCTTTTCCTCCTCGATGAGCCGCTGGGCTGCCTGGTGTGCCTGCCCCTCCGGCGACTGCAGCCACTCTTCGTGGCGTCGGTCGCGCTCGCTTCGAAAGTTGGCGATGATCGTTTCGGCGCTGTCGCCAGGCTTCGCCACGAGGATGTGGCCGTTGAACTCCGTGCAGCATGGCTCATTGGTTTTGTTTGCCACGTTTATGATCTTGGCTACGAGGGCATCGATCAGCACTGGCCCACGAATTTTGACTTCGTTCATTTCTTTTCTCCTTGTCTCAAACCGAGAGTCATTTTTTGATGACAATTCACTTTAGCTTACTGTTTCGAAAAATACCAGGCGTAAATCCGTTTCGCTGCTTGGGCTGGGTAGGCGGAACCTTGGCCTCCTTCTTCTATCATGACGGTGACAGCGAGCTGGGGTTTGTCGTATGGTGCGAATGAGGTGAACCACGCGTGGGTTGGGGCGCCCGTTTTCCACTGGGCTGTGCCGGTTTTTGCAGCGACGGCGACGGGGAGCTCGCCGAGGGAGCGCGCGACTCCTGAGACGACCGTGGCACGCATGCCGCGCCGCACTTCTTCGATCGCTGATTTTTCTACCACTTGCGGATTCAAAATTTCTGGCACGTGTTCGCTGCGCGTGCCATCATCCGCGGTTTCTGCGTTCACGAGGTGCGGTTTCATGAGCACGCCACCGTTCGCGACCGTTGCAGTGATTGAGTTAATTTGTAGTGGTGTCACGAGCAAGTCGCCTTGACCGATTGCAAAGTGATACGTATCACCGATGTACCATCTCTCCCCTTTTGTTTTTTCTTTCCACTCCTTTGTCGGAAGAAATCCTGCGCCTTCGCTGGGGAGATCGATGCCGAGCGTGCCACCGAGTCCGAATTTTTTTGCGTACGCGGTGATACGCTCGACACCGAGTCCGGGAAAGTTGTCGAGCCCGCCACCGATCATATAGAAAAATGTGTTTACCGATTCTGCGAGCGCTTTCCTCACGTCCGTGAGACCATGGCCACCTGTTTTCCAGTCGGGGAAAAACCATTGCCCTATGCGAATACCTCCAGTCGACAAGAATGATGTCGTTGGTGTGATGAGGTGTTCTTGGAGCGCCGCCGCAGCGACAACTATTTTAAACACTGAACCAGAAGGAAGTGATGCAGCGATCGCGCGCGGGAACAGCGGATGATCGGGATCCTCAGAAAGTTTTTTATACTCCTCGCTCGAAATTCCTTTTGCAAAAAGATTTGCATCAAAAGCCGGCTCGCTCACGAGTGCGAGCACTTCGCCGGTTGCGGGCGCGGTGATCACGACGCTCCCGCGTTTTTGTCCGGTGCTTCGTAGCGCATCATGCAGCGCAAGCTCTGCTTGTTTTTGAAGATCCAGATCAAGCGCGAGCACGAGATCGTGCCCAGGCGTTCCCGGATCTTCCGAGATCACACTTTTTTCTCGGCCTCGTGCATCAACTTCGACACGTTTGCGGCCGTACGTTCCACGGAGCGTCTGTTCGTACTGTCGTTCAAGTCCAGTTTTGCCGATGAGATCGCTTGGTACATATGTCCCCGCGCGGTCCTTTTCAAGATCAGTTTGTGTGATACGACCTTCGAATCCGAGAACGTGTGAGAGTGATGTCGTTGTCTCTGTGCCAAGATATTCGCGCCGTGTGGAAGTAACGAGTGCAACTGCAGGCGTACGCGAAGATTCGATGCGTATCAGCACCGCTTGATCATGCGTGAGATTTTCCGCGATCGTTACTGCGGCAGTTGGGTACTTTACAAACTCCGAGAGGTTCGTTTCGATGTCGGCTGGGGTGATGTTCAGCGTCACTGCGAGTCTACCGAGCGCTGCAATTCTTTCCTGTGCATCTTTGGGAAGATCGTCTGGCACGAGTGTTGCGGTGAAATAAGGAACGTTGCGTACGAGCGGTATGCCGCTCCGATCGTAGATCACACTGCGCTCCACCGGAACGAGCGTGATGCGGCTGCGGTTTTCTTCAGCTTGTCGCACGTAACTCGCGTGATGGAGAATTTGCATTTGCCACGCGCGAAGAACGATCGCGAAAAGGACGAACGTGAGTGCGAAAAAAAAGACGTTTCGTTTTGTGTCGCTCACTGCGAGGCCGATGTATCCTGTAGTGATGTCGTCAGCACCGCTCGCGCTTTGATCATCAAGGAGAGTGTCGCTGATCACACTGGTTGACTCTACAGGTCGTACGCGGCCGAACCTACCAAAAAATTCTCCGTCCAACGGAAAAGGGTGGCGATCTTCCGGTGGTTGTGCGAAGGGATCCTTCATCACCTTAGCGAGTAAAAAAGAAGCGGGAGAAGAGGCCTCGCGCCATCGCTGCGACGACCATCATAGTGAGAACAGCGGCGAGTTGTATGGTGAGCGCGATGATTATGTGGAGTGCGGTTGCGTTACCCAGCGCGGCATCAAGGGAGAGTCCATGAAAAACGGCTCGCGTGAATCGAGTGATGAGAAGGAGCGTATGGAGGATACTGAAAGCAACGGCGCTCATACCGAGTAGGCCCGGCCAGCTGTGGTTTGTGAACACGCGCGTGAAAAGGAAAATGGTGATGAGTGTCACAAGCAGATACACCAGCACATGTGTGCCGAATGGCATGATCGAGAGAAGATCGATGGTGGTGCCTGCAAAGAGTGCAGATAGCAGCGCATCACGAAATCGAAATGTGCCGATTAGTGTCAGTATCACGATCAGGGGGAGATCGATTGTAGAAAGTGGCCAAGGAAGCGCAGAAAAAAATGTCGTGTGAAGAACGGCGACAGCGATCGCGATGAGGATGGCTTGGATCATTCGTTGCATAGTTACTGTCCGACACTCGTGCGCAGGATTTGTACGAACGTCGGCATTGCGGCAGTACGGAATGGTGCAATAATCGCTGACTGAAATGGGTCTTTTGTTTCTTTGTTCACTTTTTCAACGGTGCCGACCACAAGGCCGCGGCGAACGCCTGGCTCGATTCCTGAGGTGATGATTTGATCTCCGTTCGCGATTTTTTCGGTTTGTGGAATGAGAGAGAGCACCATGCTCAGTCCGCGATCCCCTTCTAGTACACCGGTTGTTTCTGTGGCGTTCTCGACCGACACCGCGAGTGTGCTTCGGATATCTGTGAGGAGTAGCACAGAGGCGATGCGCGGCCTTATTTCAAAAATTTTTCCGATGATCACGCCGTTTTCTAGCACCACAGGCTGGCCGATCACGATGCCGTCGTCTGCACCACGATCGATCAGGAGTCCGTGGAAAATATCTTGATTGGTTCGCGAGATTACGCGTGCGAGCACTGTGTCGTCGCCTTCGCGTTCTTTAAACGCGAGCGATGCTTTGAGCGCGGCATTCTCCGTAATCAGTGTTTTGAGTTTTGCGTTTTCTATACGTAGTAACTCCAACTCAGCATTGTTTGGGGCGGTGCGAGTAATCGCCGCACCTGCTGAGTAGAGTGGTGCAGCGATCGTTCTGAGCGCCATCGATGCGGCGTTTGTGACTGGACGAAATACCCCCGATGCAAAAAGGAGGAGCGCGGCTATGACGACAGCTCCCACAACCATAATAGTGCGTGGTGTTTTGCGACGGGGCATACGAAGGTGGAAAGGTTAAAAGGTTGAGAGGTTGAAAGATACGAACCTTTTAAACTTTCCACCTTTTAACCTTCGTTTAAGCGTACATTGCGCGCGTTTCGCCTGCAGTCTCCTGTGACGATGGTAATGCAATAGTTTTCAGCAGTTCGGTTTCTTCGAGCAGAATTCCCGTTCCGCGTACCACGCAGGTGAGTGGATCATCGGCGACGCGCACCGGAATTTCCGCGGCACGTGAAATCACTTTATCGAGTCCTTTGAGCAGCGCACCACCACCCGTGAGTACGATGCCGCGTTCGTAAATGTCCGCAACCAGTTCTGGTGGCGTAATTTCGAGTGCTGATTTGATGTTTTCTACGATCGCGCGCACTGATCGCGCAAGCGCTTCGCGAATCTGGCTATCGTTCACCATGATCTCTTTTGGAAGACCGGTGACCATGTCCCGACCGCGCATCTCCATAGAGAGCGGTTCGTCGAGTTGCATCGCGGAGCCGATACGCATCTTAATGTTTTCGGCGACACGCTCACCGAGCAACAGGTTGAAATTTTCTTTTGCAAAAGTGACCACGTTTTTGTTCATTTCGTCACCGGCGATCGGAAGCGACTTCCAAGTGACGACACCAGAGAGCGAGATCACCGCGATTTCTGTTGTGCCTCCACCGATGTCGACCACCATGTTGCCAACAGGATCCATAATTGGAAGTCGCGCACCGATCGCCGCAGCCATAGGTTCTTCAACGAGCAACACTTCGCGCGCGCCGGCGTTCAGCGCCGCATCTTCGACCGCTTTGCGTTCCACTTCAGTGAGGTCGAGTGGTACACCGATCACCACACGTGGACGCGGCAAAATATTGAAACCATCTTTGTGAGATTTTTCGATAAAAAATTTGAGCATTTTTTCGGTTACTTCGAAATCCGAAATGATGCCAGCCACGAGCGGTTTTACCGTCGCAATGTGTGGCGGTGTTTTGCCGATCATATCTTTTGCCGCATGGCCGACCGCAACGATCTGCCCTGTGCGTTGGTTTACGGCAACGACCGAAGGTTCATTGATAATGATCCCCTTGTCTTTGCAATACACGAGCGTGTTTGCTGTTCCAAGATCAACTCCAAGATCTCGTGAGAATTTTCCAAAAAGATTGTTGAACATATTTATTGTTCACTCAGCAAAAAAGCAGACTTTACCATCGCAAAAAGTATAGACGTCCCCTTCTCGTCTGGCAAGTTGCGATATTTAGGGGACAGTCCCTCTGCGTGTCGAAATAAAAAACGCCTCGAACACCGTCATGGCGAGCACCATGAGGAGAGCTGTCCACCAACTGAACAGTTGGTGGCTTTGGAGGAGGAGTGCCCCGATCACGAGCGCAGCGACGAGTACCGCTTGACGGAAGGAAACGGCAACTTCTTTCGAGAGAAACAATTGTTTTTTGAGGATGATGACGCGCATGGTGAATCCTACGATCGAGAGCGCTCCGGTAACCGCAAGAAAAACGCTCGCATAGAACACTGCAAACACCGCGATCGACGTTTGTTCTGGATTTACCATCGTGAGAATCAACATCACTGCGATGAGTGAGATCGCAGTGCCGAGTCCCATGAGAATGAGATATTGGCGGAGAGTCATACGATTTTTATAGTTTGTATGACGGCGCTTCCGATGTGTGCGTTGAGCGCATCGATCGTTTCTTGTTCGCGTAATCGCAATTCCTCAGCATACACGGAAGCGTCACAAGAAATTTTGAGAATGCCATTTTTAAAGGAGACGATGTGCAGCATTCCCGCGTTTTCCCCGAACACTTCTTTCAGTGCCGTAGCGGCTGTTTCAACAACCATCGACGCCTCCACGCTTTTTCCTACGGTGCTGCGCGAGAGCGATTTGGGGAGCAATTTTCCGAGAGATTCTAGCATTGGTGTAGTATATCAGGCCGCACGAAATTCGCAGATTTCGCGGAAGTCGCAGAATTTGCAATGGCGGCCGGGAGTTGGTTCGAAGTTTCCTTCAGTGATTTTTTCGAACGTCGTTTCGATGTCGGTTTCAAGTTTTGTGAGCTGTTTTTCCGAGCCGATGAAGCTCGCCTTGGTGCCATCCTTTATATAGTGGTAGGTCAGCTTCATCGGCGTGAGACCGAATAATCGCGAGACGGCGATCTGATAGATGAGTAATTGTCGTTTCGCATCTGTATCGAGATCGTCTTCGGTTTTTGCTTTGCCTGTTTTATAGTCGATGATTTCTATCCCCGCCTCTGTTTCGTCGATACGGTCGATCGTTCCTTTCAGGGTGTGCTTGCCGATTTTCAAACTAAATTCTTTTTCGAGGTATTTCGGACGCGGTGGTGAGATCACTGCTTGGTCATAGAATAGTGAAAGGCCTTCGCGACCTTCTGTGCGATAGCGATCCTTTTCTTCCTTACTTTCATACCAGTTATCCTGCCAAACCTCTTCATACTTTTCGAGTAGTTCTTTTTTGGTGACGGAGAGGCTGTCTTTTTTCTGTGTGGTCTCGAACAGTGTAGTCTGCGCCGCAGCATCACGTTCCGAGAGTGTTTTGAGGAACCATTCGAGTGTTGCGTGAATAGTGTTTCCAAAACTTTGCGAAGCTTTGCCGAGCGACGGGATGCGAATCACGTGTGCAAATTTGTATTGTAGCGGGCAATTATCGTAGGCTGCGAGTTGTGAAAAGCTGAAATGCGTCGGGATGGGGAGCATGGGGACTGTCCCCTTGGGGACTGTCCCCTGCTCTGGTTCAGTCAATCGCTCAAAAGATGGCAACACCGACGGCGCATTATCAAATCCAAGCTCCTCAAGAAACCGCGAGGGTTTCTTTTTTGTTTTGCCACCGTAATCCTCCGCCGACGTGAGAAATAATCCATTCTTTGCGCGAGTCATTGCGACGTAAAACAGACGACGTTCTTCTTCGAGGTGTGTATCCCCTCCTTCGGGGAGAATTTCTTTGGTGAGTGCGTCGGGGAGCGGAATTTGATCACCGCGTGCGATTGTGGGGAACCGTTTGTCGACGAGATCTACGATGAAGACGTAAGAAAATTCGAGACCCTTTGCGGCATGGACCGTCATAATCCGCACCATGTCTGGACCGGTGTCCGGATCGAACGCGAGCGAACCTTCCTCGCCAGATTCTCTTTCTATTGCGTATTCTTCCATGAAGCGGTGGAGCGTCGGTTCTTCGTGCGATTCTTCAAATCGCTTCAATCGATCGAGAAACTGATGAAGGTAACCGAATTGCTCGCGCGCATTCGCATCATCTGCAGACTTCAAGTGTTTGAGATATCCAGAGTCGGTGAGAAAGGCGATCAGTACTTGCGACACGCTTTTAGTTCGTGCGAGCACGGTGTGCCGTGCGATGTCCGCAATCAGTCGATCGAGGCGATGCATCGCTTCGGCGGAAATCCAGGCGAGCATCCCGCGTTTTGCGATCACTTCATATATCGACGCACTCGTTTTTCTCGCTTCATGCGCGAGCCGCACCAAATCTTCGCCAGGAATTGCGTATGGTGGTGCCGAGAGAATACGGTACAGCGCGCGCGATTCGTGGTAATCATCAAGTAGTCCAAAATACGCAACACAATCCATGATCACCGGTTTCGCGTACAGCCCACGAAGTGCGAGGAATTGATACGGTACTCCACGACGTTGTAGTTCGCGACTGTAGTCATCCGCACTCGAATTTGATCGTACGAGAATACAAAAGTCAGACCACGGACGATCATCGGACTGCAAGTTGATTATTTTTTTGATGACACCACGAATTTCATCTTCGTGCGACATGTACCGGAGATGCTCGATTACTGCTTCGCCTTCTCGTGCACCAGTGAGTCGTTTCGTGATCCCTTTCCCATCGGTGGTTGCAAGTTTTGCTTCTAAGCGATTTGGATTGTTGCGCTGGATGAACGTGTACGAGCGATCGAGAATACCCTGGAGCGATCGATAGTTGGTCGTGAGCACGATGTCTTTTGCTCCCGGAAAATCGTTTTTGAATTGCAGAATGTTTGAGACGCTTGCGCCACGGAATTTATAAATCGATTGATCGTCGTCACCGACAACGACGAGATTCCCATCTTTACCAGTGAGCATTTTGATCAGCTCATACTGCGCCCAGTTCGTGTCTTGGAATTCGTCGACGAGTACGTATTTGAAGCGCTTACGGAATTCAGCGAGTACGTGCGGACGCGTACGAAAAATGCGGATCGCGTACATTTGGAGATCGCCGAGGTCGAGGCTCCCCTCTTCCAGCAGCAGACGTTGGTACACATGGTACGCGTCGGCGAGTTCGTGTTGTCTTGATGATTCTGAAATCCCTTCAGGGTCATCTGCGTCCAGTTTGAGATTTTCCGCGTACTTCAGATAATCCTCCGGCGAAATATCTTCATCCTTCGCGCGCGAAAAATGCCGCAGCATCGCGTGCAAAAATTTTGTGGGATTGCCGAGGGGGCGGTAGTAGTCGAGCGCGAATCGATCGATATTTCGGCGAACGAGCAAATACGCATCAGTTTGATCGAGGAGTCGAAACTCATTCGGCACTCCGATATCGAGACCTCGCTCTTCGATCACGCGACGACAAAATGCGTGGAACGTGGAGATCCATAGATCAACGTAGCCAAGCGGCAGCAGCTCATCGACGCGTTCGATCATCTCCCCTGCTGCTTTTTCGGTGAAGGTGAGTGCGAGGATTTCTTCTGGTTTTGCGCGGCCGGTTTCTATCAGCCAGGCGATACGTTTTGACACCACGGTGGTTTTTCCGGTGCCAGCTCCCGCAACAATAAGAAGTGGTCCAGAAGCATGCGTCACTGCAAGGCGCTGCTGATCGTTTAATCCCTCGAGGAGTAGGCTGGTTTCCTCTGTAACTTCTCTTGTTTTTTCTTTCAGTGGGGCAGCGAGCATAATCTCTCAAATCGTAACTGGGATGTAGAAAAAAGGCCACGGCAGCAGCCGTGACCTCTCTTGGTCAGTGTCGTTTGCGTTCGCGCGTCGGCGGACCGTGATCCTGCTCCGGGCAGACCCGCGGATCCCACAGTCCGCGATGGTTGTCGCGCGCCTCGCGTTCGAGCGTGCGGAACCGTTCGCGCATCTTGTACGGATGACCGTAGCCGTTCTCGTGCGCGTAGCCGTCGCGGATCATCACTTCGTTCACGAGCGTGCCGTCCTGAAGGTAGACGTAGCGGAGCAGGCGGCCATACTTGTCGCGCTCGCCAGCTTGCGGATCCGCCTCGAGACGAACGAGCTTGCCTTCGACGAGGCCGTGCATCCGCTGTGATGCTTCGCGGCCGTAGCACTCGACCGCACGACGTCGCGCGACGGTCTCCGGTGTGTTGATGCCGACAAGTCGCACTTTTTCCTGCGTGCCGTTCGCCATTTCGACGACGATCGTATCACCGTCGACGACGCGCGTAGCTTCGGAGAAGTTGGTGAGCACCCCTTGCGTCGTATCGATCGACGTGGCGCTGCGGACGTGGGCGATGGTGACCGCGACGACGAGTAGAATCGCCGCGACGAGAATGATCTTCAGTCGTTTCGTATTCGACATGCTTCCTCCTTACGGTGCAGCGTAGCGTAGCAGAAAAAAGTGACTAGGTCAAGATGTTTTTGTAAAAAAATCGCCCTCCCCCAGAAGCCTGGGGGAGGGCCACTCTGCACGCGTTGGCGGCGTCGGCCGGGAGTTACCCAGCCAAGACTGTCGCCCATCCACGAACCTCTCTCGCGTGTTCAGAGTGCGGCCACTGTCGCGCTTCACAAGTACGCGGCATGCCGTGCTGCAGGAGTTCGGTTCTGCATCCTAGTTACGGTTTTTCAGGCGCTTGATGTTTTGCGCAGTGCCTGGCTGTTAGGCCGTAACGCCTAGAGGGACAGATCGACCTTCGGTAAAGAAGACCGGTCCTTTTGTAGTATTTGCCGTTCCCACCCGGACTTTGATGTATATCACGAAATGATGTGCGTGTCAAGGGGTTTGGAGTTTTACCAGTATTTTTGGCTCTCTATAGAGAAGAAATGCACTAGTACAAAAAAAGGACCCACGTAGAAATGGGTCCCCTGGAGTTACTTGACGCCGAGCGCCTTGCGCTCTGCAGGCGTTAGCTTTTCGAGCGCTTGTTGACGCAGGTTCTTGCGTTTCTTCCGCGCAGCCTCCTCCTTCTCGCGCTTCCTATCGGCTTCTTGGTGGTCTTCCCACCAATTTGCGAGATCGCGAGCGTTTCTGCTGTGCGCATCGTAGACGATTTGTTCGAGTTGATCGTTCGACATCGCCTTCAGGAGCGCGCAGAGCTCGGTAATCGCCCGCTCGTCCACTGCGTACGGGTTTTTCGCCTGCTCCTTCATCCACATCGCAGGTTTGTGACCGAGTTTGGTCAGAGTGTAGATGAGCAGGCTTGTTGTGCGCTGCAAGTCTCGCGACTGCGGTGTGGGGTCCGGATAATCATTACACGGCATGATGTACCTCCTGTGGAGGTTTCTTATCGGTTTTTCGTGCGATTGTCAAGGGCTTATTTTAAAAAAATCAGGCGAAAAGCGCCTGATTTCATTCGGTAGGTTCAAAAAGTTTGAGTGGGAGTCGTCGAAGGTTGAAGTACTGCTTGATCTGGCTGTTCGAGAGGAGGAGGACGCGGATTCCTCGCTGTTCTTCAAGGAGGCGTACGTTTTCGAGTGCCCTCGTGGAAAACTCGCCGTTCTTTGTTCTTCCTTTCGCCTCGATCCCATGGATCAACATCGGTCGGTTGCGGCCGTTCCAAATGTACGCCTTGCGGTTGAAGACGAAATCGGGCACGAATCGTCCCACGCGACCGTCTGGCATTTCGAGTGCGAACGGTACGTCTGGAGTGAACCCTACACCGAATGTAGTGAGGAGTTCCGCGAGCTGCACCTCCCCCTTTGTGCAGTAGTGATATCCACTGAAGATGTGTTTCTTCGTTTTTTGTTTTGCACCGACGTTCACACTTTCGAAGTGCACGCCGTCCCAGTTTGCGCGGTCTTGGAATTGTCGCATCGGCTCCTCGACTTCAGTAGAGCGTGACACACGCATCGGTTCGCGTCAACGAAAATGTCCTCCGGCTTGAGACCGGAGGACATAGGTGGAGATTGATCATGCATGACGTGAGGTCGGTTCGATGCCGGTCACCTCGTGACCGTGACATCGAATGATACCGGTCTCGACGCTGATGTTCGGAAATGCATTCCTGAGAACCGCGGCGGCCACGGTGAGGTCGCCGGTGAGACTCGCGCACTGTGCGTGGTCGTCAGCGAACGCTTTGTCGCCACCGTACTTGCCGCAGTCGGTGTGCGACAGGATGATCACGCGGCGTAATCCTTTCTGGACGAAGTTCGCGAGTTGCGCGAGTACCATGTCGGCGCGCGTGCTGATCCGTCCGAGCTCTTTGCCAGCGCCGGCGGTTGCGACGACTCCGTACTCGTCGAGTCCGAACGCATCCGACATCATTCGTGCGAAGCCGCGCTCACCTTGCAGGCGATAGTCCATGCAGGTGATCACGAGCGGCTTTTTGAGTCGAAGTGATCGCGGTCGTTCGAGCGTGTATGTCTTGATGCGCATCTTCGCGAGCGCGGGGCACGCTTTCTTGATCCGCTCTCTGACCTGTTCCGCGCAGCCGGTCGCCATCGAAGCGATCAGCAGCTTCTCCACGTGGTGGAGGCTGACCGCAGTCAGGACGTCGTTCGCGAGTACCTTCACGTGGTCCTCGTTTGTCAGGAGATCCTTCAAGCTCGGCACGGTGAGCAGGTCGTAGCTGTCGTGGTAGTTGAAGGTCCGTCGTAGCGCGTCGGTGATCAGACCATCGTGATGGATCGTTGTTGCGGATTCCGTGACAACGGTCATCGAACATCCTTCAGCGATCTTTCTCTCCGCGTCTCTGGTAACTTGCGCGGACGTCTTTGTGGGGCTTTGTGTGGTAGTTCGCATCGCTCCTCCATTTCGGCGAATCAAAAGAATACTCTATTAAGCGATGTATGTCAAAGGTTCTCCTCCCCACCACCTCCTCGCGAGGCGAGGAGGTGGAATCCTCCCCCAACCCACTCCTTGCAGGATAAAGAGGGGGGGGGGAATTCTCAAGATTTTTGCGGAGGGAGCCCTCGTCGTTCGCGATGTCTCCTTGCAACTTTTGTTCTCGCGAGTTCGCGCTCGAGTGCAGCGAATACACCTGCAGACGCGACTTCGGTTGCGTTTCGTTTTTCTGTAAGCAGTTTGTGTGCACGTTCACGTGCCTCTTCTACTTTTTGGAGGTCAAGTTCTTCGGCGCGATCCGCAGAATCAGCAAGAATGATGATGCGATTTCCTGGTTGCACCTCAACGAATCCACCGGACACTGCGAGGTATTCTTCATTTTGTCCGTCAAACACGGTGAGCATTCCCGGCGCGAGATTCGTGACAAGAGGAATGTGATCCGCAAGCACGGTAATTTCTCCTTCTGACGTCGGAATCGTGACGCCAGAAATCTCACGTCTGAGGACGTTGCGTTCAGGGGTTGTGAGTTCGAAGGAGATTTTTTTCGACATATTTATTTCTGGATTTCGGATATCCCGCACACGCGGGATTCCGGAATGACAATAAAGAGAGGTTCATTTACGCCACCACCTCATCAATCCCACCCTTCATATAGAAAGCCTGCTCCGGCTTGTCATCGTGCTTACCCTCAAGAATTTCTTTGAAACTGCGGATGGTATCTTTGAGAGAGACGTAGCGGCCTTTTGCGCCGGTGAACACTTCAGCAACGAAGAATGGTTGCGATAAAAATTTCTGCACCTTTCGCGCGCGCGATACGGT
>SXGT01874945.1_pt1 | contig 13953 bp, 8 predicted proteins | sample 3176221 | NCBI WGS metagenome assembly SXGT01 (sample SAMN11356862, study PRJNA531348) | freshwater metagenome | isolation source: freshwater sample F1-120 | place: China: Fuxian Lake, Yuxi | collected 2017-12-25 | reverse complement strand
GCGGGCCCGCGCCTGCCGCCACAGGAAGAAGGCGAACGTGGCGAGGCCTGCGGCCGCGGCGGCGGTCACGAGGTGCCAGCGCGCCGCGCCGGGCGCCGATCCCGCCAGCGCCATGACCGCCGCGCCGCCGACGCCGACCGCCATGCCCTGCAGACCCAGGCGACGCTGGCGGTGGGCGAAGCCGACGTGCATCGCGCGCTCCACCGCGGCGATGTCGTCGACGAGGTCGGCTGCGAGTTCGGTCGGCAGCCCGCCATCGACGAAGGCTCTCTGCAGCGCGTCACGGCGCTCGGGATCGATTCGCCAAGGCGCCGACTGAGCGCGCAGCCCGCTGCGCAGACGCCAGAGGTCGAGCTCCAGCGCGACGTGGTGGGCACCCTCGGCGCCGCGGTCTGAGGGCGCCGCCGTCGTGGCGACCTGCGTCTCGTTAGGCCCTGCCAGATCGCACCGAATCGCCGCCACGAGCGCCGCGACGGTGCTCGGGCGCAGCCCCTCATCGGCGAGCGCCTCGAGCAAGGCGGCGTCGCTCACCCCGGCGACGATCGCGTCCTCGCAGCGAGCCAGCAGATCCTCGGCGCACGCCTGCGGCGTCCAAGGCGAAGGATCGGCCGCCGCGATGGCGGTCACAGGTCGATGCGCTCGGGCAGTCGGGCAAAGTCGGCCATGCCCCGGCTGGCGTAGACCTTGCCCTTCGTGTCGACGACGAAGCCCTCGACGCGGTCGATGCGGTCGAGCAGGGCGATACCGGCTTGGGGGCCGAGGACAAACACCGCAGCGCTGAGTCCATCGGCCTGGGCGGCGTCGACGCCGATGACAGTCGCCAGCACCACGCCGCCCGCAGGCTTGCCCGTGCGCGGGTCGATGGCGTCGTGGTAACGCACACCGTCCTTGTAGAACGAGTGTTCGGCGCGGTGCCGGGTCGCCGCCGCGTGGCTGGTCAGGTAGAGCTGGACCAGATCGCGGCGCGGGTTCTCGGGGTGGCGGACCGCGACGTACCAATGGCGCTGCCCCGTGCGGCCTGCGACGTAGACGTCTGCGCCGATGCGAATGCGAAAGTTCTCAATACCCGCCTGGCGCAGCTGTCGCGCTGCCGCCTCCATCGCCGCGCCGTGCGCCAGATCATCGAGCCGCAGCCGCGTGCCACGCGTCATCAGCCGGACGATGCGGTCCGGCTTCAGCACGAGCTTGTCGCAGCCGACCATCGCTTGCCTCGCCGCCAACTCGGTGTCGAGCGGGCGCACCGCGGGCCGGCGTCGGAAATTCCACAGGTAGTCGTAGCTGCCAACGCTGGCGTCGAAGGCGCCGCCGCTGGTCCGGCACAGCTCTTGTGCCCGCGACAGCAGGTGGACGGTCTCGGCGCTCACCAGCACCTCTTCGCGATCGGCGGCGCGGTTGATGGTCGCTACCTCCGAGGTGCGGATGTCCGCCGCCAGCTTGGCGTGGACGCGCTCCAGCTCCCCGAGCGCCCGCGCCACGGCCTTCTGCGCCAGCGCCGTGTCCTTGTGCCACACCCGGACGTGGCTCTCGACGCCGGCGATGGGCCGCCCGTCCTCGAACTGTGCCGGGTCGGCGTCCACTGTCGGCGGCGCCGTGGTCTGGGCTGCGACCGGGGCGTCGACGACCGTGCCATCAGGCGCCGCGACGACCTGGGTAGCCGCCGGCCCTGGCTGGGCGGAGGCCACTCGCGCCAGCAGGCTCAGGCACAGGCTGCCGGTCAAGGCGAGTCGCCGACCCACCACGGGGCGAGCGCCCTGGCGGCTGGCGGCGACCGCGTTAGCGTGCGGCGCGTCGGCGCCGGCGAGATCGAGGTCGATGACGTTGAAAGCGTTCACGCGGCTCCCAGCGGGCGGCTGGCCCGGCTCCAGAGGGCGCGAGGACCCGAGCCGCCGGCCCGCTCCTTGCGCCGTCCCAACAACACAGCGACCGCCTCGACGATTCCATCGACGGTCAGCGGAAACATCGGCATGGTCGAGCGCACCGCCGCGATCGTATCGGACTGCCAGTAGCGCTCGCCGATTGGGTTGAGCCAAGCGCAGCGAGGAAAGACCCGCGCCAGCTGCTGCAAGCGCTCGAGGCCCGGCGTCGGATCGTTGGTGATCATCTCGATGGAGCCGTGCGGGGCGAGCAGCTCGTAGGGTGCCATCCAGGCGTCGCCGACGACGATGAGGTGGGTGTGTGGCGCCGTGTTGCGCAACACGTCCTCGATCGGCTGGAACTGAAAGCGGTTCATGTCGGTGAACAGCTTATCGTACACGCAGTTGTGGAAGTGGTAGATCCGCAGCTCGCGGAGCCCGCCGCCCTTTTTCAGCGCCGAGAAGAACGCCTCGACGACGCGGGTGTGGGGCTCCATCGAGCCGCCTGAGTCGAGGAGCAGGACGACGCGCGCCTGGTTTCGCCGCTCGGGGCGCAGCGCGACCTCGATCTCGCCGCCGTTGCGGGCCGTAGCCTCGATGCTGCGATCGACGTCGAGCTCGAGGCGGCGGCTCTGGCGCTCGAGGCGACGCAGGCGGCGCAGAGCGACTGCGATGGCGCGGGTGTCGAGGACGCGATCGCTGCGGTACTCGGCGAAGCGGCGCGCCCGGGCGCCAGCGACGGCCGAACCCCGGCCCTGCGCGCCCTCGCCGACGCGCATGCCGGTCGGGTGCTGGCCGCCCTGGCCAAAGGGGCTCTTACCGCCCGTGCCGATCCAGCGGTCGCCGCCGTCGTGGCGCTCCTGCTGCTCACGCAGGCGCTCTTCGTAGAGCTGGCGCAGGGCGTCGAGATCCAAGCGCTGCAGGGCAGCCAGCTCCTCGTCGGTCAGCGGCGGGCGCTCGATGGGCGCGTCCAACCAGGCGCGCAGGCGGTCGTCGGCGCCGGGCGGCAGCGCCGCGCCCTCGAATGTGGCGGCGAAGGCTTGGTCGAAGCGGTCGAAGTCGGCCTCATCGCGGCAGCAGATCGCCCGGGCGACGTGGTAGAACTCGCCGAGAGAGGGCGCGATGGCGCCGCGCTCCAGGGCCTCGTTCAGCGCCAACCACTCGCCGACGCCGACGCGCAGACCAGCCGTCCTCAGCATGGTGTGGAAGGCTGTGAACACGCAGCTCCTGTGGCGGCCTGGCGCGCCCTTGCGGCCAGCGTTCGCTCGCTTCGTCCCTCGGTGGGCGGCGCGGGCTAGCTAGGTGCGGCCCCAACGCCGCCCGTCCTCGGCCGTGGTCTTGGACCCGGTGGCCGCGGCGCGCGCTTCGGTGGCCCGCGTCACCCTGCCGACGTCTGTCTCGTCTTTGACCAAGACCCCGAGGAAGGGCAGGGAGCGCTCGAGCCGCTCCGGATCGATGCCGGCGACCCGCAGGCCAGCGATCCAGTCGATCAGCTCTGAGGTGGATGGGCGTTTGCGCATGTCGCGCACCGCCCGCAGCTCCAAGAATCGCCGCAGCGCCGCCGCCAGCAGGCGCTCCTCGACCTCCGGGTGGTGCACGCGGCAGATGGCGCGCAGACGCTCTTCGTCTGGAAAGTCGATGCAGTGGAAGACTGCGCGGCGCAAGAACGCGTCTGGCAGCTCCTTCTCGGCGTTGCTGGTGATGACGAGGATCGGCCGCTCTCGGGCCACGACCTCGCGGCCAGTCTCGGCGATGACGAAGCGCATCGCGACGAGCTCATGCAGAAGATCGTGTGGGCATTCGAGGTCTGCCTAGTCGATTTCGTCGAACAGGACCACTGAGCGGCCCGGCGAATCGAAGGCCAAGCCGAGCGGGCCGAGTCGAATATACTGCGAGATGTCGCGCACATCGCGGTCTTGGAACCGGCTGTCCTGCAGGCGGGCCACCGCGTCGTAGACGTACAGGCCGTCGATGCCGCGCGTCGTCGACTTGACGTGCCAGCGGTGGAGCGGCAGGCCGAGCCCCTCGGCGATCGCCTCGGCGAGCATTGTCTTGCCGGTGCCTGGCTCACCCTTGATCAACAGCGGCCTGCCGAGGGCGATGGCGACGTTGACTGTGGCGCACAGTCCGGGATCGGCGATGTAGCGATCGGTGCCGCGCCAGCGCTCGAAGGCCGCGACGTGGGGGTCGGCCATGACAGATCCTCGTGGCTCGGGGTAGGGAGGGAGGCTGCGGTCGCCGTCGCGCCGCGTGCCGCTGGCCTTAGAGCGCGGTGCCGCCCGGAAAGCCGTAGCTGACGTACTGGTCGTAGCCGTAGACGATGACGCCGACCGCCTCGCTGCTGTCGAGCACGTGCTGGCCGGGCCCGATGGCGATGCGCGCCGCCTTCCACTGGCCGCTGCCAAAGATCGAGTAGCTAGAGGGCGGCACGGGCTGGCCGTCGATGAGGACCGACGCAGACTTTGGGCCCATGATGTTGACGAAGCTCTGCTTGTATTTGTCTGGCACCAAGAAGACGTACTTGGTCAGGTAACGGTCGGCTCCGACGGTCATGATGAAGGCCGGATCGCCGGTCTTGGCGTCGTCGGGCTGTTTGATATTCGGGCAGTCGGCGTTCTTCATGCACATGATCGGGTCGCCAAGCGACGTGAAGTGGTGCTCGCAGACCTTGCTGCCTGAGAACTTGGCGGAGCAGGTGTCGTTGGCGGGGTCGGGCGCGTTGGCGCTGGCCATGAACTGGCCGAGCATCACGGGCTTGTTGGCCACGAGCACGAAGTCGCCCCCCGACTCGAACTCGAACCACTCGCCGGCGTTGAGCTTTGGCAGCACGCTCTGGGGCGGGTCGGTGCTCATCACGGTGTTGTCCTGCGACGCCACCACACGCCAGACGTCCTTCTCTGCGCCGCGCGGTTGCAGCTTGGTGGCGAGGTAGGTCGTGCCCCACTGGCTGATCGGGAAGAGCTGCTCCTCCAGGTGGTCGGCGCAGCAGGTCACCGGGCAGTCGGCGTTGCTGGTGCACGGCCAATTCTGGTTCTTGCAGTTGCCCTGGTTGGCGCCGGGCGCGATGACGCAGAGGTTGGTGTCCGGAACGTTGCTGCCCTCGCTGCCACCGAACACGGCCACTGGCTTGCTCGCCTTGACGCGGCTACCGGTCAGGTCGGCGCCGAGCTCATTGGTCTCGATGTTCAGCACCTCGCCCTGCTGCAGCGAGAACTTCATCGTCTGGCCCTTCGCTAATCCGGGAATGCCCTTGCCTGGCAGCGTCTTGCAGCTGGCGATGAAGTCGACCTCCGTCGTGCCCTCAGCCGTAGCGACCACCGTCATGCTGCCGCGCAGGTTGTTGAAGTTCTGCTGACGCGACATCACGAAGTAGTCGGTGCCGAGGCCGTTGGAGGGCAGCAGCAGGCTGGCGTCGTTGGAGAACACACCGACGTTGCTGAGCGGATTGAACTGGTAGGCGACGATTGGCACGTTGGCCTTGATTCGGTAAGCGTTAGGGCCGATCCCGGTGCCGTCGACCTGAATGGGCGCCGGCAGACCCCACGCCGGATCCGGCAAATTCAGCACCTGCAGGCCGTTTGGCGGCACGACGTACTTAGACTGCTTGCCGGTGCTGGTGGTGACGGTGACCTCGGCGGCTTTGGGCCGGGTGTTGCTCAAGATGACGGCGTACTGCTGGTTGTGGGCGTCGCAGAGCTTGGGGCCGCACGGCACCTGAGCGTTGTCGAGATCGACCGCCCAATAGTCACAGCCGACGTTGGTGTTGCTTTTGACGTCGCTGCCACACGGATCGACGCAGAGGCCGCCGAGGCAAGCCAGGTCTTTGGCGGCGCAGTCGTTGCTCACATCCCAGCCCGTGCCCTCGGGGTTGCAGGCCATCGCCTTGCCGCCCTCGCACATCTTCAGGCCGGCGGTGCAGATTTGGCACTTGCCCTCTTGGCAGATCGTCGAGCCGCCGCAGGTGAGCACGAAGTCGGCGTCTGTGCCGGATCCGTTGCACTTGAGCACCGTCTTGCTCTCGGTCTTGCCGGCCGCGGGCGGGGCGCAAAACACCTCGTCCGGCACGCAGAGCGCGCAGCTGCCAGTGATGCAATAGGGCGCCGCGTCTGGGCAATTCGATAGGGTCCAGCCAGCGCCGGTCGCCTTGCAAGTGGCGAGGAAGTTGTTGGAGCACGTGGTGCTGCCCGGCTTGCACGAGATGTCGACGCACGTGCCGGACTGACATTGCATTCCGGCCTTGCAGTGGGTGTCGACGACGCAAGCGACGCACTCGCCGTCGAGGATGTTGCAGTGCGGCGTGTCTTTGTGCGGCGTGCAGTCGCTCGGCTTGCCGCAGACCGGGCCTACGGGCTTGGTGTCGAAGCCCGTGTCCTCACTGCCTGCGCTGTCTGGTCCAGCGGTATCCGCGGCGCCGTCGGCCACGGCGTCGCCGCCGCTGCCTGCGTCGCTGCCGCCGCCCGATGTGTCTGCGCCGCCCGCGCCGCCGTCGCCGGTGTCCACCGCCGCGGAGACGTCGCCGTCAGCCTCTCCCGCGCCGCCGATGTCGCCAGTCTCGGCGCCTTGGCTGGTCTCGGCGCCGCCGCCACCGCCGCCCTGGCCAATGTCCAGCCCGCCAAAGCCCTGGCCATCCCCGCCCGGCGCCGGCGTCGGCGACCCGCAGGCGCAGAGAAGCAACCCCAGCCCGGCCAGCGCTGAGCGGCGACATGCTGAGCTCGCCGTCGTCCATCTCGCCATCTCGACCCCCATTTCGCGCAGTAGCGCCCTCGAAGAGCGCGACGCACAGCTGGTAAGGTACTCCACACGCCGACGCCGCGCCAGTGCAATGCAAGGCAGTGCGGGCGCGCCCTTGCGGTCAATCTGGGCGATGCGCTGTGGCCGGATGCGGCCCAACGTCGCGAACACCCGCGGCCTTCAACGGCGCAGTCGGTCGGCCGTGCGAGGGGCGGCGAGCAGGCTTCACCGCGCCCGCAGACGGTTCGCGGCGTCCGCATGGGCGCGCGCCCAGGTGGTGGCCTGTCGCTGACGGTGCAGCGGGCTCCGTAGGCCGCTGTCGCCGCCGCCGGCGCCGCCCGTTGGGCCGTCGCGACGCGGTCAGTCACTCCGGGCGGAGTCCGGCTGACCTCTCACCGATTCAGGGCCGGCTTGGCTGCATGGATCGCCGCTGCGGAGCCGTCTTCGCCGGCGAAGATGGTGTCTGCCGAGGGCTCGTCGAGGCTCGCCGCCTCGATCTCATCGAGCGCCGCGACCGCCGCCTCCTCCATCCGAACGCTGCCGATCTTGCGCGCAATTCCGACGGCCTCGGCGGCGGCGCTCATGGCGCCGGCGAGGTTGCCGCGCCGCAGTCGGCAGAGCGCGATCAGGCGCAGCGTCTCGGGCAGCAAATCGACCGCCGCCATGCGCCGGAGCGCCTGCTCGGCGGCTGTGAGCTCGACCAGCGCGGCCTCGATGGCGCCGCGGTCGAGGAGGACGTTGCCGAGGTTGGTGCGCGCTGCGGTTAGGCCTTGCGCGTAGCCGATGGCTTCGCACGCCTGACCGGCCTCGCGGTAGTGCTCTTCGGCCGCGGCAAGGTCGCGGGCGACGAAGGCGGCGTTGCCCAGCGAGACGTACGACATCGCCGCGCCGATGCGGTCGCCGCCGCGCGAGAAGCGTTGCTGCGCCGCGAGGTAGCGTGTCGTCGCCCCCTCGCGGTCGCGCGCCCTGGCGGCGAGGTGGCCGAGCACTGTCTCCAGGCGGCCGAGCGCGTTCTCGATGTCCGGCGTCGGCGCGGCCTCGGCGAAACGCTGCAGGCCAGAGACGGCGAAGGCGGCCGTGGTCGCGGCGTCTTTGCAACGCAGCAGCACCATCGCGTGTAAGGCCGTGGCCAACGCAGCGAGCCCGGCGCCCGACGCTCCGCGGCTGCGCACCACCTCGGCCGCCGAGAAGGCGCTGATCGCGGAGTCATATTCGCCGCGGCGGACCGCCACGTCGCCGCGCACGAGCGCCGCCCTCGCGCCGGCCAGGGCGCCCGCGGCGCCGCCGAGGTCTGGCGCCAGCGACTCGGCCTCACGGGCAGCGTTCGCCGCGTCGTCGAGGGCCCCGAGGCGTGTGGCGAGGTCGCCGCGCAGCAGCAGCGCCTCGACCAACACCGACCGCGCCTCAGCAGCGGCGCTCGACTCGTACCAGTCGCGGGCGGTCTCGATGGCAATGGCGAGCACGCCGTACGCCTCCTGGTTGGCGAGCGCGCGCAGGGACTCCTGGGCGCTCTTGAGCAGAAAGCCACTGGCGGCAGCCACGTCGCCGGCGCCCAAGTGGTGCCGGGCCAGCAGGGCGCCGAGGCCCGCGGGGCGGGGACCGCGCCACGCCAGCAGCCACTCGCCGGCGCGCTGGTGCATCTCGCGGCAGCGCGCCGCCGGCAGAGACGTCGCCAACACTTCGGCGACCACGGCCTGGCGCAGCGCGACCTCGCGCTGGTTGGCGAATCGCGCCGGGGTGACGACCCGAAGTTGGCCGCGGCGGACGAGCAGGTCGAGCTCATCGCCGCCGACGTTGCGGCCGAGCATGGCGGAGAGCAGGTCGTGCGGCGTCGCGTCGCGGCAGAGCGCGACCGCCTCCAGGATCGTCCGTTCGGCGGGCGGCAAGCGGCCGATTCGGTCGAGGACCAGGGACGAGAGGCCACGCTCCAGGGCCTCGTCGAGGCTGTCGACCGCTGGGGCCGCGGCGTCGGCGCCGAGAGGGTCCAGCACCCCGGAGTCATGCAATGCCTCGACCGCCTCCTCCAGAAGCGCCGGGCGGCCGCCGGAGAAGTCGTGCAGCCGTTGTGCCACCGAATGCGAGACCGGTCGTCCATCGCGCAGCGCCCGCACGAATTCACGACTGGTCTCAGGGTCGAAGGGGCCGACGTCGACGATTGAAAGCCGGCTGGCGGAGACGGGCAGGGCGTCGAGCACGGCGCCGGCGGCCTCGCGGGTGCTGGTGACGGCCACCAGGAGCGGGATGTCGGCGAGCGCCCGCACGGCGAACGCCAGCATGGCCACCCCTTGAGGCCGCGCGAGGTCGACGTCATCGAGCGCGAGGACGGCGGGGCCTTGGCCGATGGCGCCGCGCAAGAAGGCCGTATAGGCCTCGAACGCCGCGGACTCGTCGGCCTCGTTGGCCGGACGCACCTTCTGGAGATCGACCGTGCGCTCGGAGCTGCCGCCGACGAGGCGCAGCAGCAGCTCGACGTGACGGCGGGCCCGACTCTCGCCGTCGACCTGTAAGCCGGGCAGGGCGGTCAGCTGCAATCCGAGGGTCGTCCGGCCGGCGGCAGATGGCAGCTGGGCGCGCAGAAGATCGTGGAAGGGTTGCCAAGGAGTGGCGGCGAAGGCGCTGCAGGTCGTGGCGAGCACGCGCCAGCCACCCTCGGCCAAGGCGCGCACACCCTCGCTGAGCAGTCGGCTGCGACCCGCGCCACGGTCGCCGATCAGCGCCACCACGGCCGGTTGGCGACGGCGGGCGGCGTTGCGGGCGGCTGCGGCGAGGTCAGCCAGCTCGTCGTCGCGGCCGACTAGGTGGCGACCGCCGTCGGTGGCTGTGGCGCGCTCAATGAGCGCCTCGTGCTTGGCGCCGATGCGGACCCAAATGGGCGCGTCGCCGGGCGCGGTCATGCCCGAGGGGAGGTTGCGGGGCAGCATCGACGCCAACGTGGCGGCGGTCGGCGGACCTTCGGGGCCGGCGAGCGGCGTGCCGTGGAAGCGGCGGCGCAGCTCCCGCCAGGCGGGGCCGTCGGCGATGACGTCGCCATGAGCCAGGGCGGCGGCGCGACGGGCAGCCTCCATCGGGGCGCCGAGGACCGTCTGCATGCCGAATGCGCCACCTTGACCGCGGGTCAGCAGTTCGCCAAACGACACGCCGACGCCCGCCGATGACGCCCCGGCCGCCTCTCCCTCCGTCGCCCGGGTCTCGCGCAGCCAGGACGCCGCGGCGTCAACAGCGGACTCAAGCTCGGAGTCGCGCATCCCGCCGAGGCCAAAGACCGCCACGCACTCGCCGCCGAGCACAGACAGCGGCCGCCCGCCCTCGCGCTCGACCAGCGAGACGAAGCGGCCGGCGTCGGCCACCGCCGCTTCGCCGGTGCAGGCGGTGAGGCGCGCCACGACCACCGCAGCGACCGGCTGACGTCGGGCCGTGGCGACGTCTTCGAGCAGCCAACGCGATGGCGCGCGCAGGCTGGTGCCGCAAGCGACGCAGAACCAGCGCTCGCCGTTCCGGCGGGCGGCGCAAGCAGGGCACGCGGCGAGCGGCAACGCGGCCCCGCAGGCGCCGCAGAAGCCAGCGTCCTTGGGGTTGCCGTGGTTGCACACCGCGCAAGGGCTGCCTGCGCCCTCTTCGCCACCGCCGCCCGCGGCCTCCCACAGCGCGTCGGCGAAGGCCGACACCGACTCGAATCGGTCGGCCGCCGACTTGGCCAGCGCCCGCTGCAAGGCCTCATCCAGGCGGCTGCGCGCGATCGGATCGATCCCATCGAGCGAGGGCAGATGGGCGGGCGGATCGATGAGGTGCGCGATCAGCAGCGACTGCGTGCCCTGGCGCCAGATCGGCATCTCGCCGGTCAGCATCTTGAACACCAGCACCGCCAGCGCGTAGACGTCGGCGCGGCCGTCGATCGCACCGCCTTGGATCTGCTCCGGTGGCATGTAGGCGGGCGTACCGAGCAGTCGCGACTTGCCGCTGAGTTCGGCGTCACGGCTCGACTCGGCGAGGGCGCGGGCGAGGCCGAAGTCAGCGACCTTGCAGAGTAAGCCGCCAGAGGCCAGGGTCCGCAGCAGCACGTTGCCGGGCTTGATGTCGCGGTGGACGATCGAGAGCGCGTGCGCTTCTGCCAGCGCGGCGGCGATCTGGCGGGCGATGCCGATGGCCTCTGCGACGCCGAGCCGTCCCCGCCGAGTCAGCAGCTCATCGAGGTTCTCGCCATCGACCAGCTCCATCGCCAAGTACCAGCTGTCGGCGTGGCGGCCGAAGCCGAGGATGCCGACGACGTTTGGGTGAGCGATGCGACCCAGCAGGCGGGCCTCGCGCTGAAAACGCGCCGCCGCCTCGGCGTCGCCGACCATTCCGGGGTGCAAGACCTTGACCGCGAGCCGCCGCTCTAGGTGCAGGTCGCGAGCGACGTAGACGCGCCCCATGCCGCCGTGGGCAAGAAAGCGCTCAATGGCGTAGGTGTCTGCGATCACCTGCCCAGGCGGCAGAGCGTCTTGATCGTCGCTGGTCACGGGCAGCCTGCTCGCCGCGGCTGGACGGCACGGCCGGGGCGGGATGCTGCCAGGGGCGGCGGTGCGCTGCAATCGCGGCTTGTACGACGAACGCGATGAGGCCTGCGGCGGCTTCGGGCACAAGAGGTCGGTGGCGCGGCGCTCAGGGCGACGGCGCCGACGTCTCGGTCGGAGAGCGTACCTCGAGCGTGGTCTCGCCCGGCTGGCCGAACTCCGGCGGCGCCGTCTCTTCGACCTCGGCGGCCAGTGGCTGCCCGTCGGCGTCGCAGCCCAGACGACGAAGCACCCACTCGCCTGGCACCGCAAGATCAAAGCCGACCGGTCCGCCGTCGGGATCGAAGACCCGCGCCTGGTCGACGAGCTCGGCCAGCTCTGCCGAGCCTTCGATGTTCAGCGCTTGGCGCAGCAAGCCCAGGCCACTGCGCAACATCCCGGCCATCTCGACCGCCCGGCTCTGGTCGCTGGCGCTGAGGTCCAGGCTCATGCGGGCTCGCTCGTCGACGTCGATTCGCAGTCCGGCCTGCTGCACGAGCGCCAGGACGGCGGAGAGCTCGCCGGCTTGTGGTGTGGCGTCGCGGTTGCCAAAGCCGCGCAGATCTTCCGGCAGCAGGACGCCCTCGATGTCGGCGCGGCCGATGCGGTCCTTCGAGGCTGGGGCGCGGCCTTCATGACGATCGATCGCGGCGAGCAGCGCGGCGCGGCTATCGCCGATGAGCAGCGTTCCCTGGCCGATGAATCCCACCTCGTAGCGCCCGTCGCCGTCGCCAAGCTTGAGCAGCCGCGCGTCGTCACCGTACCGCTCGCCGAGTTTGCCCTCTGGCAACCGCAGGCCCTCCAGGCGGCCGTTGAGGCCGATGACGTCGCTGCCGATGCCGACCGTGTCGATGTCGCGCTCGACGTCGAGGCCAACGTCGTCGCGCAGGGCCCGGAACGCCTGCTCTGCCCGCGCCGCCTTGCAGCGCATGATGCGACGGGCGAGCTCGCTGCGGCTGATGGCGCCGACGTCGATGAGGAGGTGCCCGCGGCCAGGTGGCGACAGCGCCCGCCGCAGCGCCTCACGCCCGCCGGCGCTGGCGAGGGCGGGCAGGGCCCCAGGCAGCTGCAGGCGCTCGCCCACCGGGCCTTCACTTGGCGCAGCCGCGCCGTCGCGCCGAGCCCGCTGCTTGGCCGCCGACGTCGTCGCCGGGGCGTCGTCACCCTCCACGTCGCGATCGCGGGGATATCGGATGTCAGCGCCGCGCGTCGGTGCGTCTAGCAGGCCGATGACGACGGCGGCGGTGAGGGCGACCAGGCCAGCCAACAAGATCGGCAGCCGCCGTCGGAGCTGATGCGCCCGCGCCGAGCTCTTCTGCTCGCCGCCGCCCGCTCCGCCGCCATCGCCCGCTGCCGTCATCGCCTTCACCTCCGCCGCGCCGCCCTCGCCCAGCCGCTGCGCCAGCTGATGCTACCAGTCACGCCGTTGGACGACATGGACGGCCAAGAGCACGCAAGCCACGGCGAAGCACACGGTGGTGCCGAGCGCGATGGCCAATTCTTCGCCGTCCAGGGCCTCGCCAGCGGCCAGCGCCGCGCCCGCCTTGGCGACACCGAGCAGCCGCGGCAAGGGCGCCAACAGCACGCCCGCGACGTCGCGCGCCCAGCCGCGCTCGAAGGCAAGCAGCACCTCATGGCGCGCCGACGTGGCGGTGGCGACGACGTAGAGCGCCATGCCGACGCCACCGGCCAGCGCCGCCGAGCGCACCAGCGTCGTAGCCAAGAGCATGGCGGCGTACACCGCGCCGAACCCGACCGCGGCCGCGCCGGCGCCAAAGAGCGGCGCCAGGCTGGCGCTGCCGACCTTGAGACCGAGGACCGCCGCGAAGCCGCCGATGGCAAAGACCGCGCCCGAGAGGGACACCGCCATCACGCCGAACCAGGTGCCGATGACGAGGTCTGCCCGGCGCACCGGCAACGAGAGCAGCAGCTCGACGCGGCCAGGCGAGAGCGCCCGCACCGCGAGGTCGGACGTCGACACGACGCCGAAGATCATGCCGAGGTGAAAGACCGCGTGGCCGAGAAAACGATAGACAGGCCGCATCGCCTCGCCAGCAGACGATCCGACGTCGCACAGATCGATCAGCTCGCCAAGCAGCCGCGACGACACGACCGCGCCTTCGACGACGTCGATGTCGAGGGCGACGAGCAGCCCGACCTGGCCGAGGCCGAGCACCGCCAGGATGGCCAAGATGCTGCGCCGCGCCAGCGCCTCGCGCACGACGTCAGCCGCGACGTATGCGATGTTGAGCCAGGGGGCGTTGGGTGGCGGGGCCGGCGTCACGGCCGCTCCTCCGCGTCGTCGCCGGCGACGGCCTCAGCGAGGATCGCCTCCAGGGCCTTGAGCGGGCGCTGCACATCGCAGACATGCCAGCCCCCCTGCAGCAGCGCCAACAACGCCGAGGAGATCGCCTCGTCGTCACCACCATCGAGCAGAAACGCCTGAATTCCAGGTCGGTCGCCGGCTGGATCGGCCCGCAGTCCGTGTGTCTCCGCCCACGCCGCGAGGGCGCCCTCGGCGTCGTCCCGCGCCCGGACCCGGATTCGCACCCGATCGACGGCGCGCAGGCCCTCCAACGCGCCCTCGAGCAGCACGCGCCCGCGCGCCAGGACCGCGACGTGGTCGCAGATCTGTTCAGTCTCAGCCAGGAGGTGGCTGTTGAGGAAGACGGTCGTGCCAGCCGCCGCGGCCTCGACGATGACGCGGCGGATCGCGGTGCGGCCGAGCGGATCGATGCCGTCCGTGGGTTCGTCGAGCACGAGCAGCTCGGGATCGCTGAGCAAGGCGGCGGCGAGGCCTGCGCGCTGTCGCATGCCCTTGGACCACGTGGAAGCTG
>SXGT01432549.1_pt1 | contig 13953 bp, 11 predicted proteins | sample 3176221 | NCBI WGS metagenome assembly SXGT01 (sample SAMN11356862, study PRJNA531348) | freshwater metagenome | isolation source: freshwater sample F1-120 | place: China: Fuxian Lake, Yuxi | collected 2017-12-25 | reverse complement strand
GGCGGCATCCGGGCCCGTCTGCGGCTGGAGGCCGACTGCGAGATCACGCTCGAGGCTAACCCTGGTAGCTTCGAGACCGACCGTTTTCGGGCGTTTCGCGCAGCTGGCGTGACCCGGCTGTCACTTGGCGTACAGAGTTTTCACGATGGTTTTTTGACTGCACTGGGGCGGGTGCATAACCGGGCGCAGGCCTTGGCAGCAGCGCAGGAGGCGGCGCAGACCTTTGATACTTTTAATCTTGACATCATGTACGGTCTGCCCGGCCAAACCCTGGCCGATTTGTCAGCAGACCTGAGTACCGCGCTCTCGCTTTCGCCGCCGCACATCTCTTTATACCACCTCACGGTCGAGCCCAACACACGGTTTGCCAAATACCCGCCAGTGCTGCCTGATGAGGACAGCGCCAGCGACATGCTCGATCTGATCACCGACACAGCGGCGGCGGCCGGCCTTCAGCGCTACGAGGTATCTGCCTACGCACGGGACGGGCACCGGTGCTGGCACAACCTCAATTACTGGCAGTTTGGCGACTACCTTGGCCTTGGTGCGGGTGCCCACAGCAAACTCAGTTTTGCCCATCGGGTGGTGCGCCAGGTGCGGTTTCGTGAGCCGCAGCTCTTCATGCAGCGTGCGCTGGCCGGCCAAAGTGTGGCGCAGAGCCAAGAGGTCAGCCGAGTCGACCTGGCTTTTGAATTCATGCTCAACGCGCTGCGCCTGAAAGACGGCTTTGACCTGCAACTGTTTGCTGAGCGCACCGGGCTGGCCCCGAGCGCCGTTGCGCCCGTATTGGAGCAGGCTGAACAGCGTGGCCTGCTTGAGCGCAACCTCTCTTGGGTGCGCCCCAGCCTGCGCGGCTATGATTTTCTCAATGATCTGCAAGCGCTGTTTTTGCCACCGCGCAGCGCTTGAATCAGTCCGCCATGAATCCAGAGGCCTTGATTGGCGGGCCCCACAGGGCTTTGTCATCTGCCAGACGGCGGGTCATCTCATCGGGCGAACTTGGGCTGATGGTCAGCCCCAGCTTGCCCAGGCGTTCGGCCACATCGGCCTGCCGCAGGGCTGCCTGTAAGGCGTTGTTGATGCGCCCGCTCACAGCCGGCGCCATGGCGGCTGGCCCAAACAGGGCAAACCAGGCGCTGGCATCGACCGCAATGCCCTGCTCCTGGAAGGTTGGCACCTCGGGAAACTGGGCCGCGCGTTGAGCGCTGGAGACGGCGAGCAGGCGCAGCTTGCCAGCCCGGTGCTGCTCGGCAAATTCTGCTGGCGTGTCAAAGGCAATGGATATCTGTCCGCCCAGCAGGTTTTGCACCATGGGCGCACCCCCTTGAAAGGGCACATGGGTGAGCGTCAAATTCGCGTTTTTGGCTAACAACTCACCGAGGAAGTGCGGCATCGAACCTGCTGCTGGCGAGCCGTAGTTGGCTTTGTCGGGATTGGCGCGCAGCCAATCCACCAGTTCGCGCATGTTTTTAGCCGGCGTCGCTGGCCCTGCGGCCAGCGCCAGGGGAAAACTCACCACGCTACCCAGGGCGGTAAAGTCTTTTCCGGTGTCGTACTTGATGCTCTTGAACACCATGGGTTGCACAACCATCACCGCAAAGGGGGCAAGCATGAGGGTGTTGCCATCGGGCGCAGCATCCTTGACCGCTTGTGCCGCAATGCGGCCACCCGCGCCGGCACGGTTTTCAACCAGCACCGGAACGCCGAGTGTGTCTTTCATTTTGTCGGCCAAAACCCGTGCCGTGATATCCACCGAGCCGCCGGCTGGAAAGCCCAGCAGGATTTTGATCGGCTGGTTTTGTGCCAGCAGTGGCAGCGCCAGAGCGACGAGGCAGGCGGCGGCAAAGCTGCGCAGGGCGGGCTTGAGTTGCATGGTGTTTGTCTCCTGATGAGCGGGCCAGTCACTTTAACCGAGATTGTTCATTCGCACGGCAGGTGTGTGGCAAGGCAAATGGCAAGGCGGTTTGGTCGCAACGCAAACCAAGCGATGCGCCGGACAATGCCTACCCCATTGGTCCGGCAGACTAGGGCATATCCCTTGCCGAGTACACCAGGCTCACAGCGGCCTCGTCGGGTACCGGCGGCAGGGCTGCATTCCAAGCCTCCCACTGAGCCCGCATCGTTGCCAGGCGCGTGGGTTGGTCGCTGGCTCGATTGGCGCGCTCGCGTTCATCTGCCGACAGGTCAAACAGGTAGTCATGGTCGTCCACGCGCAGGTATTTCCAGACGCCATCGCGCAGGGCGCGCTGTTGTCGGTGTTTCATGCGCCAGTGCAGGGGGCGTGCGAACTCGAACCCGGGCTGCAGGAGCACTGGCAGCAGCGACACACCATCCAGCGGGTAATCCGGATGGGATGCCACGCCTGCAGCGTCAAGCAGAGTGCTTGTCCAGTCCATCGTCATGCAGTGTTGCTGGCTGACCTGAGCAGCCCTGATATGCCCGGGCCAGTGGGCGATCCAGGGGACCCGGATACCGCCCTCGGTCAAATCCATCTTTCCGCCCACAAGGGGCCAGTTGTCTGAAAACCGCTCGCCCCCGTTGTCGCTGGTAAACACCAGCAAAGTATTCTCCGCCAGGCCATGATCGCGCAGCGCCTGCATCACCTGACCGATGCCTTCGTCCATGTGGTGAATCATGCGCTGGTAGGTGTGAATATTCCCGCCGTGCAGATGGACTATTTGCTTGCCGAGCGTGGCTGCCAGGGCTTGGTCTTCGCGGGTCTCCCATGGCCAGTGTGGGGCGGTGTAATGCAAACTCAGCAGCAGGGGCTGCCCCAGCCGCGCCAATGCTGCCTTACGGGCAATGTAGTCCACCGCATGGCTGGAGATCAGGTCGGTCAGATAGCCCTGGGCATGGTGCTCCAAGTCGGCCAGGTAAAGATCGTGCTGTCCCGTCGAATTGCAGTGGGTGAAGTAGTCGACCCCGCCCGACATGGGCCCAAAAAATTCGTCGTAGCCGCTCATCAGGGGGCCGAAATAGGGCGGATAGCCCAGGTGCCACTTGCCCATCAGCGCTGTTTGGTAGCCGGCGTTTTGCAGCAGCGAAGGCAGGGTGGGGTGCGCTGGAGGCAGGCCCAGGGCGGAACTGCCCCTGCTTTTGCTGTTGATGGGTTCTTCTGCAGCGCCGCGCAAGCGGTACTGGTAGCGCCCGGTCATCAGCGCAAAGCGTGTCGGCGAGCAGACCGGCGAGTTGGCATAACCCTGCGTGAACTTGATGCCATCGGCTGCGATGGCGTCAAGCACGGGGGACACGGCCCCGAATTTGGCAGCACGTCCGCCGTAACAACCCAGGTCGGCATAGCCCAGATCGTCGGCGACGATATAGACGATGTTGGGTCGCTTCATGTCAGCCTAGCCAAACCAGACCCTTTGATTCCCAGACTGCTGGATGCTTGTACCCAGTTAGTCGGTCTTGCCGATCTTGACCTGGTTGAGCTTGGCCTGCGCCTTGACCAGCGCAGGCACCCACTCTTGGCCAAAGCCCAGTGCGCAGGCCGTCATCAGACTTTGGTGCACGCTGCTACCCACCTGCGAGGGAACTTTTGCGTTTTCTGCCAGATGGACGTAGTAGCGCAAATCCTTGGCGGCATTGTTCAACTCAAACCTCAGGCCGGTGTAGTCCCCGTCCAGGGTCTTGGCCATGGCCTGAAACAGCCCGGAATTGACGGCCCCGGCCGAGGTCACGCGCACCAACTGATGGACATCAATGCCGGCTTTGGTACCGACCGCAAAGGCCTCCGCACTGGCGGTGGTGATGGCTTGCCCCAAAAAGTTGTTGAGCAGCTTGACCACATATCCAGCGCCGGTTTCACCCACATGGAAAATATTTTCGCAATAAGCCTTCAACACCGGCTCAATGCTTGCAAACACTGCTGCATCCGCACCCACCATGGTGTTGAGCCGTCCGGCCTCGGCCTCTACTGGCGTACGGGCGAGCGGTGCATCAACAAACAGCATGCCCTGTGCCGCGCACAGCCCCGCCAAACGGCGCGTTGAGTCAGGTTCGCTGGTTGAGGTGTCGATGATGATCAGGCCCTGGCGCGCCCGGCTCAGCAGGCCATGGGGGCCCTGCACCACGGCCTCGACCTGGGGTGAGCCAGTAACGCACAGCATGACCGCGTCGCAGTCGCTGAGCTCGGCAAATGTATTGACGACCCGGGCCCCGGCAGCCAGCAGGTCCTGCAGTGGCTCGCGCCGGGTATTGATGGTCAGGGACACCTCAAAGCCCTTGGCGAGTAAATTTTTGACAATGCCATGGCCCATCAAACCCGAGGCTCCGACAAATCCGATGTGTTTCATACGCTATCTTTCCGTGGTGGTGTGCATGGCTTGGTGATAGCCGGGTTGGCGCACATTCGGCAGATTGTGCATGAGCGGCTCCGATGCACAGGCCTGAGAGTCCTATGGTTAACCCTCATGGCCCCGGCTCGGCTTTGACATTAGGATGCAGGGCTGAGTCAAGCAATCCCATGTGTTCTGTTCAAGTCGTTCGACTCAACCACCCAGGAGACACCAATGAAAATTTTCAAGCCCTTGATCGGCGCGCTGCTCGCGGCCATGCTGGCAGTTGGCGCCCAAGCGCAGCAGGCCATCACCCTGCATGGCGCATCCCAGTTTGGTGACGACCATGCCTTTACCAAGGCCATGGTCCGGTTTGAGGAACTGGTCAAAAAATACTACGGCAAGCCAATCAACTTTGTGCTGCACAAAAATAGCGAGCTCGGGCTGGAGAAAGACTATTTCGCCTACATGAACCAGGGCAAGGCGGTTGATTACGCCATTGTTTCTCCGGCCCATATGTCGACTTTTTCCAAGGCTGCGCCTTTCATAGACGCGCCTTTTCTGTTCAGCGACCTTAACCACTGGAACAAAGTGCTCGATCAAGATCTGCTCAAGCCGATTGCCGATGAGGTAGAGCAAAAAGCCGAGGTCATGCTCATTGGCTATGCCGGCGGTGGTGTACGCAATATATTCGCCAACAAATCAGCCACCAACCTCACCGAGTTGAAAAATCTCAAGGTTCGGGTGCAGGGCGCCCCCATCTGGAGTCGCACCTTCGCCGCGGTTGGCATGGCACCCACCGTCATCGCTTACAACGAGGTTTATAACGCGATCCAAAATGGTGTGATTCAGGCTGGCGAAAACGAGGCTGCAGGGGTCGAGGCGATGAAGTTCTACGAGGTCGCGCCCAGCATCTTGATGACGCGCCATGCCATCACCATCCGTCCGCTGTGCTTCTCGGTCAAAACACTGAAAAAGTTGCCGGCCGATTTACAGGCTGCCATCATCAAAGCGGGCAAAGAGGCTGGCGCCTATGGTCGTCAAATCGAGTCTTCTGAAGATCAGGACAAACTCGACAAGTACGCCAAAGAGGGCAAACTCAAGCAAATTCCGTTCACCGAGCGGGTGCAAATGCAAAAGCTGGTTGATCCGGTCATGATGGCTTACGCCAAAGAAGTTGGTGCGGAGGGGATTTTCGCAAAGATCAACGCCATCAAGTAATGGTTGTTGAGGGCGCGGGCAGCCGACAGGCAGTCCGCGCTGATGATTGCCAGAAATCACTCCTAAGGCTAGTCGCATGGTGCTTTTTTTGGCCCAGTTTTTCATGCTGGTTTTCTCGGGGGTTATTTTTTACTGGGGTATTGAATTCCCCCAGTTTGGCTGGAACCAGACTTCCGAGTTGGCGGATATGCCGATATGGCTGATCTTCATAGCCTGGCCCATCGCGGGCTTCATGTGGATCATCTACCTCCTCAATCAAATGGTCAGCGGCTTGCAGGGTGCAGAAAGTTCACAACTGGGGTCTGTGCTTTGAGTACCGCATTTTTTCACCGGGCATGGCGGCCCAAGGTGACGTTGCAATTTTGCGCTCAAGGACACCATGATCATGGTGATTCCGATGTTGATCGTGTTGATTGCCGCGTATTTTTTCGCCTGAAGTGATCAATTGACGCCATGCTTACTGCCAACCCCTTGAGTCATGTTGTGGGTGCTTGCATAGACGGGCTTGATGCGTCCAAACCCCTGAGCGACCAGCAGCAGTTGTGGCTCAGCGATGCGCTGCATCAGCACGGTTTTATTGTGCTCAAGAAGCAGTCGCTCTCGCCTCCTGAGCTGGTGCGCTTTGCCCAGTATTGGGGCGAGCCCTCGCCTCACGTGATCGACACTTTTCATCACCCGCAAGATCCGCGCGTGCTGATTCTCTCCAATGTCGTCAAAGACGGTCGGCCTACTGGCCTGGCAGACGCCGGAACCTACTTCCATACTGATTATTCTTACCTTGCCGTTCCCGCGCGATGCACGATTTTGCATGCCCTTGACATGCCCTCTGGGGGCAATGGCACCATGTTTGCCAACCAGGCGGCAGCCTATGACGACCTGAGTGCGCTGCGTAAGAAGCAGATTGCCGACCTGTTGGTGCGCCACCATTACGGCAACCGTGATGATCTGAACCACCAATCGCGCACTGTGGCATCGGTGCTGACTACCGAGCAGGCTGGTCGGGTCACCTGGGTGCACCATCCGCTGGTAAAAAAACACCCGTTCACCGGCCGCCGGGCGCTCTATGCGGTCAGCGGCAGCTCGTTTGGCATCGAGGGCATGGACGATGCCGAGGCCCTGGCCCTGCTGCGCGAGCTCTCGGCCCATTCAACCCAGGCCCGTTACCGGCACACCCATGATTACGACAATGGGGACCTGATTGTTTGGGACAACAGTCTGCTCTTGCATGCAGCCCCGTTGGTTGACCTGAGCCGGCCTCGTACGCTGTGGCGCGTGACAGTGCTTGAAGGCCAGGCCAGCAGTCTGACCCAAGTGGCACAAGCAAAAAAATACCCTTAAATCGGCAGCCGGTCACGCAGCCGGTAGTAGGCTACCGAGGGGGCTAAAAACCAGGGGTTGCCGCTGTACAGGGGCCGGGTTTGGAAGGCCAGTCCGTCCAGTGCGGTCTGGCCCTCTTTGAGGCCCAGCACCTGCTGCCCGATGCGCATGCCAAAGTAGCTGGCGGTACCAACACCAGCGCCGCAGTAGCCCATGGCGTAGTGCAGGCCATCGTGCTTGCCCAGGTGCATCAATTCATCGAATGTGTAAGCCACAAAGCCGCACCATGAGTGGCTGATGCGCACCGCAGCCAGCTCGGGAAATATGGCCGCCATATCAGCATGCAGTTTGGGCCCGCTGACCCGCGGCTCGGTCTCCTGGTGCGAGACCCGGCCGCCAAACAAGATACGTTGCCGGTCCGGTGAGGCGCGGTAGTAGAACACCACTTTTCGGGTGTCGCTGACGATACGGTTTTTCGGGATCAGGCGGTCCATCAGGCCCTCTGGCAGGGCCTCGGTGGCGATCATGTAGCTGCCGATCGGTATCACCCGGCGCGCCAGCCAGGGCGTGAGATTGCCGGTGTAGCCATTGGTGGCGATCACCACATCGCGCGCCAACACGTCGCCGCGAGCCGTGCTCACCCGAAACTGCTGGCCCTGCTTGGCAATCGCTGTGGCAGGGCAGCGCGGCGCCACCAGCACGCCCGCAGCCTGGGCTCGCGCCAACAGGCCCTGGTGGTAGCGCGCCGGGTGCACCGAGCAGTGCTGCTCGTAGACCACGCCGCCCCAGTAGGCGTCGCTGCCCAGCTCCTGCCTTTGCTCGGAGCGGGTCACCACATGGGCTTTGATCTTCAGCTTGGCTGGTTGGAGCTTGAGTTTGTCGGTCAACGCCTGGTATTGGGCGGCGTTGTGTGCTGCATGGAAACGCCCGACTTGAGCGAAATCGCAGTCAATGCCTTCGCTGCGGACAAATTCGGCAACCCATTCCAGCGACAGTTGGCCTTCGCGCAGAATGCCCAATGCCAGTTGCTCGCCGTGCCTTTTGGCCAGTTGGTCAAAACCGGGCTTGATGCTGGTGGAGACCTGCCCGCCATTGCGGGTGCTGCAGCCCCAGCCGGCTTCCTCGGCGTCAACCACCAGGGTCGAGCGTCCGCCACGGGCGGTTTGCAAGGCGGCATGCAGGCCGGTATAACCGGCACCAACCACCAGCACGTCAACCGTGGCTGGCAGCGCCAGGTGGGGCAGGGCAGGGCGAGGTGCGTCATCCCACCAGTAGGGCTTGGTTTTGCACTCAATCATCAATTCTTCGTTGGTCATGCGGTTGCGCTCAGGAATACGGCAAGCACCAAATCAGCGCCTTTTTCGGCCAACATGGTGATCGGGGCGTTGGTGTTGGTGTTGGTGTTGATGTTGCCTGAGGTGAGTGTAGGCTGCACAGAGCCGTTTTGAAGCTTTTGACAAACCACAGAACAGGGCTCAGGCTTTGCCCTTGCACCCCGCTGCAGGGGCCAGTCGCCGCTCCAACACTTGCGCCAGCACCTCCACGCCGGCAGCAATAAGTTGGGGTGATACGCCCCCAAAGCCCAGCACCAGGCCATTCGTACTCACCGGGGCGAGCGCATATCGGCCCAGCGGGGAGGCTGTGACCTGTTGCAAGTCAGCGTCGTGGGACACCGCCATGTCCGAGACTGCTGCAGGCAACAGGGCAACCGTGTGCAGACCGCTGTGGGCGGGCAAGACTTGCAGCAGCCCGCCCAGGCGCTGGCCCGCGGCCGCCAGCAGGGCGTCATGGCGTTCCCGGTAAAGCTGCCGCATGCGGCGGACATGGGAGGCGAAGTGCCCCTCATCAATGAACTCGGCCACGATGGACTGGGTGTGGGACGGCACACCCGCCAAAAAATTGCTCGTCATGGTGCCAAAGGTGTCTACCAGGGCTGGCGGCACCAACAAATAGCCCAGGCGAAGCGCTGGGAAGAGAGATTTGCTGAAGGTGCCGACATAGATCACCTGGCCGTGGGTGTCCACGCTTTTGAGAGTGGGTGGCGGGCGCCCACCAAAAAAAAACTCGCCGTCGGAGTCGTCCTCGATGACCCAGGCGCCACACTGCTGCGCTGCATGCAGCAGGGCGAAGCGGCGCGCCAGGCTCATCACACAGCCCATCGGTTGCTGGTGCGAGGGCGTGACAAAGGCCAGCCTGAATCGCGGGCTCAGCCGCAGCGCTGTCCCTACCTGCAGGCCCTCGGTGTCCACTGGTACCGGTACCAAATTGGCGCCGCAAGCAATCAGGCTGTTGCGCGCACCAATCGCTCCGGGGTTTTCAAACCACACGTTTTCACCGGGGTTGAGCAATGTTGATCCGATCAGGTGGAAAGCCTGTTGGGCCCCGCCGACAATGAAAATCTGGGCTGGGTCGCAGGTGATACCACGGTTCACCCGTAGGTGAGAGGCCAGCGCCCGGCGCAGTTGGGACGAACCGGCCGGATCACCATAGCCCAGGATGTCGTCGCGCGCACCGCGCAGGTATTTGGCTGATAGGCGCGACCACTGCGACATCGGAAACGCGTCAAAGGCAGGCAGAGCGGTGGTGAAGGCCCGAGCGACATGGGGCAGGCGCTTGCGCTCACCGAACCGGCTGACCGCCTGCGCCATCATGGCGGACAGCCTGGGTGCTGTGTGAATCACCGAAGACGCGTCTGGCGCTGCGGCCTTGGCGCGGCTGGCATGGAGCACCGAGCTGACAAAGGTGCCAGCGCCGGTGCGCGATTCAAGCAGGCCCTCGGCCACCAGGCGGTCAAATACGTCAATGATGGTGGTCCTTGAGAGCCCGAGTTCGCGCGCCAGAGTGCGACTGGCAGGCAGACGCTCGCCCGGCAAAAACCCGCCGGTCAGAATCATCTCGCGCAGCGCAATGCAAAGCTGCGTGCTCACCGGCTGATGGGCGTCGCGGTCGATCTTGATTGACAGCAGTAATGAACCCCCGGCGCGCTTGACCATGCAACCCCTGCGTGTGAAAAACCAAAATGGTATCAGCCATTGTTCAAAATGGACCTGTGAGCACGGCCAATTGCAGACCATGATGCAAGCATGAAGATACAACGCATTGAAACTTTTTCTGATCCCTTTGTCGGTTTTGTACGGGTCACCGCCGAGGACGGCAGCCAGGGCTGGGGCCAGGTGTCCACCTACCACGCTGACCTGACGGCCCAAATTGTTCACCGCCAAGTGGCGCCCTGGGCCCTGGGCCAGGACGCTACCGACATCCATGGCCTGAGCGCCCTGGTGCCCGAGCGGGAGCATAAGTTTCCAGGCTCTCACCTGTACCGGGCCCTGTGTGGCGTGGAGACAGCCCTGTGGGACCGGCTGGGCAAGGCCGAAGGCAAGCCGGTGTGCGAGCTGCTGGGCGGCACGCCGCGGCGCTTGCGGGCCTACGCCTCGTCCATGAAGCGCGACATCACGCCCAAAGACGAGGTGCGGCGCCTGCAGGGCTTGCGCGACCAGTTTGGCTTTGATGCCTTCAAGTTCCGGGTGGGCGCCGAATACGGCCACGACAAAGACGAGTGGCCAAGACGCACCGAAGAGATCGTGCCGGCCATGCGCCAAGGCATGGGCGATGCGGTAGAACTGCTGGTGGACGCCAACAGCTGCTACTCACCAGCGCGCGCCATTGAGGTCGGCCGGATGCTGGAAGCCAACGGCATCTGCCATTTTGAGGAACCCTGCCCCTACTGGGAGCTGGAGCAAACCCGTGCTGTGCGTGAGGCCCTGTCGATCGACGTGACCGGTGGTGAGCAAGATTGCTACCTGCCGATGTGGAAGCACATGATTGCCATGCACGCGGTAGACATCGTGCAGCCTGACGTCTGCTACATGGGCGGCATGGTGCGCAGCCAGCAGGTGGCTCAGATGGCGCACGCCGCAGGGCTGCGTTGCACGCCGCACAGTGCCAACCTGTCGCTGGTGACGCTGTTCACCATGCACCTGCTGTGCGCCATTCCCAACCCCGGCAAATACCTGGAGTTTTCCATTGAAGGGCCCGACTATTACCCCTGGCAAGAGGGTTTGTATGTCGAGTCGCCTTACCAGATCAAAGATGGTCATATTGAGCTGCCGGCTGGACCCGGCTGGGGCGTTGATATCCACCCCGACTGGCTGCAACGTGCCCAGTACCAAATGAGCGAGGTGAGCTGAGTGACATCTGATTTGCAACGTTGGGTTCAGGAGGCCCAAGCCACCGGCACGCTGGCCGGCTTGCCTGACCGCCACTTTATTGATGGTGGTGCCCTGGCCTCGGCCGATGGCGGCACCATGGCCACGCTTGACCCCGGCACGGGCCTGGCGTTTGCCCAGTTTGCCGCCGGGCAGGCGGCCGATGTGGATGCTGCTGTGCTGGCGGCCAACCGCGCGCTTAAAGGCCCCTGGCGCGACATGGCGCCGGCCCAGCGCGGCCGCGTGCTGCACCGGGTGGCTGAGCTGATCCGGGCCAATGCGGCCCGCTTGGCCGTGGTGGAAACGCTCGACTCTGGCAAGCGGCTGGTGGAGGCTCTGGGTGACGTGGCCGGCGCTGCCAACTGTTTTGATTACTATGCCGGCGCCTGCGACAAACACCAGGGCGACAGCCTGCCGCTGGGCCCCGACTATCTGGCCTACACGCTCAACGAGCCAGTGGGCGTGACTGCCCACATGATTCCCTGGAACTACCCGCTGTCCACGGCCGCGCGCGGTCTGGCCCCGGCGCTGGCGGCTGGCTGCACCGTGGTGGCCAAACCAGCTGAACAAACGCCGCTCACCGCGCTGATGCTAACCGAACTGTGTCACCAAGCCGGTGTTCCGGCCGGGGTCTGCAATGTCGTCACAGGCACCGGGCGTGAGGCGGGTGCGGCACTGGTGCGCCACCCCGGCGTGCACCACATCACTTTCACAGGCTCGGTCAACACTGGCATTGATGTGATGCGCTCGGCCGCGCCCAACATCACCCGGCTGGTGCTGGAGCTTGGCGGCAAGTCGCCCCTGCTGGTGCTGGCAGATGCCGACCTCGCGCAAGCGGCCGATAACGTGATGGGCGCCATTTTTGAGAACGCTGGGCAAATCTGCTCCGCGGGTTCACGCCTGCTGGTCGCGCGCGCGGTGCATGAACAGCTGGTGGCGCAGGTAGCAGCGCGGGCGGCGGCCCTGAGCCTGGGCCACGGCCTGCGCGATCCCGGCATGGGTCCGCTCAGTTCCGAGGCGCATTTGAACAAGGTGGCGGGCTATGTGGACCGGGCCCGGGCGCGCGGCGCAGCCGTGCGCACCGGCGGCAATATCCGGCCAGACCCACAGACTGGCCTAGGCTGGTTTTATGAGCCCACTGTGTTGGACGACCTGTCGTCCACCGACGAGGCGGTGCAAGAAGAAATCTTCGGCCCGGTGCTGTGCGTGCAGGTGTTTGACGACTTGGAAGAGGCAGTGGCGCTGGCCAATGGCACGCCGTTCGGGCTGGTGGCTGGCGTCTTTACCCGCGACCTGAGCGCTGCGCACCGGCTGGCGCGCGACATCGACGCCGGTCAGGTCTACATCAATGAGTATTTTGCTGGCGGCATCTCGGTGCCCTTTGGCGGTAATAAGCGCTCGGGCTTTGGCCGGGAAAAAGGGCTGGAGGCCCTGCGCAGCTATAGCAAAACCAAAAGCGTGGTGGCGCGCCTATGAGGGGTCATGCGACTGTCATATTGGTATGCTGATGTTTCGAGAATGGCCCTAGTGCGAAGACCACCCGGTTTCTACAGTGGTGTACTCGGAGATAAGTCGGGCCGGGGCCGACGATGGTAAGAAGATATATTTTTAACAGGAGTATTGCAATGATGATCAAGCGTTTCAAAAACCGTTTTGCGGCACTGGCCACAGCGGCTGTAGCAGCCAGTTTTGCTGGCCAGGCCGCGGCTCAGCTGACGGTCGTTTCCTTTGGCGGCTCGTACCAGGATGCCCAAAGCAAGTCTTTGTTTGTGCCAGCGGCCAAGGCCCTGGGTATCACGATCAAGGAAGAGACTTACACCGGTATTGCGGCAGTGGCCCTGCAGGTCAAGGCCGGTGCGGTGACCTGGGATGTGGTCACCAGTGGTTCCGGCGGCGCAGCCCGCTCCGGCGCCGAAGGCATGCTGGAGCCGCTGGATTACAAGATGATCGATGTGACCAATTTTGTACCCGGCTCCGCCCAGCAATACTATGTGTGCGGCGATGTGTTCTCTACCGTGCTGGCCTGGAACACCAAGACCTATGGCGACAAGGGCCCGCAGAACTGGGCTGATTTTTGGGACGTGAAGAAATTCCCCGGCAAGCGTTCGTTCCGCAAGGGTGGCGAGGGCGTGTTGGAGCCAGCGCTGATGGCCGACGGCGTGCCTGCCAACAAGGTGTATGAGGTGCTCTCCGCCCCAGGCGGCATTGAGCGTGCGATCAAGAAGATCAAAGAACTCAAGCCCCATGTGGCGGTCTGGTGGGCGTCCGGCGCTCAGCATGCGCAGCTGATGAAGGACGGCGAGGTAGACATGATCACCGGCTGGAACGGCCGCTTTGACGCGGTGGCCAAAGACGGTGCCAAGGTGGCCTACACCTTTAACCAGGGCCTGGCCGATTACGATTGCTACGCCATTCCCAAGGGCGCGCCCAACAAGGCGAATGCCATGAAGTTTCTCAGCGAGATCAGCAAGCCGCCCTACCAGGCCGAGTTAACAAAGTACATCACCTACGGCCCGACCAACAAAAAAGCCTATGAGGGCAATGCCATTCCCGCCGCTTACGCCAAGCAACTGCCGTCGCACCCGGACAACCAGGTCAAGCAGCTGCCCATTGACCAAAGCTGGTACATCAAAAACGGCGCGCGGGCTTCTGCCCTGTTCCAGGATATGCTGACCGAGTGATGTTTGGACCGACAGGCCCTATTCCGGGCCTGCGCAACTGCCGACGGCCTGCCCCTCAAGGCGGCCGTCTTTTAATTTGAAAGAGCCCTTCATGGCCCGCAATTCGTCGCTACCGATCACCATCGCGCAAGTGACCAAAACTTACGGCAAGGTCTTTGCACTGGACCACGTCGACCTGCATATCAAAAGCGGTGAGTTTTTGACCTTGCTTGGGCCCTCGGGCTCGCAGATCTCCCCGACCGCCGCCAG
>SXGT01312684.1_pt1 | contig 13954 bp, 18 predicted proteins | sample 3176221 | NCBI WGS metagenome assembly SXGT01 (sample SAMN11356862, study PRJNA531348) | freshwater metagenome | isolation source: freshwater sample F1-120 | place: China: Fuxian Lake, Yuxi | collected 2017-12-25 | reverse complement strand
CCGTTATTCACCGTCACCGTCTGCGCCCCTGCGATAAAACTCCCACTCACCCCCACAATTGCCGTCGCCGCCGCTGACCCGTTCCCCTTCAAAATTCCTGTCAAACTCACCGCACCAGTTCCCCCATGCGCTGGCACAACCGTCCCACTCAACGTGACGGATCCTCCGGTCGGGGAGGCAGGAGTTAGCCCTGTCGTCCCACCGGATATCGAGGCCAGCCCTGAAAACGCAATCGTCACCGATCCTGCTCCGTTCGTAATCGTGGCTCCCGCCCCTGCGGTCAGCAATGCGGGCGTATAGACTGATTGTGCGGCATTGCCGATCAGCATCGTGCCGTTGCTGGGAGCGGTCCCGACACCAGTCCCCCCGCTAGTGACCGGCAACGGTGTCAAGGTGGACAGTTCAATTACATCGGGGCTTTGCAGCCAGAGAATCCACTCCCTCGACGGACGCTGCGTCGTGGGGTCTAAGAATGGCGATTGCGGGAAGATGATATTGGTACTCGGCACTAGTTCGCACCTCCCGTCGCCTTCAGATTCGCAGAGATGATCGCCGCATACACCGGATCACTCACCACGACTTCGAAGACCCGATCTCGCGCCATGCCCAACCGCCGCCAAATCGCACGGTGCCGGTATTGCCCCATTGCGCCAATCGACACCCAATGTTCCGATGACCAGGTCAAACCGCCATCGTTTGACCACCGCAACATGGCTTGAGGATCACTCCCTTGACCGGACACCAATCCCACCCCAGGTTGGAACTGGATTTGGAGTTCATCGAAATACTGTCGCTGGAGATCCGTCACAATATGCGGACACCGTCGCAAGCGACGCACCGCCACCCCGTTATCCGTGTAGACGCTTTGATCGAGCCGGTAGACTTTTCCGTTCTCATAATCGCCCACGTAGTTATCGCCGTTGAAAAATGCGCCGCAATTCGACCGATGCCGTTGGTAGGCCCCATCCTCATACGAGAGCCACTTGTGCCAGAGCTGCGTCGCCAGATCGTAGACCCAAGTGAGATTGATGCTGGGAACAATGAGGACGTAGAATTCGTGGCCTTCGTACCGATAGGTATAGGCTCGCGCCGAGGACAGATCCGCAGCCGCCAAGGTATTCTCCACCGCATGCGTCGAAATTCGCACCATCTGGTACCCGTTGATCGTGCCGACGGTGGCTTGCCCACGAGCATCCTGGGACACAAACGCGATGGAATCGCCAAACCGTGTCGCCGTATGGAGACCCGCAATCCCGTGCTGCATTGTGGTGCCGCTGATGCGATCAAAGGGGAAGAGCGCAATCACTTCTTGCCCACCGCCAGTATCCACCCACACTTCTGTCGTTGTATCGCCAAACAGATAGACCTGCCGATGATCGACGAACACCCGCTGCAAATTATCCGGTGCGCCGTCCTTTGTGCCGTAGAAGAGGGTCGTACTGTAGGGTGAACCGAGATCCGTCACCGCCCAATTCTGCGTTCCAGGCTGGTTGTAACAGATGTAGTTGTCAACGACATCGCACGATGAGGCTGCGGCCCAGAGACCATCGCTCGTAAGCTGCGAGAATGTATTTGTGGCAGCAATCCAAATATATCGCGCACTTCCATCCACGATGTAGGCCGTCAGACCTTGACTGGTCATGACATTATCAGTGATCATCACCGGACCACTATTGGAATTGAGCGTCCCGACCTGCACCACCGTCATCGCCGCGTTCAATGTGTAGACGCCATTTCCCGCCACCACGAGCAAGATCGCTCCGCCTGACAACGCTCGCATCCCTCGCACTTCACCAGATTGCAACTGCGCCACTTCGACCAATCCAGGCGTGGGATACAGGGCGGTACGCCCCCGTACGCCCTCCGGCTTTGCTGGATCCGTCTCGCAGTACCAATTAATGCACTCTTGAGCATCCTGGTAGATCGAGGGGGCTTCGTAGGAGCCGCCGACGAATTGAAAGTCAGGCATTAGCGGAATCCCCCGTCCATAATAAACCCTGCGTCCTTCGCTCGTCCGATCAACAAGGTGTCAGGGTAGCGGCTGATCTTGGGAGGCTGTTGATTGATACGCTTGAGCGACGCTCTCGACTGTGCCGAGAACTGTGAGACGAGTGCAATCATCTGCTGATCGTTCTTCCCGTACATCGGCATGAGACGAATCGCTAATCCCCACCGAAGGGCATTGGAGTAGCCCTGCGGGAACGTGATGGTATCGGCAAGGGAGGAGAAGTGCCGAAAAATGGTATTCGCAAAGAGGTGCATCACGCCCTGCGACGGATTGGGCCACACCGTAATGATGCCGAGCGATTCAGACGGTTGGTAATAGATCCCTCTGGGCCATGGGCCGTTCAAGGTCTTCAACCCAATCGACTCGTACTCTTCCAGGGAGAAGACGGCGATGGGATAGTCCAATCCCCCGCTGGTATTCGTCACTCGCACAAAGCCTGACTCAATCGACAGCGGGCGTTCATACGAGGTCGTCAACGTGGTCGAGGCCACCGTCTGCGAGAGGGACACCGTGTAGGTGCCGAGTGCGCTGTCCACGCCCCCTGCGCCCGTGCCAAACCCAACAATCGTGGTGCCAGCCGTGACGCCAGACCCCGCCACCGTTTGCCCCATCGTGATCGCGCCGCTCGTCAGCGCCGTCACCGTCATGGTGGTGCCAGAAATGGATCCGGTACAGACCGCCCCGATCCCGCCAGGGCCAATCGTATATTGGATTTGGTTCGGCACGACGGGGAACACAATCTCCGTCTTGTAGAACACCAACATATTTTCGTTCGACCACTCTGCGAGCAGGTCGTTCAGCATGTCGAGCGCATCTTGCGCCGCGACGGCCGTCGGCGATTCACCCGCTTCTAACGCCCCGATGTCTTTGAGGGAGCGGCTGATAATATCAAGTGGTGTCATGATCGCCCCGCCTCCCGTTAGTTTTTCACCGCATAGATCGCGTCCACATACTTGATATCCATCGCCGTTGAGTGCGTGTGTGACCCACCGCCACCGGTTGAGCCGGTACCAGAAGAGACCGGCCCAAGATACCCTGATCCAAAGGAACCTGTGCCATACGCACCACGTCGTTCGTAGTCATGACTATGTGACGGGATTTGCGAAGTCGAAAGTGTTGTCGCCCCCGATGTCGCCGTGGAAATCGTCGAAATAAATCCGACAGACCCGCCAGTCGTCACTGCCCCAGACACCACTCGCAAGGCTGCATCGTTGTCCGTCACAATCTTCGTCCATCCGGTAGGAGCCGCCGTCTGTACAAACAGCATCTTTGTGCCAGTTGGGAACGGTACTAAGACCGCACTCACCCAGGATGTCCCGTTACTCGTGAGGACATCACCCGATGGGCCAGGAGGCGTCGTGAAGACCTGCGGAAGGTTCGTGATGGTCAACACCGTCCCGTTATTGATCGTGACCGAGCCGACTGAGAAGAAGGCACCGGTGACGAGTCCCACGATGTAGTACGCCCCCGACGGCACAAAAACATACTGCCCGCCAGCGGCGAGGAGTGCGTTATTAAACGCCGTCGTGCTGTTCGTCACCCCGTCTGCGACCGCCCCGAAATCCTTGACGCTGATCCACTCTTGCAGTTTCGAGGTGGTGGACCGGCTGACCGACCCCGTTCCACCATGGGTATACATCAACGTACTCGCAGATACCCCTGTCATCAGGTTATCGTAGGTGCCAATCGTGACGGCAGCGGAGGTCTTCAACACGAACTTATAGCCTGAAAAATCTGTCGCCCAAATCTCCCCACCTGACGGCACTCGCCCTGACGCATCAAGGACAATCGGGTTCGCATGGGGAACGTTCCCCACGCTGGTCGTGTACGTCGCCAGCGGTGTCGAGGTGCCAGCCGCGTAGGAATAAATCAGGCCACCTGACAAGATCGCGCCGTTCTCATCGAAGAACTGCCACCCTGCGCCAGCAAACAGAGACACATTCACAGACATACAGTCCTCGCTCGGTTAATTGTCACGCAATCCGCTGCACGAATGGAGCCATCGGCAAGACCGGTAACGTCTCATAACTCTTTGCCACTTCGTTGCGAAACGACTCGACGGCGGCACCTGTCTGCCGCTGCTGCTGGCTATTCTCGATCAGCAACACAGGGAGCCACGCGACCGCACAGCCCCACTCGTCCACCTCTTTGCCGGTGTTGGGGTTCGTGCCACGCACTTGCGTAAACCACGAGCATTGCAACTCCACACAATCTTTCTGGAGCAACGGGCAGAATTTCCCCGGCTTAAGTTCCATCTCGACTCCTATTTGGCCGCAGCAAAAAACAGGGGATCGTGCTGAGATTCATTCACGACTTCGGCAACTTCGCCATTATCATCACGAACGGCAAATACGCACCACCATTCAGTCCCGTCTTCCAAGGCGACGATCTCGTGGTTCAAATCCTTGTTGATCTTAATAAAATTCACCGCCGAATAATCTGTCGAACGGCCTTCAACGGTGACTCGCGCCCGTCCCTTCATCAAAAAGGACACATGGTCGAAGGTGTGTCTATGTCCTGCATGGACTTCCCCGACCGATGCGAATTTATGCACCCGGATCCACACATTGCCGATGTACCCAATCGCTTCCGTCGTGAGTGCAGGAACTTGTCTCGCCAAAATTCTGGCAATGTCTTCCGGTGTTTTCGTCTTCGGGTTATTTAATTCTGACACCGCCACCTTCGGCGGTCTCCCGTCGAGAAAGACCCCATCGGCACCGAGAATAAACCCCTCTACTACATGAGGGTGGGAGTCAAGGTTGAGGTACTGGAACTGCCCTAGCGTCCCTGTCGTTGGGTGAGCGGGAGCCTCAAAGACCCATCGCACCACCGCGTCTTGAATTTTACCCCATCTCGCCATCGTGTCGTCCTTTACTTCGCCTGTGCCGCGAGTGTTGCTTGCTGCTGCGCCAGCCGTGCGGCTTCCTGAACAGCACGTTCCATCTCCTTCATCTTCGCGTCAGCATACCGCGCATCACACGCTAAAGCCCAATCGGGGAGTGCATCGACCTTGACATTGGCCGACTTCTGCCCGTTGCTATCATCGATAAACTCTATCTCACCTTTTGTCCCGTCCCATTGAAACGCATGGAGCCTGTCAGGGAATTCCACGCCTTCGAGTTCGCAGACGAGGCGTTCATGATTGCGGTACACAGATGAGTCTGACGGAATAATCGTTAACAGCATATAGCCTCCAACTTCTTGATACGGACAGCCTTTGGACGACGGCGCACGGGATGGGGATCCTTCGCTAGCCAGGCGATGAAGCGGTCCCAGAGGATCATTTCGGGTACCGTGCTTTCACATCGAGACAGGCGTCGGTATATTGATTAATCTGCGCCTGATCGCCTTTAACAATGCCGTCGAGGTACTCGCGGAAGTCTGGATAGGCTACGACGAGGTCACCATGGTATTGAGTGCTAACGTAGTCAGCTTGCAGCCGGGCGATCTCGGTAGCGATCTCAGTCTCGGTTGGCTGCTGGATGTCGGTACCAATCCACTCAACAATATCACCGTGCATTGCAAAAACTGCATCAGGGCAAAGACTTCTGATCGCTTGGATCTTCATCCTTTGCCCTCCAAAGCTGCCCGTCGGCACGGCGACCGCCGCCACCGACCCGTCCGGATACGTGACTCCTGCGGTGCCACTGAGTGTGAGGCTCATACGGTCACTCCCTTCAATTCGTCTAACGACAGCTCCGGCGTCACCAGCTTCGTCACGTCCCGTAGCCGCTGCTTTTCGGCAACGATGGCGGTGGTGTCCGCGCCGGTCTCTAACGCCCGCTGGAACAGGACATCCTGTGCCTCCAGAAGGGGTCTCCGTGCCGCTCTGAGGCGTGCTTTGGTCAAGTCCATGCACTTGGTCATGTCATGCCCTAACAGCCCGTCCTGGAGCGTCCAGGCGTTCCGGAAGGTGCGGTCAGATGGGATGTCGGTGTCCTCGACGAGGTGGTAGACGTGGACATCCTGGGGGAGGTCCTTGCGGGCGATCTCCTCGATGGTCAGCCCACAGTCAGGGGCAGGAATCAGGACGGCGACCGAGCCGTCAGGGTTTCGGTAGAGAATACGGGGCATAGCAGGCTCCCTTATCGGAAGATGGCGACGGTTAAATATGTGGTGTCCTGTAAATTGTATGGTGAATCAGAAAATCCTAGGAAGAATCTGAGTGCCGATGAGCTTGATAACGCATAGGTCGTTTCAGGGTTAAGGGCATTAGACCCCCCTGCTGTGCTTGTTCTTGATGTGCCATAGGTAATAACACTAGCGTAATCTACATCCGGCATCGCCGTCGTGAAATTCACCGTGTAATCACCCGTCCCATTATCCGTAATGCTACTCACGTTCCCACTGGCTCGAATCGCCGGTGTCCCGGTCCCGTTGAAGTTCACCCAGGCCCGACAGGTGAATGACGGCGCACTCCCAGACGGAGCGGCCAGCGTTGAGCTGCCAAGCACCAACGATCCCGCCAGCGTGACCGCTTGCGTACTCCCGCTGATCGTCATGGCGGTGGTCGCCGAGCTGCCCGTCTTGACGACGAGATCGCCCGTGGTGTCAGCCGTCATCGAACAGGCGGTGCCGGTCGTGGTGCCAGTCGTAATGGTGCTCATCGGAGTTGCTCCTCAGTCGGGCGTGGATGCGTCGGATGATCCCAGTGGGCGATATAGTCGCCTTGGCCGTCGCTGTCGTTTTGGAGACGGATGCCGACGCTTAAAAAGTTCACTCCGTCGAGTGCAGGGTAAATTGTGACGATTTTCCCCAACAATGTCATGACGCTGACCTCAAATAAGTTCCAGTGAGCAAGGCACCATTGTTACCCGTTCCTATCGTAATATTGTCGTTGTATACGTACAGATAGAGCTCGATGTAGTCCCCGATCCCATTCAAGGACACGACGATAGAATTATTGACGATAACGGCTCCGTTCGAGCTATAGGCAGCACTGGGATTCATATTGCGGAGGGCTGGAGCCAATATAGATCCATTCTTGTATAGCATCATATAGAGTTGTTGTACTAAGGCAGATCCCGTTGAGCCAACGACCACGTTAAAGAGGTAGTATCCCGCAACGGTTGGAGTAAAACGACTCGACGCAAAATTATTATTCGTGTCGTAATCTTCCGTGTCGAACAGAATCTTCGTGAACGTATTATTAGTGATTGCTTGGGTAAAGGTATTCCGCGCACTAAACGCCGGTCCCGCCACACTTACCGTTCCGCTCGTGGACGGCAGCGTCAGCGTGGTCGAACCGGCGACGGCGGGAGCGGAGAGGGTGACGGACCCTGAAGTGGACCCTGCGAGGACGAGATCAGCCATGAAGGACTCCTATCTGCTCTACATATGACTGGCTACGTATTTTCATAGCACCGCCCACCGCGAACCACCGCTGACGGTGACGACCACCCCGCCGCCGAGCGTGACGGGTCCGACGGACATCCCGTTCTCGCCGCTGGCGATGGTGTAGCTGGTGCCGACGGTGGCGTTATTAATCACAATGCCGTTCCCCGCATTGACAACAGAGGACTTCAGTTCTCCCGTACTCGGCTTATAGAGCAATTTGGCATTGCTCGTGTAGATCGTCGTCGCAGCCCCAGAGGTCGCTGAGGCCAGGAGCGGGTAGATATTGCTGCTCGTGGCGGTATCGTTACTAATCGTGGCTCCCGCCGCAAACGCTTGCACAACGCCCAGGTTATCTTCGTAGTACAGCGTCCCATCAGCGATATTGATCGCCAGTTCGCCTGGGAGGAGGTTCGCCGCCACCGGTACGGCACTTGGCGTGGTACTGTGATAGAGCTGAATCGGAGTTGCACCAGTTTGTGACATCGTTACGATCCTACCGTAAAGGTTTGTGCCGTCCAGGGAGCCGGTTGACTCACAGGAGCCTGGTGCTGCGACATGAGCCCTGCCTCAATCACATTCCGTCCATCTCGCATCGCCTCCTGCTTCACACGATCCAACAAATTCGCTTCTGTCGCATCCACCGCCAACGGGAGTGGCGTCGCATCGGAAAATCCCCACCAGCCCTCTGTGGTGATGTCAGGGTTGCCACGCAAGATACACCGATAGCGCACCGAGATGACCGCCCCAGAGACGGAGACCGAGGTTGAGAGAATACTCCAATCGAAATCCATTAGAACGTGCCTCCGCTAATCCCACCCGTCACCGTCAACACCCCAGTTGAGGGGACATACGACAGCTTCGTCGAGCTGGTGGTCATCGCGTTGGCACCCGTATTCGCTGCCGACAACACCGGATACCACGCTGAGGCTGACGCCGTGTTATCCACGACCGCGACCGTACCTGCTGACCCATCAATGCTGACGCCTGTCAAACTCTGTGACGCACTCCCACGATTCAGCGCGAGGCTGGTCGTCCCGACAAAAAGTGACGAATTGCCCAGCACCCCTGTGGGGATTGTCCCAGACAGCTGTCCTGCAGGAAGGCTCGTGAGTCCTGCCCCAGACCCGCTCAACGTCGTGGCACTCAACCCACCGGTTGACGGATTATATTGCAGCTTCGTCGAGCTGGTGTAGATCGTCGTCAAGCTCCCAGCCGTTGCATCTGAGAAGGTCACGTACCGAGTCGCGGCGGTCGTCGTGTCATCGCTCACATTCACCGACGCTGACGGCGTCGTCCAAGTCGGTGTCCCCGTCCCCTGACTCGTCAGCACTTGTCCGGTACTCCCAGCTGCAGAGAATCCGGTGGATCCAACTCCAGACTGGTACGGCACCGCTCCTGCTACGCCCCCAGCAAGGTTTGTGGATGTCGTCGCCGTCGTCGCACTCCCCGCGGTCGTGGCACTCCCAGCCGTGGTCGCTGATCCCACAGCCAACGTCGATTGCGCGACCCAGGACGGCGCACCCGTCACCACAGACAACACCTGACCGGCAGTGCCAATCGGGAGCAGCGCAGTCGCTGATGCTCCGCTCTGATAGGGAAGCGATCCTGCAGCCCCTCCCGCCACATTCGTCGCGGTCGTCGCCGTCGTCGCATTCCCAGAGGTATTGACATTGATCGTGGAAGGCAGACTGAGTGTCACCGCACCCGTCCCAGGAGGACTCACCGTGATTTGGTTCGCCGTACCGGTGACACTCGACACGCCACTCGATCCCACGAGGCCCGCAATCGACACCGTCCAGTTTGCGTAGGTGCCGGTGCCGCCGATTGCATCGACGGACACCGACATCGTCGTGCCGCTAAACGCCGTGACTACGCCTTCCATAAAGAAATTGACATCGGTAGCATAGGCGAGACGGACGCGACTTCCTACGGTAAAGGCGGTGCTGGACGCAGCGAGATTCGTCGTGAGCGTTTTCACGCCTGTCCCGATCAAGAGCGAGGTCGTGCTCGTCAACCCTGCGTAGCCAATGCCGATCTGTGCGACAGCCGTCGCCGTCACAATGATGCCAGGGGTACGAGGGATCACGGGACTCGCGTCCGCAGGAATCGTGGTGATCGTGACATCGGTCGATTCGGGCAGCCACACAAATGTCAAATAGTCGCTCGCCGCGAGATCGAGGACATAGACCACTTCTACGCCCAATGCGCCATCCACTGCGCCATGCTTCCCAGGAATCGCAAACACCGTATTCGTGTCCGCAAGATCCGTCCCGCTCTTCCTGAGCCACACATTCGCGTTGTAGAGACTGGTATTGACATTTGCAAACTGGATCGAATACTGCACCGTGTAGACCCCAGCATGCGCGAACGTGAGGCGGGTCAGATTCCCTCCCCCATCCGCCACGACGGAGACCCCGTTACTCGCGGGGTCAGACGTGCCGATCTTGGCTTCTGTCCCTGCGGAGACACTCCCGACTTGTGAGGCCGTCGTGTCCCAGAACGATCCCCAATAGCCCGTCTGCCCGATATTCGTCGCAACGGTTGACCAGGTGGGTGTGCCGCTGCCCGCAGAGGTCAGGAACTGCCCAGGATTACCGGCTGCCGTAAACGCATAGGCTGACCCATTGCCATATGCGACCGTCCCTGCGGTCGGCGTGGCAGTTCCGTTCGTGCCGCCATAGCCCACCGCGACCGTCGAGCCGTTCCAGGTGCCGGTCGTGACCGTCCCCACCGTATCAATGCTCGATTGACCAGGATACGTCGCGCTGAGACGGACGCCGTTGGCCGACGTCGTCAGCGTCGTGCCGTCAGGATCAACCGAAAACGTCGTGCCGACGAGCGCAAGTCCGTCTCCTGCGCTATAAGTACCCGCACCAGAAAATTGCACCCAGGTCATCGGGGTCACATCAATCGTGCCGACGTTCGATGCCACTGCCGCCCACCCGCTGTACGCCTGCGTGGAACCGGATTCAATAAAGGTGAACGCCCCAGGCACTTCACTCCACACATTCATGTCCGCAGACCGCGCCCACACCCCAGCCGCCGCAACGTAGATCCCGTTGAACTGGCTGCTGGATTGGTTTTTCACGAGAACACGGTTCCCTGCGGAGACCGTAATCCCATCGATAGTTAGTAATCCTGAGAGACTCGCAAGATTGACGGTCGTCGCCGCGACGCACGACGCTTTGATGTCCAGACCCTGCGCGACCGCATCGACATACTCTTTATTCGTGATATCGGTGGAGGCGACGGGTGCATTGGCAATCGTACCAGACTGCGTGGCAAGGGCGGTGAACGTCCCGGCCGCAGGAACGGTTCCTCCGACAACAGACGAATCCAGCGTACTATTCGTGATCGTCAGACCCGATTGCAGGGGATTGATCGCAGGGGTAAAGGACGTACCCGCAGGGCCAATGAGTGAGATGAGCGCAAAGGTCGGCTCAGGCTCAAACAACCCCTGCACCGGCACAATGTTTTGCGTCGTCGTCGAGGCGGTCTCGTTACTCATCGTTACCCCGCTTGTACAGCCGTAATATAGAGCGAATTCGTCCCAGAGGAAATCCCCTTCACCCAGAACGGGGCAGGAGGACAGGCGATAATAATCGGCATATTCATCGCCGCAGGGAGGACTAAGGAGCCACTCGATCCGCTACTGGCAATCGCAGGAGTCGGCACCGTCGCGGTATTAGAAAACTCAATCGCCGCGATGCCTGTACCGGTGTTCAACAGCGAGACGTAATTGGTCTGGTCGTTCGTCGAGGCGGTAATACCGAGTGCTGCGGACGCAGAGGTCGTGAGATCGAGCGCGAACGTTCGACCGCTGACCCGTACTGTCGATGTGTTCGTCATGGGGATTCCTTTAGTAAAGTAAGGGAGGGGGACGAATCCCCCTCCCTCGCATGGCTACTGCGCGATCAGGCCAAGGTTTTTGAGAGCCTTAACCACATCCCCGACAGTATAACCGGTTGAGCCAACACCCCCGTCGAAGCTGGTGTTGACATAGGCAGCGGTGACCGATCCCGCCGCGACCGTCGTGACGCTCGCAGACGCTGTCTGCTGCGACACCGGCGCATGACCGAAGAAACCCACAGGCCCTCCATTGATCGCAATGGCGGTGCCGTCTGTACTATCGCCACCGATCAAATAATGCGCGGTGGTGGCTGATGCTGGTCCAGGATTACTCATAAGCTACTCCTTTATAATCAGAAAATTAAGCCGCCACGCGACAAGCCAACTCAGGATACAACGGAGCCCAGCCGTACAACACATCGAGACGAGTCGGGATCGAATCGTTGTTGATGGTGTACTGCCGCACCACGCGAATGCTCAATCCGATCTCCTTATCGGAGGCGCGACCCGCAAAATGCACTCCATCCGGCAACTCCAGGTCGGCAGTTGCTAAGGTGAAGGCGTTCTTGTGCATCACGATGTTCTGCGGAGAAACCGTTCCCAGCTTGTCGAACGGCGTCACAACCGCTGTCGAGGAGGTCGCGGTCACGCTGACATTCTGGAACTGTCCACCCGTGATGATCGCGGGAGACACGGTCACTGCCGTCCCAGGGGAGCCCGCCACCGCAACGGTGGACGTTACCACAAAGTTCCGCAGCTTCCCTGCGCCATAGGCCTGACGATTCTGCGGGTTCACCGCATAGACCCCAGCGATCTGGATGACATCGCCCTGGTTCAACGTCGCAGAGGACGAAGAAGCCACCAACGTGATCGTCGAGCTGGAGGCCCAGCCCGTCGCAATCGAACCCGTAAAGGTCGCGGTGTTCGTCGCCAACGTCTTGGCAGAGTAGGAACCGAACGTCTGTGAGGCCACGTTCTGGTCCATGTACCAGTTCATCCCCGCTGAGTCACGGCCCATCATGCCCTTCTTGTACTGCTTCGCAATCACATCGGACGGCACGAACAACCCCTTGAGGCTATCCACAATCGTCGCCGAGGTGAAGGGTTCCACCGTGCAGGACCGCTTCCCATCACGGGGAGCGGCTTCGCTATCGAGATACGCCCCAGCCGTCAGGTACGTCAGCAAGCTGGTCGGCGGCGTTCCCGCAGTCCCGACAATGTTCGCGGTGTTGTTCTTCGCCATGATCAGACCATCGTAATCGATCTTGTTGGCAATCGCGGCAATCGCGGGCTTCAACACACGGTCGCTGAACATATCCAACGACAAGGCGAGATCCTGCGTGGTGAACTGAGTGTCCACATGGAACTGCGTGGAGAGCGTCACCGGAATGGAGGTCTCGTTGAAATCTTCGACGTTCAACGCAGGGCCAGACGTTCCGATAAACCGCCCAGGACGACGGACGTTCAGCGTGTTGCCGATCTTCGCGCCCGCCACCGCAAACTGATCATCATACTCACGAGTCACTTGGCCCGCGAAGGTCAACTCGTTTTCGAGGACCATCAAGGCTTCGTTCGTAATTTTACTGATGGTTAACAAATTGTTCGACATAATAATCCTTTACCGAATTTTACCGGCTAAACGGGCTTGCTTCCACGCCTGAAAACTGCCGTGGTATTCTCCATCGGCGTCCACGTGCGCGACAGCCCCACCCGTCGTAGACCGGAGTGGAGTGATAGGAGCCGGAGCTTTGCTCTTGAGCTTCACCGGTTCCGGTCGTTCGTGCGTTGACTCAAACTGTGCTTCCAATCGTCCGATCTCACGCAAGGCCGTAATCATCGACCCTCTCGTGAGTTTCTCTGCCACCTCTGGATGCTCCGCAAGGTGATAGAGGATCTTCGGCCCGACCTCAGAGTCTAAAATAGCATCACGCACAGGGTCGCTAATCCGAATATCGGAAGACTCGACCATCTCGACGAAATTCGGGAGCTCCGCTTTCGTCGCTTCGATGCGTGTCGCCCACGCTTGCATGAGGGCGGTGCGCTGTTCCTGGGCCTTTGCCATCGCTTGCTGCTGATCGCGATCACGTAAGGCCTTGTTCGCGGCGTAGACAGACAAATCCTTGGCATACTGATAGGCGTCTTGGTACGCACTCGGCATCGGTTCTTCGTCAGCGGACTCAACAGTCGGCGTCAGGCGAGACTCTAACTCCCGCACCTTCGCTTCCGCTTGCTCTCGCTTTTCGCGCTCCTGCCGTGTTTCGTCCCGTGCCTGTTCGCGCTGCCTCGTTAACTCGCTGAACCGCCGCTCCAACTTCGGATTGGTCTTTGGCTCTTTCACCTCTGCGACGACATCGGGCGGGGTGTCCACGACCGCTTCAGGCTCCGCTGTTGGCTCTGCAGGTGCAGCCGCAACAGATGCACGCTCGACTGGTGCGTCGGGTGCTGGAGCATCAGGGGTGGAAATTCCCAACCGTTGTTCTACAAAGGCGGCCTTCGTATCTCCCGTGACCACTTGAGCCGCTAACCGTTCCTCGCTCGCCATGAGTTGCCTCTCGAATTGTTCCCCGTCAGGCCCGACGGGTTGGGTGGCTGCACGGATGCAGCTAAACCATTTCCTCAATCTTCGGATACCACGAATCATGGAAGCCTTGCAAGGTCTGCTTCGCACTCTTCGGGACAGACTCCATGCGTTCGTGCTTCTCGTAGAGATCCATAATCGCGTCATGCGCTGCCGCATCCCCGTGCAACGCCGCCATGCGG
>SXGT01098528.1_pt1 | contig 13955 bp, 14 predicted proteins | sample 3176221 | NCBI WGS metagenome assembly SXGT01 (sample SAMN11356862, study PRJNA531348) | freshwater metagenome | isolation source: freshwater sample F1-120 | place: China: Fuxian Lake, Yuxi | collected 2017-12-25 | reverse complement strand
GATGTAGGCGGCCAGCGTCAGGTCGGGCTCGACGAACTGGTCCTCGTCGACGTCGACCTGGTCGCCGGCGGCGACGACGACCAGGTGCTCGTCCACCAGGTCCATGGGCGGCTCCGGTTCCGGCCCGGGGTCCTCGGCGAGCGGCCAGTCGGCCCAGTCGGGGTCGGCGGGGTGGTCGACGGCTGTGGCCGGGCCGGGCCCGAGCACGTCCCACATGTCGGCGGGCGGCTCGTCGAAGTCGTAGGCATGCGCGTGCTCGTCGGGGGCGGTCTCCAGCGCGATCGAGGTCCGCCACACCAGCGCCTGGCACTCGTCGACGCCGTCCCAGCCGTCGCTCGGCATCGCCTGCCCGGCACCCAGCAGGGCATCGACCTGCCAGCCGCGCTGGACGCCGTGGTCGACGTTCGAGACGAGCGCGGGCCACCAGGTGCTGGCCTGGATGCTCGCGGCGCGCTCGGGACCGAACAGGTCCACGAGGCGCGGCGTCCACTCGGTGGTGACGCCCTCACCGTGGGAACCGTCGCCGATCTGGGCGGCGACAGCCGGGGTCAGCTGACGGGCCATGCGCCACCACACGGCCGCCGCAGCGTGCTCGTCGGGCAGCGGGCCGGCCGGGTGGTCGGCGGCGGTGGCGGTGCGCAGCAGCTGGTGGGCGGTGACGCCGGCGCGCGACATCGCGGCCAGACGCTCGGCCAGGAGCGGGGTGAACTCGTCGTCGCGGACCTGCGGGGCGAGTGAGTAGAGCAGCTGGCGCCATTCCTTGAGCGCCGGGGTGTGGTCCCCGGTGACGGACTTGTTGAGTCGCCGCTGCCAGGTCGCCGAGATCTTCTGCAGCTGCGGTGCGCCGGTGGGTCGCCGGTCGTCGCCAGGGACCTGCATGGCGGCCCGCCAGACCTCGACGTCGGCGATGGTGGTGGCCTCGGGACGGATGCCGTTCTGCGCCCACGCCGGCAGTCCACCCTTGTCGGCCTGGTCGGTGGCGCGGGTGCGGACCTGGTCAGCGAGCTCGTTAACCAGGTGCGAGCGCTGGGCGAGGTAGGCACCCCAGTGCGGGTCCTCGGCCAGGCGGGCCGGGACCGCGGGCATCCAGGGCAGCGGGCCGGCGCCGGCGTTGCGTAGCCCGGAGGCGTCCAGGCGCCAGTCCAGGACCGCGGCGCGGTCGTGCGCGCTCTCCAGCTCACGGTCGCCCGCGGCTGCCCGGAGTGCGTCGACGGGGTTCTCCCCGGCGGCGCCGAGCAGCAGCAGGTGGGCCCGCAGGGTCGGCCATGCCGCCTCCTCCGAGAGCCCAGGGACCAGCGTCTCGACGGCGGTGTCGAGCGCGTCGACCACGTTGATCGACGTCCCGTCGACCGCGGTGATGGTCTCGTGGCGCAGCAGGTCCTCGGCCGCGACGTAGAGGCTGTCGAGGTAGCGCTGGGCGGCCTCACCGAGCCGGGTCGCGGGGTCGGCCTGCTCGCGGATGAGGCTGGTCGCGGAGCGCTGGGCGTCGTCGCGCGCCAGCATCGACTCGAGGATGTCGGTGGGGGTGAGCGGCCGGACCAGGGTCGGGTGGATTACCGAGTGCGGGTCGCCGTCGCCGACGACCTCGAGGTAGACGTGGTTGGCGTGCGCGCCGCGGGTCATCATCGTGTAGAGCTGCTGGCGCGACTCGGTGCCGGTGGCCAGGCCGTGCATGGTGTCGGCGGTGACGCCCTGGGCGGTGTGGACGGTGCACGCGTAGCCGAGCTCGGTGGATCGGGCGACGTAGTCGGCGGGCAGTCGCACCGTGCGGCCGTGCTGGGTGTGCTGGACGGTCAGGTCGCCGCCGTCGTGGATCTCCAGCACGTGCCAGCGGTCGCCGTTCTTCACCCAGTCAGTGGCTGAGGTGCGCAGCCGACGGTCGGTCTCGCGGGTGATGATCAGCTCGCCGATCGAGGCCTCGTTGCCGTCACCAAGGCGGCGCACCGGCCCAAGGCTGGCGACGTCGGCCGGGTCCATCCCTTCCAGTCGGTGGGCGCGTGCCTGCTGGTTGAGCTCGCTGACCAGGTCGCGCGTGGGGGCGAGCATGATCGAGTCCAACCCGGTGGCGCGGTCGGCCTGCCAGGCGGCGAAGACCTCCTCGGTCATCGACGCCAGGTCGCCGACGTGGACCCGGTCGCGGTCGAGGTAGAAGCCGAGCGCCTCGGTCTTTCCCTCGCGCAGCGCGAGCGAGGCAGCGCCCTCGGCGGGGTCCTTGAACCGGACCAGCTCGGTCAGCTGCAGCGCCCCGTGGGTGGCGCGGATGTCGCGCAGCACGCCGCCGGCGCCGATCGCGGAGAGCTGCTGGTCGTCGCCGATCAGGCGGACGCTGCCGCCGCGCTCGAGGATGTAGGAGACCGCGGCGTCCAGCGACAGGGTGTCGGCCATCCCGGCCTCGTCGATGACCACGAGGGTGGAGGAGTCGATGCCGGCGACCCAGGCGGGCATCGCGGTGCCGGACTCGCGGGCCTCCTGGAGCGAGTGGGTCAGCTTGGCCAGGGTGTCGGTCTGGGTGTCGATCTGCGAGCGCAGCGCGTCCGCGGCCGCGGCCGACGGGGCCAGGCCGATGATGGTGCCGCCGCCGTCCGCCCATGCGCTGGCCAGCGCGCGCATCGCGGTGGTCTTGCCCGATCCGGCCGGCGCGATCGCCAGCTGGAGCCGGGCGCCGGAGGTGGCCCTCTCCCGGACCAGGGTGGCCTGTCCGGCGTTGAGGGTGATGCCGTTGGCGGTCGACTCCAGCAGGGCCAGGTCGACCGAGTCGGTCGAGACGGCGTACCCGTCGTGGCGGCCGGCTGCCGCGACTAGGCGCTCCTCGGCGCCCAGCACCTTGCTCGAGGTGAACAGCTCGGCGCCGCTCTGGGTGTAGACCGAGGACCCGTCGGCGCGGCGCAGCTCGGCCGGCTCGCTGATCGTGTCCCAGGGGCGAGCCATGCTCACCGAGCGTCCGTCGAGGACCTCGCTGACCAGCAGGTCGACGACCTGGGGAACCTGGTTGGTGGGCACGTTGGCGCCCCTGACCTGCCGCTGGGCCTCGGCGTAGACATGCCAGAACTGCCAGGTGCTGCGAGAGCCCTCCATCGTCGCGACGATCCGGTCGGTGGTCTTGGCGAACCAGGTCGAGTCGGCCAGTGACCGGGCCGCGCCCTTCGGATGGAGGGCGCCGTGGACCATCTGCTTCACCCGCTGCGGGGTGCCCAGCACCTCGACCGCCTCGCGGTGCCACGCCTCGCGCTGCTCGGCCAGCGAGCGAGGCTCGTGCTTGGCCTCGCGGGTCTCCAGCGTCGCCTGCTGAGACAGCTGGATCGTCTCCACCGGCGTCGGCGGCCGCCCGTGGGTGGCCTGGAAGGCGGCCGCGAGGACCTTGCGGCGGTCCTCGACGCTGGCGCGGCGCTTGGAGAACCGGCGGTTCAGTTCGGGATCGACGCCGACGATCTCACGCACCGGCCGCTTGCGGGCGTCCTCGTTCGGGCGCTCAGCGAAACGCACGCCGAGGGCGTCGACCAGGTGCCGCTCGAGCGCGGTGTTGTAGGTCTCCGAGGCCGAGACGACCGCCTTGTGCAGCGGCCGGCCGTCGATCGCCAGCCACTTGCCGTCGAGGGTCTGGACCTTGTTGGCCACCGCGACGTGGGTATGCAGGTCGGGGTCGCCGGCACGGGAGTCGCGGTGGGTGAACGCCGTGGCGACCAGGCCGCGGACATCGACCTGGCGCACGCCGTTGGTGCCGCGGCGGGTGAACAGCGCCTTGGACTCGATGAAGCCCAGGGCGTCCTTGATCGCCGCCTGGTGGGCCCGCTCGATCACCGCGGCGGTCTTCTGGTCGGAGATCGCCCACAGCACCGAGACGCTCTTGCCCGGCGAGAAGGTCAGGTCGTAGCCGGCCACCGCGTTGGTCTTCGGGCGGGAGTGCTTGGCGATCGTGGCGGCCAGCTCGCGGGCGTCGGCCGGCTCGCGACCGTGCTCAGCGCGGAAGAACTCGGCCGCGACCTCGGTGCGGACCTTGGCCCGATCGGCCGCGGGGACCGGCCAGTCGCCCGGCAGGCCGGCGGCCTCGTTGAGGGCCGCGATGCGCTTGGCGACCTCGATCCGGAACGGGCTGATGTCGTTCTCGTAGACCTTGTACGGCGTGCCGAGCTGGCGGGCGGTCTTGTAGTCCGCCTCGGTCGGCCGGTCGACCCCCTCGCGGCCGATGCGCAGATCCAGCTCCTTGGTCCGCTGCGTGGCCAGCGGGTGGTGCCCGGAGCCGAACAGGCTCTGCATGTGGTCGGCGGTGACGATGTCGCCGGCGTCGAGGCCCTCCAGGCCCTCCATGCCGGAGCCGACCCACACCCCGGGGGTCTCGCCCTTCTCGGTGTAGTAGCTCGCCAGCCCGGTGTGGCCCTTGTCGGTGGCATCCAGAGCTGCGACCTGGCGGGTCAGGTAGTCGTACCCCGACCCCGCCGTCAGCTTGTGGAGGCTCATCGTCACGGTCCCCTACGTGCGCGCGGGCGCGCGGTGCGATCACTTCCGGCCGGATTTCTGGTGTGTTCTTTCTATTCGGCTGACCGAGAATGCAAGAGGTGTGTGGCACTTGGGAGGTCGCGGAAATCTGGGGGGACGCTGGGGGGCGTCGGTGACGGCGAGGTCGTCGGGTTTGGGCTGGCTGAGTTGGACGGGGTCGGGCTGGTTCGGGCTGGGCTGATTCGGGGTCGAGGCCGTCGGGTTCGGAAGTTTCTTGGCCGGTGGTGATCGCACGGGCACCGGGATTTGTCGTAGGTGACTGTCAGAGTCCATGTCGACACGGAGTGAGGACCGGATGAGTCAGCAGACGATCAAGCAGCAGGCGCGGCGTACGGCGCGGGAGATGGCCGAGAAGCGGCGCAAGGAGCGCGAGGAGCGGGAGCGTCGGGTGATCGACCTGGCCGAACAGGTCATGGTCGCGATCGGTGAGCGGGACGCGGCGGTGGCCGAGACCGAGAAGCGCGCCGGTGAGGCGCTGCGGGAGTTGACCGAGGTCGAGGGGCTGTCCCTGGGCGAGGCCGTGGAGTGGTGCGGCGAGACGGTCACCGTGCGGGAGGCGACGCGGCTGCGGCGGCTCGCCAACGCGGACGGCGAGCCGAGCGGCGACGTACGCGACGACGGCGCGGCGCTGGCGTCGGCCGAGAGCGGAGGAGCGGGTGCCGGTTCGGCGGCTTGATGACGCCGGCCTCGCGGCGGTCGCGGCAGCGATCGCCGATCCGGCAGTGCTCACGCGGTACCGGGCGAAGGTGGCCACGGTGCCCGGCAGTGAGTGCCTGTGGTGGACCGGCGCGGTGGCCGGTCGGTCCGAGCCCGAGCGCACGGACGGCGGCGGTCATGGCCGATTCTGGTACGCGCCGGGGCGGGTGATCATCGCCCACCGGTTCGCGTACGCGGTCATCCACGGCGTGGATGCGCTCGCGGAGGCGCGGCTGCTCGGGCACCGCTGTCACAACCCGCTGTGCCAGCGGATCGCACCCGATCACGTCGTGGTGTCGAGCGCGGCGCAGAACCGGCGCGAGTGGTCGGTGCAGCGGCGGATGCCCTACAGCCCGTTGGCCGACCCGCGCGGGCCGCGTCGGCGGGCGCGGGAACTGCGCGACCTGGCGCGGGAGGACCCGCAGCTCGTAGCCGACGACCTCGCTCGGCTCCAGGAGCTGCTGGGCGAGCAACTGGCCCTGTGGTGACCAGCCGGACGCAGAAGGCTGCCCGTACCGTCGATGGTGCGGGCGGCCTTGCGGTTGTTGGTCAGGCGGGCTCGCCGTCGAGGAGGCGGCCGAGCGTCTCCCACAGGTCGAGGTAGCCGTCCGCGTCCTCGGGTGCCTGGTCGCCCCACTTGGCGTGCAGGTCGCGGATGCGGTCGAGACGGTCGAGGCGGTCGGGCAGCGCGGTGCGGGCGGCGGCCATGAACTCCACGTCGGGCGCGTGCTCGGGAACGTCGCCACCGCGTGGGTACTTCTTGATCCCGAGCCGCTGCCAGTGAGCACCGGCGTAGGCGACGAGGATGTTGTCCGGGATCAGGGCGTCGGCGGCGGTGGCGCGGATCTTGTCGCCGTGAGGAGTCCACGGGCCTGGGGTGGCGCGGGCCTCAAGGGCGCGGAGCGTGACGTCGTCGCTCATGCTGGCTGGTCCTCCCGGTCGGTGGCGTCGGCGCGGTCGAGCCTTGTGGACGCGGCCGCGACGACGACGCTGATGCGGGCAGCCAGCGCCCGCAACTCGGCAGGCGTGCCCTGGATCGCCACCACATCGTCACCGGCGAGCGTCAGGACCGGCTGGCGGTGCTCACCGGCTCCCACCCAGTCCTCGCCGGGAGTGAAGACCTGGAGGCTGGTCTCGCGGGCGGCCAACCACTCGATGTTCGCGCTCACGGGGTCACCTCGGCGGGTGCGGTGCCGATGAGGCGGCGGAACGCCTCCACGTCGGCCTCGAGGGAGAACAGGCGGCGCCGGTGCTGGTCGTTCTCGGCCGAGACCTCGGTCAGGACCTCGGCGAGGCCGACGAGGAACGCCACGACGGCATCGGCGGTGACCGTCTCGCCCATCGCGGTCCACGGCTTCGGGACGCGGCTGCTGGCGGCGTACGGCATCTTCATCATGGCGGCGAGGATGCGGCGCTGGTCGCGCTCGCTGATCACGGTGCCGGTCGGGTCCGGCTGGGTCTGCTCGGTCATCACTGCTCCTGTTCGGTGGTGCGGGTGGCGTACTCGGCGTGCATTGCGTCCAGCGCCGTGGCGACGCTGGACAGGGCCGCGTCCAAGTGGGCGCGGGCGGTCTCGGGAGTCCAGCGGCGCACGTCGCGCAGCCGGTGCTCGATGACGATCAGGTCGCAGGCCGTCTCGCTGAGGGTGTGCCGGTCCTTCGCCGCGCTGGCGGCGATGTCGGCGTCGGTGCCAGCCGGGGTGTTGTCTCGCTTCGCGATGGTGACGAACTGGTTGAGCGGCAGGGTGCGAGGGCCGAGCACCAGGGCTGCGATGTGGACTTCGCGTCCGGCGCGGCCGGGCTCATCCACCCTCACGGTGGTGATGGGAAATGCGACGCCGGTGTCGGGGTCGACCAGGGTGTCGGTCGGCCGGAGATCCCATGCGCGGACCTCCTCGGTGGCGAGGTCGGTGTGAGTGGTGGTGTCGGTCATGGCTCCTCCTTCGGTTGGGCCGGTGGCGGGCCGGACTCGGGGTCTCAGCCCGCCACCGGAGGAACTGGTGTGACGGTCAGGCCGGGGCGAGCGCGCTCCAAGCTCGGCGCTTGATCCGGTCGGGGTCGTCGCTGGTGAGCACCCGCGCGGCCCGGGCGGTCTGCTCGTCGCCCTTGGTGCGGACCGGGGCGTAGTGGTCGACGTACTCGGCCAAGGCCTGGTAGCCGGCCCACGCGGTGTCGCGGATGCCGGCCTGCGTCTCGGCGTCGGCGAAGAGCCAGTGCAGCCGGGAGCGGCGACGGCGCTCGGTCTCGCGGACTCGCTTGGTCGCACCTGCCTCGGCCTTGCCGAACGTGGCGTCGATCAGGGCGTCGAACGCGGCGTCGGTCATGGTCTGCTGGATCAGCCGCTCGGCCTCGACCTGGTAGGCGTCGACGTAGGTGAACGTCAGCCCGAGCGCGTCGCGGGCGGCCTGCACGGCGGCCTTGGCGTTGCGGGTGTGTCGGATCGAGAACGACGACTCGTGGTTGCGCAGGGCCGCGCTCTGGGTGTTCGCGCACACGACGCGGACCGGGGTGACGAGGATGCGGAACGCGCTGGACCCGTCGTGGCTGTTGAGCGCGGCGATGTTGAGGTCGACGCGGTCGGTGCCGCCGACGGTGAGCGAGTCGGGCAGCTGCATCGTGATGAACACCTGCCGACCGCCGCGCAGCGAGCCGGCGGTGTCGAAGATCGCGCCCGACTCGTCGGCCAGTAGGTTCAGGAACTCGGCGTGGTCCTCGTTCTGCAGCGGCGTGTAGCCGCCGCCGACGATGCCGAGCGCCTCGGGCTCGCCGGTGAACGGGTTGGTGCGCACCGTGGCGAAGCCGGGGACCTCGATTGCGGTGACGCCGCCCTCGCTGACCTCGGCGGTGGTGAGGGGCAACTTGCGGACGTCCCAGCCGCCCAGGTGGCCGAGCGTCATGGCCTCCTCGGCGGTGAACGCGCGGTCGCGGACGGTGGTGCCCAGGCGGTGCCAGGCGTCCTTGCGGGCGAAGACGGCTGCGGCCTGCGTGCCGTGGGTCTCGATCTCGTGTGACATGTCGGGGTCCTCCCGGGTCGCGGATCAAACGAACTGAGTCAGTCTATGGTTTCTATTCCACTGAGGGCGGTTCTCCACAGGGAGAACCGCCCTCGGGGGGGGGAGGGGAGAAGGTCAGGCGGCGCTGTCGCTGGCCTCGGCGTCGGCATCCGGCTCGTCGCTGCCGGTGCTCGGCTGCGGCTCCTCGCCGAGCAGGATGCGCTCGACCTCGCTGGGCTGGTAGCCCCACTCCACGAGCGCGCCGAGCACGCGGGCGTCCCACGCGCTCGGGTTGCGCCAGGAGTGCTTGCCGGTGGTCGCCTCCCAAGCGGCGACGACGGCGGCGAGCGTGGTCATGGTCGCGGCCTTCGGGGTGGTCGCCTTGGTCGCGATCTTGCGGCACTCGTCGTGGCCCGCGCCGTAGTAGCCGGACGGGGCCGGGATGCCGAGCAGCGTGAAGAGCATCGGGTGCCGGTGGTCCATCGCCTTGCTCAGCGAGTGGTGGCCGGTGACGACGGCCTCGCAGATCAGGGCCTCGGCACCCTTCGGGGCGGTCTTGCGGGCAACGAACGCGGCCAGCCATTCGCGGCGTACCGTCTCCGCGCTCGCCCAGGCCTTGTTGTTGGCGATCACGCGGCGGCGCTCCTCGCGGCGGGCCTCGGCGTCTTCCTCACTCTCGCCCTCGTTGCCGCTCTCGGCGGGGGTGCTGCCGGACCCTCCGCCGCGACGGCGCAGGCCGGAGGCGTCGAGGTCGGTGACCACCCAGACCGGCACGTACTGCTGGTAGGGCTCGGCGGGCTCGTAGTCCTCGTCCTCGTCGGTGCCGTCCTCGCTCTCCTCGTCGCACTCGTCCTCGGGGTAGACCCACTCCTTGACGACGTGGAGGCGAGCGCCCGGGACGTTGGGCCACTCCTCCTCGGGCAGCGGCTCGCCGTCCTCGGTGACCAGCCGCTCGATGCGCAGCACCTCGTCGGCCTCCTGGACCTCCTCGGCGCTCAGCACCGGCAGGCCCTCGGTCCGCAGCCGCTCGACCTCGGCGGCGTCGGCCTCGCGCTCGGCGGCCTCGTCGCGCAGCCGCTGGGCCTCGTGGGTCAGCGAGCGCCGCCACTTCTTGGTGTTCTCCAGGCGCTCGACGGCCTCGGGGTCGTGCTCGAACTCGGCGAAGATCGCGGCCTCCTCCAACGTCAGGTCGCCGGAGTCGAGCCGGTTGCGGCTCTGGTCGGCCTTGGTGACCGCCAGGGCGGCGTTCACGGTCGGGCGGTCGATGCTGGTGCGCTTGGCGATCTGCGCGGCGCTCACGCCGAGCAGGGCCAGCTGCTCCACGCCCGCGACGATCTCGGCCTCGCGCATCCCGGCGCGGTGGATGTTCTCGACCATCTGGTCACCGATCCGGTCGGCGTCGGCGGGCTGGGGCACGACGCGGGCCGGGATCAGGCCGGTTGGGGTGCCGACCTCGGCGGCAGTCACGGTGCGGCGCTGGCCGCGCAGCAGGACGTACTGGCCGTCCTCGTTGCGGTAGACCGTGACGGCCTCCAGGACGCCGCGCTCCTTGATCGACTTGCGGAACTCCTTATGGTCGGGTCGCAGGTCGGTCCGGACGTTCGTGCCGATGATGATGTGGGTGGGGTCGAGGTACGCGAACTGCTCGGCCGCGACGGTCTCGGTGGCCTCGTCGGCGGCGGTGTCGGCGGGGGTCTGGATGGTGTCGGTCATGTTGCGGGTCCTCCGTGAGTAGAATAGAAAGAACTGACATGACTTAGTCTCCCAGCGGGGGCCGACGCCTACCGGGCCACGGGCCGGACCTGTGGAAAGGTGGGCACCCGGTGAGGGTGGGGATTACCCCAGCCTCGGCGGGCGCGGACTCCGCTGCGACGACGCGGCGCAGCTGCACCTCGTAGCTGGCTGGAACGGAAGGAATCGAGCGAGGGTGGGAACGGCTGCGCAGGGCCCCGACCGGGAATGCAGCGGCGTTGGTGTTAGCCGCTGCAGCTCGGCGCCGGCGGATGAGACCAGGGGAGTGACCAGGTGACGAGCAAGACCACTACCCCGGTCGGGATCTACTGGAAGCCCGGCGTGTGGGACCTCGCCCGGTCGGCCTACATCGCCGACCTGGACACTGACTCCGACTCGCCCGGATCGTTCGTTGGCTGGCTCGCACAGGCGCTCGAGCTGCACGCCCGGCGCTCACCACAGCAGCGCGCCGAGCTCGCGGCCGCCGGCGAGAACCATCCCGCCCTGGTCAGCGTGACCCGCAAGAGCTTCAACAAGAAGCACGACCTTCCGGCCTCGACCATCGAGGCGGTCGAAGACGCACTCGTGGCCGACCGCCAGGAGCTCGGCCGGATGCTAGCCCGCTCCGTCTTCGCCCAGGAAGCGGTGATCGCCGCGGCCGAGGACGCGCGCCGGCGGCTCGGCCGCGAGCTGCCTCCGCCGCCGCAGAAGCTCAGCAACCGGCCGCCGCGGCGCCGGCCCGCACGGTAGGTCCAGCTGGTGGCCGGCACGGTTGTGTCGGTCCCTGCCTCCAGCGCCCCGATCCGGTACCCCGAGAGCCGGTCGGGGCGCTTCTTTGCGCCTCACTGCGCCCTGGCGAGCAGCTCCCCGGCGAGCACGAGTGGATCCGAACAAGTTCGGCCCAGGTGATCGCTGCGGGACCCCGATGGGACCTAGGTGACTGCGGGACCGATTCCGACGTCTCGCCGTCACCTAGGAGGAAGTCATGTCCACCACCGTCACCTTCGCCGGCAACCTGGCCGAGGCTCCCGAGCTGCTCTACACACGCGAGAACAAGCCGTTCGTCAGCTGCCGGGTCCTGGTCAACCGGCGCGTGCAGAACAACGACACGGGGGAGTGGGTCAACGACGAGCCCACGGCCCACAACGTCAAGATCTTCGGTTCGGCCGCCACCCACGTGCACGACAGCTGCGGATCCGGCGACCCGATTTTCGTCCACGGCCTCGAGCGCACCGAGAGCTGGGCGGACAAGGAGACCGGCGAGAAGCGCACCAAGGATGTCGTGGTCGTCGACAGCCGCTTCGGCGAGGTCGGCGTCTCGCTCAAGTACGTCTCCGCGCGCATCGAGCGCGCCGCCCGCCCGGCCCAGGCCAGCTGAGGCGCGGGGAGGTTCCGATGGATCTCGTCGTACAGTCCCCGGACGAGCTGCTCGCCGCCGTCCCGCATGTCCTCGGCTTCAAGCCCGAGGAGTCGATCGTCCTGGTCCCGTTCGGGCCCGGGCTCCCGATCACCCGCGTCGACCTGCCGACCAGCGCGGCCGCCCGCGAGGAGGTCTGGGACGCCATCAGCGGCCCGTACGGCCGCCACGCCCGCCCCGGAGCCCGGCTGGGGATCCTCTGCTTCACCGAGGACCGCCGCAGCGCCGAGCTGGCCAGCCAGCACCTGTCCAACCGACTCGAGACCGTGGGCATCACCACCCAGATCCGGCTGTGGTCCGACGGTGAGCGGTGGCGGGAGTTCAACACCGGCTCCACCGGCCTGCAGACCCAGGCGACCGCCGAGCGGATCGCGGCCACGACCGTGCTCTCCGGTGCCGCCCAGCCGGCCTCCAGTCGAGCCTCACTGGCCGCCTCCATGGTCGGCGACCGCGAGCCGATCGCCCAGCTGATCCCCGCAGCTCGAGCAGAAGCTGCGGCCAGCTCGCCGGCCGCGGAGCGGAACTGGGCCCTGGACCGCCTCGAGCAGTTCCACACCGACGGCAACCGGCTCTCCGATGTCGACGGCGCCCGGATGCTCGTCGCCGTGGAGACGATCGGCACCCGCGACGCGCTGTGGGAGGACATGACCAAGGAGAACCACACCTCCCACATGGCGATCTGGAACGACCTCACCCGCCGCGCCCCTGACGAGGTCCGCGCGGCGCCGGCCTCCATGCTCGGCTTCGCCAGCTGGCTGCACGGCGACGGCGCGAAGGCCTGGTGCGCCCTCGACCAGGTGCCCGCCGACCGGCCCTACTCCATGGCCGCCATCGTCGCCTCGGCCCTGCAGAACGGCATCCACCCCCGCGAGTGGGAGCGGTATCAGACCCAGATGCGGGACCTCGCCAGCGAGCTCGACGAGTCCTTCGTGCCCAAGCCTCCCGAGCACCAGCGCGACGTGCCGCGCACCCAGCCCACCACCGACCGCCCCGCCCCGGGCCGCTGAGGAGACCGCGATGAACTACGACGAGACCGGCCCGATCGACGCCCTGGACGCGGCAGCCCAGCCCAGCGCCACCGAGCGCCAGCTGCGTCGCCTGGTGGTGCCCGAGCGCGCGGCCTACGCCCCCGACAAGCGCCTCGACGTCATCCACGACCCCGACCTCGAGCTGCTGTGGGGAGGGCAGGCATGACCACGCGAGCCGACGTCGACGACGCTGACCGGCTCGCCCGCGTCACCCTCAGCCGGACCATCGAACCCGGAGATCTCCGCGTCACCGGGCTAGTCAGCGAGCTCGGAGCCGACAAGGTCCTCGGCTACCTCGAGGCGGCCGCCGATGTCGAGTCCCACTGGGGATTCGCGCTCGCCCAGGAGCTCGGCCGCGTCGACCCCGCCGAGGTCCTCGAGCAGGCCGCCGCCCAGGGCATCCGCTTCATCGTTCCCGGCGACGCTGAGTGGCCCGCCGAGCTCGGCGCACTCCGCAACGCCGGAGCCCTGTACGAGCGCGGCGGCGAGCCTGTCGGCCTGTGGGTCCGCGGAGCGCACGACCTGCGCCAGCTCGCCGGCAACTCGGTGGCCGTCGTCGGCTCCCGGGCCGCCACCAGCTACGGCACCGAGCAGGCCACCGAGCTGAGCCGCGACCTCGCCCGCATGGGGCACACGGTCATCAGCGGCCTCGCGTACGGCGTCGACCAAGCCGCCCACCGCGGCGCACTCATCGCCGGCGGGCCGACCATCGCCGTCCTGCCCGGCGGCGTCGACCGGCCCTACCCGGTGGCGCACGCTCAGCTGCTCGATGCGATCGCCGAGCGCGGCCTGGTCGTCTCGGAGGCACCTCCGGGCGCTGGACCCACCCGGACCCGGTTCCTGGCCAGGAACCGGGTCGTCGCCGGCCTCGCCGAGGGCACCGTGGTCGTCGAGGGAGCCATGCGTAGCGGGGCGCTCAACACCGCCCACTGGACCACCAACCTGCACCGGCCCCTCATGGGCGTCCCCGGCCCGGTCAGCAGCGTCGCCTCCACCGGCGTCAACCAGCTGATCCGCCTCGGCCAGGCCAGCGCCGTGACCAACGCCCAAGACGTCATCACCGACGTCATGACCCACGCCGCTAGGACGGCCGGCGCCGAGCACCTCGACGAGTCCTTCGTCCCGGACCCCGTGCGCTCCCCGCGGCGGGCGGCTCCTGGCCCGGCAACAGGGGTTTCCGCGCCCCGCCGATGACCCGGCAGACCCTGTGGATAACCCGATCGGCCCCTGACAGCGCACATACGCTGCTCGAGACCGATAAGGAGGAACCGATGATCACTTTGACCACCGAGCCGTTTCCCGTCCGCGTCGACTGGATGTGGACCGTGAGCGTCGAACGCGTCCTGGGAGCGGCTCCTGACCTACTCACCTGGGCTGACGCGTCTGGTACCGAGTGAGGGCATGATCCCCTCACTCGCCTGGGCCGGTCCAGTTCGGGTCGATCGGCACCGGAATCAGGTTCTCCGTCCGCAGCCAGTCCATCTTGACGACCGGCTTGAGGGCCACGTCGTCGTGCCAGACCACCAGGGCTTCCCACCGGCGCCCCTCGCGCGTCCAGTCCAGGATCAGCCCCCGGGACGGCTTAAGCCGTCCCGTG
>SXGT01014506.1_pt1 | contig 13955 bp, 10 predicted proteins | sample 3176221 | NCBI WGS metagenome assembly SXGT01 (sample SAMN11356862, study PRJNA531348) | freshwater metagenome | isolation source: freshwater sample F1-120 | place: China: Fuxian Lake, Yuxi | collected 2017-12-25 | reverse complement strand
TTGGACAAGTCCAAGTCAGATCGTGGAGGCGCAAGCCGCAATACACCGGGCGGTTCCCCCAAAAAAGTCGCCGGCTCGTTGGCGGACAAGCCACCGCTACTCATTGAGACACCGGACTCTACCGCGTCGATTCAACCCGACGCGCCCGTTGCGGAAGCCGATGGCCCCGACAACACAAGCAACTCTGTGAATGACTCCGCGGAGAATGCCACGCAGAATCCCGACTCCGCTCCAAGGGCCTTGCGGATCAACGGCGTCGAGGCTGGTGTGACCAGAGTGGACGATGTCAAGAAGGCCTGGGGCGAACCACTGAAAATCGATGAGGAGCAGGGGCGTGAAGTCTTTAAATACAAGCTGGAACCATTCCGGCAGGTCCATGTGACCCTGGACGAGGATAAGACCGTGTCGGCCGTGTTGGTGTTTCTCCAAGACCCGATCGATCCGGATGCCTTGGCGGAGGAAATAGGCCTAAAACAATTTCGGCCGGTTCCCATTCCCGATGAAACCGGGCGCGTCATGGGCCAGGCTTATCCGGAGCGTGGTGTGTTGATGGGATTTGGACCGCAGCCGGACGACAACGAAGCCGAGCGCTTTCAAATGGAACCGGTCAGTCCTGAGATGTTCGTATTGCGCGCGGAGTACGACTTCCAGCAGCGTTTCCAACTCGACCTGGAAGACCTGGAGATGGCCTTGCGGCTGAATCCCGATCATGCCGCCGCGTGGTGGCTAGAGGCGGAGCTTCTGGAAACGGTGGGCAAATATCAGCAGGCGTTGCAGGCGGCACAGCAGGCCTCCCGTCTCGATAGCGACTCGCCCCGGTACCGACTGACCAAAGCACGACTTGTAGGGGAGACGGGCAAAGCCGATCGCGCCATGCGCGAGACCCGCGAAGTACTCGATGCGAGTTTGCTGACGCCAGAGGTGCGAGCTTATGGCGAATGTCAACTTGGCAATCTGGTGGCGCGTGGCTCGGCCCAGGATTTCAAGACGGCCCTGCAGCACCATATGCAGGCCATCGAACTGGCCTCGCCGCTGGCCAATGACCCGCGCTTTGCGGTTCGACGCCTGGCGAAACAGGCTATGATCGAGGCGCACCTGGCCGTGGCGCTCGATATCGCGAGTGGAAATTTTCAGCGCAAGCCCACGACCGTGCCCAAGTGGACGGAGCGAGCCAAGGCGTTGATCGACGACTGGATCGAGAATGAACAAGGGGATGAAACGTGGATACTGCGCCTGTATGGAACTCAACTGGAAGCAGCCGAATCCATGTCAGGTTCCGCTAACGTGGATGTCCGCGCTACGGTCGACTTACTACTGCAAGATGGCCGCCGATTGATCGCAGAGAATCAAGATCCACTGCAACAATCACGCGTGCAATGGGAGATGGGGACGGCCCTGCTGCGCGCGGTCCATGTCGAGAGATCCAAGGGGCAATACCAGGATGCCATGCGGTACGCGGACAATGCGCTGGCTCTGATGGAACAAAGCGCGCCGCAACGCGAGTCATCACCTCGGCAAAAACTGCAAGTAGGACAGCTCTATTTTGTAATGGGTTCGTTGCATGCCGTGCATAAGAGCGATCACCATGAGGCTGTACATTGGTACGATAAAGCCAAGCCCCTATTGACCGATACGACTCCATTCTGCGGCCCACATCAGATCGCCGTACATGGCGAACGATTTGTCAGCATGGGGGTTTCCTACTGGGAAGTCGGAGACCGCCAACAGGCCGTTGAAATTACCGAACACGGCGCGGGGATCATGCGGGATGCCGTTAAAGACGGCAAGATCAAGTCCAATGCCTTGGCGGTTCCCTACGGAAATTTGGCTACCATGCACCGCCACTTGGGGAACGAGAGCCAGGCTTCTCAATTCGCCGAGTTGGCTTCGCGCGTGGAGCAACGGTCACAGCAATAATCGAATGATTGCCGACGAGCCAACGACGCCATGGTATGAGTCCCGTGCCGTTGGGTGTCGCGAGCAACCTTTGCGGATTCGAACAAGACTGCCATGCCGCCACCGTCCGCTGCTACCCGATCCCCCACCGGAGCCGACCTGAGTCTGGGTATTGAAATTGGCGGTACCAAGCTGCAGTTCGGCATTGGACGCCCCGACTCCAGGGACTTCGTTCACTTTGAACGACGCACCATCGACCCCCAGCAAGGAGCTGCGGGGATCCAAGATCAAATCGCGCAAGTCGTCCCCCCGCTCATCGACCGATTCTCGCCGGTATCGCTGGGGCTCGGATTCGGCGGACCGGTCAACGCCGCCAACGGAGTTATCATACGCAGCCATCAAGTGGCGGGCTGGGAGAACTTTCCCATTGTGGACTGGCTGCAGCGGCAATTTCAGCGCCCGGCTGCCGTCGACAATGACTGCGATGTGGCCGCTCTCGCCGAAGCACGCCTCGGCGCCGGCCGGGATCAACGAGTGGTACTCTACGTGACCGTGGGAAGTGGCGTCGGTGGCGGATTAGTCGTCGGTGGGAACGTGTATCGTGGCACAGGGCCCGCCAGTACCGAGATTGGCCATCTGCGGCCAGGTACCGCCGCCGTCTCCTCGGCGCAGACTGTGGAAGCCATCGCCAGTGGCTGGGGAATCGCTGCGGCAGCGCGGGCCGCGCTCGTACCCCACAGCGAGGCTGGTGCCTGCCTTCTTCGTCACGCCGAAGGCCACCTCGATCGGATCACGGCTCAGTGTGTGGCACAGGCCGCCGACGAAGGAAACGAATTAGCGCTCGGTATCATGCGCAATGCAACCAATACTCTCGGCTGGGCGATCGGCCAGGCAATTACCTTGTTGTCCCCGCAAGTGATCATCATCGGTGGCGGCGTGGCCATGGGGAGTGACCCTGGTTTCTGGACGCCTTTGCGGGAAGCCGTGGCGAGGTACGTGATGCCGATCTTGCGCGACACTTACGTGCTGGTACCTGCGGCATTCGGAGAAGAAGTCGTTGTACGCGGGGCACTTATGATTGCCGCCGATGCGACGGCTTAGCTCGCAACCACACTTCCGTTTAGCCTGTGAAAAGTGGCATCGGCTTCCAGCCTGTGGCATCCGGTGAATAACCGGCCCATCGGCAGGCAAGATGCCTGCCGCCACACTCGCCAACCCTCAACAAGGGAGCCCGACTTGTGATGTACGATCCGAACCGCGCTCGCGAACGAGTGGATCTAAACAAAATATCGTAACTTACTGTACACATGTATAGTATCCCGTCGCCTCGCGAGATTGGGCGCACAATTCCTGTGATGAGGCATAGTGGCGGACAGGTACCTGCCAGGCCGTCACCGTAACGGACAGATCCCGTCGCATGAACGGCCATGGCTCACAGTGGATCGTGCGCGGCGCGACGCAGGTCAGGCAGACATGCGTTCCATCGAGGCCGACCAGTCGATGGGGTTGGCGACCGTCCGTAACGCAAAGCCACAGGCTCAGGGCATCAAAAAGTTGCAGGGCCGTAACCGCTCGTTGAGCGATCGCGAGGCCGTGGGTTTCACCAGCGTGCTGCTGCCAGGCCTGCAGCCAACCTTCCGCCTGCGCCGAGTACTGCTGAATGAAGGCCGCCCCGTCGGCCGTTGCGCTGCCGCTCCCCCCCTTACGAAGGTTGAGGAAGTGGCTGGCCACGGCATATTGTGCCAAGGGCCCCAGTGCCGCGACGGCGTCGATCGAGCGTTTCCAGATGGCGTGCGCATCGGCAATCGGCATTTCCGTAAATGCAATCGGAGCGTGCGATACCGAATCCAATCGAGGATGGTCATCCCAATCGGCCCAACCGTCATCGTGGTGATAGATCATTGGCAGGATTATCCCGTCGGGCGAGATCGCCCGCCACGATGGATCGCCCCAGTAACGGGCGAAGTCTCCGGCCAAGCGAGCGTGCTCGCGCTGCGAAATTAGAATCCAATGTTGCTGTCCGTCGACGTCTTGATGATCGCGGCGGATCATGGCGATACTCTCGCAGCAACGCGTGCCCGCAGGTAGAGATCACTGCCAAGAGACTCGACGTGCACCGCTTCCAAAGTGGCGTCGGCTGGTATCTGTCCATGTCCGTACCCCGCGATGGGGGTGAGCGCGTCCGCGCCGCCAATCAACTTTGGCGCCAAGAACACCTGCACTTCGTCGACGAATTGCCCGTCCCAGCAACATCCCAGAACGCGAGATCCACCTTCAACCAGCACGTTGGTCATCTGGCGGCGTCCCAGTTCGTCCAACAGTTGGGCTAGTCGCTCGGCGGGTTGAGCAGCGGTCAATTCCAAGATCTCCACGCCCCGATGCCTCAGGTCTTGGCAACGTTGACGATCGGCGAATGGCTGCGTGGCCACCATCAACGGAGCTTCGTGAGCGGTGCGCACGAGCTGGCTGTCGAGAGACAATCTCGCATGGGAATCGAGGACGATGCGGGTCGCGACGCGCGGTCCCGGTGGTCGAGCGGTCAATCGTGGATCATCCGCCTCGGCCGTGCCATGACCAATGAGGATGGCATCCATTCGTCCACGCAATTGATGGACGATGGACCGAGACTGATCATTGGAAATCCACTGGCTATGCCGTTGGCGAGTCGCAAGTTTTCCATCCCAGGTCATGGCCCATTTGGCAATGATCCATGGCCGACCGGTCTGAACGCGTTTGAGGTAAGGCGCATTCAGTTGGCGCGCTTCCGCTTCCAGCACCCCCACCTCCACTTGCACACCTGCTCGACGCAGAACCTCAAGCCCTTGGCCACTCACGGCAGGAAAGGGATCCTGGTGTGCCACCACGACGCGCCGAATGCCGGCAGCAAGGATGGCTTCCGTACACGGTGGCGTCTTGCCGTGATGGCCACACGGTTCGAGAGTGACGTACATGGTCGCGCCCGGTACTCCGGCAACGGCCCCTCGCAGTGCTTGAATCTCTGCGTGTGGACCGCCAAAACGCTCGTGCCAGCCCTCAGCGATGACCGCCCCCTCCCACGTGACCGGATCTGGATCGGCGACAATGACGCAGCCCACCAGTGGATTGGGCTCGACGAACCCTGCTCCGCGTCGCGCGAGTTCCAAGGCACGGGCCATATAGCGTTGATCAGCGGCGGCAGACATGGAGCATGAACCTTCGGGTTGGGCAAGAGGGACCACTTCCACAGTTTAACACGCCAAGTCGCAGAACGCCTGCCACATCCGGAAGTCGAGAGTTGCTATAATCGAGCGAACCATTGCTGCGGTCCGCGCCGCATCAAGTCACCACGACCCTCGCGTTATCTCGAGACCGCCACATGGTAGCACCAACAACGGAAGATCCCGTCCTGCGTAGCGCACGCCGCGAAGCGGTGGTGGCTGCGCTTGTCTGGGCCATTGCTCTTACCTACACCGTGGGGGGGAGCATCTTGTATGGCTATCGCGATGGGGCGGAGCCGGTTCGATACGTCTATGGCGTACCGGACTGGGCCGTTTGGTTCATCGTGTTGCCGTGGGGTGCATCCCTGGTGGTCTCGTGGTGGTTCGCCTACTGCTGGATGACGGATGAACCGTTAGGCGAGGAGCACGACCAGGAGGTACCGAGCGATGGCCGATAGGTTCGCGGCACCCGATTATGGCGTATTGGCGGCCCTGGTGGTATTTGTTGTGGCCAGTATCGCCCTGGCGGTCTATGCACAACGTGCCACCCAGAAGGGTTCGTTTCTCAGCAGCTATTTCCTGGGCAATCGGGGCCTGGGGGCCTGGGCGCTGGCCCTCACGGCGACCGTGCAGAGCGGTGGTACCTTCATGGGTTACCCGGCGCTCGTCTATAGCCACGGTTGGATCGTCGGGTTGTGGATCGCCAGTTATATGGTGGTGCCGATTACTGGCTTCGGGCTGCTCGCGAAACGGCTGGCGCAGCTCTCTCGCCGTTCCGGCGCCATCACGGTTCCGGACCTTTTCCGTGAACGCTTTGATAGTCCCGCGGCCGGGGTGGTTTCATCGCTCCTCATTATCGTTTTCATGACATTCATGATGGTCGCGCAATTCAAGGCGGGCGCATCGATCATGAAGGTCGTGTGGCCCAACGCGGCAGTCGCGGTTGATGCGGCGGATGGCACGGCCCCAGCCACGGACCTCAAGGCCGAAGCCACGTCAAAATCCACCACCACCGGTGGACTCAGTCACGATCAATTTCTGTTCTATCTGGGGCTGGTGCTGTTTACGATTACGGTAGTCGGCTACACGATGGTCGGCGGATTCTTAGCGGCGGTGTGGACCGACCTGTTTCAGAGCGTGCTGATGTGGTTGGGGGTCATGCTGCTGCTCGGGTTGAGCATGTATCAGCTCGGTGGAATCGGCAATTTGACGCCGGGGGCAGTCGCCCAGACCTCGCCCCAATTCGCGTATGGCCCGGGTTATTCCACGGATGGACGTCAATTTTTAACCCCGGGACTGGCATTCTCGGTCTTCTTCGTCTGGGTCTTTGGCGGACTTGGGCAACCGGCGAGTCTCGTACGGCTGATGGCCTGCAAAGATACGCAGACCATTCGCCGATCGGTCCTGTTGCTGGCCGTGTACAACTCCATGATCTACTTGCCATTGATCTTCATTTGTATGGCGGCCCGCGCCGCGATGCCGACGGTCCCCGTCGCGGACGAGGTCATTCCGCGCATGGCGCTATGGACAACCCGGGATCTGCCCGGCGGATCCTTGTTGGCTGGACTGATCTTGGTGGCACCGTTTGGAGCGGTGATGGCGACGGTCAGTTCGTATCTAATTGTGATCGCATCGGGCCTGGTGCATGACGTTTATCAGCGATTCATCAACCCGAAGGCCACGGAAAGGCAGTTGCAGTCATGGACGTATGCGGTGATGGTACTGGTAGGAATCGTCGCCATTGTTGCAAACCTCAAACCAGTCGCCTATCTGCAAGCGATCGTCGTTTTTTGTGGTAGCAGCTGCGCATCATCCTTTGCCGTCCCGGCGCTCATGACGGCCTTTTGGCGTCGGGCGACCGCGCCGGGCGTGATTGCCGCAATGTTGGCCGGGGCCGGCATGTCTCTCACGTTGCTGGTGCTGGGTAGTCTCTGCATGGACGATCAAATGCTTGGTCCCAAAACCAATTTTCGATCGTACTATTTGTTGGGACTGGAGCCCATTGTGTGGGGGTTATTGGCGTCGGCGATTACCGGCGTGGTGGTTTGCCTTTGCACCCGTCCCCCCAGCGCAAAGCGCATCGCCTGGTTATTTGACGCGGCGTAGTTCGCGCCGCAAGACCTTGTTGGATGCGGTGCGTGGCAGCGAGTCGACGACACAAACCTCGTCGATGCGAAACAACGGATTGAGCTGCGTCTTGATTTGTTGATTCATCGCGGCCAAGAGATCCTGTGTGCTCGGCACCTCGGTGGGAATCGCTGTACCGGACGGTGCCCGTACAGTGAAGACGACCAGGCGACTCGGACCGCCGTCTGGGGCGGGGAGGGCAATGGCCGCCGTTTCGCTCACACCGGGCGTGCGATTCAACACGCGTTCAATTTCCGCAGACCCGACTTTAATACCGGCCAGATTCATGGTGTCGTCGACGCGCCCCAGGGCCCGCCAAGCCCCACCTGGCAGGCGTTCCAGGTGGTCGCCATGGCGTCGTAACAATTGCCCGGCTGGCCCGACCGGAGTGTCTTGGTAGTACACGCGATCGTGATCTCCCTGCAGCAACCGCGTGGAAAAACCAATGGTTGGCGGCACAAGAAACACTTCTCCGCTATGCGTCGGCTGGCCGTCACCATCTAGCAGAAGCACTTCAGTCCCCAACGTGGGTCCCGTGAATGTGCTCGGTTGGTGGGGGTGCAACACCGTGCTGGACAAATAGGCACCGCCAACTTCGGTACCACCGCAATACTCGATCACGGGGCGGTAGCCAGCCAGGTGCATGAGGTAGAACATGTCCTCCGGGCTGGAGCATTCTCCAGTGGAACTAAACAGCCGCAAGGCCGACCAATCGAGTCCTTTCATACATTCGGTCTGCCGCCACTGGCGGACTATAGTCGGAATCACGCCCAAGATGGTCACGCGCGCATTCTGAACAAATTCGCCAAACGGTCGCCCGGCAGGCGCGTCCTCAAACAATCCGATGGTGGCACGATTGATTAAGGTCGCAAAAATCAACCATGGCCCCATCATCCAACCCAAATTGGTCGGCCACGTCACCACATCGTGCGGCCGAATGTCTTGGTGATAGTGCCCGTCGGCCGCAGCCCTGATCGGGACGGTTTGATCCCAGGGGATGGCCTTGGGATCTCCTGTGGTTCCCGATGAAAACAGGACATTGATCGGCGCTTGCGATGACTGATACACGGGGGTAAAACTGGGCTCGTCCGGTGTTCCGTCAAGAAACTCCCCCCAGATCCGGTCCTGCGATCGCAGTTGGATTGCCTGAGTGCCTGCGGCCTTCGCGGGATCTTCGTGGTCCAACACGATCACGGGCAACTCCGTGGCAGTTGCCACACGATCGTAGAGGGGGATACGTTTACCGAGCCGCAGGACGCTACTCGTGCAAAATACGCACCTCGCCTGGGCGATACGCAAACGAGTGGCCATTTCGGCTGGCGCAAAACTGTCTGCTATCGAGACGACGACACCGCCAGCCAGCACGATGCCCAAATAGAGCGCTACGGATTCGACCGTCATCGGCATGACAACCGCGACCGGGGCACCAAGATCCAAGCCGCAACGCTGGAGGCTTACGGCCACGCGATTGGCCATGGAACGCAATTCGCCGTAATGTATTGAGGTTCGCGTGCCATCAGGTTTACCGGAAATCACAGCCACCCAATCGTCCGGTGCCTGAAAGCACGAGGCGGCAATATTCATCTGCGCCCCGGGGAGCCAGTCAGGGGCCGTGACACCGTTGGACCGATCGAGCGTTTGATTCGGGGGGCGGTGAAATCGAATCCCCAGACGCTGGATCGTGCGTTCCCAAAACGCCTCGCGATCGCAAATCGACCATGCGTGGAGCGCCTCGAACGACGGCAGCTCCCATTCGCGCAGACACGCCTCCAAATTGGAAGCGGCACTCGAATCAGATGTGGATGAAGTGGCGGGCTGCCACAGGGGGGGTGGGCCATGGCCCCAATCCCAATCGGCGAATACGTGGTCGCGAACCAACTGATGCGCGGCGAACGGATCGCTACGACACAACACATGCTGTGCCAACTGGTGCCAACGTTGCGGTGCGTCTGTGGCGTCACTCGAGCTGGTAAGGGCTACGGCCAACTCCATGCCCCGTGCCGGCGACACGCCGGCAGCTGCCCAATCTTCGGCAGTGATTTGCATCAGCCGCCCATTGTCAGACGCCATCCGCTGTCACCCTCGCTCGACACAACCTCGATTCAAAGATTCGACCGCCATGCCCGGACCATTACGGCCCCTTCGCCTTCTCGGCCGCGATGGCCAGGATGGATTTTCCATCGGCCCCATTCCATATTCGTAGCACGCTGTCCAATCCGCCCGCGACAACCAGGCTCCCATCGCCGCTGACCGCCGAGCTGAAGACAAAGCTCTCCGCCCCCGTGAAATCGCGGATGGATTTGAGATCGTCGGCATTATACAGGCGGATGTTCTGGTCACCAGAACTCGTCAACAGCGTACTTCCGATGCCAACATAGGCAATCGAGGTGACCTCCTTCTTGTATTCGGCCACACTTCGCTCTTGCTCCCCCGTAACAAAATTCCAGACCTTGATGGCGTTGTCGGCGCCGCAGGTTGCCAACTGACGTTCATTGGCGCGCCAGCTCACGTCGAGCACGTGATTGGTATGTCCCTCAAAGGACTTCACGGGCTTCAACTCATTTCCCTCGAGTTGAAACACTCGCAAGAATCGGTCCGCCGCTCCCGTCGCAATGTAGCGACCGGATGGTGAGAACTCCAAGCCAAAAATCGTATCACTATGCGCTTCGTTGATGCGGGCCACATTCTGGCCATCCGCGACATTCCACACGGCGATCTGGCCACTGCGTGAGGGCTCGCCACTACCGGTCCCCAGCAGCTTTCCATCCGGGCTGAAGCCGATGGCCAACACCCGATCCACTAGCGGACGTGGATCATCCGCATCGCCAATCGTCCGTTGCAGGACCCACCCAGACTGTAGGGCGTACGTATTGAGACGCTGATCGCGGCCCAGGGACAACAATTGTTGCCCGTTGATGAATTGCAGGCCCGCGATGGCGGCCACATGCCCCTCCAACACATCGCCAGGTCGCCCACTCGGAACATCGTAGATGCGGACGTGTCGTGTGGTATCGCCGAGTGCCAATTGCGAGCCATCCGCGGACAGCGCAGCGCACGCAAAGGTCACCCGTTGTGAAGCTTCGGACCGGCGGACCGCAGCCAAGCGCTGTTCCAGCTTCTGTAGTTCACTGGAAATGGCGGCCAGTTCCTCGTCGGCCAACTTGGCCAATTTTTCCGCTCGCTCGATCCCCTCGGTGCTCCGATTGACGGACTCAGCTGCGGTTTTCGCCTTGGCCTCCAAGTCGGTCTTAGCCGTGATGGCGGCTTGCAACGGTCCCGCAGTCAGCTCCTCGACGCGTTTATTGGCGGCAGCGACGGCGGCCTGCGATGACTGCTGACGCTCGGTGAGCGCGGTCAATCGGCTCTGGTCATCCTTTGCTTGGGCGTCCCAGGCTTCACGGATGGTTTTCTCGAAGTCGGCAAAAACCTTCCGTTGGGCCTCATTCAGATTGGCCAGTTGTTGTTTCGTGGGCTCTAGCTGTGCGATGATGGCAGCTTGTTGCTCAGACGACGCTTTGAGCTTTGCTTGAAGCGATGTCACTTGTTCGTCCACAAATTTCAGCAGAGCGGCGGATTCAACGGCCTGCTTGGCAGCAGCGTCTTTTTCCTCGGTCCGCGCGGTAACGAGCGCCGTCTGCGCGGTGACTGCAGTGTCGGCCTCCGCTTTGCTGCGAGTGGCCGTTTCCTTGGTGGCTCGTTCGGCAACGACTCGCTTTTGTGCCTCGTCCGCACCGGCCTTAGCCAAGTCACGATTGGCCTGGGTTACGGTCAACGAATTTTGCAATGGGTCCATGACCTGCCGCTGCTGCGTATCGCCGCTGATCGAAGCGAGTAGCTGCCCGGATTGCACATTATGGAGACGAGCGGCCTGATCATCTCCCAGGGAGACGAGTACGTGGCCGTCCGCGCTAGTCGCTACCGCACGAATGGCATCGCCATGAATGCCCTGTTGCAATCGCTTGCCTTCCTTCGTGTCCCAAAGGACCCACGTGCCATCCAGTCCGGCCGATACCAACTGATGAGGTTGCGTGGCGATTGCTGCCAACGCCGTGACTTGGCGAGAATGGCCCGCAAGCTCCCGCACAGGCTGCGGCGGTGCCGGAGGAGCGGCCGCAGCTGTGGTACCGTCGGTCGGAGTAGCCGCCGGAGCAGCGGCGGCTGGATCCGTGCGGGCCCAGATGCGAACCACATGATCGGTACCCGCCGTGGCTACCTGGGCCCCGTTATCCAACACGACGAAAGATTGAAATGGTTTCGTCACCGGAACGGTTCCCGCAGCCGCACCCGTCTCGGCATTCCAAACGAGAATCGTCTGATCGTCTCCGGCGGAAAACAGGAGCTTACTGTCGGCCGAGAATTGCACCGATACGATCGCCGCCTCATGCGCCTGCCAGCGACGAGGTTCCGAGGCCTGGCCCGTCTTGGTCAATTCCAATTGTCCGTTGGGGAGCGCCAGCGCGGTCCATTGGCCGTCCGGAGAGGTGGCGAGCAGCTGTGCTGCATCCGCTAGTTCTCGCGAATGCGTTTGAGTACTGGGGGCTCGATACCAAAGCCGTGCCGTGCGAAATCCGCCCGAAGCCAACCAACGTCCATCCGGACTAAAGCTAACCGCATTGATCAAATCGACGTCGGCGGCTGCTTTAAGCTCGGGAAGTCGTTGCACCAGAGTTGGATCCACTAATTGTTGGATGAGACGTCCGGCCGGCAAGCTATAAACAAACAATTGATTGCCTCGAGCACAGGCCGCGAATCGCCCATCCGTCGAGACGCTCGTCGCCAGGATCGGTTGGAAGTCGGCTGGGAGTGGTAACCAGACCAACGGATCGGTGGTCTTCTCCTCACTATCCCCCTTCGCGCCTTCGTCGATCCAACGTTGCAGTAGGGCTAGGTGCTCGGGGGTGAGAGGGGCCGCGCCGCGGGTGTTGTCCGCTGGGGGCATGATGGGCTCCTCTTGATGAGCAGCCAAGCGCAACAGGGAGCTTTCGCCCGATTTGCCGGGGACGATCACCGGGCCGGAACTCCCCCCCTTGGATATGGTCGCGGGGGACTCCAGGACCAGTTCTCCCTCGGAGTCCGACGCATTATGGCAAGCCAAGCAGCTGGCACGCAGGATCGGCAAAATCTCTCGTTGAAAGCTGACGGGCTCTTTGCGATCCAGGGGAGCGATCTCAATCGCACCGGCGGTGAGACTGAATGTGGCGAATCCGACCCAGCCGACCAAGCACCACAAGCTGGGGCGGAGTCCAATCAGGCGTCTATTTGCGTTGTCGTTGAATGGTTGGCGAGACTGCATAGGATGCTCCAGTCAAATCAAAACGGCTGCAATGTTCGTGCGGCGGGCCGCCGGTTATCGGTTGTGATCCGATCGGCGGTGTCGGGCAGATGGCGCGACGTATCCCTTCATGTTAACTCAGAACTCACCGCCGTGCGCGTCACTTCTTGCCGTCGATGCCCCTCGAGCCCGATCGGTCCCCGCCGGGCCCAGACCCATCTTGGCGCTGTGCGGGATGTGGGCCTCGGTCTATTTGGCTGAAACCTTGGCGGGCGAAGCCACGGCGAGGAACCGTAAGTCCTTTGAAAAAAAGAAGATGCGACCAGTTATCGCATCGCGATGGACCGGCAACAGGCCGTCATCGAGAGGACGGTCGGATGGCAGGCCCACCCAGTCGCTGGCCGATTGCCAATACTCACTCGCTGGCGCTTCGTGCTTGTAGGCGCGAGGCGGACGCAGAGAGGAGGCCAACGCAGAGCCGCTGAAGGCAGAATACCTGCCGCGCAGGGGCGGAACCACTCGCTTGAGCAACTCCGTGCGCGTAGCATGATGAGCGTCACGCTCGCAGTTGATGGCGACCAGCGGCCCCGTGTCGAGTGTTAGCTGCCAAAAGACTTCGTCCCTAATCAATCCCGAGCCCCTCGAGATGCTTGGGATTGGTGCTGCGATCGGTCGGACCACCCTTGACGCAGCCTAGGAGTCCGGTCTCCCGCGCCAGGTCGTGAGCACTAGGAAGGTAGAATCCTCCCGTCAGACAATTGTGGCGAAATGTCTGGCAGAGGTGAATTCCGCGGAACAAAAGGGGACGGGGGTCTTTGATGGGGCCGAAGATGCGCTTATTATGACCAGCAAGCCCCGGTGGCCGGTACATATGGTGTGTCCGAGGCCGAAACGCGCGAATGTTCGAAAGTCTATTACCGATTTCCCAAACTCTCCGATCGACGATCTTTTCATGGCCCCGTCAAGTCACATCCTGGGCATGCGGCGAAATTTCGCAATCTTCGTTGTCATTGTCCTTTATACCGTTGGCCCACTTCTGTCGGCCCTTCTCGCCAGCAGCATTGCGATAGCACTTGATTGCGATCTGGATGAAGGCTCAGTGCATCCTTGCAACTGCTACGGCGTCGACCTCGGAGGCCTACTCTATTCCATGGGGACCATGGGATGGCTTTCACTGGTCACTTTACCGACAGGTTTCGGTGCGATCGTAGTGTTCTTGATTTGGGTCGCGGCGACAGCCATCGGGCCCAAAGGACCGTCCTGATAAATTCCCTTGCGTGGCTTATCCAGTTCATCGGTTTGCCCGGATTCGTAAGCCGAACAACTCCCAAAACGGCTTAATGGTGCGCGGCCTCATAGCCTACCAAGAAGTCCCTTTGATGTTGAGCCGTTAGGGCGCGATGCTCGCTGCATCGGGACGAGCGAGTGTGGCCACTTGAATGGTGATGTGGTCGAGCGCCACC
>SXGT01691895.1_pt1 | contig 13956 bp, 11 predicted proteins | sample 3176221 | NCBI WGS metagenome assembly SXGT01 (sample SAMN11356862, study PRJNA531348) | freshwater metagenome | isolation source: freshwater sample F1-120 | place: China: Fuxian Lake, Yuxi | collected 2017-12-25 | reverse complement strand
GTCGAAGCTGCGCTCGCCCCGGTTCGATTGCTCAATGACGATGGGAACAAGGGCGGCGGTGATGTCGGCGTGATCCATGATGTCGGTTTGGCCCCAGACGGAGTGAACTTGCCCGTCCAACATCGGGCAGGCGGTGGCAAGGTTCAAGCCCGAAGCGCCGGGACGTGCGGGTTGCCGCGCGCGGCAGCGCCGAGACATAGCGGCTCCGGAACGGTTCGGCGCGGATGGGCTTGCCTTGCGCGGCCGGCGGGTTCAGTCAGCGGGGCGGGAGGATTCGTGGGGTGTTCGGGGGCGGACTCATCCTGATCGCATTGGCGTCGGCGGCATCGTCCACCGACGGCGCGGCTCTGCGCGTGCGACTGCGGGATGGCGGCAGCGCGGTCTCGACACCATCGATGGGCGGTGCGGTCAGCATGGGCACCAAATGGGGCGCTGTCACCAGCGTCCACCGCAGCCCGGAGCGCAACCGCGCCGTCGGCGGCGCACCCAACAGCTGGCACCTGCAGGGCCGCGCGATCGATATCGCCCGCCGCCCAGGCGTTCGCCATGCCGAGATCGACGCCGCCTATCGTCGCGCCGGCTATGTGCTGATCGAGTCGCTTGACGAGGGTGACCATAGCCACTTCGCCTTCGGCCTGCCCGGCCAGGCGCCGCGGCCGTCGTCGTCCGCCGAGGTCCAGCTCGCCGCGGCTGAACCGGTAGCGGCTAAGCTGTGCAAGGCAGACAAGAGCGGCCCCCTCGCTCGCCGCCGACCAGGGAATCACGACGGCTGCGAAGACCAGAGCGAGCCGCCCCAGCGCCTGCGCCCGATCGAAGCCCCATAGAAAAGGGGCGCCGACCTCCCGGCCGGCGCCCCTCTCCTGCTCTCGACACCCCTTACAGGCGGAAGCGTAGACCAAGCGAGAAGGTCTGCTCTTCGTAGCGCAGGAAGCGGACATAATCCGCGCGCGGTGCCCCACCGCGGGCCGAGCTGAAGTTCACCCGGAACGGCTCTCCCGTGAGGTTGGTCGCGTCGAAGAAGATGGTCGCGTTGTCGTTGACCGTGAAGTTGGCCGAGAAATCGACGCGCCCGGCCGGATCGGCGATCTCGCGATAGAAGCCGCCCTGCTCGTCCCCGCGCTCGTCGCGCCGGTCGAGGTAATTGGAGCGCTTGTTGTAGGTCAGCCGCGCCGAGAACGGGCCGCCTTCGTAGAGGCCGGCCAGGTTGAACGTGTGCTTGGACAGGCCGCCGCTGCCAGGGCTGAGGATACGGTCGGTGATGAAAGTGCCGCGGGCAGCCGGATTTTCGATCTCCACCTCGCCGTCGAGATAAGTGTAATTGGCCTGGATGCCGAAGTTGCGCAGGAAATCGGGAACGAAGCCAAAATCGAAGAAGGTCGAGACCTGGGCTTCCAGGCCGTCGATCTGGCCGCTGCGCGTGTTGACCGGCGCGGTGATCTGAAGTGGCCCAAGCACGGGATCGGTGCGCTGTACCGTCTGGTTCTGAATAAAGCCCTGTAGATCGCGCCGGAAGATCGCGACGGCGGCAAAGCCGGTGCGGGAGAAATAATATTCCAGCGACGCGTCGTAATTGTCCGAGTTGAACGGCTGCAGGAACGGATTGCCGCCCGAGCCGGTGCGCAGGCCGCCGCGGGTCGGATCGGGGGCGCCGACGTTGACCGACGGATTGAGCTGCTCAAAGGTCGGACGGGTGCGGGTCTGGGTCGCCGACAGGCGCAGCTGCAGCTGCGGCGTGAACCGGAAGCGAATGCTGGCGTTCGGCAGATAATCGGTGAACTCATTCTCCTCGTTCACCGGGGTGAACACGCCGTTTGCATTGGCCGTGCCGGTGACGCCGACCTTGGTGCGCACCGCGCGCAGGCCGATCGCGCCATCCACCAGGTCGCCAAACCGATAGTTGAGCTGGGCATAGCCGGCGAGCGTCTCCTCCTGCGCGTCGTAGACGGAGGTCGGGTTAGGCGTCACCGCCGTTTCGGTGAACGTCGGCCCGCCAAGCGGCGAGAAGCCGAAGCCCGGACCCTGGTCCCGCACGAAGCGGCGGAGCAGCACGCGATTGTCGCGGATGCTGCGATAGGTCGGCACCAGAAAGGTCTCAGTCCCGGATTGCGTGTCCGTTCCGCGGAAGCCGCGCCTGGCGAGTTCCAGGTCCAGCGGCAGCGCGCTGATCGGGATGCCGCGGCCTGCGCCGAAGCCGCCGAAGCGATTACCGAACTCACGATGCGCATCGCGGTCCGTGTAGCGGACGCCTAGTTGGAGACTGCGGACGAAGAATTCGTCGTTGAACTCATATTCGGCATCGAGCCGCGCCTGGTAATCGCTGCCCCGCGAGATCTGGGCTTCTTCGTAGAGGCCATCGAACAGCTGGTTGGCCGGATTCGTGAGGTCGCAGTTGCGGATCGTGAATTGCGGCCGTTCCAGGTCAAAATCGACGGTATAGCCCCCCGCGCAGTAGCGGCGGTCGACCGACTCAGTCGAGCCGGTAAACTGGCTTTCCGTTCGTGCCAGATCGGCCGTGATCGTCAGCGGCCCGGCCTCGTAGCGGCCGCCCAGCGCATATTGATAGGTGTTGGTCTTGTTGAAGGTGCCGCCCTGGAAGGAAAAGATGCTGTCGCCTGGATTGGTCACCGTGCCGCCGGTCAGCAGGTTGGTGCCTTCGCGGAAAGTGAGATTGCTATAGGTGCCGCCGAACAGCACCGGCGCGAGCAACCTGTCGGAGACCTTGTTGCGGAAGCCCTGGTAGAGGAACTCGCTATACAGCTCGAGCGAGTCACTCGGCCGCCATTGCAGCGCCGCATTCACCGACGGGCGAATGCGATTACCTTCGCGGTAGAAGAGTCGCTGGATGTCGGGGAAGCGGACGCGCTGCCCGTTGATCACCGGATCGGCGATGAAGTCGGTGTTGGACGGCTCGGAGTCGAGGAACTTGAGCTGCGTATAGGAGACGTTGACCAGCAGGCCGACCTCGCCGATCCCGGTGTCCCAGCGATTGGTGAGCAGGAAATTGCCGTTCGGCGTCACCTTGCCCGACTGGTTGGTGTAGAGCCCCCAAACCGAGCCGGCGAACTCGAAACCCTTGAAATCGAACGGCCGGCGCGAGCGCACATTGACCAGGCCGGCCAGGCCCGCCTCCACGAGCGGCGCCGTGGTCGTCTTGAACACTTCCAGGGCGGCGATGTTGGCCGACGGGAAATCCTGCAGCGCGACCACGCGGGTTTCCGCCGTGAAAATCTCGCGGCCATTATAGGTGGTGGTGAAATCCGGCAGGCCGCGGATCAGCACGCTGGACGCCTCGCCGCCAGTGCGAACGACCTGGACGCCGGGGATGCGCGCGGCGGTGTCGGACACGGCAAGATCGGGCAGCTTGCCAATGTCCTCGGCGACGATCGCGTCGACGATCTGCTCCGAATTGCGCTTGATGTTGCGGGTCGAGGCGAGGCTCTCGCGGAAGCCGGTGACGACGATCTCCTCGCCGCCCTCCGCTTCGTCGGCGCCGGTTTCGCTCTGGACGGGATCGTCGGTCTGCGGCGGCCCGGCTTCGGGATCGGCCGGCTGCTCCTGCGCCTGCTGCGGCTGCTGCTCGGGCTGCGCAAAGGCGGGCGTGGCGCCGAGCGCGAGCACGCCGGCGGAGGTGGTGCACAGGATGAATGTCTTCAGGCGCATCGAAATAAGCTCCCCCAGAACTTGTTGTCGCGCCGGCTTGTCTTGCGAAGCCGTTTCAGAGCGGTTGATATATCGGGCGGCACTCTTTTGTGACAGGCCGAATTGTCGGATTATTGCCGGGTGTGGCATTCGGGACGCATGATCCAGGTCAGCGTACGACCCGCCGTTACAGCCCCGTTCAGGACGCCGAAACCAACTGCGCCCGACATCGTTCACGCGAAAGGCGCGGGTGTTTTCCTGCCGCCGGGAGGGTCGAAGCCTTGTTGAGTGACAATGTACCGGCACGCGGGCCCGCCAACCGGCGGTTTGCGCGGGTGCTCGCTGACGACGACCTGATTCCGGAGCCCAACGACCCCCGGGTGACGACGACCGCTCCGCCCGGGCCGGTGCCCCCGCGTGCCGCACGCCCGATCAAGCTGAAGCGCTGGATCTACGCCTTTCTCGGCCTGCTCGCCTTGCTGTTCGTCTACCTGCTGGTGACGGCGCCGCTGTCCAAGTCGCTGCAGCCGATCGCGGCGCCCGGCATCACCCTGCTCTCGGCCGAGGGCAAGCCGATCGCGCGGCGCGGGGCCGTTACCGACCAGCCGGTCGACGTCGCGGACCTGCCGCCCCATGTCGGCGCGGCCTTCCTCGCGATCGAGGATCGCCGCTTTTACGACCATTCGGGCGTCGATCCCTGGGGCATTTTCCGAGCCTTTGCCGTTAACCTGAAGTCGGGCGCGGTGGTGGAGGGCGGCAGTACCATCACCCAGCAGCTCGCCAAGCTCGCCTTTCTCTCGTCGGACCGCACCTATGCACGCAAGCTGCAGGAATTCCTGCTCGCCTTCTGGCTGGAAGGCTGGCTGAGCAAGGACGAAATCCTGTCGCGCTACCTGTCCAGCGTCTATTTCGGCGACAACATCTACGGCCTGCGCGCCGCGGCGAACCATTATTTCAGCCGCACCCCCGACAAGCTGACGGTCGAGCAGGCGGCGATGCTGGCGGGGCTGATGAAGGCGCCCTCGCGGCTCGCCCCGACCGTTAATCTGAAAGGCGCGCGCCAGCGCGGCGACGTGGTCGAGCAGGCGATGGTGGATGCCGGCTTCCTGACCGAGACGCAGGCCCGCAAGCTGCCGCGCGTCACCTTGAAGCGCGGGCCGGTGAAGGACGTGCCGACCGGCACCTATTTCGCCGACTGGGTGTTCCCGGACGCGCGCGCCTTTGCTCAGGCCGGCTATGGCGAGCAGCGCATCGTGACGACGCTGGAGGACGACCTGCAGCGCCATGCGGTGAACGCCGTGCGCAGCGCCGGCCTCGGGCCCGCCCAGGTCGCGCTGGTCGCGATGCGCCCGGACGGACGCGTCGTCGCCATGATCGGCGGCAAGAGCTACAAGGCGAGCCCGTTCAACCGCGCCACTCAGGCCAAGCGGCAACCCGGCTCCGCGTTCAAGCTGTTCGTGTACCTGGCCGCGCTGCGCGCCGGCATGACGCCCGGCAGCATGGTGGAGGATACGCCGCTCACCCTGGGCGACTGGAGCCCCAAGAATTACGGCGACCAGTATCGCGGCACGATCACGCTGCGCGACGCCTTTGCCGTGTCCAGCAATGTCGCCGCCGTGCGTTTGTCCGAGCGCGTCGGGCGCGACAACGTAATCCGTGCCGCGCGCGACCTCGGCATCACCAGCGATATCGACAATCAGCGCAGCCTGCCGCTGGGCACGTCGGGCCTCAGCCTGATGGAGCTGGTCGGCGCCTATGCCTCCGTTGCGGCCGGCCAATATCCGGTCCGCGCCCGCGGCCTGCCGGAGGTGGAGGAGAGCTGGTACGACCGGATGGTGTCGGGTCGCAACAAGATGGATGAGACCACCCGCCGTCATCTGCTCGAATTGCTCTGGGCGTCGGTCAATCAGGGTACCGGCCGCGCGGCCGCCCTGCCCGTCCAGAGCTTCGGCAAGACCGGCACCACGCAGGACAGCCGTGACGCGGTGTTCATCGGCTTCGCTGGAGACCTCGTCACCGGCGTATGGATCGGCCACGACAACAACAAGCCGCTCGGCAAGAGTGTGACCGGCGGCACCCTGCCCGCGCAGATCTGGCGCAATTTCATGGCCAAGGCGGTCGACACCCGCACCGGCCGCGTCGCCCCGCCGCCGCCGACCCCGTCCGAGCTGCCGGCCTATCCGGAGCTTCCCGCCAACGTCTCCGTGCCGATCGGCGACACCGGCTACGATGTCGGCATCGCGGTCGGGCCCGACGAGGTGACCATCTCCACCGGCCCGAGCGGCGCCGAGACGATCACCAGCGTCGATCCGATCCCCTCGGAGGAACCCTTCCCCGAGCCGCTGCCGGGCGAGGAGCCCGTCGTCATCGCCCCGCCCCCGCCTCCACCGACCGTTGAAGAGGAGCCGGAAGGCGGCGGCGAGACGGCGTGATATCAGACAGCTCATCGTAGCCCGCGAAGAGCGTGACCACGATGTCCTGGACCGCTCATCTCGAGCAGCTGGCAAGCGAAGCCGAGACAGCATGACGGGAGACGCATGGGGCTCTCGACACGCATCTCGACAGGCTCGATGCTTGCCCGAAATGAACGTAACTGATGAGGCTCTCTTCGGTCGGCCCGTCCTTACCGCAGCTATGGTGCTGTGGAGCTTTCCGCCTCATCCGCCCTGACGATCCGGAAGCCCGCTTGCTCGAGCGCGTCGACGACCGCCAGCGCCAGCGCCTCGTCGCTCTGCGGCAGGAAGCGCATGGAGCCGAGCGGCTGCGCGACCGCGGAGGCGATCGCGGCAGCGATCACGGATGTGACGTCCTCGCTGGCCATGAGCCGAACTTTGCCTCGCCCTCCACATCTTGGCAAGCTGGGCGCCCAGTAGGCAGAAACGAAAACGGCGGCAGGTCTCCCTGCCGCCGCTTCGTTTGTCCCGGTCGGACCGCTTAGAACTCGAAGCGAATACCGACGCGGATCTGGTAGAGCGACTGGCGCGATTGCAGAACTTCGTTTGGCGCGACCACGTTCGAATACCGGAATTGCGCGCAATTCTGGTTAGAAGCCGTGTTGGCCACTCCCGCTCCCGGGGCCGTGCCGGTCGCCACCGGCGCGTTGAGACACTGGATGTTCACGACCGCTGCCGTTTGCGGGAAGGAAACCTGACGGAGCGAACCCCAGTCGCTGTCGATCAGGTTCAGCAGGTTCTCGACATCTGCAAACAGCTTCACCTTGGCACCGCTCAGCACGGGCACCGGCAGCTCCTGCGACACGTGCAAGTCGACCTTGAAGAAATCGGGCGATTGCTGCGTGTTCTTGGGAATGATCCGGCCGCGGAACTTGCTGATGCCGAGCTGGTCGACAAGATTGTTGAACGCCGTCTCGGTCGCAACCGAGTCGAAGCTCACCAGCGGGTCGTTCATATTGGGCACGTAGAGCAGGTTGCGGGCTGCAAGGCCCACCGCGCCGAACACAGGCGAGCGCCCGCTGACCGGATCGAAGCTCGTGATGCTGTAAGGACGTCCCGAGCGATACTCGCCGAAGAGCGAGAAGCGCGTCTCATTCTCGCCGAAGAACTCCCGCTTGAAATCGACCGACAGCTTGTACTGGTCCTTGATCTGGTAGATCGAGGTGCCGAGCGCGGCGAAGTTGGGATCGCGGAACGCGTTGTTGCTGTAGAGCGAGCCGGCAGTGGCCGAGGTCACCGCGTTGCTGTCTTCCACGTCGGACCGCGTGTAGCTGGCATCGATCGACAGACCGAAGTCCCACTCCTTCGATACGCGCGCGACAGCGATGATGGAGCGGCCACGATTGTCGTTGGTGAGCACCAGATCCTGGTTGGTGGTCGCCACGCCGCCGCGAGGGCCGTAGCGCGGACGACCATCCGGAAGGGTACCGATCACGACGGAGCGCGTGTCGGTATAGGTGATCCCGTTCAGCACGTTTCCGTAAAGGACGTCCGCGCCGAACAACCAACCGTCGCCAAGCGGACCCAGGTCGGCTTCGTAATTGGCGGACAAAGTCGCGCGCAGCTGCTTGGGCAGCTGGAAATCCGGATCGATCGCATTGACCGGCGCCGCAGCCAAGGACGCTGTATTCGAGGTCAGGAAGCTGGTCACAGCACCCGGGAAGTCACGCCCGGTCACCCCAGTCAGCGCGCCCGAGCAGATCGCGGCCCGGTTCGGCACGTTGGCGGCCACGTTGCACAGGTTCGCGCCCGCCACACGGCTGATGTCGATGAAGTTGGTCAACTGGCCCGTGTTGGAGAAGCTGTTCGACAGGAACACATCGGGCGTGCCGCCGGCAAAGATGCCAACGCCGCCGCGGATGATCAGCCGGTCCAGCGCCTTCCAGTTGAAGCCGAAGCGCGGCTGGAACGCACCCAGGCCACTGAACGTCTCGCGATTGCTGAAGCCGTTCCGGTCACGGAAGTTCGGGTTGAGCGGCGGCCGGTTCGGATTGTGGTACAGGTCGTAACGGGCGCCGATCGACACCTGCAACGTATCGGTGACATCCCAATCGTCCTGTAGGCCCACCGTGTAGATCTGGGTGCTGAACCGCGCCGCCGCATCGTTGGGATCAAGGCTGGGAACAGCACCGGCAAAACGGAAGCGGCTCGCATTGCGGGCCTGGAAGTCGGCAATCGAGTCGAAGTAGATGTTGCCCAGCGAACTGGCCAGGAACAGGTTGAACGCGTCGATGTCGGTATAGCCGGCCGTGAACTTCAGGCGATGATTGCCGAAATCCTGGCGGGCGACGAAATCGACCGACAGATTGTCCGTGTTGAGATCGTTCGCCTGGCGGTTCACGTCCGGACCGAAGAATACGCGCGGACCGGCGCAGGACGTGACGCTGCCAGCGCTGGCGGCATCCGTGCAGACTTCGAACTGCGCGAAATCGCGTCCGCCGAACGGCGTCTGATCGCGATTCACGTCACGATAGGAGACGCGCAACTCGGTCGAGAAGGAGTCGGTCCATTGCGAGTTGAGCTGGAACACGCCGGAATTGACTTCCTCGGCGAGCTCATAGCCGTTCGACTGCAGGCCGATCGCGGTCGGCGTCGTCGTGAACGTGTTCTGCTGGAACTGCTGCGTGCCGGTGTTGCGAATGTAGGTCAGCGACGCGCGCTGGTTGTCCGTGATGTTGAGGTCGAGCTTGACCGCGATCTTCTCGTCCTGCTCGACCGCATTCTGGATAAGCCCCTGCGTATCGTAGCCGTAGACGTTTTGAGCGATCGAGCTGACGTTATTGATCGCATCCAGGGTCAGGCCCGGAATCTGGTTGGCGAAGCCGGGGCCGACGCCGTCGTCGAACGGATCGCTTTCGTCCAGCTTCTCATAGGCGACCATGAAGAACAGCCGGTCCCTGATGATCGGGCCGGACAGAAACGCGCCATATTGCTCCGACTTGAAGTCGAGCGAGATGTCGCGGCCGCGAGTGCGCTCGCCGGTCAGATTGTCGTCGGAATAGGTGAAGAAGGCCGAGCCGCGGAAGCGGTTGCCGCCGGACTTCAGGACCACGTTGATGGCGCCGCCCTGAAAGTCGCCTTCCTGAACGTCGAACGGCGCGACCTTGACCGAAAGCTGCTCGATCGCGTCGAACGGCACCGGGCCGCGGCTGGTCGGCAGGCCGCCATTGTTGAGGCCGAAATCGTCCGAGAACTGAACGCCGTCGACCGAGAAGCGGTTGAGGCGGCCATTCTGGCCGGCGATCTCGATCGTGCGGGAGTTGGTGAGATCGATGTTCACGAACGGATCGCGGCGGGCGATGTCGCGAATGTCACGGTTGATGGACGCGACGCCTTCGATCTCCTCGGCGGTGAGCGCCGTGATCGGGCCGTTTGAGGTCTCACGGCGGCTGCGCGTGCCAGTGACGACCAACTCCTGACCGCCGGCCTGTTCGGCGGCAGACAGCTCGATCGGGAGGCGGAGCGGCTCACCGGCGGTCAGTTGAACGTCTTCCACGACGTTGGCCGGGAAGCCGGGCGCGTTGACGGTGATCCGGTACGGGCCTCCAGGGCGCAGGCCGGCCGCGCTGAAATTGCCCTCGGCATCCGTGGTCACCGTGCTGGTGGTGCCCGACGGCACGTTGACGATGCTCACCTCGGCACCGGCGACACCCGTCCCGTTGGCGATCACTTCGCCGCGAATCGTGGCCGTGGTTTCCTGCGCGTAGACTGCGACCGGCATGGCAAGCGCGGCGGTCGCGCAAAGAAGCGAAATCTTTCTCATGAATGTCCCCGTGGCTCTCGAAGCGATCCGGCGGCAGCGACCCGAACAGAATCAGTATGTTGCGCTGCAGCGAAGGCTCGCCCGCCACTAGCCCCGATATTGTTTCAGCTTCAAGTCAGGGCGCGAGCGGCAGATCAGCGGGGCACGCTTGCCGTAGGGGAAATGGTGTTGCAGGCCCGCAACAGGCGCCTGAAAAGCGGTCAAAGCCGTGTCGGAGCCCGTTTATCGGGAACTTCGCCGGTGAGCATCGGGCACCGGCCGATGCTCACCGATTCCCGGCCTATCCGTTCGCCAGTGTCGGCCGGCCCACGTCGCCCTGCCCGACCGTGCGCCCGGCCATGTCGAGCATGCGATCAAGCGAGGTCTTGGCCCGGAGGCGCAGGTCCTCGTCCATCTCGATCCGCGGCTGGAGATCGCGCAGCGCGAGGTAGAGCTTCTCCATGCTGTTCAGCGCCATGTACGGGCACATGTTGCAGTTGCAGTTCCCGTCCGCACCCGGCGCGCCGATGAAGCGCTTGCCCGGCGCCGCTTTCTCCATCTGGTGCATGATGTGCGGCTCGGTCGCGACGATGATCGTGTCGGAGCTCGACTTCAGCGCCGCCTCGAGGATCGCCTTGGTCGAGCCGATCTCGTCGGCATGATCAAGGATCTGCGGCGGGCATTCCGGGTGGGCGAGCACCGGCGCGCCGGGATGCTCGGCCTTGAGCTTCAGCAGCTCGGTCTCCGAAAAGGCCTCGTGAACGATGCACACGCCCGGCCAGAGAAGCATGTCGCGACCGAACTTGCGGTTTAGCCAGCCGCCCAGATTCTTGTCGGGCCCGAAGATGATCTTCTGGTCCCTGGGAATCTGGTTGAGGATCGTCTCGGCCGACGAGCTCGTGACGATGATGTCGCTGAGCGCTTTCACCTCCGTCGAGCAGTTGATGTAGGTGAGCGCGATATGATCCGGGTGGCGGGCACGGAAGGCCGCGAACTGATCGGGCGGGCAGCTGTCCTCCAGGCTGCAGCCGGCATCCATGTCGGGCAGCACCACGATCTTGTCGGGCGACAGGATCTTGGCGGTCTCGGCCATGAAGCGAACGCCGCAGAAGGCGATCACGTCGGCGTCCGTCGCCGCGGCCTTGCGGGAGAGATCGAGACTGTCGCCGATGAAGTCGGCAAGATCCTGCAGCTCGGGCGCCTGATAATAATGCGCCAGGATGACGGCGTTGCGCTCCTTGCGCAGGCGCTCGATCTCGGCGCGAATGTCGAGCCCGCGAAGGCTCAGAGCCGGTGCGTTCATGTTCCAATCCCCTGAAATTGGTCCGTGTCGCGTGCCCCGGGCGTGCCCGACGGGCCTATGCTACGGTGCCTCCAATCGCGAGGTGTCACCAGCGAGCCACGAGGGTGATGTGGCATGTCCGCGGCGGCCATTCAACCCTGCTGGATCAACCATCCCTCCCCGTCCCGCGCGACCCGCCCGCGCCGTTCGAGATCGATCAGGTGCGCGAGCACGGAGCGGGCGGCGGCCGGGTGAAGGCGCGGGTCGATCATGCGATACATAGCGGCGACCAGATCGGGAATGCGGGCGGCCCCGGCCTCGAGCCGGCCGAGCAGTTGCGCCTCGCGCTGGCGGCGGTGCAGGACCATGCCGCGCACCAGCCTGTGCGGCGCTTCGACCGGTTCGCCGTGGGCGGGCAGGTAGCGGGCGTCCTCGCGGCCGAGCAGCTTTTCGAGGCTGGAGACGTAGGCGCCCATGTCTCCATCGGGCGGCGAGACGATGCTGGTCGACCAGCCCATGACATGATCGCCGCTGAACAGGATGCCGCTGCCCTCCAGCGCGAAGCAGAGATGGTTGGAGGTGTGACCCGGCGTGGCAACCGCCCTTAGCACCCAGCCATCCCCTTCCAGCCGCTCGCCGTCGCTCAGCACGCGATCGGGGCGATACTCGGCGTCGTAAGCCTCGTCCTCGCCGCCCGCGTCTTTGGGCGGGGCGAGCGGGGCGCAGCCGACGATCGGCGCGCCGGTCCGATCCTGCAGCAGCCGGGCGGCCGGGCTGTGATCGCGGTGCGTGTGAGTGCAGACGATCGCGGCGATCCGCTCGCCCGCGGTGGCGGCAAGCAGCGCCTCGACATGCGCGGGGACGGCCGGGCCGGGGTCGATCACCGCGACGGTGCCGTGGCCGACGATGTGGGTCTGCGTCCCCGTATAGGTGAACGCGGATGGATTGGGCGCCAGCACGCGCCGGACGAGCGGATCGACGGTGACGATCTGGCCGGGACGAGGGTTTGGCATCGGCGCGCCTGTGACAGGTCAGGCGCGCCTCGCCAAGCGGGCTACTTGGCTTCGCTGCGGACCCGATCGATCTCGCGGCGGAGCGCTTCAATCGCCTTGGCACGGTTCTCGACTTTCAGATCCGAACTGGTGCTCAGATCGGCGCGGGCACGTTCCAGCGCGGCGAGCAGGCGTTCGCGCGTTTCCGGGCTCGCCGCCTTGCCGTCCTTGGCACAGACAATGATGCGCGTACGCTGCTCCTCCTTGCCCGGCTCGCCGCTCCTGATGTCGCTTTCCAGCTTTTGCGCCTCCGGGCATTTGGCGGTCAGTTCACGCAATTCGGCCGGCAGTTCGCGCCTTGCGCCATCGGGGCCGATCTCCCGGATGAAGATCTTGCGCTCGGGGACCGGCTTGCTTGCTGCCTCCTGCGCCAGCGTCGGCGCGCTGAGGCAAAGGGCCGAGCCGAACGTGCCCGCGATAACCAGCGCGCCGGCAATGCTGCGCAGACGGCCGTCACGGTGATGTTTCAGCATTTTCAGTCTCCCCTTGAGTTGGTCGGCAGTGTTGAGCGGGCAAGCGGCGAGCAGCCACGGCCGGTTTGCCGACTTGACCAGCGCCAGCCCTTAAGCGTGGCGAAGTTCGGCCGGTGCCCCGGCCAGCACCGCGGCGTCACAGGCCAGCTCCTGATCGGCGCGGAAAGCACGGAAGGCGATCCAGGCCACGGGGTTGAACCAGTGCAGCGCGAGCAGGGCGAGCGCGACCAGGTTCCACCACAGGTCGCCGCGGCGGTGGTGTATCCATTCGTGATGCAGCGCCAGCGCCTGCTCCTGCGACGTGTAGCGGCTCAGGAAATCGTATGGCAGCACAATGCGCGGCCGTAGCAGTCCGATCGCGACCGGCCCGTCGACGCCGCGGCTTTCGGCGAGTGGCAGGCCCTCGAACGCAGCCGGGTAAGTGGGCCGCAACGTCGCCTCGATACGTACTGCAAAGCTCAGGTAGGCGAGCGCCTGCCAGAGGAGGAACAGCGCCGCGCCGCCGGCCCAGCCGGCCAGCAGGAGCGTCGGCCAGGTAGACGACAGGGCGGCCCCGGGCAGGCTTGCGGGATCCGCATCGGGGACGAAAAGGACCGTCGCAGGAGGCAACGCCTCGGCCAGGTCTGGACTGATGAGCTGCAGCGGGGGCATGGCGAGGCGCAGCAGCGGCAGGAGCCATAGCGCATAAGCTCAGCGCGCGCCGACGACCCGCGCCACCGGTGCCCGGACAAGCAGGACGACGCCCGCCAGCACCGTCATCGCCAGCGCCGTCTCGACCGCCCAGCCGATCATGATTTCAGCGCCTTGAGAAGCGCCTCGATCTCCTCGATGTCGGCAGGCGTGAGCCGGTTCTGCTCGGCGAGATGGGCGACCAGCGGAGTGACGCGGCCGCCGAACATGCGATCGATCAGCCGCCCGGATTCGCGGGCGAGAAACGCATCGCGGCTGACCGCGGGGCGGTAGAGGTAGCGTCGCCCGTCCTCCTCGTGCGCGATCACACCTTTGGCGAGCAGGCGCGAGAGCAGGGTCTTGACCGTGCGATGGCTCCAGCGGCGGACCGGATCAACGCGGGCAGCGACCTCGGCCGCGCCGAGCGGCGCGTCGCGCCACAGCACCTCCATCACCGCATGCTCGGCTTCCGAGATCCGCTCGCTCAACCCGCGCCTCCTGACTACACATGTAGTCGTGCATGACTACGGATGTAATCGAAAGCCTGAATGGCAGGTGAATGAGGCAGCGGTCGTCTCTCACGCCACCTCTCGTCACCCCAGGAGAGGGGAAAGCCTGCCATAGGGCAAAAAGCGGAACCCTCGCT
>SXGT01484832.1_pt1 | contig 13957 bp, 11 predicted proteins | sample 3176221 | NCBI WGS metagenome assembly SXGT01 (sample SAMN11356862, study PRJNA531348) | freshwater metagenome | isolation source: freshwater sample F1-120 | place: China: Fuxian Lake, Yuxi | collected 2017-12-25 | reverse complement strand
GCCCCAGCGGGCCGGTGGTGGTCTCGATGCCGACGGTGTGGCCGCGCTCGGGGTGGCCCGGGGTCTTGCTGTGCAACTGTCGGAACTGCTTGATCTCATCGAGGGGCAGGTCGTAGCCGAACAGATGCAGTAGCGCATACTGCAGCATCGAACCGTGGCCGGCCGACAGTACGAAGCGGTCGCGGTCGGGCCACGCGGGATCGCTCGGATCGAAGCGCAGGTGGTTGCGCCACAGTTCGACGGCGAGCTCGGCGCAGCCAAGCGGCATGCCGGGGTGGCCGCTATTGGCGGCTTGAATGGCGTCGATGACAAGGCCTTTGAGTGTCGCGACGGCGCGGTCGTCGAGGCTGCGATCGGGGGCGGTGGACATGCTGGCTCCGTGCGGTGCAGGGGGCGCGCAGTGTGCCACGGATGACCCCGGCTGAACAGGGCGCGGCGGTCGGCTGCTCCCCAGCAAACAGTTGAAAAATCAAGCAGGTGACGCTGAGCGGTTGCGCAAACGGCTATCGACCGCCATGCTCCCGGTTGCGCTGGGCTTTCCCCGCCCGGCGCCCACCTCTTCGAGATCGCATGGCATCGCAGGCCCGCGTCGTTGTTGTCGGCAACGACCCCGACATCTTGCAGTTGATCGGCCAGGTGGCGCAGCCGCTGGGTTACCTGACCTTGCACGTGGTCGCGACCGACGAGTTGCAAAAGCGCCTGGTCGACCTGCGGCCCGAGCTGGTGATCCTGGACGGCGACTGCGCCCTGTGCCGCGACAGCGACACGCTGCTGGCCATGGTCGACATCGTGCGCGCCTCGCCGCTGCGGCCCCAGGTGTTGCTGATCGTGCGCACCGACGACAGCCTGCGCGAGCGCATGTGGCGGCAGAGCGCGGCCGATGATCTGCTGGACAAGCCGGTGGAGACTTTGGACCTGCACGTGCGCGTGCGGTCGCTGGTGCGCGTGCACCGCTTGACCGCGCAGACGCTGCGCGACCGCGACACGCTGAACGCCCTATTCGAGCTGTCTACTTTCAGCAGTGCCTGGGCGGGTGCCGACGAGGTGCTGCAGGCCCTGGCGCGGCGGGTGTCGGAGTGGACGGGCCTCGACCACGTGGTCGTAACGCTCGGCACCGCCAGCCAACCGGAGATTGCGGCCGAGTGCCACCAGCGTGGCAGGTCGGGAGGCCATGCTTTCCTGGAGCGCCGCCATGCCGAGTTGGTGGCCCGCGCCGAGCAACTGCTCATCGACGAAGCCGAAGGCGTGCTGGTAGGCGAGAGTCCGGCAAGCCTGCCCTACGTCGGCGTGCCGCTCAAGGCCCACGGCGGCACCGTCGTCGGTGGCTTGCACGCCTGGGGTGGTGGGCCGCTGCCGGGCGGTACCCACCTGCGGGTGCTGCGGGTCGCCGCCGAGCGCATCACCACCGAGATCCAGGTCCACGAGTCCAACCGCAAGCTGGAAGAGATGGTCGAGGCGCGCACCGCCGACCTGACCGCGGCCTTGGAACGCCTGCGCACGGTCAACGCCCAGCTCATCGAGGCCAGCCGCGACACCGTGATGCGGCTGGCGCGCGCCGCTGAGTACCGCGACGGTGACACTGGTGAGCACGTCGAGCGCATGTCGAGCTACGCCCAGGCCATTGCCCGTCAGATCGGCCTGAACGCCGAAGACCAGGCCCTGCTCAAGCTTGCGGCGCCGATGCACGATGTCGGCAAGATCGGCATCCGCGACGCCATCCTGCTCAAGAACGGCCGACTGACGCCCGAAGAGTGGGAGGTGATGAAGCAGCACCCGACCATCGGTGCGCAGATCCTGCACGGCTCGCGGTCGCGCCTGTTGCAGATGGCCGAGGAAATCGCGCTGTCGCACCACGAGAAATGGGACGGCAGCGGCTATCCGCAAGGGGCACGCGGCGACGCGATTCCGCTCATCGGCCGTATCGTGGCGCTGGCCGACGTGTTCGACGCCCTGACCACGCCGCGCGTGTACAAAGACGCGTGGTCGGTTGAAGAGGCGGTGGCGCACATTCGCCGCGAGTCGGGCAAGCACTTCGATCCGCAGGTGGTCGAGGCGTTCGAGCAGTGCTTGGATGGCCTGCTGGACATCCGCAGCCGCTTCGTCGAGCCCGTCGCCCACGGATGATGCGCCCGCTGCTGGCCCTTGCCTGCCTGGCCGCGGCAGCGAGCTGTGGTCGTTCCGAGCCTCCGGCGCCCAGCGCTACCCCGCCCGCTGTCGCGTTTCCAGCGCCGAATAGCGCATCCCTGCCCGCAGCAGCGACCGACCCAACGCTGGGCCTGGGCCCCAAGGCCGACCGCCGTCGTCGCCCGCCGGCAGTCATCGGCGGCTGCGGCAAGGCGTGCAGCACACCCGAAGCCGCGGTCAGCTTCTTGCTGGTGCAGCTGCAGAGCCAGCGCAGGGTCGAAAGCCTGCGGCCGCTGTTCGACTGGTCGCTACTGGCCGTGGACGGCGCGGACCTCGGCAACGGCTGGGCCGAACTGTGGGCGGACCCCAACCGCCACGGCGAGCGCGCCGCTCAGATCGACGCCTGGATCGCTGGCTGGTCGACTTGGGTCGACAAGGTCACCGATCCGCACGCTCTGGCGCGGGTGACCTCGACCGGCATTCGCTTGCGGATGGACCCGGCCAATTCGCAGCGCGCGGTTGTGCACGTGCGGCATCCCCTATCCGACCCGGCAGCCGGCGAACCGGTGTGGCGGTGGGTGTTCGGGCAACGCGGCGACGAGTGGTTGGTGGTGGCGATCGACCACAAGCCGGGGCCGGCGCAGCCGTGAGAGCGCAGAGCGCTGGCGTCCTGGCGTGGGCCTTGGCCTTCGCGGCCTGCAACGACGGGCAGCCCGGCGTAGCTGCGACCTTTGCTGCCAACTGCTATCCAGCCGACCTGCAGCCGTGCCCAGAGGGCGCAACTTGCCCGAGCACGGCCCAGTGCCTGGCCGGCCCTGGCTGCAAAGCCCAAGGGTTCTGCCGACCGGACGGCTGGCAGTGCAGCCCAGGCTGCGACGGCGACTGCGAAGCGGCGCATGTGTGTCAATGGCGTGGAGCCTGCAAGCGCGCGCAAAGTCAGTGCGTCGCATCCAGCGAAAAGCGCTGCCAGCAGTCAGACTTCTGCCGTTGGGAGGGCCACTGTCATTTGGGGCAGGCCGATGGCCTGCCAGCCTGCGTGGCGCAGTCCGACGCCGACTGCAAGCCATCGGATCAGTGCGTACAAGACGGCGCCTGCACGCACCTGGCCGGCCGCTGCGTGGCCGCGACCAAGGCCGACTGCGAGAGCGCCCAGATCTGCAAGGTCTACGGCAAGTGCAAGCCCGACTCCGGGGTGTGCAAGTAGCGGCTGCCGTTGCTAGCCCTTGGCGTAGTAGAAGCGCTCGCTGGCGATTTTGCCGCCTTGCCACCGCCGCACCGCGACCTGCGCCATCTGCATGCGCGGCATGCCCTTGAGCTTGACGTCCATGACCCATTCGCTCAGCGACGTATCACCGTTGACGGCCGCCGACAGCAGCTGCATGCCGTGGAATTCCTCGACCATGCCGAAGAACTGCAGCTCGCGCTGGCGGTTGGCGTCCTTGCCGACCGTCGGCGCTTCGCTGTTTTCCTGCATGGACACATCATCGGCATAGAACTGCTCAAACGCCGGCATTGCCTGACCGGCGAGCAGCATCTGGTTGAGTTGAGCATCGAGTTCGGCGTGGTTGGCCATGGCGGGTCTCCTGGGTGTGGCTAGCGCCCGGCCAGGATTGGCGGGCGCCTCCATTCTAGGTTGGCCACCCACGCGAACAATGCCGGTTGCCGTGCCCAGATTGTTTCGGGTTCGCAGCTAATTGACCGGCCACGGCGCCGACAGCGCGGCGTCTAGCAGTTCCTCGGCCAGATCGGGGCCACCTTGATCGCGGATCTCGTGGATCCCGGTGGGGCTGGTGACGTTGATCTCAGTCAGCTTTTCGCCAATCAAATCAATGCCGACGAACAGATGGCCGGCGGCGCGCAGTAGCGGCCCGATGGTCTCACAGATGCGCTGCTCGGCGGCGGTTAGCGGCGCAATCTGGGTGGTGGCGCCGATGTGGATGTTGCCGCGCAGGTCGTCGGCCGGCGGAATCCGCAACAGCCCGGCGCGCGCGACGCCGTTGACCAGGATCACCCGCTTGTCGCCCTCGCGTACGGCAGGCAAATACTGCTGCGCGACGATGAATTCTTTGCCCTGGCGCGTCAGGATCTCGACCAGCGAGCGCGCGTTCAGGTCGCCCGGGTGCACGGCCACGATGCCGTTGCCGCCCGAGTAGCCCAAGGGCTTAAGCACCATCGAGCCGCCGACGTCGCCGGCAAACGCCAGAATCTGCTTGATGTCGCGGCTGAGCAGGGTCTTGGGTGCGAGGTCGCCAAACTGCAAGAGCGAGGTCTTCTCGTTCCACGAGCGCAGGGCTGCCGGGCGCGACCACACCCGAGTCGTCGCCGGTGCCAGGTCCAGCACGTACGTTGCGGCGATGTACTGCATGTCGAAAGGCGGATCCTTGCGCATCCATACCACGTCGAACGCGCCCAGCGGTAGCGACTGCACCGGGCCCAGTTCGTGGTGATCGCCCTGGCGCTTGCGCACCATGGTCTGTCGACAGCGCGCAAAGCCCTGCACGCCCACGGCGGACAGGCCATCGGTATCGCAAGTGTGGATCTCGTGGCCGCGCAGTTGAGCGGCCCACATCAGCGCGAACGAGCTGTCTTTGCCGATGTCGATGGGTCCGAGCGGGTCGACGACGAACAGGTGCCGGGTCATGCGGTCCTCGCGGATGGGCCGGCAAGGTAGGCGCATCCCAGGGAGGCAGCAAGAGCCATGGCTGGCACTACACCAATTCGGCCCGACCGCCCTGAATCTTGTCCATCAGCAGCTGAATCGCGTCTTGGATCTGCTCAGGGCGCGGCGGACAGCCGGGAATGTACACGTCGACCGGAATGATGTGGTCGATGCCCGGCACGGTCGCGTAGTTGTCGTAAAAGCCACCGGTCGAAGCGCAGGCGCCGAAGGCGATGACCCACTTGGGCTCCGCCATCTGCTCGTAGATCCGCTTGAGCACCGGCGCCTGCTTGTGGGTGACCGTGCCGACCACCATCAGCAGGTCGGCCTGACGCGGCGTAAAGCGCGGCACTTCGCAGCCAAAGCGGGCAATGTCGTGCTGCGGCGCGTTGACGGCCATGAACTCCATGCCGCAGCAGGCCGTGACGAACGGGTACTGAAACAGCGAGAACTTGCGGCCCCAGTTGACCACCGCCTCGACCTTGGTCAGCAGCAGATTGCCACCCAGATCGTTGCCGCTTGACCCGCCGATCGACAGGTCGCTTGCGCTCGACAATTCGCTCTGCTTGTACATCAGGCCCATGGGTGTCCTCAGTCGGCCGGGCCGTTGGCAGGCGCGGCGGGTTGGCAATGCTGGCCAATTGGGCCGCAGGCGTCAAGGCAAAGCCGCTGGCTGCGGGGCCATCCGTGCGACTGTGCGGCCGTTGTGGCGTTCGGACGGTGGCAGCACGCGCTCACGTCCCCGTCGCAGCCGCAGGCAGCGTGACATTGGCCGACCCGATGTCGGGAACCACCGCCGCCAATGCCTGCTTGTAGCTGGCCAAAAGCGGCTCTGGCGCCTGCACGACCCAGGCCCAGTCGGTGCCCACTGCGGCCACCAGCACCCCGGTCTGTCGCCACACCCAGCGGCCGGTCCGATTCGACTCCTCCAACGCGCGGTAGTCCCCTTGGTCAAGCGTGAAAAGTTGATCGCGGCGGCCGAGCAGCAGCAGGCCCTCGACCGGCAGCGGAAAGCACGCCACCCGCCGTGTGCGCAGCGCCCACGCCGGGTCGGTCAGTTCGCCTTGGCACATGCCCTTGCCCGGCGCCGAGGTGCCACGTCGCAACTGCAACGGCACGCGCAGCTGCAGGTCGTCAAAGCGCACGGTCTCGGTCGCCACCTTGCCCAGCGGCATCGGTCGGTCCAGGTGTGCCGCGGCCAGCGCCACAGCGCAAGCGACCAGTGCCGCTACGGCAAAGGCCGTCCAGCGCAGCCACGGCGCCGTTCGGCGGGCTGCAATCGCCGACAGCGGCATGAACTGCGGTCGGAAGGCACTGCCGAGCAGGATTCCGCCGAGCGCGCCGCCGGCATGGGCCAGTCGGTCGGTATTGGGGCCTCCCAGCCACACCAGCAGCGCCAGCGCCCCGGCCGGCACCGCCACCATCCGCACCCGCATGCGCGATCCGAGCTGCGGCAGCAGCTTGACGCCCAGGCCCACCAGTGCTCCCAGCACGCCCAGCACCGCGCCCGATGCGCCGACCGTCCACCACGGCCCCGCCTGGCCGAGCACCGCCACTGCGCCGCCGATGGCGCTGCCCCAAAAGATGATCCACAGCCGCGCCCCGCCGTACGCCGCCTCGACCGGCCGGCCGATGACCGCCAGCATCAGCAGGTTGGCGAACAGGTGGCCCAGGTCTGCGTGCAGCAGCGTCCAGGTCAGCATCCGCCACCACTGGCCGCGCGCCACCGCATCGCGCACGTGACCGCCGGCCAGCAAGATTTTGGTGTTGCCCCACGGCACGTCCCACAGGGAAGCCGCGGTCTGAATCGCGCCCGCTGCGGCAAGCAAGCCCAAAAGCCACGGCAGCATGCGCCCGCGCTGAGAAAAACTGCCCCTAAGCCACAGCAAAAGTGCTTGCTGGCTGGCCGCGCGCGGGGACGCCTGGCCTGCTGGCTCAGGCTGGCTGGTCAAAGGGCCGTTCAATGCGGTCGCGGAAACAGACGCCCGAATGCCGCCAGGATGTCGGTGCGCTGCTTGTAGGCCTCGCGCACGCGCTCCAGGCGCTCACTGATCGCGCCCATGCGCTTCTCGAAGTCGGCGCGCAGTTCGGCGGGGATGTCCTGATCGTAGCCGACCACCTTGATGCGCGCGCGAATCTCTGCGGCCTTGGCCTGCGCGGCGGCGATGTCGTTCTTCTTGTCGACAAGGAACTTGTCGAGCGCCGCCTGGGCTTTGTCCGGCGTCTTGACGTGTTTTTCCAGGATTTCGATGCCCTGCTCCAGCAGCGCGTTGTTGGCGTCGAGCGAAGCCTGGATTTCGGCCAGCGTCTTGGGGTCGAGCGCGATCTCGGGCTTGCCGGTATAGGGCTGCGCGGCGCTGGCATCGGGGCCCACGCAGTCTTTGCAATGCGGATCGGGCTTGTTGCTGGCGATGTGTTCGCTTGAGCGGGCGGCTTCGGCCATGCCGGGGCGATCCGTTGCGGCGACGCGCGGCGCTGTCGCAGCGGTCGGCGCGCTGACCGCGGGCGGTGCGGGTTTGCTGCATGCCACCAGCGCAACGGCGGCAACGGAGAACAGGACATTGGCTTGCATGGGGTTCCTGGTCGGGGCGAGCGGTCGGAGCGTCGCATGGCCGGCGGCGGCGGGGCAACCAGACTACAACGTCTGCAAAAGCTTGCGCACCCACTCGGCCTTGGGGTGATCGGGGTGGGCTGCCAGGAATTTGTCATAGACCTTGCGCGCTTTGTCGGCCTTGCCCGTTTGTTGGTACAGCTGGCCCAGCAAGAGCATCGCCTCGTCGTACGCGCCGGCGGCCTTGAAGGACTTCTCAGCGAGGCCAAACTGGTCGCTGTCGAAATAGGCCCGGCCGAGCAACGTCAGCGTGCGCACACTGGCCCGGACCTTGTGCGAAGCGCGCAAATCGGCAATTGCACCTGCAAAGTCGCCGTGGTCCAGCTTGCGTTTGCCGCTGTAGTACAGGTCGGTGGCGTCGGCACCCTCGGGCACGGCGACGTCGCCGACGGGGTCCTTGGCCGCCTTGGGATCTGCGCTTTCCTTCGGTTCCTTGGCTTCTTTGGGCGCCTTGGGTTCCTTGGTCTCTTTGACCGCGGGCGGCTCTTTGGCTTCTTTGGGCTCGCGCGGTTCCTTGGCAGCTTTGGCAGGCTCCTGCTGGGCTGCCGCAGCGGCCTTGGGCGCCTCGGGCGCAACTGCCACTGGCTGAGCCGCGGCGACAACTGGCGCTGGCGGCGTTTCGACCGGCGCAGGTGCAGCGGCGACCGGCGTGACCGCCTCCGCCGCGGCAGCCGTGGCGGCTGCAGGCTCTTGGGCTGGCGAGGCAGCGGCGGGTAGTTGCGCGGCAGCCGGCAGAATCGTTGGATCTTCCAGCACTTGCTGGACACGTGCGGCTTGACGGTCCGGCGGCAGGGTGGCGGGTTCTGGCTGGCAGGCCGCAGCCCACGCCAGCAGCGTCAACCCCGCCGTTGTCGCGGCGCGGTGCCGTCTCCGACGCGGCTCAAAGGGCGCTGGGGGCTGGGATCTGCCAATCAAATCGTCGCTCACGCTCGGCACCAACCACGGCCGCAGGTCGGCCCGCCATCGCGGCAGCCTGCAAGCCGCCGCTGCCGCAAGCCAGCGCCGCAAACCATGGCGTCCATCGCTTTGGCGCCCGTGGGGCATCGTGGCAGCAGCGGGCAAACCCGGACCTCGCGCGCGGTCACGCTCAGGCGCCGCTCCGGCGCCGGCAGGGTAACCGTGCTGCGTGTGACGGTCAAACAATCAACAAGGTCTGTTCAGGCTTCGCCACCCCTGCTCACGGCCCGCACGGATCGAGCTCGGCGACGGCGAGGTGGCGCATCGGATGATCGCCGTAGGCTGCCACGGCGACGGCGTGCGGCCGCCAGCGCGTCGCCACAACGTCGGCGTCGCCCGCCGCGCAAGAGGCGACCACGCGCAGCGGGCCGGCGGCGTGCAACCGCCCGCCCGGGTGCGCAGCCGCCAGATCGCGCAAAGCACGGGCGCGCTCCGCGAGGCGCGCCAAGGCCGCAGTCGCCCATGCGGGGTCAGCGGCAAGGCTGCGCAACAGCCCAGCAGCACGCGCCAACACGCCAACCGGGAACTCGGCCGCGCCGCCGATGACCGCAAGCAGCGCAGCCGCCTCGCGGCGCGCCACCACGGCCCACAGCAGGGGCCGCGCCGGGTCTTCGGGGTCTCGCAACGCCAACAGCGTGGCGTCGGCAGCCGGCAGGCGTGCTGGCCAGCCCGCGTGGCGCAGATCGACCACGCGCGCCCGCACCGCGATCGCCGCCCAGGCGTCCAGGTCATCGTCGGCCATCAGCGAAGGCGCCTCGACAAAGGCCACGGCCGCGGGGTGGCGATCGGCAGCGCGCGCCGCAGCTTGTGGGTCAACCTCGCCATCGTGCAGCCGGCCGATGTCGACAAAGCCGGCACCGCGGCCAAGCACCGCCGCCAGGGCATCGGTCGCGGTCGGTCGGGCCACCAACACCACATCGTCGGGCGCCAGCAGGCCGCCGAGCCCCAACGCCAGGGCTTCGCGGGCGCTGGCGCACAGCACCACTTCGTCGGCGTGAGCCGCAGTTCCGTCTGGCCAGGCCAGGGTGGCCGCCCACGCCGCCGCAACCTGCTGCCCCAGGCCGGCGTCGAGCGCGGTCATCGCAAAAAGCGGTGTGGTCTCGCGCTGCAAAGAGGGCAGGTAGCGCCGCGCCGCGAACCGCCCCGCGTCGTCCCAGGGGTTGCCCGCCCCGCTCATCCGCGCCGCCTGCGCCGCCAAACAAACCAGCCCAGCGCTGTCCCGACGAACGCAATCCCGCCGATGACCGCCCACCGCAGCGGGTTGCCCTCGAAATTCGGTCGGTCCCAGTCGGGCGGGCGCTCGCCGCGGCGCAGGTACTCGATTTCTTCGCGGATGCGCGCGGTCTTGTCGGCAAAAGCGATGGCGCCGGGCGCCTCTGCCAGCGCCACGTACCGCTGCAGGTCGGCAATAGCCTCGGTGGGCTTGACGTCCTGCCAAACCTTGCTGCGACAGTAATACACGTCCGGATCGCGCGGGCCTTTTTCGACGGCCAACGCCGCGTGCTTGCGCGCCGCATCGAGGTCGCCGGTCCAGTAGCGCGCCATCGCCAGGTAGATTTGCACCCGCGGCTCCGCCGGCAACGCCTGCTGCAGCGGGCTGAACAGGGCAATGGCACGAGCAAAGTCGGCGTCGTAGAACACCGCAACGGCCTGTAGAAACCGTGCCACCAGGTCGCGCGGGTCCTCGGCGCGGCGCTCGAATTGTTGGCGCAGACGCAGGTAGGCGGCCTGAACCTCGCTGGCCTCTGGCGCCCCGTGCATCCGGTTGAACGCACCGGACAAGTGCGCGAGCACCGAGACGCGCGCCGGATCGCGGTGGTAGAGCTTCTCGTACGCCGCTACGCTGACCTCGAACCGGCTGTTGCGAAAGTTCGCCGAAGCAAAGCGCTCGATCGCATCGGGGTCGTCCGGGTTCGCACCGTGGGCGCGCTCGGCCCAGCGCAGCTCATCCGCCGCATCGCCGGCCATCATCGCCAGCGTCGAGCGCTGCAACAGGTCGGGCAGCGCCGGCTGCCCCTGGCCAAGCGCGAGATCGAACCAGCGCGCCGCGGCCTTCCACTGGCCCGACAGGCCCGCGGCCTCGCTGCGATCGCGCGCGCCACAGGCCGCCGGCGATCGCCCAACGCCAGTGCACGCTGCGAAGGCGGCATCGGCCGTAGCGGTCTGTCCCAACAGATCGTGGGCGCCCAAGCGCGCACCCAGGGTCGCCGTGGCAGCTTGCTGTGGATCGAGCGCCATGGTGGCGGCGACAGTGCGCTGGAGCCACGGCCTGGCAGCAGCCTCGCGGCGTTGCGCCCACAGCAACCGCGCCGCCGTCCATGCCGTCTGCGCATCGGTCGCCGTCGCGTCGAGTGCGCCCAGCACGGCGTCCAGGCGCGCCTGCGCGGCCGGCGGGTCCAACGCGTCAATGCTGCGACCCAGGTCGTGCAACAGGTTGGCGGCGGGTGTGACTTCCTGCGGCAGCGCCGCTTGCACCAGGCTCCAGCCAAAGCGCGGCTCGCCACCCGCCAGCCGGGCCGCCAGCGCAGCCCGCACGCCACCCATCGGGCCGTCGATGGTGAACTGGCGCAGGCCGTCGCTGCCGCCTTGCGGGCCGGGCGCGCGCAACACGAACACCGGGGCTTGCCCTGACGCCTCGCGCACCGTAACGACCGCGCGGTCGCGCTCGATGGCCACGCCCGCCACCACGCTGCCGTCGGCCAGCGGCTGCCCGCTGTCGAGCAGTTCACCCAGCACCTCGCCCATCGCCGGCGAGATGGCACGGGCTGCCCCTGCAGGCGCTTGAGCGTACCCCTGCGCTGCCGAGGCGAAGCACACCCACACCAAGGCCGCGTGAACGCAGTTGCGTCCCGACATTTTTTCAAGAAAAATCAATGCGTTTCCAGCCGGACCGCAATCGCTGCGGCCGCTAGGCCAGTATAGGCCAGCGGTCACAGCGCCACCAGCGCAGGGCCTTGGCTGGATACCGCTCCGCCAGTTGCCCCGCTGCCTGCGTGTGGCTACCCTGCGCCGGCCCGCGGCCAACGGCCCGGTGGAGGAATCCATGGCCCAACGCGTCGATTTCGCGTTCTTTCCTGGCGTCCGCGAAGACAACCTGCTCGCGACGCTGAACAAGGTCTACGGCCACATCCGCCGCAACGCGCTCGCTTCGCGCGAGTTTCGCGACTGGCTCAAAGACGAGAACCTGTGGAACAAAGACGAGATGTCGCAGCTGCTGAGCCTTTGCGACATCTTGACCGATGGCACGGTGCGGTTGGGGCCGTGGGCAGAGCGCTTCTTTGCTGCCGACACCGAGGAGGCCATGCGCGAGCAGGTCTATAAGCGCTTGTGCGACGAGAACCTGCTGTTGGTCAAGTACGCGCTAGAGGCCCTGGACACCGAAGGCGGCGGCCGTCTGCACTCGACCCACGAGCTGCACCGCTTGCTCACGAGTTACGTCTATCCGGGCAAACACATTACGCTGGAGCCCTTCAAGAACTGGATCAAGTGGGCGGTGGTGTCGGGCCGCGTCAAGATGATCGGCATCCGCTGGGGTCTGACCGAGGTCGGCAAGCAGGCCGTGCCGCGCATGCGCACGGTCGATCCCGACGAGTTCTTGGAAGACGAGAAGGCGGCGGCCGCCGATCCAGCGCCGACACCTGTCGCTGCGCCAGTCGCCGTGGCCACGCCTGTCCGCGCGCCTGCGCCGGAGCCAGCCAAGGCCGCGCCCGCCGCCACCGCCAAAGCGGCACCCAAGAAAGACGACGACGCCGACGAGGATCTCGACCTGCCGCCCGAAGCGGAGCCCGTAGACGATTCGGTGTTTTCGCGCTACGAGCAGCAGTTTACCGAGCCCGCGGCGCCGGCGGCAGCTGCCCCGCCGCCCAAGGCCGGCAAAGCCGCGCCAATTGCGGCAGTGGTGGCGCCCGTCGCCAGCGCTGCAGCTCAAGCCAGGCCAACCGCCGCCCCTGCTGAAGTGGTGGTTGCGCCGGTAGTGACCACCGCCACCGACACCACGCCACCGCAGGTGCTGGTGCGCTACGTGCACACCCAGGCTGCTTGCGGCGCGGCGCCGCTCGGTCCGGCGGAAGTCGTTGGCGCGCTGCGCGATCACGGCCGCAGCCTGGGCCTGGGAGGCGGCAGCCTGCTGCTGGCCCACGGCGTGGAACCGCGGATGGCACAAAGCGAGCCGGCGCGCCACCTGTTCCTGGCTGCGCTCGTCGCGCGCGGCTACGCGCTGACCGGCGACGGTAGCCTGGTCGACATGTTGATGGAGCGGATCAGCGGCACATTGGGCCCGCTCGCGTTGCTGCTCGACCGGCCGGAGGCGCTGGTCGATGGTCTGGGCAAGTGGCAGTTGACGGCGAGCGATCCGCAGAGCACGGCGTTGCGCGGGCTGCTTGTCGACGCGGCTGTGGGTGGCCGTGCCATCAAGGCCCAGCCCGATCTGCCGCAGCAGTTGGCCGCGGCGACCAGTGCCGACGCGCTGGTGACCCAGCTGGCGCAGGGGTTATTGCGCGGCGCGCCCCAAGTGGCGGTGTTCTGGCTTGTCCGCGAGTTGGTGCGGGCTGGCATCTGGCAGCGCCCGGCGGCGACCGAAATCGCGTTCGTGCCTTGGCGCGCCGTGCGGCTGATGGCCTATCGTTTGCGGTTGGTCGATAGCCATTTTGCCGACGGACCAGCGCAACTGGCCATGGCGCGGCGGTTGTGCACGCTGTTCCCGCCCGGATCGGTCGAGGCGGCAGCGTTGGAGGCTCTGGCGCCTGGCGATCACCTGCGTTTTGACTGCACCCGCGCCGTGGTGTGCCAGCGGCCCTGCGCCGTGCATCGCGCGGAGGCGTGATCGTAATATGCAGAGGCGTGATCGTAATATGCAGAGGCGTGATCGTAATATGCAGAGGCGTGATCGTAGTATGCAGAGGCGTGATCGCAGTATGCAGAGGCGTGATCGTAGTATGCAGAGGCGTGATCGTAGTCTGTGGTGGCCGAGAACGCCATGCTGGTCGTCGTTGGCGCAGTGATCGCCTGTCTGGGCATCCCGCGTCGGGCTGGTGGCTTTTGAAAAGTTGCATGTGCGGCCGCGTCCAAGGCGTTGACAACTCGCCGCGTCTGCCCTAAAACTGGCCACCGTCCCGAGCAGCTTGGTCTATTCGCGCGCGAGCGCAAACCCGGCCCCCGTTGCTGCCCGCGTCGGACTTCTCTGCCCGCCTGCGGCCCGTCTCTCGGGTCGCTGACGATCTCAACCCAGCCAGGCCGCGCTTTCCCCGCGCGCTCCGGTCTGTAACCCGCCGCACGCCAGGCCGCGCCGCCTACCCATTACCCCTTCGGGTCCGCGACGCGCGCCATGACCATCTGGCCCAGAACCGTGGTGACTCAATGAATCTGATTGACCTTAAGCACATGAAGATGGCCGAGCTCGTCGGCATGGCCAACGAATTCGGCATCGAAGACGCCGCCAGCATGCACCGTCAGGACCTGATCTTCGCGCTGTTGCAGGCGCAGACCAGCCGCGAAGGTGCGATCTACTCCGAAGGCGTGCTGCAGGTGCTGCCCGACGGCTACGGCTTCCTGCGCTCGCCGGACTACAACTACTTTCCGGGCAGCGACGACATCTACGTCAGCCCGTC
>SXGT01454612.1_pt1 | contig 13957 bp, 7 predicted proteins | sample 3176221 | NCBI WGS metagenome assembly SXGT01 (sample SAMN11356862, study PRJNA531348) | freshwater metagenome | isolation source: freshwater sample F1-120 | place: China: Fuxian Lake, Yuxi | collected 2017-12-25 | reverse complement strand
GTTCTTGACGACGCCGTCGATCAACATGCCCTCTTCGAGCTGCGCCAAGGTCTGGTTCTTCAGGGCCTCGCGCTGCTTCTCCAGCAGGGCGCGCCGCGACAGCACGATGTTGCCGCGCTTCTTGTTGAACTTGATGACCTTGAAGTGGAAGCGCTGGCCGATGTACTTCTCGAGGTTGCGCACGGGGCGCAGGTCGACCTGGCTGCCAGGCAGGAACGCCTTGACGCCGATGTCGACCGTCAGGCCGCCCTTGACGCGACCGGTGATGACGCCCTCGACGAGCTCCTCGTTCTCGCAAGCCTCGGCGATCTCGTCCCAGATCTTGAGCCGATCGGCCTTCTCTTTCGAGAGCTCGACCAAGCCCATGTCGTTCTCACGGGACTCGATGTAGACCTCGATCTGCTCACCCTTGCTGATCGAGATCGAGCCGTCCGGCTCAGTGAACTCGGCGATCGGGATCTGGCCCTCGGACTTGTAGCCGATGTCCACGATCACGAAGTCCTTGTTGACCGAGAGCACCGTGCCCGTGACGATCGAGCCCTCGTCGATCTCGGACTTGGCGCTCCACTCCTCAAAGAGGAGCGCGAACTCGGCCTCGTCGGCCGGCAACTGCTGTTGAAGCATGAAGAAATCCTTTGCGGTGATGCGTGCGCGGAGCCTAGTGTCGCGGAGGGTCACCCGTCGGCTCTGCGCACGGTGGCAGGCGGGGGCCGCGCCGGCCTGGATGGCCGAAGGGCCAAGAGTCTGCAGGAACTGCCGCCTTGGGTCAAGGTCGAAGCCTTGCCGCCCACCACACCCGAGCAGAGGACGCCTGACCAGCGTTGGGCGATGACGACGAGTGAGGGGCTGACGGCGATGAAGCAGTCTGGGGGGCTGCTGCGGCGCGGCCAGGGCCGTCTTGACCGTGCAACCCCGGAGCGATAGTGAGGCCGCGCCGTGGCGAGTCTATCGGCGCTCGGCCGGCGGTGGTCGCCGCCGTCGATATTGGCGTCTGGCGAGGTGATGGCCGCATGCGCGCGCGGGCGTCGGCTCCCTCTGGCCGGCGCGCTGGAGAGCTTTGGCCGGCTGCGGCGAGCCTCCGCTCAGAGGGACCTAGTCGTCGCCCGTGCAATTCTGGTCATCGGAGTCATCGTCGTCGCCGTGGCCATACGTCTTGCAGCCCTTGGGCGCCTGCGTCGACTTCGGCGCGCTGCCGCCGCTGGCGACGCAGCCCTTGGCGGTCGCCGAGCCGTAGAGCGCGACGCCCTGCACGGTGCAGGCGTCGTTGAGCGTGTAGTTGTGGCTGTTGTTTAGCTTGTACAGTGCCGCGGTGATGCTGACGACGCCGTTGTCCTTGATGTCGCCGGCGCCTTCGAAGTAGATCGTGGCGGCGATGACGACGTCACCATTGGCCCAGATCTTCGAAGAGGAGCGCTGCCAGACGGCGCTCGCGCTCTGCAGGGTGACCTTGCCGCTGGTCTCGATGTCGCCGACGACGTCCAGGCCACAAGTGCCCGTCGCGATCATGGTGACGTTGCCGCTGGTCTTGACCTTCGATGACGCGCGGTAGTTCACGCCGGCGCCCTTGTAGCTGACGTGCCCGGAGGCGACGACGTCGTTGTGCAAGTCCAGCGAGTCTCCAGCGATGGCCGACACGTTGCCCGAGGAGGTGACCTTGCTGGCGGAGCGGAACCAGAGGTCATCAGCGGCCTGGAAGCTGACCGCGCCGGCGCTGACCAAGTCGCCGTAGACGTTGAGGTCGCCGAGCGAGGCCATGGTTATTGATGCGGCGCCAATGATCTTGGAAGCCGAACGGTAGTTGAGCTTGCTGATGGCGCTGACCGTCACCTGCCCTGGCTGGAAGAAGTCACCAGAGAGGTCGACCTCGTCGGCGCTGACCTTGACGTAGCCGCCGCTGCTGCAGTCGCGGGACGCCTGGCGCACCTTAGCGTCGGCGGTGGCCTCGATGCAGTAGCCGGTCGTAAACGTCGCGTCGCCCCAGTCGTCGACGTCAATGCCCTCCATGGCGATGGTGTGGGCGCCGGTGATCTTGGACTTCTGCCGGACCGTGAGGTGATCGGCGGCGTGCAGGTCGGCGCGGCCAGTCATGGAGATGTCGGCGTACACATCGACGTCATTGCCTGCGATGAACAGGTTACCGATGCCGGTGAGCTTGGCCTTGCCGTGCAGCTTGACGTCGCACTGCGTCTGGATCACGAGGTCGGCGCCGCCGAAGGCGATGCTATCCTTGATCTGCAATGACGTCACAGGGTTGGCCCGCCATGCCGCCAACTCCACCAGGTTCGATACCTTGGTGTGCGACTTCTTGGCTCCACAGGCCGGAACCACCGCGCCCGGCTTGTAGAGCGTGCCGCTGCCGTTGCCGCAGGTGTCGCAGACCGTGACCTGAATGAAGTCGGCCGAGGCGTTGCCGGCGTCGTCCTTGACGGTGAGCACGACGTTGTGGACGCCGAGGGCGAAGGTGTGGGTCAGGATCGGACCGTTGCCGAGGACGACTCCGGCCTCGGACCACTGCCAGTGCAAGCTGCTGTCACACACGTCGCCAGCGGTGCCCTGCAGGGTGACCGAGGTGCCGATCGGGTTGGCGAGGTCGACCAGGACATCGGCCTGCTGGACGAGGGCGGGCGCGGTCGTGTCGGCAACCGGCTGGCAGCTATCGGCGGCGTTGCCGTCCGAGGCGGCACAGACGAAGTAGGTCAGCTGCACGCCGCTGTTGTCACCGCAGGTGTCCTGGCCGCTGCTGCCGGCGCTGCTGAGCTGTCCGCCGGCGCAGGTCCAGTTGGTGGCGCCACAGACGCCGCCACCAGAGGCGGTGCCACCGTCGCTGCAGCTGTCCTGCTTGGCGGTGGTGCTGGCCTCGCAGCTGTTGTTGTCGACGCAGGCAAAGGCGCTGACGGTCGAGGAGTCGACGTCGCCGCCGCAGGTGTCGACGCCGGAGGTGTCGGCGTTGCTCAGCATGCCGTCAGCGCAGGTCCAGTCGGTGGCGCTACAGGAGCCGCCGCCCAGCGCGTTGCCGCTGTCGCTGCAGCTGTCGGCCTTCGCCGTCTCGGCCGAGCCGCAGGCGTTGTTGTTGCTGCACGCCCAGGTCGTCACCGTCGGGTTGGCCGCGTCGCCACCGCAGGTGTCGGTGCCGGAGGTGTCGGCGTTGCTCAGCGTTCCGTCGGCGCAGGTCCAGTCGGTGGCGCTGCATGCGCCGCCGCCGAGGCCATTGCCGCTGTCGCTGCAGCTGTCGGCCTTCGCCGTCTCGCTGGCCACACATGCGTTGTTGTCGCTGCACGCATAGGTCGTCACGCTGGGAGTAGCCGCATCGCCGCCGCAGGTGTCGGTGCCGGCGCTGCCCACGCTGGTCAGCTTGCCGTTGGCACAGACCCAGTCGATCGCCGTGCAGCTGCCGCCACCCAGGCCGCTGCCGGTGTCGGAGCAGCTATCGCTGCCGCTGGCGCTCTCTGCGGCGACGCAGGTGTTGCCGCCCTGGCAGGTGAATGTCGTCACGCTCGGCTTCGCCGAGGTGCCGCCGCAGGTGTCGGCGCCCGCGGTCTGGAACGCCGTGCAGACGCCGGCCTTGCAGAGGTTCTTGGTCGCCTCGCAAGAACCACCGCCGTTGGCGTCGCCGCTGTCGGTGCAGCTGTCGGTGCCGCAGACGGTTTCGTCCGCCTTGTTCGGGTTGGTGCAGGCGCCGTCGGTCGTTTGGCAGGTGCCAGCCTCGTGGCACTCGTCAAGGGCGGTGCAGGTGACGCCGAGGCACTCGCAGCCGTCGCCCTGGCCGTCGCCATCGGTGTCCAGCTGGTCGGTGTTGCCGACCGTCGGGCAGGTGTCGACGCTGCCGCAGATGGTGTCAGCGTCGCCGTCGGCGCAGCAAGAGGCGCCGTCGCCGTGGTAGCCGGCATCGCAGGCGCAGGTGTAGCTGCCGGGCACGTTGGTGCAAGTGGCGTTGGCGTCGCAGTTGTCCAGGTTGAGGCCGCAGAAGTCGACAGCCTGGCAAGTGAAGCCGTTGCCCTCGTAGCCCGGCTTGCAGGAGCAGCCGTCGCTGCCGCAGGTGGCGTTGCCGTTGCACCCCGCGCCGGCGCTGCACGTGCCGCTCTGGCAGGTGTCTGCGTCCGTGCAGGCGTCGCCGTCGGTGCAGCTCGTGCCGTTGGTCTTGTTCGGGTTCGAGCAGGTGCCGCTCGCGCTGTCGCAGGTGCCGGCGTCGTGGCACTGGTCGCTCGCCGCGCAGACGACGGGGTTGCCACCGCCGCACGCGCCGGAGGTGCACGTATCGGTCTGGGTGCAGGCGTCACCGTCGTTGCAGCTGCTGCCGTTGGCTTTGGCTGGGTCGTTGCAGGCGCCAGTCTGCGGGTCGCAGATGCCGACGTCGTGGCATTGGTCGCTGGCAGAGCACGTCACGCTGGCGCACTCGCAGGCGTCGCCGATACCGTCGCCGTCGGTGTCGAGCTGATTGGCGTTGGCAATCGTCGGGCAGTTGTCGGCCGGAGCGCAGGCGGCGCCGTAGATGCGGAAACCAATGTCATAATAGGAGTAAAAGTAATCGTGATAGTAGATGCCGCCGTCAGCGTAGGTGTCGCCAGAGGTGTAGGTGGTCACCGGGCTGCCGCCGGTTGAGGTCCAAGCCAGGTAGTAGGTCTGGCCCGGCGTCACCGTCACGGCCGGCCAGCTGACCTGAACCCACTGGCCTTAAACCACATCGGCCGTGCCGCTCGCCAGCACCTGGCCGCCAGCGGCTGGCAGGCCAGCGTAGAGCCACAGCTTGACCGGGCCAGCGCCCCAGTAGATGCCGATCATGAGCGCGGCGCCGCTGATCTTGGTCGCGTTCGCCGTGAAGGACTGCACGTAGTCGGGCTGGGCGTTGATGTAGCTCCATCCCGAGCCCGAGTTGGCAGCGTTCTCGATGATGGGGCTGCTGCTGGAAGTGTTGCAGGTCGGGGCAGAGTCACAAGCGCCGTCACCGTCACCATCGGCGCAGCAGGTTTCGCCGTCGCCAGAGAAGCCGGAGTTGCAGACGCAGGTGAAGGTGACGCTGGTGCCTTCGATGTTGGCGCACGCGGCGTTGCTGTCGCAGTTGTCGGCGCCGGTGCCGCAGTAGTCCTCGAGCGTGCAGGTGGTGCCGTTGCCGATGTATCCGGTGTTGCAGGAGCAATCTGAGCCGCCGCAGGTCGCGTTTTGGTGGCAGGCGGCGCCGGCTTGGCAGCTGCCGCTCTGGCAGGCGTCACCGTTGGTGCAGATGTCGCCGTCGTCGCAGGACGCGCCGTTGGCCTTGGCGGGGTTGCTGCAGACGCCGGTGGAGGTGTTGCAGCTGCCGACGTCGTGACAGGCGCTCAACGCCGAGCAGACCACTGGGCTCGCACCGACGCAGGCGCCTGTCTGACAGGTGTCACTCTGGGTGCAGCCGTTGCTGTCGTTGCAGGCCGTGCCATCGGTCTTGGGCGCGTTGGAGCAGGAGCCGTCGAGGCTGCTGCAGACGCCGTCCTTCTTGCACTGATCGCCGATCTGGCAGGTCACGCCGAGGCACTCGCAGGCGTCGCCCTGGCCGTCGGCGTTGCTGTCTGTCTGGTTGGCGTTGGCGCTGATCGGGCAGTTGTCGTCGCCGTCGAGGATGCCGTCGCCGTCGTCGTCGTCGTCACAGACGTTGCCCTGGGCGTCGCCGTCGGTGTTGAGCTGGTTCGGGTTCGGGGTCAGCGGGCAATTGTCGCCGGTGTCGGGCCTGCCGTCGTTGTCGTCGTCGCCGTCGCAGATGTCACCGATGCCGTCGGCGTCGACGTCGGTCTGGTTGGCGTTGGCCGTCGCCGGGCAGTTGTCCGAGCCATCGAGGATGCCGTCATCGTCGGAGTCGGTGTCGAAGTCGTTGGGATCGCCGTCGTCATTGAGGACGTCGTTGTCGTCGTCACCGTCGCAGACGTCGCCGATGCCGTCGTTGTCGAAGTCGGCTTGGTTGGCGTTCGGGATGCCGATGCAGTTGTCGTTGTCGTTGAGCACACCGTCGGAGTCGGCGTCGTTGCTGGTGGTCGAGAGCGACAGGACGATGGTGACCGACAGGTTCTCGCGCATCTGCTTGGTGAGCGTGAAGGACTTGAAGCTAGAGCCAGAAGGCGGCGTCACCTGGATGCTTATGTTCTGGTTTTCGGACGTGCGCGGGAGCAACAAGTCGGCGCTGCCACCGGAGCCGAGGTTGGCCTGGGCGTGGTCCATATAGAAGCCCTGGAAGCTCTTGCCGCCATCGGTCCAGGGCTCACCGTAGTACCCAGGGACCCGGACGACGGCGTCAGGGACTGGTACGCCGTTCTGATCCTGGACAGTGACGGTCAGCAAGCGCGTCCCGGTGAGCTTGAAGTCGCGGTAGGTGTCGCCGGAGATCGGCATGTCGTAGGCGTTCCAGTAGGCGTACATGTAGGTGTACGAGTACTTGTTGCCCGGCGGGTCAGAGAGATAGTGCGGCCAGCCGTAGGTGAGGGTGCGGTACTGTCCGTCGCGCGCCTTGACGGCGTAGTTGGCTGCCGAGTCGACCATGGCCTGGCTCGTCGAGCCGGAAGCGCCATACCAGTAGGCGATGAACGCGCTCTGGCTGCCGACACGGCCGAGCGGCTTGCCGGCTGCGTCGAGGATGCGGCCGCTCACGTCGTTGGCGTAGACGGAGACGCTGAACAAGTGGTCGGCTGGGTACAGGATGGTGTCTGCGAAGTACGGGTAGCCGCCGGCCGGCCAAACTTGGCGAGAGGCGGAGCTGGCGCTGCCGCCTGGGAAGGCCGGAAAGGTCACGCTATTGGTATTGCCCGCGGTGTAGGCCTCTAGGTAGGCAGAGCCGTTGAAGGAGAGGCCCGCGCTGGTGAAGGCCGGCAAGGTGTAGCCGCCGTAGTAGAGACGCGACTGGCCGATGAAGGGGTTGCCGGTCTGGTCCTTGGCCTGGAAGGTGACCTCGGCGGTGGGAACGGTGATGTCGAAGGTCTGGGCGCCGCTCAGGGTGATGTCGGCGTTCGACGTGACGTCGAGGTAGTCATGGCCCTGGCCACCGGAGTTGTAGGTCCAGTTGCGCCAGTTCCAGATGCGGAAGCGGTCGGTGCCTGCGACGGCGCCGCTGATGGTGTAGGTGCCGTCCGAGGCGACGGTGGTGTAAGGGTTGTAGGCGGAGGTGGCGCCCGTGCCCGAGAGTCCGACATAGAGCCCAGCCGGGCTGCCGCCGTCGGCCATGAGGAGCTTACCGGTGACCTTGACGTCGGAGTCGAGGACCATCGTCAGCGTCGTGTCGGTGGTCCAAGTCGGGTTGGTGAACACCTTAGCGGCGAGGCCGCTGTTGGATGGTGGGGGCACCTTGATCGAGTGGTTGGAGCCATTGGGACTGAGCGGCAAGACGGCGACGCCGTCGCTGCCCGTGCTGTAAATCTGCAATTGGCCCTGGTGTGCATTGGCGAAAGAGATCCGGTCGGTGACGAAGGGAATCGTCCCGACGTTGTAACACCCGGTCTGGGTGTCGATGGCGCAGTTCGGGACCAGGGCGCCGTTGCTGTCTTTGACCTCGAACGTGACGTCGACCGTTGGGATGACGATGTTCTTGGTGACGTTGCCACCGGAGGCCTCCAAAGTGCCGTAGTACAGCTAGTACAGCTGAAGCCAGCGCCGCTTGGAGTCACCGCTGTCGGTCAGGTGTTGGTCGGTGTAGACCTGGATCAGGTAGCCACTCAGGGGCTGAATCGAGCGGCTAAAGGTGCCGTTGGAGTTGGTGGAGTTCCAGTTGTAGTCGACCACCCCAGACTTATAGAGGTAGTAGCGGACGCCGGGGATCGCGCGGCCCTTGCTGTCGAGGATGGTGCCCGAGAACGTGACGTCGGGCGTCAAGACGATGGCGGCGGTTTCATCGCCGTCGATGACGAAGGAGTTGGTGTCCTTGGTGCCATAGCCGGACTGCTGCTGCGCAGCGTGTAGGTCCCAGGCTCAACCTCGGTGATGGTGTAGCTGGCGGTGGTGGTCGAGCGGCTGGATGGCCCGCCGAAGACCTGCACCGTCGCGCCACCGATTGGATTATTCGAGGGATCCTTGACCGTTCCCGTGACGGTGTAGAAGACCGAGGCCTGGACCAACACTAGGTCGAGCGAGGTGGCGCCAGCGATCACCCGGTTCGGCAGCGTCGCGTTGGTGAAGCCGCTGCCGCTCGGGGGCAAGGCGATGACGGTGTAGGTACCGTCCGTGGCAGAGACGCTGTAGGTGCGAGACGCTGTAGGTGCCGTTGGCCGCGCTCGTGGCCGAGGCCACCGTCGTCCCGCCCTGCTGCAGGTGGATGGCGACGTTGGCGATGGCGTTGTTGGCGCTGTCAGTCACCTTGCCAGAGAGCGTGCCCGCCAAGCCCAGCGCCGGCAGGAGCAGCGTCACGGCGAAGGCGGCGCCAGCGCGCAGCAGACGGCGGAGCCCGCGGCGAGCCATGTCCGAGCGTGGCGCCCGCGCCTCCGCCCCACTGCCCTTGTTGACCTCACCGCAACACGACGTCTCGCTGCTCATCGCGAACCTCCACCAAACATCAACCCAAAAACCATGCGTCCTGCGCGGCGCTGCCAAAGATCTGGCCGCCGGCACGTGGTAGCGATAGGGGCTACCGGACCTTGAAGGCCGGACCTTAGGCTGGGGCCCGGCGCGGCGTCAGGCGAAAAACGACGTCCTCGAAGCAAAGGGCCGCAGTGCAGCGATTAGGGCCTCAATGGACGGACTTCGACCCTGCGTTCGCCGCTCGGTAGGAGCAAGGTGAGCTCGAGGCGCGTCGGCGGAGCGTCGGGCCCAGCGTCTGGCTGTTCGAATCGCACGCCCTTGAGGTCGAGCGCCCCGACGGCGCCCGGCGGCTGGCCGTTGATGAGGAGCACCCGGGTGCCGGCCGGCGCGCCCATCGAGGCACAGACCGCTGGCGGCAAGAGCTCTTCGAGCTTCAGCTGCGAGGGCTCGACGAGCGCTCCGGGCGGCAGCTTGGCGCGGTAGGCGGCGACCTGCGCTTGTAGCCAGGCCGTGGGCACCGCGGCGCCAGGGATCGCGATCTCCGCTTCGACCGCGATCGCTGAAGCTGTCGACGCTTCGGCCAAGCCCAACGGAGGCGAAGGCAGAGCGCCTGGCGCCAGCGGCGGCAGGGGTGGCGCCGCGGACGGCGCAGCGGAGTTGCCGGCCGCCGCCAGAGCGCCCTCGGAGGGCAAGGCGCCCGGGAGCGAGGGCATTGCGACCGGCGCTGCCGACGCTTTTGCGGCGGGGCTGCCGTCGGCGTTGGCCTCGGCGGACGGTGCGCCGTCAGCGGCCGAGGTGTGGACTGTGGCGCCGCCGGGTGTGCGGGAGTACGCGAGCCAGGCGCCGACGCCGACGACGAGGGCCAGGGCGACCCAGATGACGCGGTTGATGGGGCGGCGTGCGGTGGGGAGCGGCTGGTTCAGGGGTTCCTCGTCTGGCGCGTCGAGCGGGCGGAGCGTGGGTCGCGATGGCCGGGAGGGGGCGGCGGCAGGCTGCCACGCCGCGGCCGCGACGGCTAGCAGCGAGGCGGCGCCGGCTTTGGGCCGCCGCTGCTGGTAAGCGGGCGGGCGGCGCAAGTCGCGGCCTGCTCGTGGGCGAAGCACCAGGAATCGCAACGCTCCGCGCATTTGACCGGCGCACCGCTGCGCGCCATCCTCTCGGGCCGCGCCGGCCGCCCCGCCGCGCCAGAGAGGACTCTCCATCATGGCATCGATGATAAAATCTGCGATTTTCGCTCCTTCAGCGTGGTGCCTGTGCGCGGCCGCCCTGCACGTCGGATGCAGCGAGCCGACGACGACCTCGACCGAGGCCGACACCGGCGACTCGGTCACCTTCCGCCTCGGCGACGGCGGCGTGGGCGGCGGCGACGCTGCAGCGGGCGACGCCGGCGGCGACGCGGCGTCGTTGGACGGCGGCGACGGGCAGGGCCCAGCCGACGTCGCCGACGCAGCCGGTGGCGACGCTGGCTCCGGCGCGGGCGATGGCGCAGGTGACGCCGCCGACGCCGCCGATGCAGCCGATGCCTGCGCCAAGACGGCCGCCAAGGACGAGGGCTGCGACGGGGTCGACGAGGACTGCGACGGCGAGACCGACGAAGAGGCCCGCTGCGAGGACGACAACCCGTGCACCTTCGACGCCTGCACGCTCAAGGGCTGCACGAACGCGCCAATGGTCGACGGCACGCCCTGCGTGACGGTCAGCTGCGGCAAGAGCTGCGTCTGCGCCGATGCGGTCTGCAACGCGCCTTGCACCAAGGTCGATGGCGTCTACACGCCTTGGGCCTATGGCGCCTGTAGCGCACCGTGCGGCGGCGGCACCAAGACGGGTACGCGCACCTGCACCAACCCGGCGCCGTCGTGCGGCGGCAAGCCCTGCGAGGGCCCAGCCACGACAAGCGAGCCGTGCAACACCGAGCCCTGCTCGGGTGACCAGTGGACCAGCGGCAAGCACGTCTTCAGCCAGGGCGGCGAGGTTGTCGAGAAGGCGATCGGCGCCGGCGTCAGCAAGGTGGTCCTGCTGCTGTGGGGCGGCGGCGGCGGCGGCGGCGCGCCGGGCGCGGGCGGTGGCGGCGCCTTCGTCCATGTCGAGGTAGCCGTGCTGCCGGGCCAGAAGCTGGCGGTGCGGGTCGCCGAGGCGGGCAAGGTGCCGAGCGGTGGCGCCGGCGCCAGCGTCGTCACCCTCGACGGGAAGCCGGTCGCCATGGCGGCGGGTGGCGGCGGGGCCGGCGTCGACGGCTGCAGCGGCTGCACGGCGAAGGAAGATGGCAAGGTCTGCGCGGGCGGCGCGGGCGGCGCGGGCGGCTTCGGGGGCCAGGCCGGGAGCGGCGGCAGCAAGTACGGCATCACGGTGACAGGCGGCGGCGGTGGTGGGCCAGGGGCCGGCGGCGTCAAGGGGACGGGCGACGACAAGTCCACCTACTCCGCGTGCTTGCAGGATGGCGGCGCTGGCGGCAAGGACCAGGGCGGCCAGGGAACGGCGGGCAACCAGTGCAAGCTCGCCGAGCCTGCGGCCAAGCTCGAGCTGGCCAGCGCCGCTGGGCCGGGCAATGGCGCCGGCGGGTTCGGCGGCGCCGGCTGGTTCGGCGGTGGGGGCGGCGCCGGCAAGTACACCTACATCGGCTCCGGCGGCGGCGGCGGCAGCAGCTACTTCGGCAATGGCGCGCTGCCTGTGGGCGCCGGCGGCGAGGCGGGTCAGTTCGCGACGCCTGGCAGCGCCGGGCACCCCGATCGTGGCGGCGCCGGAGACGGCGGCGGCGGCTGCAAGGCCGGCAACTGCTACACCGGTGAGGGCGCGATGACGGCGGGCGCGGCGGGCCGCATCGTCGTGGTGGTGCCCTGATCGACGGCGCGGCGCCCTAAGGGCCGCCCGTGGCGCAGATTAGGCCGTCGCGCCGGGCTGCGATCGGCCGAAGATGCGCGCCACCCCCGTCACGACGCTGAGCATGATGACGCCGAGCGTCAGGCCGACGACGCAGTCCAACGCGGCGCGCACCAGCCAGCGCAGGGCGTCCTGCACCATCGGCGCTGCGGCGGCGCGGGCGAGATCGGCGACGCCGTCGATGGCGGCCTCTGGGCCGTGCCAACCGAGGTTGTAGAGCGCATGCAGGATGATCGCGGCGCCGACCCAGAGCATGGCGGCGGTGCCGATCGTGCTGAAGCCCCACATGACGCGCGGCATGGCGACGACGAGGCCGCGTCCGAGGCGGCGGAGCAACCCGACGCGCGACTCCCGGGCCAGGTGCAGGCCGATGTCGTCCATCTTCACCAACAGGGCGACCGAGCCATAGACGGCGATGGTGATGCCGATGGCGACGATGACGAGGGCGACGGCCTCTCGCCACAGCGAGTCGGTGTGGATCGACGATAGGGAGACCACCATGATCTCGGTGGAGAGGACGAAGTCGGTACGCACCGCGCCGCGCACCTTGGCCTCTTCGAGGTGGGCGGCGTCGCCGATCACCTTGGGTGCGTCGGCGACCTGGTGGCCGTGCGGGCGCAGCGCGCTCCACACCTTCTCGGCGCCCTCAAAGCAGAGGTAGGCGCCGCCGAGCAGCAAGATCGGCTGCAGGGCCCATGGCGCGAACACCGAGAGCAAGAGCGCCGCCGGCAGCAGCAGCACCAGCTTGTTGAACAGCGAGCCGCGGGCGATCTTCCAGACGATCGGCAGCTCGCGGTCGGCCGAGAATCCCTCGACGTACTTGGGCGTGACCGCGGCGTCATCAATGACGACACCGGCGGCGTTGGCGCTAGCGTGCCCGGCCTGCTCTACCACGTCGTCGAGCGACGCCGCTGCGACCTTGGCCAAGGCCACGACATCGTCGAGCAGCGCGAGCAGTCCGCTCAAGGGCACCTCCGGGCGTCAGCGCTGCCTCGCTGGCGCTAGCTTGCGGTGTGGTAGCGGGTTGACGACGGCGGCGCAAGTGCGACCGACCGCCGACGCTGGTCGCAGCGGCCTCGCCTGCCACCGCCGGGGCTCGGGCGACGGCGCGTGATCGCGCCGCCTTGCGCCGGGCGGTGCGTTCGGAGCCGGACATTGCGCAGGTGGCGCAGGTGGCGCAGGCGGCGTTGGGGCCGCCGTCCGCAGCTCAGCTCAGTTGCACTGGTGCAGGATGCGGAGGTCGTCAATGCGGTGATGGTTCGTCGCCCAGCCCGTGCTGCCGGTGAAGATGACGTAGCCGCCGCGAAAGTCGAGGCCGGTGACGGTCTTGGTCGCGACGACGGCGTCGCCGAAGCGGATGGTGAGCTTGTCGCCTTGCACGGCGATGATGACCGTGTGCCACTGGAGATCTTCAATGTTGATGGCGGGCTTGCCGGCCTCTGGCAGCCAGAGCAGCGCGTTGCCGGCGTCGCCGTCGGTGTGGACCGCGATGTGGTTGCCCTGGCCCAAGAACGCGTTGTTGCCGATGACGCCAGGGGGATCGTCGTTGGGGTCGGCGGCGTTGATCCATGTGTCGAATTCCACGTGAAAGGCCTTGACCTTGGTGGACCCGCACTTGCCGCTGACGCCGTAGCCGAGGCAGCCGCCGTTGCCCGCCTTTTGGAGGTACGCGTCGACGTCGGCGGTGGACTTGGCCTCCAGCAAAGTCATGGCGAAGCCGTCGGCGCCGCCGTTGACTCCGCCGCCCGTGGCGATCTTCAGCGACATGCGCACGTCGCCGGGCTGGACGTACAAGACCTGGTGATAGACTCCGCCACCCTTGGACTGCGCGTTGCCAGTCAGCTCCAGGTGGCCCGCCAAGTCCCAGCTTGCGGCACCGGTGAGCACCCAGCCCGTCCCCGTCGGCGCCTTGGCGAAGTCCTCGAAGATCTCGGCGCCGCATACCTGAACATTGCTGATCGCGCCGGCCGGACAGGTGGCGCCGCCGCCGACCATCCGCAGCAACCACTGGTGGGCGCCCTTGCTGAGCGGAGTGGCCTTCAAGGTGATCGCGCTCGGCGTGGCGGAGCCGGTGGGCACGATCGCGACCTTGGCCAGGACGCCGTCGAAGTCGCTGACCAGCTCGAGCGACGCGCCTGGCCCGCTGACGCCCTCGACCAGGGCATTGACCACGACTTGGCCGCCGGCGACCAGCATCGCCTGGGCTGGCGTCTCGCCGCCGACGCTGACCAGCTGCACGACGGCTGGGCAAACGACGAGGGTTGCCTCGGCAGCGGCCTCGACTGCGCCCGCTCCAGCGCTGGCGACCACGCGCAGCCTGCGCAGGCCGACGGGCACTTGCAGGGTCGCCTGGGCGGTGCCATCGGCGCCTGGCACCGTCGGTGCCGTCGTCTGCACCACAGGCTGGCTGCCGTCGGCCTGCGCCACGGTCCACTGCAGCTGGGTCGTCGTCTGCAGCGCCGGCGTCGTGACGAGCTTGATGGCAGCGGCGACCTGGGTGACGCCGGAGGGCGCAGCGGCGAAGGTTTGACCAGCCCAAGGCGCTGTGATGGCGAGGACGTAGGGCGGCGGACGGCGCCGGCGGGGGTGCCGGGCCGTGGGCGGCGGACGGCGC
>SXGT01711097.1_pt1 | contig 13958 bp, 9 predicted proteins | sample 3176221 | NCBI WGS metagenome assembly SXGT01 (sample SAMN11356862, study PRJNA531348) | freshwater metagenome | isolation source: freshwater sample F1-120 | place: China: Fuxian Lake, Yuxi | collected 2017-12-25 | reverse complement strand
CTTGGGGGGAGCGGGTAAACAGCCAATCGCTGCCCGCAATGTCTCCCTCCCCCCGCACGGGGGGAGAGGGCCGGGGTGAGGGGCGTCTTTCCGCGCCGACGCAACCGCCCCCAAAAAGCGAACCTCCATCGATAAGCCATTGATCCAGCTGGCTGCAACTGCGACCGGCCACGGAAGGATTTGCACCTGTCCAAACGGCAGGCGTAGTCTCCGGCCGCGTGAGGGAGGAGGAGATGACAGTGGCCGGATCAGCACTGCAACCAACAGGCCAGGTCTCGCTGGCGGATTTCGGGCAGGACGACGCGACCCGCTGGGAGAACGTCATGCGACGCTTTGGGCCGCCGTTGCGCGGCTACTTTGCCAACCGCGTGCGCAACCCGGCCGACATCGACGACCTGGTGCAGGAAGTCTTTGTGCAGCTCCTGCAGCGCACCAAGGGCGCGCCGATCGAGCACGTGCAGCAATACCTGTTTCAGGTGGCCTCCAACGTCCTGTGCGACCAGAGCCGCCGCAAGAAGGCGCGACACCACGACCAGCACGAAGCCTATGACGAAGCCGTGCACGCCGTGGCCACCGAGATCTCGATGGAGCGCATCGTCATCGGCGAAGAAGACGTGGACCGCGTCGCGCGGCTGCTGCAGCAACTGCCGCAGCGCACGCGCGATGTCTTCTTCCTCCGAGGCATGCGGCAACGCAAGCACGACGAGATCGCCAGCCTGCTCGGCATCTCCAAACGTGCAGTACAGAAACACATGGCGAACGCGCTGAAACACCTGGGCCGAACGCTGGACGCAGACGACACCGACGTGACCCCCTGATGAAGCCGTACGACACCGCAACCGCCGACGCCATTGACGACCAGGCCGCCGCCTGGGCCGACACCCTGCGCGACAACACCGACCCCGAGATCCAGCGCGCCTTCGAAGCCTGGCGCGACCAGGACGCCGCCCATGCGCGCGCCTACCAGAAGATCGAACGCGCCTACCGCATCGCCCGCGCCAGCCTCAGCACGCCGCAACAGCAACTGCTGGCCATCGAAAACGAGATCCTCGCGCGGGCCGGTGCAGACGCCCGCCGCAGCCGGCGGCGCGTGGGCTTCGGCATCGCCGCCAGCCTGATGCTGGCCGTGATCACCGGCTTCACCATCACCGGCGGCAGCTGGGAAGAACTCGACTACCTCAAGGACCGTGCGCGCTACGCGCTGGCCGGCGATATGCTCTACCGCACCGCCGTGGGCGAGCGCCTGGTGGTCACGCTGGACGACGGCTCCGTGCTCACGCTCAACACCGCCAGCCGCGCGCTGGTGCAATACCAGGACGGCATCCGCGGCGTGAACCTGATGCGCGGCCAGGCCTTGTTTGAAGTCGCCAAGGACCCGGCGCATCCGTTTGTCGTCACCGCCGGCGGCCGCAAGGTGACTGCGCTGGGCACCGCCTTTGACGTGCGCGTCAGCGAAGAACACCTCGCCGTCACACTCATCGAAGGCCGCGTCTCCGTGGAACGCGAAACCCCCGGACCCGCCGATAGCAATGCTAAGACCGAACTCGCCCCCGGCGATCAGCTCCTCGCCGCGGCCAGCCAGCCCGAACCCGTTGTGAAGAAAGCCAACATCAAACGCACGATCAGCTGGCGCGACGGGCAAGTGATCTTCGACAACGACCCGCTGCAAAGCGCCGTCAACGAAATCAACCGCTACGGCAAACGCACCGTCGTCTTCACCGACCACCGCCTCAACGACCTGCGCGTCAGCGGCGCCTTCAACACCAGCGACACCGGCGTCTTCATCGACATGCTCACCGTCTACCTCCCGGTGAAAGTCGTCCAGACCACCGAAGACCAAATCGTTCTCGGTTACCGAACAAACTAATCAGAACTCCTCTTCAGGAGTCCCCTCTCCCCGCCAGCGGGGAGAGGGCAGGGTGAGGGGCGCTTCAGCGCGCACGAACGTCACGCCGCGCGGCAGCTAGCTCAAGCTTCGGGCGCCTGCCTGTATCGCCGGCAGCGCTGCCAATAGTTCAGGGAGGCCGGTATGCACGGTATCCCAGACGATGGCGAGATCAATATCAAAGTAGCCATGCGCAATGCGGTTCCGCATGCCGCGCATGCTCTTCCAGGGGATGGAAGGATGCTTGTCCAGGAATGACGCATGATCCCGGGAAAGCTTGGTCGCAAGCTCTCCGATCACGATGATGTTGAGGATGACCGCCTGCTGGGTCTTCTTGTCCTTCAGGAATTCGGCCTTGGACAAGCCTTCGATGTAGGAGCACGCCAGGCTTGCGGACTCATGCAGCTGGTCCAGGTAATCGACCAGCCGGCTTTCCGTCATACCGGAAGCGCCTCAGCCAGAACCCGGTCGCGGAACCTGGCGGGCAAATCCCCGGGGGTCAGAACGTCGACGGGAACGCCGAGCAGTTCTTCCAGTTCGATCTGAAGGCCGCCAAGATCGAACAACGTCGCGCCGGGAAGCGCATCCACCAGCAGATCCAGATCGCTGCCGTCACGGTCATTGCCATGTGCGACCGATCCGAACACGCGCGGGTTCGAAGCCTTGAACCGCTGTGCGGCCAGACGAATCGCCGAGCGATGGGTCATCAGGGCAGTAGAGGGCTTCATGTGCTCAAGTATAGGCACCGGCACTCGACAACCCAAGGCCTCGTCTCCCCACCCCCCTCTCCCCGCGAGCGGGGAGAGGGGAGGGTGAGGGTCAGCTTCACCATCAGCCCGCGCACTCCCGCAAGCACGCCAAACTACAACCACCGCCCGTCACCCTCCCACCCCACTCCCCTCTCCCCGCCAGCGGGGAGAGGGCAGGGTGAGGGGCGCTCGCCACAACATCCCAAAGCCCAACCCAACCACCCGTCCCAAAGCAAAAAGCTCACAATCCGAGCCAGCCCAAGTTCATCTTCCAATCTGCACTGCGTCTTTGCACCAGTAGGGAGCCCCACAAGACACCGTGGGCGCATAAATGAAAGAGGAGACAAGGGATGCTCGTGCCCCGCTTCAAGCCAGCCCACGCAGCTGGCCTCATCGCCGTATTCGTCGCCTGCACCGGCGCGCTGCTGTCCGCAGCGCCGCTCACCGCACAGGCCCAATCCAGCAACACCAATGCAGCCGCAACCGCAACGCCGATGTCCAAGGCCCAGCCGCAAGGCACGGTCGCCTTCGACATCCCCGCGCAAGACCTCTCCGCCGCACTCACCGAGTTCGCGCGTCAGAGCGGGCAGGAGCTGATCTACAACCCCGCCTCCGCGACCGGCAAGATCGCCAACGCGGTGGAAGGCGAGATGAGCCGCGCCAGCGCGATGCAGCAACTGCTGCAGGGCACCGGCCTGGAATTCCTGATCATGCCGTCGGGCGGCATGATGCTCGGCGATCCTGATGAGGTGCAGAGCTACCGCGCGAAGCTGCAGTCTTCGTCTGCTGAAGCAGCGGCCGACGCGAGCACGGAAGTGGCGCAGGCCACGCCAGCAGAATCTCCGCTTGACCCCTCGCTCACCGATCCCGGCGTCGCCGCACCTGGTGAACAGACCACGTCCAAGGTCGAAGTTAGCCGCACCGGCGGCATCGAGGAAATCATCGTCACCGGCCAGAAGCGCGAAGAGCGCATCCAGGACGTGCCGATCGCGATCAGCGCGTTCTCGATGGAAGACCTGGACAACCAGAAGATCGAAGGGGGCTTCGATCTGCTGAAGAACATCCCCAACGTCACGTTCAGCAAAACCAATTTCTCGGGCTACAACTTCCAGATCCGCGGTATTGGTACGCAGGCGATTTCTGCCACGACCGATCCCGGTGTCGCGGTGAGCTTCAACAACACCACGCTGATCGTGAACCGTCTGTTCGAGCAGGAGTATCTCGACATCGAGCGCGGGGACGTGCTGCGCGGTCCGCAGGGTACGCTCTATGGCCGCAACGCCACGGGCGGCGTCATCAACGTCATCAGCGCCAAGCCGAAGTTGGGCGTCTACGAAGGCGAGTTCAAGATCGAGACCGGCAACTTCAACTCGCAGCGCATGCGTGGCCACTACAACCTGCCGCTGGGCGATACCGTTGCGCTGCGCGGCGCCTATGCCGCCACCAAGCGCGACGGCTACGGCTACAACGAGTACAGCGAAGTCGACAATCCGTTCCGTGACCGCGTGAGTGCAGACGTCGATGACCGCGACCTGTGGACCGGTCGCCTGAGTTTGGGTTGGGAGCCGACGCCGGACCTTCGCATCAATCTGCTGTACGAACACTTCAACGAGGACGACCGTCGCACGCGGACGTCCAAGCAACTCTGTCATCGGGATTTCGGCCCGGGCCTCCCCGGCACCGATCCGACCGGTACCTTCTTTGACGGCTCGCTCTCTCAAGGCTGCAAGTCGGGTTCTCTGTACGAAGACGAGGCATTTGGAACACCCACTGGCACCTCGTTGCCGTATGTGGCCGCGTTGTACTGGTCGGTGGACTACGCCTCAGGCCCACTGGCTGGCCTTGCGGGTTCTCAGTCTGGCTTTGGCCTCGGTGGTAGTCCCTACCACATCATCCCGGCGAATCCTGGCCAGCCGGGGGCTCAGCCGCCCAATTGCGGTGGATTGTTTTTCCCGCCTTGTGCGATTCCGCCTTCCCCCGAGATTCGGTTTCCGTTGGCGGATCTCGCGACCTGCGCACTTAAGACGAGAAGTGATCAGTTCGCGAAGAACGTTCTTTTTCCGGTCGATATTTGCAATCCCGACATCTATCGAGGTCTGAACCAGTCGCGTGACCTGCGAACCATCTCCTCGCAGCTTGAACCGAAGTACCAAGCTGATTCCGACATCTTCGAACTGGCCTTCGACTTCCAGTTCAGCGAGGACCTCGTCTTCTCCTCGCAGACCGTGTACGCCCGTGACAGCTATTGGGCCACGCAGGACTACAACCGCTTTGCCGCCTTTCCGATCTGGGAGGATTCAACCACCGCGTGCTTCGTGACCAGAGGAGGTCCGTCCGGGGCAGCGGGTGCCGCAGGCCCTCCCGATTGCTCTAGCGGTGCGGTCTTCGCCGATGGCTTCTACACCAACCTGACCCCGCGGCCGGAGGGCTCGCCACTGGGAACGCCGGGCGTGCTCTGCGACCCGCAGCTCGGCTGCTCGGACACCCTGCTGGTGCAGGATCTCTCCCGCGCCGAATCCAAGCAGTTCAATCAGGAGATCCGGTTGCTCTCGAGCTTCGATGCCCCGGTGAACTTCAGCCTGGGTGCCAACTACACCAGCTTCGAGACGATGAACGACTACTTCGTCTTCGCCAATGGCCTGACGCATCTGCTGAACTTCTTCCCTTTCAACTACCACAACTCGACCTGTGTGCAGAGCAGTTCGCCCGAAGCGCGTGCGAGTCGCCAGTACGACGGTCAGTTCTGCCGCTACGTCGATCCCAACCCGTTGGAGTCGATCAATGGTGAAGGCCACAACTACTTCCGCAGCGGCAATCCCTACAGCCTGCGCTCGGCTGCACTGTTCGGTGAAGTGTATTGGCAGGCGACGGAATCTCTGAAGTTCACGGGCGGTCTGCGGTTTACCTGGGACCGCAAGGCCTTCACCCCGCTGCCCAGCCAGCTGTTGCTGGCCGATTACAGAGAAGCGGGGATTGGCAGTGGCAATCCGCTGCCCGAGGGCGCTGGTCCTGACGAGTGCATCGAGACTCGCACCCTGTGCCCGCTGGCGGGTACTGCCCCTGGCGGTCGCGGCTATCTCGCCGAGCCGGACATCGTGCAGGAATGGCGCGTGCCGACGGGCCGACTTGGCTTCGACTGGAAGCCGCAGATCGAGTCCGCCTGGCTGGACGACACAATGGTCTACGCCTTCCTTTCACGGGGCTACAAAGGCGGCGGCGCCAATCCGCCCAGCGTAGCCCAGCCCTCGGCGCGCTTCATCGCGCGCGCCAGCGGCAACTTCATCGCGCCGCCGACGTTCAAGGCCGAGTACGTCAACGCGGTGGAAATCGGCACCAAGAACACGCTGTTGGGCGGCGGCTTGCTGCTGAACCTCAGTGCGTTCTACTACGACTACAGCGACTACCAGATCAGCAAGATCCTCGATCGCAGTGCCTACAACGAGAACTTCGATGCGACCGTCTGGGGCCTGGAACTGGAGTCCGTGTTCGCGCCGACACCGGACACGCTGTTCAACGCCAGCATCGGTTACCTGCGCACGCGTGTTGCCGATGGCGAACAGTCCATTGATCTGATCGACCGCACCGATGGCGGCCATCGCCGCTACGTGCCGGATCCGGAGGCTCTGGGTGCCCGGAGCAGCGAGACCACGTACTTCCCGCAGGGCTTCGATGAGTGGGTGGTGGTCAAGCCCTGGATCACGGCGGCCTCGAACTGCATCGTGCCGCGCGAACTGCTGGAAGCGAAGATCGAAGCCGGCTACGGCCTGGCGTGGGACGGCTATTGCCCGATCGGCAACGCGGCCGGCGGCAGCTCGGCCGCCTTCACGGATGTTCCCTATTACCTGTATGACGATCAGGGCACTCGCACCGGGATTGGCCGGGGACGCTACGACCCGTCCATTGACGCACCCAACGGCGGCCAGGGGTTCGCCAAGGATCTGGGGGGCAATGAACTGCCCAACGCCCCGCGCTTCACCGTATCACTGGGCGGTCAGCAGACCTTCTATCTGCCGGCCAACTGGCAGTTCACGACGCGCCTCGATTGGTACTGGCAGGAGGAGAGCTACGCCCGCATCTACAACATGAAGGGCTACGACCAGCTCAAGGCCTGGAGCAGCGCCAACCTCTCGCTGTGGGTGGAGAAGCCGGAGTGGGGTCTCAAGGTGGAGACCTACGTGAAGAACCTGTTTGACGAAACGCCCATCACCGGCGCCTTCCTCAACTCCGACGACTCGGGCCTGACCACCAACGTCTTCACACTGGACCCGCGCCTGTTCGGCCTGTCCATCACCAAGCGGTTCTGAGGGAGGAGACGGTCATGAAAACGATGATGGAAGCACTGTCTCGCAACAGGAACGCAAAGGACACCAAGAACCTCATGCACACCAACACGAATCCCCGCTCCCCGCGTGCGGGGAGCGGGCAGGGTGAGGGGCGGCGGTTCCCCCTCACCGCCATCGCCGCAGCGCTGCTGCTCGGCCCGCAGCTTGCGGGTGCCGCCAACGAATGCGGCGTACAGGCCGGCACCACGCCGCTGGTCTGCAACCAGGCGGCCTACGCCAACGGCGTCAGCTACACCGCCAACGGCAATCTCGCCGTGACCTTCACCCCTACCGTCAGTAACGTGGGTGGCAACGGCGTGGTCCTGACCGCGACCGGCACTGCCAACGTCAGCTTCGACAGTGCCACCACGGCCTCCGAACTGCAGAGCAGCAACACGGTCGGTGCCCTGCTGGACGTGCGCACCGAGCAGGGCGATATCGACATCCGCACCGAGGAGATGGACGCCGATGGCCTCAGTCCCGCCGGCGTCACGCATGCGATTCGCGCCGTCTCCACCGGTTCTGGCGACATCAGCATCGTGACCACCGGCGCCGTCGATGCCGCCAGTTCCGCGAACCCCGCGAACTCGGTGGGCATCGAGGCCCGGTCCAGCGGCGGCAATATCGTCATCAATGCTCCCAGCGTGCAAGGAAATCAGGCTGCGATTCGCGCAGTAAACACCGGCGGATCGGTTGCGGTCACCAGCTCCGGAATCATCAACGTGCAGACCACCACCGGCGCCATTCAAATCGCCGAGGATGGAATTGGTGGTGGAACCCTGGTCTCGACGAGCGGGGACATCACAGGCTCTGTCCGTGGTGGCATCACGGCAACCTCCGGAACGGGGGATATTGATCTGATCCATGGCCGACCTTTGGTTAAGGGCGGAGGAGGCGCCTCCGCCAACGACAATCTCGTGCTGACGACAGCGGGTGACATCCGACTGATTCGGTTGAGTGGCGGAGGAAACATGACGCTCAACACCTCATCGGGCGAGGGTGCTGCATACGTCAGGGTCACCAACAACTACAACAATGCAGGCGCCACGGTAGTCGGATTTGGCACGCTGAATGCGACGGTGGGCAATGGTGGGCTCGTCATGGATATTGTCGGAACTGGGCCCGATGAGGGCGATACAACCTCAGAAGGCGGCTTCGTTCGTCACCTGGGCGGTATTACAGCCAGCGGTGTTGGTGGGGCGGAGATCAACGTCTGGAGGGATGCGTTCTTCAGGAATAGCGCTAATACGCCGATCGGAGCTCGCTATATCAGCAGCGAATTCGCACAACTCTACGGAACCCTCAACTTTTCCGCCTTGCAAGGAGGCACGACGCTGAATGTAGGGTCTGGAGGACTGTGGTCCGGCAACAACGGCACCTCGCAGTTCTCGCCATCCGATGACGTGGTGGAAATCGAACTCGGCGGTTTCATGACGACGCAGATCTTCAATCACAATAACTCCACGCCCCTGATCGTGGTTCCGAATGCCGGCACCTCGCGCACCCAGGTGATCGACTTCGCCTCGGGGGACGACCGCTGGATCAACCGTGGCCGCATGCTCGTGGGCGTGACCCAGATTTTGATCAACGCCGATGTCCCGCTGGGCAGCTTTGCCGGCTCACCGCGGGATGCTTACGAGGCGGAGCTGCGGCTCCTGAACCTGGAAACCTTCGAGAACCATGGCGAGATCTGGCTGGGCACCTCCTACAGAGGCAGCGAGTCTGGCACGCTGAGCGCGGTCGGCGGTGACCCGGATCAAATCTTCTACGCGCAGGGCACGGATCGCGTGGCCGACGACATGCTGAGCATGCCGGGGGCAACGTTCATCGGCGGCGAGACCGGCCGCGTGTTCATGGACGTCAACTTCTCGGCCTTCGACCAGGTTCAGGATCGGTGCGATGCCTCGATTCGCGACGGCGGTGGCAACCTGCCGGTGGCGGACTGCATCAATCTGCAGAACGGGGCCTTGGAGGGCAGGATCTACGTCAACGCGACGGCCACCGGCTTCGGCGGTCGGGGCGCCTACACCCCCGAGGGCGCGGTCGTCGTCGATCTCTCCGACGGCAACGGCGGCCCCGGCAGCGGTGCGGGCGGTGCGGCGGGCCAGGTCGCTTTTGCGCCGGAGATGCGCTACTACAACCCGGCCTTCGGCGGCGTGCTCGACAACGGCATGTTCATGTCCGTGTTCGCCTATGACGAGCAGACCACGCAGTTCAAGCTGGCGACGGTGCCCTCGGGCGGCGCGCATCACCAGCCACTGATCGCCAATGGCGCGCAGCAGGCCTGGCGCACGGCTGCGGGCAGCTTCTTTGACCGGCAGGCCGATCTGCGCGACACCCTGCGCGCAGGCCAGGAGGCCGGGCGCGGCGTCTGGTTGCGCAACGGCTACGACCTGGGCGAGCGCAAGGCGAAGCAGACCTTCAGCACCACGTCTACCGACTATGTCTACGACAGCGCCCACGACCTCGAAACCTCGGTGGTCACCCTGGGCGTGGACCTGATCGGCGGCGATGTCGGCACCGGCGCCTTCGTGCTTGGTGGCATGCTCGGCTACGTGCGCACCGACATGGAGTACGCGCGCTTCTACACCGACACCGCCGCCATGAACGGCATGCTGGTGGGCGCGTACGGCAGTTATGTCGGTGGTCCCTTGTTCATTGATGCGACCGTGAGCGGCGTCTGGACGCGAGTCGACCAGGACATGCCGCAGGCGGAACTGTTCCGCGATTCGCTGCTGAGCACCGACATCACGACGTACGGCGCGCAGGTGGAGGCCGGATGGCGCTTTGATCTCGGCGCAGCACGCGTCGAGCCGCTGCTGAGCTTCAGCCACGTGATGACCAGTGTCGACGACTTCAAGGTGCCGGAGGATGACCCGACGGCGCCGGGGAACCAGGTGCTGTTCGACGACACCACCAGCACGCGCGCCGGCCTCGGCCTGCGTGGCAGCCTGGAGATGCCGGTGTTCGGCGACGTGAAACTCGGCCTGAGCCTGACCGGTCGCTACCAGCAGGAACTCGACGGCGAAAGCAGAGCGACCATCGGCAACCTGAACCCGATCAGCCCCGAGGTCGTGGACGAGTTCGACGGCAACTTCAGCGAACTAATGGGTGGCGTGACGTTGGCCAATGCCACCGGCCGCGTCTCCGGCGTGCTCAACATCGGCAGCAAGTTCGGCGACGACTACAGCGCGCTCTCCGGTTCCTTCGGCTTCCGCTACCAGTGGTGATCCCTGCACAGGCCCGCGCCTTCACGGCGCGGGCCTGTGTGTGGCGCAGCATCACCTCAAGGAGAAACATCATGAACAAGACAATGACGACGTTGTCCGCGTTGTGCCTGGCGGCCGCCTCGATGACAGCCGCGGCGCAGGACGAAAGCCCGGCTTCCACCGGCCAATACTTCAACCTCAGCCTGTTCTCGTGGGAAGCCCAGAACCAGCGGCAGACCATCGACGCCGAATTCGACGGCGTCGATACCGTGACCGGCACCATCACCGAAACCCGCAGCCGCGCCGAGGCGCAGGGCCTGCGACTGCTCGCCGGGCATCAACTCACGTCCTGGCTCGGCATCGAGCTTCACGTCGCCACCGGCGGCAGCCGCCGCTCGGGCATGGATCGGACAGCCACCGACTTCGAGGTCGTCTTCCCCGATGATTTCGACTTCACGCAGATCGATAGCGTCGACGACGTGAATCTCGACGACTTCGAGCTGGACCTCACCACCACGGAAGACTCGCTGCCGGCGAAGGTCGATCTCAACCAGGTCTGGAGCCTGATGCTCCGTCCGGCCTGGACACCCAACCAGCTATTCAGCCTCTATGGCCTCGTCGGCTACAGCTACGCCAAGGTCGATTACCAGACCGAGCCCAGCTGGTACACCGTTTCCGAACGCGGTCTGAGCTACGGCGTGGGTGCCGACATCGCAATCTTCCCAGAAGCCACCGCCGGCAAGCTCCGCGCGCATGTGGACTACGTCCGCTATCTCGACGAATCCGCCATTGAGCTGGACGCGCTGAGCTTCGGGTTGGGGCTGCGGTTCTAGGGAAGAGGAGGCTTCTCGCGCCGGAAGCGGCGAATCCCCATAGCTACTCCGGCATTGCGGCGGCGACAGGTGACTGTCGCCGCTGTTTTTTTGTTGCTATTACTCTTTGTCAGCTTTATGCCAGGGGTGGAGTGTCAAACGCGATCCGGCATCTAGGATCCAGGCGAAGCTCATTCCTTTGAGCGCATGGCTAAAAAATCGATGCAGAGAGTCGATCGAGAGTTGCTTGAGTGACCTTCGTGTCAAGTTGTCGTGGCTGCTTGCTACTTTCTAGTCTAATCAGAGCAAAATACACCGAGAGGGTGTCCGCAGCTCCGCCAAGACCACCTCTGTTGGCCGCCAATATGGGGAAGATGTGAAGAAGATCGACTTGCATATCCACACTGTCGCGACCTTCAGTGATGGTGCCTTCAATTTCAGCATGGAGGTGTTCAAAAGGTACGTGGACGAAGCCGGGCTGCATGCCGTCGCGGTCACCAACCACGACGTTTTTGATGCAGAGCAATATCACGACATTCAGAAGGCGCTTGCTCCTGTAGTCGTTCTTCCGGGCATCGAGATCAACCTCGAAGGTTGCCATTTGCTGCTCTACTGCGAGCCATCGGACGTCGATGACTTTGACGCCAAGTGCGCCTCCATTAGCCAGAAGATCCGGAAGCACGGAGATGACGTCTCGGTTCCGGAGTTTAAGGCCATTTTCGGTGATCTCAACCGATACTTGCTGATTCCACACAGTGACAAGAGTCCAGCTATATCAGCCGACACCCTATCGAAACTCAGTCCCTTTGTGTGCGCTGGGGAGGTGGACTCCGCGAAGAAGTTCGTTCGGGCCGTCAAAGATAATGCCAAGCTGACTCCGGTGCTGTTCAGCGACCTTCGGATGAAGGATGGGCTGGAGCACTTTCCTGCGCGTGCGACCTATGTCGATTGCGGCGATGTTTCGCTCGCTGCCCTAAGGTCCTGCCTAAAGGACAAGAACAAGGTTGCGCTGTCGGAAAGTGACGGCAATCTGCTTTGGCCGATATTCTCGAATGGACAGCAACTTTCCACCGGCCTAAACGTCATAGTTGGTCCAAGATCATCCGGTAAGACACACACTCTCGACGAAATCGCAAAAGCAGTTGAGAACTGTAAGTACATTCGACAATTCGATCTGGTCCAGCGGGACGAGGCAGACTACGAAAAGAAATTCAACAGAGAGGTGGAACGTCGCCGGGGCCTTATTGTCGATGATTATCTCGGGGGCTTGCGGCGGGTACTTGAAGACGTCGTCAGAATTGACCCGCTGGCCAACGACGCCGAGGTGGGTGCGTATGTGAGCACGCTTCTGAACTCTGCAACGGAGTTTGAGCGGCAGGACAGTTTCTCCAACTGTGCCTTATTCCGCGAAACGCTGTTTCCGGTCCCGGACACCAAAGGAATCGAAGGGCTGATCGGATCGGTCCAGCATCTGATCCGAAACGTTCATTTTGCCGGCATCATCGAGAAGCATATTGATCGGAACTCGTTGAGGCGTCTCGCCTGCGAACTCATCGAGTTGCACCAGTTGACTGTCCGCGATATCGGGCTAAAGTCGTTTGTCAACACGATTGTCAGAGATGTTAAACAGTCGTTGAGCGCCCGCAGCTCGGCCAGTTCGGTGACCGACTTGGATCTGTTTGAGATCGCCCTTGACCAGAGACGCCTCGCACGCTTCTCGGAGATCGCGGGATTCTTGAAGAAAGAGGCTGTCATCTTCGAGGAGCTGGTACAGGGGTTTCGCGTTGAGGCCAGACGCACTCCGTACAAGAACGCGACAGAGCTTCGAAATCGAATCGCAACCAAGCTAAGTTTTTCCGAGGCTTTCGGCGAGTATGGGGACCCGGTTCGGTACCTGCAGAAATTGAAGGCGATGGATCTGAACCAAGCTGATCTCTACAAGTGCTTCGCTCAGATCAGCTACCGGATATTAAACAAGGACGGAGCCGTGGTCTCGGGCGGCGAGCGTTCAGAGTATCGACTAATACAGGAGATCGCCGATGCCAAGAACTTCGACATTCTGTTGGTCGACGAGCCTGAATCCTCCTTCGACAACCTGTTCCTTAAAGGCGAGGTCAACCAGATTCTCAAGGCCCTTTCGGAGACCATGCCAGTCGTCGTCGTCACGCACAATAATACGGTCGGGGCCTCCATCAAGGCGGATTATCTTCTGTTTACGCACAAGGAAGTGAAGAAAGGGGCGGCCACCTACCGTATCTATTCCGGGCATCCCACCGACAAGGTACTGCGTACACCTGACGGGGCTGAAGTTAAGAATCACGACGTGATGATGGATTCGTTGGAAGCGGGCTCTGATGCCTATCAGCTCCGGAGGGAGAGCTATGAAGCTGTTAAAGATTGAAGGGAAGACCGCATGCTTTCTCGTCGCAGGGGAAGCTTTCAGCGCTATCGACAAAATCACGAAAGAGGATCTACTGCGACTGGCAAACCTCACGCTGACAGAAGAGTCTGTCGAGTTTGATGCCTACAACGAAATCGATCTGCCGAACCAAGCGCACCGGGTCATTTACAGGAGTGTTCTTGCCAAGCTCGAGAGCCTTCGCGATCGGAGAGATGAGTTCACCGACAAGGCAGCTCGCCTCTATCTTGAAGATTACAAACAGTACAAGGAAGAGCTTGCAAATCCGTAGCGCTCGCGAGAGCTATCGGCGCGGCCCTACACGAGCCGAGCTGGATGTGGCGAAAGACCGCTATAGGCTGTGAGCCGTCATCGAGTCCTGGCAGCTTTCTCTAGTGCCCGAGCTGTCATAAGAGCGAATAAGTTGATTCGCTGGCTTGCCGAGCGCCTTCAACTATCATTCGCCGCCATGACCATCGTCCTCACCCCCTTCGCCCGCACCCGCCTGGTCCCCACCTCCGGCCGCCGCAACGCCATCGTCGGCGTGACGCCTCAGGAGTACGAGCGCTATCTCAACGAGCAT
>SXGT01333077.1_pt1 | contig 13960 bp, 6 predicted proteins | sample 3176221 | NCBI WGS metagenome assembly SXGT01 (sample SAMN11356862, study PRJNA531348) | freshwater metagenome | isolation source: freshwater sample F1-120 | place: China: Fuxian Lake, Yuxi | collected 2017-12-25 | reverse complement strand
CGCGTCGCGCCGTGCGGGATCTCGATCAGCAGATCGGGCGCCGGGCCGGCCGCCGCACCGCGGATCAGCTCGACATCGACGACGTGGGGGATGGACGACGGCAGCGAAGTCACCCGCGCACGTTGCCACGGATCGGTGCTCCCCGGTTCACGCGATCGCGATCCTGATCTGCGACCTCGACCGCTGCTGGCTGACGACGAGGGCGGCCCGGCCCCGCTCAGCCGCGCCGGCGGCCCATCGTCACCGGCGCCGGCGGCGGGTCGCCGGGCGAGCGCAACCTGTACGCCAGCGGCGGCACGTAGCCGCCGCCGAGGAACGTGGCGCGCAGGCGCTCGTCGAGGTCGGCCGCACCCCAGCGCACAATGTACTCGACGCCGACGCACTCGTGGGCAGCTACGTCACGGACGGTGCCGTCGGGGAAGTACAGGGTGCACTGGTTCGACGGCGGGAATTCCTGCGAGTACAGCGGGCGCGGCGCGGCGAGCGGCGCGGCGACGCCGAGCGGCGTCCAGCCGGTGAGCGCGTCCTTCGTGACCCACAGGACGGCGAGCACCTCGGGCATGCGCGCGATCTCCACAGTGCTCGGCTGCGCCTTCCACGTGCCCCCGAGGATCGCCAGGTACGGCGACTCCAGCATCTGTGTGACGACCCAGCGGTCAGGCCGCAACGCCTTGGCGAGCAGCTGCCCCGCGGTCCACGGCGGCGCTGGTGGCGGCGGCGGCGGCTTCGGCGCTCGCACCTTGGGCGGCGGGCCCGACGCGGCGTCGACGAGCCGCGCCCGCAGCTTCTTCAGCTCGGCCCGGAACGCCTTCGCGTCGGTGCCCTCGGCCCACAGCTGCGCCAGCTCCGACGTGCGCACGTCCGTGACGCGATCGAGCGCTGCCAGGGCGCGTTCACGCATCGCCTCCGTCGGCTTGAGCCGCGCCACGAGCTCGACGACCTCCGCCGGCGGCTCCGTCGTCCCCGGCCTCCCGAACGCCAGCGCGACCAGCTCGCACGCCGCCCACGCCGCGCTGCCGGCGTCGACGTCGATCTCGTCGCCCGCCTTCGCTGACGCCACCGCGCGCAGCGCGCCGGTGACAGATCGCCCCGGCGCCTCCTCCGCCTCGGCCAGAAAATCCGCCGCGCCGTCGTTCTCGAATGGTCCCAGTTGCCAGGTGCCCACGGCGCCACACTAGCGCGCGCGGAGTGGGCAGAGAAGACGACCAGGCGAAGAGTTGAGCCAAAATTTCCGATCCGGACCAACCTTTCCGAAAATGCCTCTTGACTGGTCCCACCACTATAGAATAGAAACGTCGTCACACATGAAGCGTCGGGCGGGCATCGGTGTACTTGTCGCGCTGTGCGCTGTCACCCTCGGGGGCCACGGTGCCCTCGCGGCGGATGGTCCTTCTCCCGCCGCGGCGACTGCAAATACGGTCAATGTGCCCCCCGGACCAGCGTCCGTAGCTGGCATGGGCTCCGAGGCGGACATTGAGGCGTTTTCCGGTCAGCTGGCGTACCGAATCGACTTCGAATTGCCTGATGGTCCCGCAGGAATCGTTCCATCCCTGGGCCTGTCGTACCATGGCGAACTCGGGAATGGCGTTGCCGGAATCGGGTGGTCCCTGGGCGTTCCCTCCATCCGACGGTCGTTGCGGGAGGGGGTGCCTTCGTACAGCGATGCCGACGAGTTCGAGATCTCCGGCATCGCGAGCGGTCGCCTTGTCCGCGCGCCGAGTGGTCAGTACTTCGTCGAGGGCGAGGGCAAGGACCTCCGCGTCGTCCGCGACGGCGCGCGCTGGGTGGTCACCAACAGCGCCGGCATCCGCTTCTACTTCGGCATCAGCGCTGCCGCGCGCCTTGAAGGCCCTGCCGGAACCGCGGCCTGGAACCTCGAACTGGTGGTGCATCCGACAGGGAACACCATCGAGTACGGCTACGAGCGGCACCTGGGTGAGTCGTATCTCCGCTCGGTGTGGTGGGGCCCGCGACGCATGTTCAAGGTCGACCTGACGTACCAGGACCGGTACGACACCGTGACCTCGTGGGCGCGCGGGTTCGAGGTCATCACCGCGCGGCGGCTAGCGAGCGTTGCGGTCAGATCCTCCGACGTGGAGGTGCGGGCGTACCGCCTCGAGTACAGCGAAGGCTTCGCCGTGAGCCGGCTCGCGGCCGTGCGGGCCACGGGCCTCCTCGGGAACGGGCAGCTACCTACCGTCACCTTCGCCTACGGCGGCCGCGACCCGGCGAGCTCGACGCGCGCCGCGAATATCGACGGATGGGCCCTGAACATACGCGGGACGGTGCTTCACGACGTCGACGGCGATGGCATCGCCGACCTCCTGCGCCTCGAAGCGGGCAACAACGAGTGGCGGCGCAACCAAGGCGCTGCGTTTGGACCCCGGCAAACGCTCCCCGGCGCGAATGCTGCACTCGCCGACATCCAGCTGATCGACCTCGATGGGGACGCCAAGGCGGAGCTCGTGCGGGTCGTCAACGACACCTGGCGGGTGAGCCGCCTCGAAGACTCGGGCTGGGTTTCTGCCGGCGTGTGGCCCGGCTCGACGGGGGTCCCGCTGCGCGGCGACGGCGTCGAACTCGCTGACGTCGATGGAGACGGCCGCACGGACGTGTTGCAGGCCGCTGGCGCTGGCTTGATCTGGTGGCGCAATACCTCCAACGGTTTCAGCGCACCGACCATCAGGCCGGCCATCGCTGGAGGAAATCCCGCCGTCGCGCTCGGCCTCCCAACGGTCCAGTTGCACGACCACAACGGCGATGGGCTGGTCGACGTCGTCTGGACCACCGATCTCTCCGCGACGGTCTTTCTGGGCCACGGTGACGGCACGTTCTCGCCCTGGAGCCGCTCGTCATGGCCGTGGGGCGTCTCGGCGGTCACCCCTGCGGACCTTCGGTTCGGCGACCTGAATCGCGATGGCCTCGTCGATCTGCTTCGACTGACCACCGGCCACGTTCTGCTCTACGAGGGACGCGCGGGCGGCGGATGGTCGACCACGCCCAGGTTCGTCCCGCGCCCCGAGGGTGCCGACGCGGACGTCGTTGTCACGTTTGCTGACGTCAACGCGAATGGATCGACGGATGTCGTCTGGTCCTCGCCCCGCGGCATGTGGGTCCTCGACCTCGCCGGGGCGACCTCGGCGGGCATGCTCACCGAGATCCGCAACGGGCTCGGCAAGCTGACACGCTTCACCTATCGAGCGACGGCGGAGACGCAGCTCGAGGACGAGCGCCTGGGCCACCCGTGGCGCTCGCACGCTCCCGTCTCATTCGCCGTCCCCGTGGAGGTCCGCGTCGATGTTGGCGATGGATCACCGATCCGCATCAGCCGCAGCCACGCGCGCGATCCATTCTGGGACGGCGAGGAGCGTCGCTTCGGCGGCTTCCTTTCCAGCGAATCGACGAGCGTCGGCGAGCACCCGGGCACGACCGCGGTCTCGCTCACCCTGTACCATCCCGGTCGCGGAGCCGAACGCGTGCTCCGTGGACAGCCGGTTCACCAAGAAGTCCGGGACGGCCTCGGCCGCCTCCAGACCGAGACCCAGACGACCGTCGAGGCCATCGTCGTGCCGGGCCTCGGGGTCAGCGACCTGGCACGCGTCGCTGTCACACGAGCGATCCGGACCCGCCACTACGAGGGCGTCGTCGTCCCGCTAGAGACCGCGACGACGTTCGCGGTCGACGCCGAGGGCAACGTGATCGAAGAGCGCGCGCTCGGGCGGCTCGACCTTCCCGACGACGACCTCGTGACCACGCGCCGCTTCGTCGTCCGCGATGAAGCGACGTGGATCGGCGGCGGCATGGTCTGCGAGGAGACCCGGACCACGGCCGCAGGTGCGATCGTCGCTCGCGCTCGCACGGTGTACGGCGGGCTGACCGCGGACGCCGGCGAGTGTCAGCCGGGGCTCGGCCTCGAACGTCGCGCCCTCGCGTGGCTGGAGCAAGAGCAGCGCTGGGTGACCCTGGCGTCGACCACGACCTTCGACCGCAACTGGAACTCGCTCGATCACACCGAGCAGGGCGTCACGCGCACCTTCGCGTTCGACGCCGACGCGTTCCGGTTGCTCTCCGAATCGGTCAGCCCAGCCTCGGGCAAGACGCTCACGTGGGCAGCGGCGTGGGACCCGATCCTCTCCCTGCCGACGCGCGTGACCGACCCTGGGGGTATCGCCAGCGACCTCTCGTACGACGACCTCGGGCGGATCGTGGCGGTCGCCCGCAACGGCGCCGAGCCCCATGTCCGCTATCGCTACGACTGGACGGCGCCAACCCCCGCCGTCGAGGTCTGGACGTTCAACGGCGACCCGAGCGCGCTGGCCGGCTCCTGGTCGGGCACCTGGAGCGCCGCCGTGCCCTGGCGCCTGGCGGTCGACGTCTCGAACGGTGCGGGCGAAGCGCTCCACTCCGCGGCGCGGCTGTCTGCTACGACCTGGATCATCGATGGGGTCTCGCGGCGCGACGCCCGCGGCCGGCCAACGGCAAGCCTCGATGCTTTCGAGTGGGTCGGCCTGGACCCGCGCGTGGCCAAGCCGACAGGCCCCGTCCCGACGCACACCCGCGCGCTCGACGCGTTCGGCCGCGTGCTGGTCGATCGCACGCCCACCGGCTTCGAGCAGCGCTTCTCGTACGCCGCCTTTCAGACATCGGTGGCGGCCGATGGTCTCGCCACGCTCACCACGTGGGTGGACGGCCTTGGGCACACGCGCAGAACGCAGCGGCTCGTCGCCGGAGTCCTGGAAGAGATCGACAGCACGTACGACCCGCTCGGCAACCTGACCGAGATGAGCCTGCAGGGCGGGCAGGTCGTGCACTCGTTCTCGTACGACTCGCTCGGTCGCCTGACCTGGGCGAACGATCCTGACAGCGGTCCGCGAACCTTCGCCTACCTCGACAGCGGACAGCTCGCCTCCCAGATGAACGCCGTCGGGCAGAGCGTCGCGTTCACCTACGACGGCGCCGGTCGCCTGACGACCAAGAGCTCCAATGGGACCTCGTACACGTACCACTACGACGACGCGCGGGTACCGGGGTTCGAGCACACCGCCTCGCGGCTGGCCTGGATCGACGAGCCGACCGGAGGCGTCGACCTAGGCTACGACGTCTGGGGGAATCAGCGCCGGTTTCGCCGCACGATCCATGCCCTGGACCAACCCGGCGACCTCTCGGCGGACGAAGTCGCCACCACCTCGCCGGGCGGCGACGTCCTGGCCCTGTCGTACGACGACGGCTTCGAGGTCGCCTTCCACTACGATCCCGCCGGGCGCCCCACGCAGGTCGGCGACTACTGGTCGGTCCTCGAGCAAGACGCTGCCGGACGGCCGCTACGCGAGCAGTTCGGCAACGGTGTCGTCCAGCGCGCGCAGCGCGACGCGCTCGGGCGGCCGTCGTGGGTCCGCATCGAGCGCGGCCCGCTGGCGCTCTACGAAGTCGCGCTGACTCACGCACCGTTCGGTCCGCTCGAGTCCATCCAGGATCTCGATGGGCGCGGCCTCGACCACTCCGCCGCGTTCGCGTACGACGAAGGTGCTCGCCTCACCGACGCCACGGTCGGCACGGCCGCGCCGTATCAGTTCACCTATCAGTACGATGGCCTGCAGAACATGGTCCAGCGCACCGCGAGTGGCCCCGCGGCGCTCGACCTGCTCGCCGGCGACTACCAGTTCGGCGGCATGGACGCGCTGGGTCGCGCCGCTGGCCCCCGCCAGCTGACGCGCGTCGTCGCTGCCGGCGCCCCGATGGGCGCGCCACCAACGGCCACCTTCGCCTACGACGCGGCCGGGCGACAGATCCGCAACCGCGGGCGTCAGCTGACCTACAACGCGCTCGATCAGCTCGTGCGGGTCGAAGGCCTACCCGGCGGAACCGGGGTGGTCGAGCACGCCTACGGTCACGATGGGTTCCGAATCACGACCAAGGGAGCCGACGGTGCGGTTCGCTACTGGTTCTCGCGGGGGATCAGCGAAGCCAATGGCGTGCGCGAGCACCTGCTGTACGTGGGTGATCGGCTCGTCGCCCGCGTCGAGCGCGCGCGCATCGCGCCCGGAGGCGGCGGCGCCGGTATCACGACTTCGACAGGGAGCCCGAAACTCGTCGAGGCCCTCGCCGCCTTGATTCTCCTGCTAGCGGCGCTCGGCCTGGTCGTGGACCTGTCGCGCCGCCGCACAGTTCGCGTGCGCGCCGCGACGGCCACCTTCACCGCCGCGAGCTTCCTCGTCAGCCTGCTCCCGGCGACCGGGTGCGGCTGGTTCGTCGGCACCTCGGCCCAGAAGCTGTGGGAGGCATCCGAAACCCGCTACTACCACGCGACCGTCAGCGCGGGCCCCTCGCTGATGACCGGCGATGGCGGGCGTGTCGTCGAGGAGCGCCGCTTCGAACCGTTCGGCGTGGCGATCGACTGCTTCCGCGAGCGCCTCGACGGCTCGACGGAGATCGCCGCCGTCGACTTCCGCCTCGATCCGCAGAACATCCTGAATCAGAAGACGGACCCTGACACCGGCTGGTCCTATCACGGCGCCCGCTGGCTCGACCCCGCGACTGCCCAGTGGACGAGCCCCGACGCGCCGACCCAGCTCCCCGACGCCGGCTTCGTCGCCGAGCCGTGGGGCCTCAATCCGTACCAGTACGTCAATCAGAACCCGATCGCGTTCTGGGATCCAGATGGCAATGACCGAAATCTGCTCGATGGAGCGGAGGACATTGCGTCCGATACACCGATCGTCACTAACGGCAGTGACGAGTACATGACTGACCGCGAGTACGAGTTCTACACGAAGGGCGTACGGCCGCCCTTCATCAGCGACAGCCCTGACGGCATTGGAATAGTAATGGGTAACCTGCAGATCATTGGTCCGCAGACGCCGGCTGCGCCGCCAATCCCTGAGGCACCACCCGTACAGCCCCGCATTCGTCCAGGAGGCAGCCCCGGGGTCGGAGTCGGCCCGGTCGTGCTGGCCGTCGCTATTCTGCTTGTTGACAAGTTCGCCGACCCGCAGCTCCCCGAGATGAAGGACGTCGTTCCGGACGTCCCGAAGAAACAACGGCGCGCAAAGGGGCCGCTGACGTATGTGACATACACAAAAATCAATACAATCACCGGTCAGGTATACTCAGGTCGGGCGACTGGATACGGGGATCCGAGGGCGATAGTGGCTGCACGTGATGCGAGCCACCACATCCGAGGCGCCGGCTGGAAGGATGCGGAACTAGATGAGGTCGCGATAGCCGACCCCAATATCGGCTGGTTCAATCGTCACTCGGACCCCGCCTATCAAGCGATCCGCGGTCGCGAACAGCAGCTCATTGACTTTCATGGAGGAGCCCGTTCCGATGGCGGAACCTCCGGAAACAAGATCCGAGGCGTCGCCAAAGACAATAGGCTGGGTGCGACGTATCATTACCAAGCTTCATTGAAATTCGGAACAAAGTACCGATACACCGGCAACCGATCTACAATACTACCATGACTACATCAAAACGGCGTCCGCGTTGGAATACCGGCGATACCTACGCAATCCCTTTGAGCCCGCAGTACTGCAGCGGTGCGCAACTGCTTGCTGCCCCGTTCGTCGCGCTCTTCGACAAGGCGTGGAGAGGCGACGGCGCCGCGCCCGCGCCCGCGCCCGGTCAAGTCGCCCGTGATCCGCTGTACCGCATCCTCGCGGTCTCGCCGGCAGCACTGGGCGACTGGATTCCACTGGCGCGTCTCCAATTGCCTGCACAGCCTATTCCGGACTTCTTCTCAACGACGCCCAATGGGGACTACAAGATCTGGACACGCGACGGCGACAGACCTGCTACCCGTCTGGAATGCCACGGACTGGAACGCATGGTGATTTGGGGTCCCGATAGCCTGCTGGACAGACTTCGAGCACATTTCCTGCGCGGTGGATACACGCCGCCCGCGCGGTACTGCGCCTAGAATCCTTGACGCGCACTCTGGAGGAGGTAATTTGTGAGGAGAGGGCTTTTGCGAGTATTGGTATTGGTCGGGGTCGTGGTCGTTGCTGCCGCATGTAACGACGCTGACTCCAATAGCAGGGATCATGGCTTGGGCGGCGGCGAGGGATGCCCGAAAGATCGGGATGTTCTGTTGGGCTTGCTCGCGCAGCCGCAGGCGTGCGCGTCGGGCTCGGCCTGTCCGACTGGCAGTCATTGTGATCCGACATCGGGCGTCTGTGATTGGCAGTGCATCGCTGACAGCGACTGCGGTGTCGGGCTCGCTTGCTCATGCGATGGCTTCTGTGTCGGCGCGTCTGACGGCGGAGTGCCGGATGCACCGACCGGCGCCGACCCGAGCTGTCCTCGCGACCGAGCGCTGCTGGTGTCGCCCGCAACCACTGATCGTGAGTGCACGCTGGATGAGCAGTGCCCGTACGGGTCGAGCTGCAACAGCACGACCGGCAAGTGCTCGTACTCCTGCCTCGCGACAGATGATCCGACGCTGCCGTGCCCCGAGCGGGCAGGTCTGCGATTGCTTTGGCGCGTGCGTGCCGCCAGCCGGCAGCCCGGCGAACCCGGACTCGGCCACGTTCGCGCTGGCCGTGACTCCCGATCTCATCTCGACCTCGGGCGTGACCTGGCAGAACCAGACGTTCGAGGTAGTGGTCAGCACGCCCAGCGCGGCGCTGGCGGCCGGGCCGGCGCCGACGGTCACCGTGCGGGCGCCGGCGGGGCTCTTGCTGCGCGCCGGTGCTGGCGTGCCCAACGCGGCCGAGCTCACCCTCGCGGGCTGGACGTTCCAGGTGGAGGACGGTCGGCGGGTTGCACGCCAGCTCGTCACCGTCGGCCCCGCGGCGGGCCTCAGCACCGCCAACGCGCCGTGGTCGATCGACGTGATCGGCGGCCCCCGGATCGAGCGGCGTACTTCCGTGCTGATCGCGTCGACGACGGCGAGCGCGACGCCCACGTCCGGTGTCTTCAAGGGGGAGGTGGCGACGCTCGACGGGAGCACGCGCGGGGAGACGCGCGTTCCCGTGACGGCGTGGGCATCGCCGACGTTCGTCTTGCTCTTCGATGAGTCGCGCGTGCTGTCGCCATCGGGGCGGCTCGGCGTGCCGCTCTCGGGCGCGGCGACCGCGAACCTGTCCTGGATCACCAACACGACGTCGACGTTGTCGGCGCAGGTGAAGCTGGCGACCGCCCCGGTTCGTTCGACGGTCGGCGACCTCACCGGCGGTCAGTTCCAGATCACCTTGCCGTTCGCCGTGCAGGAGACGAAGCGCTTCCAGTTCGACCTCGTGCGTCAGGACGCGTTGCCGGCCGGTCCCGCTTGTACCCTCGACGCGCAGTGTGGTGCGACCGCGTATTGCGAGGAGTCGCTCGGGCTCTGCGTCGGCGGCGCCGACTGGCGCACCGCGACGCTCGCCAACAACCTCGCGTCTGCCGAGGGCGACGAGTGGGCGACCGCGGCAGCCTGGATGCTCGGGAGCAACACGCCCGGCCTCTTCGGCTACCCCACGATCCCGGGGCCGCGAGGGCTTGGCTACTCCCTGGGTTGCTTCCCCGCCGGAACCCGCACCTATTCGGCGCCCGCGAGCTACGTGCCGGGGTTCCGACACAAGGCCGGCATGTCCGTGGCGACTGTCTCTGGCGAGCCCAGCGGCCTCGACGTCTGCGCGCAGGAGGTGCCCGTCGCGCTTGGGCGCGACCGCGCCATCGCGTCGCCCTGGTCGGTGACGCTCTACGGGTCCAGCTTGCTGGACACCTGCCTCCAGGAACTCGAGGCGACACCGCCGACGAGCAGCGCAACGGACGTGAACTCGCGGGCCAACGCGTGGTTCGCGTCGAGCAACACCTGTGTCAGCCCGTCGCGCTTCTACCCGATGTGGAGCTGGCTGACGGCCGGCTCCTGGGCGCGGCACCGCGGCGGATCGGAAGCGCGCATCCTGCACCACGCGCTGAACCGCTGGCTCGGCTCGCACAGCCTCTTGGCCATGCAGAGCACGGCGCAGGACGAGGCGGATGGTGCTGTCTACGGCGGCACCGAGCCTGGGGCGGCCGCCCGGCTGACGCGCTCTATCGGCGCGATCGAGAGTGCGTTCGACCTGCTGCTGACCGCGCGCACCGCGGATGCGCTGGCCATGTTGCCACGCGACGTTCTGCGCAAGCCCGACTACCGCGACATGCGCCCCGTCTCCTACTACACGTTCGACGCCGCCGACATGAACGGCCAGTACGTTCTGGATGTCGCTGGCGAGGCACACACCTACCTCCCGTTGACCTATGCGCGGAGCGGCGAGGCGATCTCGTCCGCCAGTGATCAGAGCATCGTCATCCCGCGTGGCCCCGCCGAGCTTCTCGGGGAGTTCTCGATCGGCGTGTTCCTCACCATTCCCACGACGACCGTCAACCAGAAGAAGGTCATCGTCGAGTATGGCGACGCGTCGAACCTGATCTACCAGTTCTACTTCCTGGGCAACGCATCGGCACAGCCGGTCCTGTACGCCTATCACGGCCCCCGGGCTTCCACCACTGGCGCGGTGGCGCTCACCGGCGCCCTCGTGGCTGGTCAGCAAGCGCACTTCCTGCTCAGTCGCACTGTGGACTACGACCTCTCGTCCGGCTTCGTGCCAACGTGGCGCACGACGTATCGGGCGCTCAAGGACGGCATCCTCCAAGGCAGCAACATCTGCACCAACCCGATGATCACGTCGCTCGTTCCGGCGAGCAGCCAGGGTTCGTACACCGTGCGCGGCACGGTCGACGAGCTCACCTACTGGGACGAGGCCGTTGACGCGTGGTTCAACTCCTCGCTGTTCATGGACAGGTCCCGCGACAACGCGCAGATGGACACGTTGCGGGCGGCGTTGGCCTACCCGATTGACTCGGATCACGTTCAGCTGGACAGCGTCGCACCGGCTGCCGTGGAGCTCGCCGCCCAGTACCTCCGCACGGTGGCCCACCGCCTCGAATCGCAGGTGGGCAGCATCTACGCGGAGTGCACGAACGGCGCGACGTCCTCGAGCGCTCGCAGCGCGGCGCTGGCCCTCCATGGCCGCGCCCAGCGGTACTCGCTCGCGGTCGAGATGCTCGCCGCCCGCATGGCGTCGCGAGCGACGACGACTGGTTGCGGGCTGTCGACTTCGGTCTGCGCCACGGGCCAGACCTGCACGCTCGTCGGGACCGAAAACGTGTGCGCGATCGGTGGCGTGCCGGTCACGACCCCGGTCGCATGGCAGAGTCGCTACGATGACGCGCGGCGCGAGCTCGACGCTGCGCGAGGCGTCCTGGCACGCGCGATCCAGCCGGCGGTCGCCTGTGAGGATCCCTACGGTGTTCCGCACGACGCCTTGCCGCTCTTCTTCGGCGACGTCTTGGGCACGAGCTCCAGGTTCTTCGCGGCCTCCGACTACCTCGTCGGCACGTGGGCGCTGCCCGCGGTCGCACAGGCGTCGGCGAGCCTCGAGGCCGCGCGCGACGCATGGATCCAGCGGCGTTCCAGCGAGATTCAGCAGCTCACGACCAACTACGAGAAGCAAGAGCGTCTCGACCAGCTCGAGCGGTCGTACGGCCAACAGGTCTCTGATCTCTGTGGCCTGAACTCGACCGCCGTGCTGGATGTCCTCGACCTCTTCACTCCGGGGCAGCTGAGTGCCTATTCCTGCTTCCGGAACTCATCGGCGACGTGCAGCACCCCGGCCGGACGCGAGACCGCTGCCTGCTACCGCGGCGAGATGGGCAAAGTCGGCCCTGGGAGTCTTCATCGCCAAGCGGGACATCGAGATCGCGCGTGCGAACGCCCTCGCCTTGGAGCAGCGCTACGAGAACCAGAGCGAGTTCTGCAGCCAGGAGCAAGCACGAGCCGCTGAGGACATCAACGCGATCCAGAAGCACACCGAACGTATGAATGCGCTTCGGCGAAAGCGGCAAGCGGCGAGCAATGCCGGCGGCTTCGTCCGCGGGCTTGGCGAAGCCATCCAGGGCAACCCGCTTGCCCTTGTGGCTGCGGGGGAAGAGCGTGTCTCAGGGAACTACGCTACGCAGATCGAGCAAGCCGAGGCGGACTTCCAGGCGCAGACGCAGATCCGCTCGATCGAAGCCAATATCCGGCAGTGCTTCTTCGAGGCGGACCAACTGAAGGTCGGGATCGACGCGAGCTACCTCGAGATCCAGCGGCGGTTGGTCGACGTCGAGCTCGCCGTGCTGCAACTGGAGAACCAGATCCGGTCAGTCTCCTCGCTCGTCGCCGAAGGGCGCGCAGCCCTTGCGCGCGAGACCGGGCGCGACTTGCCGAGCATCGCCTTCCACTACTGGATCGAGCAGCGCGTCGACCGCTTTCGCCGGGACTTCGCGTGGGCGAAGCGGCTGGCGTACCTGTCGGTACGAGCGGTCGAGTACGAGTACCAGCAGAGCATGGACCTCACGGACGACGTGCTGCGGGCGACCACACCCGCAGAACTCCAGGACGTGCTGCTCGCGCTCCAGCGCGAGCAAGCGGGCAGGACGATCAACGGTCGGCGCCCCGATGAGTCGAGCGTCGTCCTGAGTCTACGCGGCGACGTGCTGGAGGTCGGCGATCGCTGGGCCCCGGCACCGGGCGAGCGAGCCTGGGACGCGTCGCGCCGGTTTGGCGAGCGCCTGCGTTCACCGGCGTTCGGCCTCTACGACGACGATGGCAACTACCTGGGTCAAGGCATCCCGTTCACGCTGAAGTCGACCGGCGCGCTGGACCTGCGCTGCGCCGAGCGGCTCTGGCGGATCACCGCGACCATCCAAGGTGACGTGATCGAGGCGAGCACGCCAAGCGTCCCGGTCATCGTGCTCAAGCGCAACACGTTCTCGAGCCAGTGGTGTGATGGCCGCGGCGATGGCAGCACGGCACAGAGCGGAACGGTTCGGCCGTCGGCCGAGTTGTTCCGACCGGACGGAACCCTCGGCGATCTCGACGACGCGAATGGCTACTCGTCGGCGTTGGTCTATCCCTGGTTCAACGTCGTCCGCAGCGAGTTCTACCGCGACCCGTACACGGAGGGTTCCTCGGAGGAGCTTGCCGGCCGCGGCCTGTACGGCGACTACATCCTCCTGTTCCCGGATTCTGGCCTGCTCGAGTGGACCGACGGCGACGCGGAGAACGACTTCCCGCTCCACCGCATCGAGGACGTGCTGATTCGCTTCGATCTGCTTTCAGTGGACGACATCGCGCTGTGAAGGACCAGTTCATGAAGGCATTCTCGATGGCCGTTGTGGGGATCATGCTCGCGCACGGCGCAGCGTGCGACAGCGGGGCGCACGTCGACACCATCGACGCGCCCGCGGCTGACGCCCTCGCGCGCGACGCGGCGGTCGACGCGTTCGACGGCGATGCTCGCACGTGTGGCGTGTCGCCGGCTGTTCCGGCCCAGCCGACGACGGGTGGGCCCGTGGAGGGGAGCTACGCGCTCGTCTGGACGTGCGAGCGAGGATGCTCGTTGAACCGGCCTGGGTTGACCTACGCGCGGCAATTGGTCGTCTTCGCAGCGTCCTTGGCGTACTCGAGCGCCACATGCGCGGAGTGCACCCTGACCCACACCGGGGGCCCATCGGTGCCCGGCTGCGTCGACGTAGCCCCGGGCGCCGACTGGGGGCAGCAGTGCCGGCATGCGTATCGCCTCTGCGAGGTCAACGGCCGCCTCGAAGGTCGGGTGTCGTGGCTGGAGCCGGGCTTGAGCGTCCAGGAGTGGCGGCTCTTCGCTACGCGGCTCTGACTCACGTCATCGACGCCCACAGCTCTGCGAGCCGCGGCGCGGACACCGGCACGGCGGTGCGCAGCTCGGGGGCGAAGGCTTGCACGCGCAGCTCCTCGAGCAGCCAGCCGAACTCCTCGAGGTCTTCCAGCGCGCCGCCGCGGCGGCGGGCCTCGGCGTACGCGGTGCGGAACTTCTGCCACAGCGGGACGACCGGGGCGGCCTTGCTGGCGTCCTTCTGCGGATCGAGGGCGAGGCGCTCGAGGCGGATCTGGATCGCCTTCAGGTAGCGCAGCAGG
>SXGT01510027.1_pt1 | contig 13963 bp, 14 predicted proteins | sample 3176221 | NCBI WGS metagenome assembly SXGT01 (sample SAMN11356862, study PRJNA531348) | freshwater metagenome | isolation source: freshwater sample F1-120 | place: China: Fuxian Lake, Yuxi | collected 2017-12-25 | reverse complement strand
CGCGTCAACGCGGTGGCGCCGGCGGCGATCGAGACGCCGATGTTCGACCGCTTCACCGAGACGGTGCCGCGCGACTTCCTGGCGTCGCTGCACCCGATCGGCCGCGTCGGCAAGCCGGAGGAGATCGCCGACGCCGTGCTGTGGCTGAGCTCGCCGCAGGCTTCGTTCGTCACCGGCCAGACGATCACCGTCGACGGCGGCTTCACCGCGCAGTGAGTTCGGCGAGTAGCCTGCGCGCATGCCGTTCGACGTGCTGCAGCTGGTGCTCGAGGTGGCAGCGTCCCGGCGCACCGGCCGCCACGAAGCGAGCGCCGCCGAGCTCGAACTCGAACGACGCTTCGCCTGCGCCGCGTGGCTGGCGAGCTACGGCTCGCTGGCCCCCGGCGGCAAGAACCACGGCGAACTCGCCCGCTGCCCCGGCACGTGGTGGCAAGGCACCGTCACCGGCTTCCGCGCGGAGCGACAATGGCCGGTGTTCACCTTCACCGAGCGCGGCCCGCACGTGCCGGTGTGGCTGCTGCACAGCCGCGAACTGCCGGCGCAGTGGCCAGCGCTCGACGCGTTCGAAGGCGACGAGTACCGGCGCATCCTGGTGCCGGTGTGGCAAGGCGACCAGCTGTTCGCGGTCGCCAACCTCTACGAGGCGGAGATCCCGGTCACCGCCGCGGAGGCGCGCTAGAAGCGCAGCCCGCCGCCGATCATGAAGCCGGAGACGGTCAGATCGGTGTCGATCGTGTCGCCGTCGATCTCGCCGTCGACCTGCAGGTTCAGCGAGCGGTAGCCCACGAACAGCGACAGCATCGCCGTCGGGTGCACCTGCAGCAGCGCCTCGATGTCGAGCAGCTTGCCGTCGACGTCGTCGATGCCGTACTCCATGTAGCCGAGCTCGAGCAGCCCACTGACGATGCCGAGGTCGACCTCGCCGCGCAGGAAGCCGAGCGGCACCGGTGCCTGCAGCTGCACGTTCTCGGTCTGGATGCCGAGGCCGTCGCGCACGGTCAGGTCGATGTCGAACCAGTCGACCGCGATGCCGGGCGAGATCGCGACCGGGCCCAGCGAGATCTGGAAGGCGTAGGCGCCCTTGACGTTGGTGAAGTCGAGCTCGGACGTGACCGGCACGCCGCCGGGGATCGAGATGCCGCCGATGCTGGTGCCGATGTCGCCGAAGTCGGCCTGCAGGACGCCGTTCCCCGACTCGGAGAACTGGAACGCCGAGACGCTGAGCACCGGCACGCCGGTGTCGAGCGCTGCACGCACGTAGGGCGCACCGCGGTCGTCGCCGAGGCCGATCGCGCTCTCGACGTCCTGGCGCACGGCGACCGAGTTGGTGCCGTTCACGTAGCCGATGTCGCCGCTGACGGCCATCTGCGCGTAGCCGACGTTGCCCGACAACGCGAGTTGGTAGCACGAGGGCAGGATGCTGGTCGCCAGCAGTGCCGCGAAGAGAGGAAGGCGCATGGAGTGGCTCACGGGACGTAGGTCAGCTCGCGCTGAGCGATGTCGAACAGGAACCGACCGGTGACGCCGGACACGGTGATCTCCGCCACCGAGCTGCCGTTGAAGGTCACGGCAGCGGTCACGGTGGCCTCGGGGCCGACGAGCGTGAAGTCGATGGTGCCGACCGGGTAGCTCTGCAGCGGCGCGTCGTCGAGCGCGAGGCTCGCCGTCGAGAACGTGATCGCGCACAGCGGCGGACCGTTGTCGGTGATCGTGCTCGAGGCGGCCGGCGGTGGGCCACCCGCGGGCGTGTCGGAGGTCGTGCGGACCTCGAGCAGCTGATCCTGCGAGCCGCTGCGGCCGAGGATGCCGGTGACGTTGCCGGTGCCGGCGATGCCGCCGCCGCTCAGCGTCCACGAGCCGACCAGGAAGCTGTCGCCGCTCGGGAAGTTGGTGCGCAGTTCGTCGGCCGCGATGTCGACGAGGTCGTTGAGGTCGCCGCCGCTCGAGAACCCCGACAAGGCCAGGTTCTGGACCACGCCAGTCGGGCTGTAGAAGCGGATCGTCATCGCCAGCGTGGTGCCGCCGAGCGAGTAGCTCAACGTCACCGAGCCGTCGCCCTGTTCGGCGACCGAGCCGAGGCCGGTCGGGTTCGGGATCGACGAGCCGCTGGCCAGGCGCCAGGCGTCGACGACGTCGAGCAACTGCTCCACCTTGCCGTAGAGGTTGGGGAAGCAGTCGCTCAGCGTCTCGAAGCGCGCTTGCTGCTCGGGGTCGGTGGTCGACGTGACCTTGCTGTCGCAGCCGGTCAGCAGCGCTGCGGCCAACAGGCCGGCGAAGAGGGCTTTCTGCATGGGCGTTCCTCGGAAGGGAAGGGGGAGCGGGAGCTCCACCGAGTATCGGCAGGAAGCGGAATGCGCCTCAACCGCCGAACAACCTTTTCGCCCGATGCCACCGCCGGTTCCGCGCCGCAGCCACGGAATCCGACGGCCCACTGCGCGCGCGCCGTGGGCGGGTTCAGCCGCCGGCCGGCGCGAGCTTCAGCGGCTTCGCGGCCTTCTTCGGTTCCTTGCGCTCGCGGTCCATCTCGTCGCGCTTCTGCTGGTCCGCCGCCGCCTTCTGCAGCGTCGCGTCGTCGACCTTCACGCCGGCCTTGTGCAAGGCGCCCTCGAGCAGCACCTCGCCCTTCATGTAGCCGATCACCTGCGCCGCGATCTTGCCGTCCTTGCCGACCACGAACTGGTGCGGGATGCCGCCAACGCCGTAGAGCACGCGCGACGCGCGGTCCTCACTGCGCGCCTTGGCGTCGTGCGCGAAGATCACGTCCGGGTACTTCGGGCCGTTCTCGGCGACGAACTCCTCGAACTCCTCGCGGCCGTCGTTGGTGCACGACGCGATGACGACGACGCCCTGGTCCTTCCAGTGCTTCGCCACTTCCTGCAGGTGCGGCAGCGCCGCCTTGCACGGGCCACACCACGTCGCCCAGAAGTCGAGCACGACCACCTTGCCGGCGTGGTCGGCAAGCTTCACTTCCTTGCCGGCCGCGTCCTTCATGACGAAGTCGGGGGCGGTGGCGCCGTCGGCGATCGCCGTCACCGGCTTCTCGACCGGGCGCGGCGGCTTCTTCGCCCAGAACTCGGCCGGCGGCACCTGGGCCGGCATGTGCGCGGCCTCGAGCTTGACGCCGCCCTTCAGCAGCAGGTTGGCGAGGCCGTCGAAGCGACGATCGCCCTCGCCGGCGAGGCGGAAGCTGCCGACGACGCGCTGCTCGCCGTCGACCACGAACAGGGCCGGCAGCGGCGGCGTCATGCCGCCGCCGAACATCGAGCCGAGCAGCGTCGTCTTGTGGTGCGCCATGCGCGCGTCCTGGTCGGTCGGTTCGCCGTCGAACGGCGCCACCGGGTCGCAGACGACGGTCACCGGCGCCTTCGCCGCACCTTCCTTCGCCCACGCCGCCCACGCGTCGGGCTTGGCCCAGTTGACGATGGCGACGGTGTCGACGCCGTAGCCGTGGAAGCGCGTGTGCACCTCGCCGAGTTCGGCCAGCAAGCCCGGCGCGTTCGTGCGGCCGTCGAGCGGCACCATGGCGACGACGAGCGTCTTGCCCTTGTGCTGCGACAGCAGCCACGGCGAGCCGTCGGCGCGCACGGCCTTGACCTCGGGCAGCGCGTCGCCGCAGTGGTAGCGCAGCAGCGCCGGCCAGAAGCTCGGCGGCTGCTTCGCCGGCTTCGGCGCAGCGGCGGGTTCTTGGGCCAGGGCCAGCGGGGCGCAGAGCACCACCGCGGAGAGGAGACGCAGGGTCGTGACGATCATTCGGGAAGGAGGCGGGGCGACGTCGACGGAGCAGATGCCGATCGCAGGCGATCGCGGATCAGAACAGCGTGATGCGCAGGCCGTTCGAGAAGACGAACGGCAACGGGTCGATGCTCCCGACGTCGAGCGCGGCGAACTGCGCGCCGACGACGACACCGATCATCGAGGGACCGCCCGGCAGCGGCAGCGCCACCCACGCGTGGCCGCTGGCGCCGACGGCGTGCGACGCCTGCTGGTTGCCGCTGCCGATGGCGACACCGACCAGCACCAGCGGGTCGACGTTCAGCTGGCAGCCGCTCGGCGCGCCGGGCAGCGGGATGCTGACCCACGACGGATCGACGCCGAACGCGACGAGACCGAGGCCACCCGGCGGCAGCCCGGTCGCCTCGAAACGGAAGTTCGCGTTGCCGATCGTCGGCGCGTGGTTGGTGAACACCGCCGGGAAGCTCGGCGTCGTGCTCGCGCAACCGAAGCCGATCGTGGTCACGCCCTGGCCGTCGAGCTGCGAGCAGTAGCCGCGCCACTTCAGCGGCTGCTGGGCCGCCTGCAGCACCCAGTTGCCGCCGACGAAGCGGGCGAACGGCGTGGTCGTGCCACCGGGCTCGTACGGCAGCCGGTTCGAGCCGCCTTCGCGCCAGACCAGCCAGTAGTTCGTGCCGCCGGTGAGCTGCACCAGCTGGTCGAAGTTGGCGCCGTGCCAGCCGAGCAACAGCGTCGCCTGCGTCTGCCAGGTGCCGCCGCCGAGGCGCGCGTTCGGCAGGCCGTTCGCACCTTCGTCCCAGACCTCGAGCGTCTGGTAGCCGGACGACGACGCGAACGTGTTCGAGGTGAAGATCTCGGCCGCCATCAGCAGCTGCGACGACGCCGGCGTGAACTGGTAGGCGAACGTGCTCGGACCGGCGAAGCTGGTCGCCGTGATCGCGGTGCCGACGCTGGTGGTCGCGTCGTTGAGGGAGATGCAGGGAGTCTGCGCCGCGACGAACGTGGACGAGACGAACAACGCGCAGGCGAGCGAGCGAAGGAGCATGGGGCCTCGAGAAGCGGGGATGGGACTGCCGACGAAGGGCCGGACGCTACCCGGATCTGCGCCAGCCGCGATTCCCGAGGCGTCAGGGATCTGTCCCGGCGCCGTGGCCGCCGCGGGAACGGCTGCGCAAGGCGAAGTGAAGCTGCGGCGGCGTCCCGGGAACGTTCCGTGGCCGAGGCGTATCCTTCCTTTCCCCCACGCCTCGCATGCTCCCAACCGCACCCCGTGCCGGGGCGCCCAGGCTCGCCAGCCTGCCGCTCGGCCTGTTCCTGTTCGGATTCCTGTCCAGCGGCTGCGCCAGCGCCCCGACCGAATCCGCAGCGCCAGCACCGCACGTGCACCGCATCACGACGACGGTCAGCGTGACCGACGACGCCCTGCTGCCGCACGCCGACGTCCGCATCCCGAACGCGTCGACGATCGTCTGGCGCAACCGTGGCTCGGCCCCACTGCACGTCGACATCGACATCGTCAGCTGCGGCGGCTGCGAGACCGTCATGGGCTTCCACGGCGATCCGAAGGGCGCGCACTCGACCGACATCGCTCCAGGCGCGATCGCGACGATCTGCTTCCACCAGCTCGGCACGTTCGGGTTCACCGCGCGCATCGCCGGCCACGAACACCGCGGCACGATCACCGTGGCGGAGGCGCCATGAACGGGCGCGACACCCTGCGTGCCGCCGGCATGCTCGCCATGGCCACGCTGCTCGCCGCGTGCGGCGGCGTGTCGGCCCGGGTGCAGCGCGACGTGCCGCAGCCCGAACGGGTCGCGGTGCTGCCGCTGGCCGGCCCGGCTCCGGCGTGCCTGCGCGAAGCGACCCGCCAGCTGATCCACAGCCGCATCCGAACGCGTGGCTACGAAGCGCCGGAGACGGCCTGGATCGATCGCGTGCTCAGCGAACGCGGCTGGCTGCAGGACCCGGCCACGTTCCGCCCCGAAGGCATGCCGCTCGCAGAGATGGCGAAGGCCCTCGACGTCGACGCCGTCGTCGTCGGCAGCAGCTTCGACGAGTCGCGCTTCAACGTCCTGGTACTGCGCCGCCACGCGGTCTCCGGCGACCTGGCGCTGCGCCTCGCCGACGGCCGCGAGATGTGGTCGACGTCGCACTCCACCGGTGCGCTCGGTGGCTTCCTGCTGACCAGCGGCCAGGTGTTCACCGAACTGCGCGCGCAAGGCGAACACGGCTCGCCGATGGCGAGTCTCGCCCTCGTCGACGAGTTCACCGCCGACGTGCTCGAGACGCTGCCGCGGCGCGAGTCGCCGCGCGTCGATCGCGCCCAGCCGGTCGTGCGCGGCGTGGTCGCCCGCCGGCTGCCCGGTCGCGACGGCGAACAACGCATCGTCGTCGAGGCCGAGGCCAGCGCCGGGGCGTCGCTGCGGTTCCAGCTCGACCCGTACGTCGCCGGCGTGCCGATGGTCGCCAGCAACGGCGATCCGCAGCACTACATCGGTGCGCTCGACGTGCCGAAGGGCCTCCAGCTGAAGCGCATCGCCGTGCAGGCCCGCGACGCCTACGGCCGCGAAGGGGCGGCGGAGGTGCGGCCGTGATCGCGTTCCACGTTCGCCGGCTCGCGCTCGCGATGCTCGGCCTGCTGCTCGGCGCCTGCACCAGTGTCGACGCCAGCCACGACGCTGCACCCGAACTCGCACGACTGCGCTCGGTCGGCTACCGCATCGCCGTGCTGCCGTTCGTCGTCAACGCGCCGGAGGACGGCTTCCTCAGCGATTCGCTGACGCCGGTCGGCGAACTGCTCGCGCTCGAAGCGCACCGCGAACTGCCGCTGCGCGAACGGCTCGGCATGCTGGTGCACGACGACGCCGTCGCCTGGCTGCAGCACTCGGAGTTCGAGGTGCTCGAGCCATGGCACGTGCTGACCTTGTTGCACCACACCGGCAACCAGCCGAAGGCCTCGGTGCCGCGCGCGCAGCTGGCGGCGATGGCGCGCACGGTCGGCGCCGACGGCATCCTGGTCGGCGAGATCCGCCGCTGGAATCGCGGCTACTACGTGCTGCAGTCGGTGGTCGAGGTCGGCATCCACCTCGAGCTCGTCGACGCCGACACCGGCAAGGTGCTGTTCACCGGCGATCGCCTCGAGACGGTCGGCTCGGGCCTGACCGGCGGCCCGACCGGCTACGTGTCGGCGGCGACCGAACCGATCACCGGCCTGCGCGGTTCGACGCTGCGCAGCCTGACGCGCAGCGTCACGCGCCACGCCATCGCCGACCTGAACGGCGGTGAACTCGGCGCCGAAGCGGGCACCACGTCGCCGCGCCTCGCCTTGGTCGCACTGGCGAAGGAGCACGACGGCCCGTTCCGCGTCGGCGAACGCATCGACGTCATCGCCGTCGGCACGCCCGGCTGCGACGTGCGGTTCGACCTCGGTGCGTTGCGCACGGCGGTGCCGATGCGGCAGACGGCGCGCGAGGACGACCCACGCGGCGCCCGCGCGACCTACCTCGGCCACTACATCGTGCAGGCGAACGACCGTGCCGAGGACCTGCCGCTCTCGTGCACGATCCAGCGCGGCGCCGCGCGGCGCAGGGTCGCGGCGCGCTACCGCTACGAAGGCACGGTGTCGCTCGGCGCGAGGGCCGAGTAGCCTGCGGGAACCGCGATGGCCACTCGTCGACGAGCCGTTCCCGATCTCGCCGACACGAAGGCGATCCTCGCCGAACTGCGCCGCCACGCGCGGCCCGATGCCAAGGCGAAGCTCGCGCGCTTCGGCATCCCTGGTGACGACGCGCTCGGCCTCGCGATGGCCGAAGTGCAGGCGATCGCGCGCCGCATCGGCTGCCGCCACGACCTCGTCGACGAGCTGTGGGCGACCGGCATCTACGAAGCGCGCCTCTTGTGCGCCTACGTCGACGAGCCGACGGCGGTGACGAAGGCGCAGATGCAGCGCCACTGCCGCGACTTCGCCGACTGGGCGACCTGCGACACGCTGTGCTTCGCGCTGTGGGACCGCACGCCGCATGCGCTGGCGATGGTCGACGCGTGGGCGAACGCCCGCGGCGAGTTCCAGCGGCGCGCTGCGTTCGCGCTGCTCGCCGCCCTGGCACTGCACGACAAGGAACGCGACGACGCCGACTTCGTGCGGCGCCTGCCGCTGTGCGCCGAAGCAGCCGACGACGGCCGCAACTTCGTCAAGAAGGGCGTGCTGTGGGCACTGAACGCGATCGGCCGCCGTTCGCCGGCGATGCACGAATGCACGCTCGCGCTGTGCACCGAGCTCGCCGCGCGCGAGGAGCCGAGTGCCCGCTGGATCGGCAAGACCGGCCTGCGCGAGCTGCGGAAGGCAAAGGTGCGCGGCGCCGGCCCCACCGAGAAGAAGCGCCGCTGACGCGGTCGCTCACTGCAGCATGCGGTCGACGTCGGCGACGATCGCCTCGGCCCAGGTCCGGTAGGCCGCTGCGCTCAGGTGCAGGAAGTCCGGCATCACGTCCTTGGCGAGGCGGCCGTCGGCGCCGACGAACTTCGCCGCGAGGTCGCGCCGCACGACGCGCGCGTCGCCGGCGAACGCCGCGGCCGCCGCCGCACTCGCCGCCGCACACTTCTGCCGCTGCGCGTCGTTCGTCTCGCTGCGCGGGAACACGTCGAGCAGCAGCACGTTCGCGTTCGGCAGCGCCTGCCGCAGGCGCCGCACGATGGCGACGATGCCGGCGGCGATCTCGTCGGCGGTGCACTCGTCGCCGTTGCTGTTGTTGGTGCCGATCATGACGACGATCGCGCGCACGTCGTTGTTCGGCGCCTTCAGCGCGTCGAGCAGGCCGCCGCCCTGCGGACCGCCATCGAGCCGCCACAGCACGTGCTGCGTCTTGTCGCCGGAGACGCCGAGGTTCAACGCGCGCCGCGGCACCCAGAACTCGTCCCAGCACGCCTTGCCGGTGCTGCCCCAACCCTGCGTGATCGAGTCACCGAGCATCACCAGACGGTGGCCACCGGCGCGCGCCGCCGCGAGGTCCTGCGCGACACGCTTCTCCCACCATTCGTCGAGACGCGCCGTCGGCCGCACCGTGCCCGGCGGCCGATCGGGCACCGGCGACGGCGTCTTCGCCTTCGCGTCGATCTCGGCGAGCGTGAAGCGCACGCTGCGCACGAACGGCGAATCGCCCGGCTCGAAGTGTCCGTACGACGTCACCACGAACGTGCCGTCCGCCAGCACCTCGACGCCCGGATAGCCGCAGTCGGTGCCGCGCCAGTTGCGGGACAAGCGCACGCGGTACTGCCCCGGCAGCGCGTTGGCGACGTCGTCGAACGTGCCGACCCACGCCACCCAGTCGCCGCGCGTCGGGCTGTCCTTCGCCATGTCGCGGAACGACAGCACGAGCCGCCCATCCGGCGCGTAGGCAGCGACGTGGCGATCGCCGGTCAGGCTCGCCGGCAGTTCGACCGGCGCCGACCACGTGACCGCTTCGTCGTCGGAGAAGCACACGTGGCTGTTCTTCGAACGCCGGTTCTCGCGCAGCAGCATCGCCAGGCGCTTGCCGTCCGGCGAGCGCACGACGCCGGGCTCGCACAGGTGCACGTCGCTGCCCTGCCACAGCACACGCGGCGCGCTCCAGCTGCGCCCACCGTCGCTCGAGTTGGTCTGGTAGAGCGTGAACGCACCGCGCTTGCTGCCCGGCTGCTCCCAGCGGCCGTCGTCGTGGAAGAACGCAGCGTGCTCGCCGTTCGCCAGCCGCACGACGCTCGCCATCGCGACGATGCCGCCGAAGTCGAACACCGGCTCGAGTTCGCTCCAGGTCGCGCCGTCGTCCTCCGAACGCGCCATGCGGATCGGCCGCAGACCGGAGAACAGCACGAGGCGCGCTTTGCCGTCGCGATCGACCAGGCGGTGGATCGTCGGCGTCTCCAGGCTCGTCGCCCAGCTCGCCGGCACCGCCAGCGGCGCGCTCCACGTGCGGCCGCCGTCGCCGCTCTTCTGCAGCACGATCGGGCCCTTGCCGTGGCCTTCGGGATGCACGCAGAACATCGTCTGGCCGTCGGGCAGCAGCACCGTCGTCGGATGGCCTTGGTACTTGCGCGGCACGCGATGCACGGTGACTTGCCGCGCGCTGTCGCCTTCGAGGTCGACGAACGTCGGCGGCGTCTGGGCCAGGCCGGCAGGGAGCAGCGACGCCGCCGCGAGCAGCGGCAGCACGACGGACGAGAGGCGCATGCCGCACTCGTAGCGACGGGCACCGCGCAGGGGAACGAGCCGGCCCTGGTTCCTGCGCGCCGCCCCGCCCGCCGCCGCGGAACGCCTGATCGGCCCCTCCTCCGACAACCACCTGATCCCACTGCGCACCACGGCGCCGCTGGCCGCCAAGCCGACCGTCGCGATCACCGGCCTGCAGGCCGGTGAAGAGCGGACGTCACAGGCCGACGACGACCTCGAAGCCGCCGTAGGACATCTTCTCGATGTCGAACGGCATCGGCCCATCCGCCAGCTTCGCCATGCGCTTGTCGGCCATCACCGCGGCGTTGACGGCGTCGCGGTGCGCCTTCGACTTGAAGGTGACGAACGAGAACAACACCGTCTCGGTGCGCTTGCACTTCGCGCGCTTGGGGAACGGGATGCCGCAGCCGGCCGGGTGGTCGTCGCCGACGCATTCGTAGAAGCCCAGCGCGCCGTGGGCCTTCCACACGCGCCCCGCCTTCTTCGCCAGCGTCACGTAGTCGGCGAGCTTCTTCTTCGCGACCACGACCAGGAACCCGTCGACGTACTTGGACTTCATGCGGCATGCATACCCGACCGGATGTCGGATCGGCATCACCCACTTCCGTGCTTTGGCCTGCTGCGGCTCAGCGCCCGCGACTGCAGTGCTCCGCCCACCACGCCGGCAGCGACGGGTTGCACCGCTGCCACGCGACGCCGTGGTAGTCCGCGCGATGCAACTGCACGCCGACGAGGACCGCTGCCAAGAGCAGGCTGCCGGCGACGAGCCAAGGCCACGTCGGCCAACCCCACAGGCTCCTGGCGACGCAACCGGCGGCGTAGGCGAACGCCCACACCAGCTCGAGCTTGCGCACCATGCGCACGACGTTGCAGAACACGAAGAACATCGCCACCGGCAGGAGCACCGCGACGCCGAAGGCCGGCTCGACCCGCGCCGCGAGCCCGGCCCCGGCGGCGCCGACGATCAGCACGGCGGCGTCGGTCGGCGCGAAGCGGAAGCCGGGGCGGAAGGCGGGTGGTTCGTCGGTTCGCATCGCGTTGGCGCCCTAAGCTGCGCGGGCGCGCCGCTCGGACGAACGGCGGCGAGTTCCCTTCCCGACCGCCGCGACCACGTTCCTCGCCGCAGGTCGTGGCGGCGCTCCCCAGGGCGCACCACCGGTCAGAGCACGCCGACCTGAGCCCGCAGCACGCCGCTGGTGGCGATGCCGAGAGCGTTCGGCGCGTTCAGACTGGCGAACTGCGCGTCGAGGCGAGCACCGACCAGGTTCGGATCGTTGGGCACCAGGATGGTCCAGCCGATGAGGTTGCCCGGATCGGTGCCGCTGATCAGCAGGAAGTCGGCCGGCGTGTAGAGCGAGCAGCCGGGCGCCCCGAGGAAGGCGAGGGGCACGTCGATCGGCACGCCGAAGCCGACGGAGACGATGCCGAAGCTGCCGACGGCGTTGGTGGACTCCAGGACGTCGCTGCTGCCGACGACGAGCCGGCTCGATCCCGTCGCGCGCCAGCGGATCTGCATGACGCCGGAGCCGCTGTTGCAGCCGGTTCCATACACGGTGTGGCTGCCGAGCACCGGCCGGGTGGTGACGCCGACCGAGTTCATCAAGGCACTCGCGGTGCCGAGCAGGCCGACGATCTCGGTGTTGTTCACCGACACGAACGTGACCAGCGTGCCGATCTGCGTACCGAACTCGACCCGATACCCGTAGCGCGTCTGGAAGGTGATGCCGCGCAGGTAGCCCGTCGAGGCGTCGTACCAGATCTCGACGCGGTTCAGCCAGTCGTGCGCGGGCACCACGAAGGTCGACGGCGTGCCGGTGGTGTTGCCGATCTGCGGCGAATCCGTCGTCAGCGTGCCGCCGCGGTTCTCGTAGCGCAGGCGCAAGCCGTCGATGAAGGTGCCGCTGTGGACGACGATGCGGCCGATGCGCTGGTTGGTCGGCGCGCGGTGGTCGAACGGCGTGCCCTGCGGCGAGCCCGACGGCGGGAAGCTGTTGTCCTGGGCGAGAACCGCGCCGGCGAGGGCCAGGGCGGCGAGAAGGAAGGTGCGGAGGAAGCGTGGCATCGTGGTTGTCGTCGGTGCAGGACCGACCTCGATGCCCTTGGCGACGATCCGCGCCGCGACCGGCCACGATGTCCGCGATTTTTCCGGTCGGCGGCCGTCGGCCGCGACGCACGCTGTTCAGAGACCGAGAACGAGTGCCACGCCGTTGCTCAGTTCGGCGAAGCCCAGGAACGGCCCGTTCGCGGCGAGCGCCAGGGTCTGCGCGGTCATCGAGAAGCCGGCGAGGGTACCGGAACCCGACACCGGCAACGTCGTCGACAGCACGCCCGCGGCATCCGTGACACCGACGAAGCCGAGAGCCGCCGACAGGAGGTCGAGCTGCAGCGTGCAGGCACCGAGCGGCGCCGGGACCGGCGAGCCGACAGCCAGGCCGAGTACCACGGGCGCCTGCGGAGGCGCGCCGCTGGTGGTCAGCACCAGGTTGCTGCCGAGCAGCGGAAGGGTCGCCGCGAGCGTCGGCGGGGTCGCGCCACAGCCGACGCCGACCGACTGCACCGAGGCCAGCATCGACGGATAGGTGGCGCCGCTGCAGAAGGTCAACCCCGCACCGGGAGTCAGGCAGCGAAGATCGAACAGGCTCTCGAGGTCGATCGCATAGCTCCCCGACGCGGGCGGCCCGTTGCGCACGCCGTACTCGTCGACGTTGCAGGTCATGCTGCCCTCCACGTAGAGCGTGGCGCCGACCGTCGTCGGCACGAGGGCGCTGGTGAGGCCGGTCATCGACGGCAAGGATGCGACGATCGTGTTGATGCCGAGCCCCGACGACGCCGCGTCGACGCGGATCTCGGCGCCGTAGTTCGAGACCAGCGGCAAGTTGCCGGTGAGCACGCACGAGCCGGACATGCGCAAGCGGAGCAGCAGCTGCACCGGCGTACCGACCGGCAGGCCCTGGCTCTGCACCGTCAGCGTGTCGCGGAAGCGCACGACGGGCAGGCCGAAGCCGGCTTGCAGGACGAAGAGCGAGGTGCCGTTGCCGTTCCAGTTCTGCGCCTGCCCGGTGCCCCGGATGCGCAGCCGGCCGAACTGCGCCTGGGTCTGCACCGTGCCTTGCGAGAAGAGGCTGATGCCGGGCGAACCGCCGCCGTTCTGCTGCATCGTGTCGACCGCCGACGACTGCCAGCCGGTGTCGACCTGGACGATGTTCGAGGTCGCGGTCAGGTTGCCCATCTGGTAGGTCGACCGCACGCTGCAGTTCGGGCTCTGCGCGGCAAGCGGCGATGCCAAGGTGAGCAGCAGGCCGAGCCGGGCGGCCAGGCGTCGGCAGGAGAAGAACGTCGGCAGGTCGTTCGAGGTGTTCACGGCGTCAGGAAGCGTAGTGGATCTTAAATCCGCACGAGGATTCCGGCGCGGCCGCCGCCAGAGGCCCGACAGCCCGCAGCGTTGCGGTGGACCGGCCTGCTATCCTGCTCGCCCCCAGATGACGCTCGTCACGCTCGACAAGGTCGTTCGCCGCTTCGGTGACTACGCGATCCTCGACGGCCTGTCGCTGCGCGTCGACGAAGGCGATCGCATCGGCGTCGTCGGCGACAACGGCGCCGGCAAGACGACGATGATCCGCATCCTCGCCGGCGTCGACGACGCGGACCTCGGCCAGCGCAACACCCGCAAGGACCTGCGCATCGCCTACGGCGCGCAGATGCCGGCGATGCCGAAGGGCACTACGGTGATGGACCTGGTGCTGCGCGGCACCGGCGAACACGAGGCGCTCGAGCAGCGCATGCGGGCGCTGGAGACGCGCATGGCCGCCGGCGACGAAGCGGCGCTGCGCGACTACGGCACGCTGCAGGCGGCGTTCGAGGCCGGCGGCGGCTACGAGCGCAAGCACCGCGTCGAGAAGGTGCTCGCCGGCCTCGGCTTCCCGCTCGCCGACCTGCAGAAGGACGTGTCGGTGCTGAGCGGCGGCGAGAAGTCGCGCGTGCAGCTGGCGATCCTGATGACGACGCCGGCCGACCTGCTGATCCTCG
>SXGT01654162.1_pt1 | contig 13965 bp, 13 predicted proteins | sample 3176221 | NCBI WGS metagenome assembly SXGT01 (sample SAMN11356862, study PRJNA531348) | freshwater metagenome | isolation source: freshwater sample F1-120 | place: China: Fuxian Lake, Yuxi | collected 2017-12-25 | reverse complement strand
GGCGGTGGCGTTGATGCCGACCTGCACGCCCACCGTGGTGGTCGAGCCGTCGGTCAACTTCTGGCCGTTGAACTCGGTGACGTTGGCGATGCGGTCCACTTCCGCGGACAGCGCCGAGAACTCGTCCTGGATGTAGGCGCGTTCGTCGTCGCCCAGGGTCTCCGAGGAGCTCTGGACGGCCAGCTCACGCATACGGCCGAGGATGTTGCCGACCTCGCTGGCGGAGCCTTCCGCGACCGCGATCATCGAGATGCCGTCGGCGGTGTTGCGCTGGGCCACCTTCGCGGAGCGCGCGGCGACCTTCAGGTTCTCGGCGACGCCGAGCCCTGCGGCGTCGTCGCCGGCCTTGGAGATGCGCAGGCCGCTCGAGATGCGCTGGAACGAGCCGGCGAGGTTGCGTCCGGCCTTGTTGAGCTGGGTCATCGCGCGGTTGGCGGCGACGTTGGTGTTGACAGTCATGGCCATGGCGGGGGTCTCCTGTGGGTGACTGACGACGAGAGGGGCCTCGTCATCTGTGACCTCAGTCGGACTTTCGCACCAGGCACATGAGGGGAACGCCGTAGCCCGGGCGGCGTGCGCCCGCGGCCGGAGCCCGCGCTACGGCGATCAAATCAGGTCGAAGAGGGACTTTCCCTTGCTGCTCGATGCCACCTGGAGCGCGGTCTCGTACGCGGTCCGGAGCTCGGAGAGCTGCGTGTAGGTCTCGGCCGGGTCGGCGGACAACAAGGTGTCCAGGCGCGACTCGATCTCCGTGGAGAGGCTGTCGGCGAGGCTGCCGGCATCCTCGGCCACGCGCGCGTCGTTGCCGACGTCCGCGCGCGCAGACATCACCTGGTCCAACGCGGAGTCCAGGGTGTCGAGGCTGCCGGCGATGCCCGTCGAGTCGTCGGACTCGAGCGCGGTGATGAAGTCGTCGAGCGCCCCGAAGATGTCGACGTCGCCGTCGAACACCTCCGACCCGTCGCGCGCCGTCTGCACCCACACCCCGTCGCCCACCCGCACGCTCGGCACGTCGGTGCTGCCGGCGTAGGTGCCGGTGTCGTCGTACGGGGGCGTGTCCCAGTTGGTGCCCGCGAAGAGGTAGCGCCCCGCGAAGTCCGCGTTGGCGGCCTGGAGCACGGTCTCGCGAATCGACTCGATCTCCTGGGCGATGTAGCCACGCTGCTCGGCGTTGCTCAGGTCGCTCGACGCCTGGACCGCCAGCTCGCGCGCCCGCGTGAGCTGGTCGTGGATCGTGCCCAAGGTGGAGTCGAGCTGATCGAGCTGCGCCATCGCCTGCGACGCGTTGGTCTCGTACACCGCCTGATCGAGCTTCGCCCCCTGCAAACGGTCGATCTGCCCGAGGAGCGCCGGCGCGTCGGAGGCCCGGTTCACGACCATGCCCGAGACCGCGCGCTCTTCCACCTCGCGCATGCGGGAGTTGGTCTGACGCAGGTTCGATCGGACGAGACTCCACAATCCGGACTGGGTCACGCGCACATCAGCCTCCGATCGCCAACAACGAGCGCAAGAGCTCGTCGCAGGCGCTGAGCACCTTCGCCGCGGACCGGTAGGCCGCCTGGTACTCGAGCAGGTGGGTCGCCTCTTCGTCGGTGTCCACACCGCCGGTGCTCTCCCGGAGGGTCTCCAGGTCGCCGACGAGCGCAGCCTGGGCTTCTTCGTCGCTCTCCGCGGCCGCCACGGTGGCGCCGACGTCGGAGGTGATCGCCGACACGGCAGCGCGCGTGTTCCCCGCGCCGAACAAGCTCGTGTCGTCCTCGATCTCCAGCATCGCCTCCAGGTTCACGCCGTCGCCGGGGAGCGCCGTGTCCGCGCCCGCGAACGCCAGGAGGCTCGGGTCGTCCATGAGCGCCGAGTCGACGGCGAGGACCGCTGCGGCCCCCGTTGCCGACGTCGGGAGCGTGAAGATGTCGCCACCCGCGGCCCCGTCGGCGTCGAACCCCGCGGCGTGCTGCGTGTTGAGCGCGGTCGCGAAGGTGAACGCGAAGTTGTCGAGGTCCTCGATCCACCCCTCGAGATGGCCACGCGCCTGCACGAGCCCGCCGAGCTCACCGCCGACGGTGTCGGTGACGTCGAGGCTGCCCTGGTCCATCGCGACCTGGAAGGTCACCGCGCCGGTCGAGTCTTCGCTGGAGGCGACCTCGCGCCAATCGGCGCCGGAGACCAGCGCGTGCCCGCCGAGGTACACGACCGCCTGGCCGTCCGCCTTGAGCTCCGCGCTCACCCCGATGGCCGCCCCGAGCTCGAGGATGAGCTGGTCGCGACGATCCAGGAGGTCCGCCGGGCCGACGTCGGCGCCGGAGCGCCCGATGCGGGCGTTGAGCGTGGCGATCTCCTCGAGCGCGGCGTTCACCACGGTCAGGCTCGCACCGGCCTGCTCGTCGATCGCCGAGACCGCGTCGGCGAAGCCGCCCGCGATCCGCGACGTGATCGACGCGAGCACGTCGCACGCGTGCACCACCCCCCGACGCAGCGAAGCGTCGCCGGGGTCCGTGGTCGCCGACCCGAGCGCGTCGAACACCTGATCGACCGCCTCGGCGAGGCCGGTGCTGTTGGTCGCGTCGAGGTAACTCTCCGCCACGCGGAGGTTCTCGGCGAGCGTGCCCGAGGACGCTTCGGCGCCCGCCGCATCGATCAGGCGCACGCCGAGGAGCCGGTCGGTCGAGCGCACCACGGCGCTGGCGACCGCGCCCTGTCCCACGAAGAGGCCACGCTGCGACACCGGCGCGAGCTGCTCGGTCCGCAGGGTTCGCCGCGTGTACCCCGCGGTGCCGGCGCCGGTCACGTTCTGGGTCGTGACGTCGATACCCGCCGAAGCGACGCTCAGGCCCCGCGCCCCGGTCTGAAGCGCCCCGAGCAGGCTCACCGCACACCCCGCAGGCCCGCACGTCGGTTGTAGGTCTGCGGCGCCCGCACCGGGTCGAGCGCGGCGATGGCGCCCGACACGATCTCCCCGCACGTGCGGATGCGCGCATCCAGGGCGCGGATGCGCAGGGCCACGCGCGCCGCTTCGGCGCGGGTCTCGGCGCTCGCCGTACGGATCGCGTCGATGTCGACCGCCTCTTGCAGCCGGCGCCGCTCTTCGGAGCTCGACACCAGCGCGCCCGCGTCCGCCGTCCTCGCCGCCGCGAGCTGCGCTTCCACCGCCAGGAGCAGCTGGTGGAGCACGTCGTCGGTGGCGGGGGGAAGCGGGGCCGACATGTTCAGAGCTCGCGCAGGAGCGCGTTGACCGCGTTCTCGAAGTCGTCTTCGGTGCCCAGGCGCCCGGCGTCGATGTCCGCGCGGGCTTCGGCCACCTTGTGGCTGCGGACCTCGCCGTAGGCATCGGCCCGAACCGCGCCCTGGAGCTCGGTGAGGAAGTCGCTGGTGGAGAGCGAAGCGGCCCGGCCGGCGCCGAGCGGCGCCGCGGTGCCGGCCCCGCCACGCGACACGCGGCCATAGGTGAGCGTGTCCGGGGTGGTCAGAGTGGGCGAGGAGATTTTCACGACGGCCCTCCTGCGAACCGAATCGGTCGAACCGCCACGGCCTTGAGCGGTTCATCGATCATTTTTCGCCAGGGGGTCGCCGCCGTCCCAACTCGCGGGGTCGATCGCCTGCCCGTCGCGACGCACCTCGTAGTGCAGGTGCGCGCCCGTGCTTCGTCCGGTGTTGCCGACCGAGGCGATGGACTGCCCCGCGCTGACCACGTCGCCTGCCTTCACGTCGAGGTCGCGGCAGTGCGCGTACCGGGTCTCGGTGCCGTCGCTGTGGGCGACGATCACCACGTTGCCGTAGCTTCCGCGCCGCCCGGCGAAGCGCACCGTCCCGTCGGCGGCCGCCCGGACCGGCGTGCCCTCCGCGGCGGCGAGATCGTGCCCGTGGTGCATCCGGCGCTGGCCGGTGAGCGGGTCGATGCGGGCGCCGAATGCGCTGGTCAGGCGCACCCCGCCGCCCTCGTGGTCGTGCTCGTCTCGCCCTGCCTGCACGATTCCCGGCGACGGGGGGCGCGCGCCCGGCGCGTCCGAGTGGTCCCACGAGGCGAGCACCGCCTCCTTCAGGCCGAAGCCGCCCCCTTCCGCCACGCGCTTGCCAATCTCCTGATCGAAGAGGTCGGCGAACGTGGCCATCGCCCCTTGGGACCACGGACCACCCTTCACGCTCTCGCGCATCTGCTTCGCGAGAAACGACACCATCCACGCCTCGAACTCCTCCGCAGCGGCCTCGTCCTTCCGGGCGGGGCTCGGCGCGTCAGGGCCGGAGGCGGGGGCGAGCGCGGTCAGTGCGTCCACGACCGCCCATCGGTCAGCGAGGCGCAGACTTGAGGTGTCGCCCCCGCAGCGGACCGCGCGCCGGACTCCGCTCGCGTCAGGACAGTCGCGGCGCGGGCCCCGGAATGGGCTTCAGAACGACTCGGCTGCGCTGGGCGCCGCGGCACCGGCGTCGGCCCCGGTCATCCCGGTCAGGCGCGCCCGGTAGGTCCCGAGCGCCTTGGCGCGCTCGACCGCAGGCGAACGGAGCGCCTGGCGCAAGGAGTGGATCGCCTGCTTCGCGACGTTGCCCGCCGGCGCCATGTAGTCCGAGGTCATCACGTCCACGACCCGACGATCGATGAGCACCTTGAGCAGACCGTGCGGGAACTTGCCGCTGCGCGCCAGGAAAAGGAGCGTGTTGGTGTAGCTGTCGTGCCGCTCGAAGAACATGCGGTCGTAGATCTCCGCCTTCTCGTCGTTCACCAGGCCGTCGCGACTCGCGAGCGTGTGCAACGACGTCCCCGGGTAGTAGATGACCGAGAAGACCTGGAGCCGGTAGGGCTTCGGGAGCTCGCTGACCAGGCGCAAGGTGTCGAGCTTGTCCTCGATCGTCTCGTAGGCGAGGTCGTAGATGAGGTCGTACTGCGGGGGCGCCGTGCGGTCGGTGTACTTGGTGATGATCTCGGCGGACTTGAGGATCTTGTCGTTCCCCATCGTGGACCGCTTGAACATCTTCTGGATGCGCTTGCTGCCGTGCTCCACGCCCATCTGGATGCAGTGCAGGCCCGCATCGACCAGCGCACCGTACTTCTCGTCGGTGATCGTACCCGGGCTGCCGAGCAGGTAGAACGGATCGCCGATCTTGGCCTTGTACTGCGCGGCGAAGTCCAACAGGTCGGGCAGCGGGCGGCCGAAGAAGCTGTCGTCGCTGAACCAGATGAAGTTGATGAACGGGTACTCGCGCTTGATCGTCTCCAGCTCGCCGATGACGTGCGCGGTGGAGCGGTAGCGGACGTAGCGCTGGCGCTTGTACAGGTCGCGGTAGAAGCTGTTCCCGCAGTAGGTGCACGCGTGCGGACACCCGCGGCCGGTCATCGTCTGGTAGCCGGTACGCCCGAACATGCGGCTCACCGTGCCGTTGTGCAGGTAGCGCCGCAGCAGGTCCTTGGTGACCGGCATGAGCTGGCCTTCGAACAGGATGTGGTGGTCATCCCTCGAGAAGTCGGGGGCCGGGTACCGATCGAGCTCCTGCTCCAGGCTGCCGGGCACGTTGCGGATGACGTCGGTGCCCTTGCGCCACACCAGCGACTTGATGTCGTGGAGCTTGTCGCCGTCGCCGTTCTGCAATCGCTCGCACAGGTCGAGCATCAGGTCCTCGGCGTCGCCGATCGCCACGTAGTCCGCCCACTTCGCGCACTCGTCCGGCCGGACCGAGGGGTGGAAGCCGCCCCAGATGACCGGCACGCCCAGGCGCGACTTGATCGCGTGGGTGATCTGCTTGGCGGAGTCGAAGTAGTGCGTCATCAGCGTGACGCCGACGAGGTCGCTGTCGGCACACAACGCCACCATCTGGTCGATGACCTCGGGCGCGTAGCGGTCTTCGTTCATGCGCACGTGCACACTCTCGCCGTCGCCGGCGAAGTCGGGCATGCAGATGACCTGCGTCTGGTGGCCATTGGCCCGCAGGTGCGCGCTGATGCTGCGCAGACCGTAGTTGGTGATGTCGGGGTACGGGCTGATGAGCGAGACCTTCACGGGCACACCTCGGCCCCTTCGCTATAGGCGAGGTCGCCGCGGCCGTCCACCGCTAGTTTCGGTCGTGCTCCCGCGCCGGTGACGCCCGCCACCGATGCGCGCCGTTAGTCGGCCCAGCCCGGCTTTTCGATGATCTCGGTGACCACGTCGTTGTCGAGGATCACCTCGCGCCGGAACCGCTCGACCGCCTGGTACTCGGTCTTGCTGCCGGGGATGAAGACCAGGACCGACCCGTCCTCGTGCTTCTCGAACTTGTAGATGAGCATTTCGGAGCGGGGCGCCGGGCGGCCCACGAGGCGCTTCTTGTCGAACGGGGGGCCCCACGACATCAGCACCATCTCCTTGTTCCACCCCGTCTGCACCGCGCCGTCGACGATGAGCTGCCGGATGTTCTCGTCGTAGGTGTAGTACATGTCGTAGAGCGTCGTGGGCGGGACACGCTCGATCTTCACCGACTTGAGGTAGGCGTTGCGCTCCTCTTCGGTCTTGAGCGTGAGGTAGGACTTCTGGGTGTCCTCGTCCATGAAGGGCTTCAGGGCGTAGTAGGCCTTGAACTCCTCGTCGCTGAGGTACTTCACGCGCGCCTGCCAGGAGCAGGCCGAGAGCGCCAACGCGAGCACGAACATCCACCGCATGGTCATTCCCCGAACCCCCGCCGGCTAACGCAGAACCGGGCGATGCGCCGCGACCTTCCACCCGGCCGCGGGAGAGGCGGGCGCGCATCGCACGGCGATCAGGGCATCGCCGCGAACGGATCGACCGTTCCCACCGCGGCCTCGGCCACCCACCCCTTGCGGCCGTCGCCGAGCGCCACCAGGACCTGCCCCGCCGCGACCTCGACCTGCTGCACCTCGGCGCCCGCGTGGAGCGTGAAGAGCGCGACGCCGCCGCCCAGATCACTCTGGGCGACCACTTCGTCGACCAGCACGACCGCCGCCGGCGGAAGCACCGACTCGTGCAGTCCACCCGCCGCGAGCAGCGTCCCGACCACGACGGCGCCGCTCCCCGCGGCCGCGAGCGGGAGCGCGGTCGCGCGCCGGCGCGCCGCGACGAGCAGCAGGCCTGCGCCCACCATTGCGCCCCCGATCCACATCCCCTCGTCCGCGGTGACCGCGGCCTGCCAGGGCGCCCACGCCGGCGCCGGGTCGGGCGTGACCACGTCGTCGCGCACCCCACGCCGCGCAAAGTCGAGGTTGGCGGCGCTGTCGGGATCGCGGGGCGCCAGGGCGAGGGCCCGCCGCCACGCGAGGATGGCGAGCGCGGGGCGATCTTCGCGGAAAAGCACGTTTCCGAGGTTGTAGTACACGTCGGCGTCGACGGCGCCCGCCGCCAGCGCTTCGCGGTACCCGCGCTCCGCGTCGGGGAGCCGACCCGCGGCCAAGGCCTCGTTGCCGGCCTGGAACTCGGCCTCTCCCGCCGCGAGCGCGCCCATCACGAAGAGGAGCGTCATCGCGACTCCACCCAGGCCCGGACCTCGGCCTCGGGGAGGCCCCCGTCGCCGCGGTAGCGCGCCTGGTCGAGCTGCCGGTAGAGCCCCACCGCCGCTTCGCCCAACGTGGCGACGTCCTCGCGCTTGAGCTCGGGCTCCGGCCGACGCAGGCGCCGCGCGGCCTCTTCGCGGAAGATGCGCTCGAGCCCCGCGAGGCGCGCCTCCCGGTCGGCAGCCAGATCGGCGAACCCGAACCGTTGCGGCTCGGCGCCCGGGCGGGCGCGCCGGCGGAGGCGAGGGGCAAACTCCCAGGCGAGGAGCGCACCGCCGGGCACGCAGAGCAGCGCAGCCCAGGCGCCCGGCCACGGCGCACCGAGGGACACGTCGGTGCGCACCGGGAGGATGTCCTCGCCCAGCGAATCGACCGCGGTCTTCCGCGCGTCCGGCTCGCCGAACGCCTCGACCGCGGCGGCCTCCGCAGCGCCGCCGACGGTGAGGGTGATGGGCGGTAGCTCCTCGACGACGTACTCGCCGCGCGCCGGGTCGAACCAGCTCTGGCGCACCGCCGGCAGGACCAACGTTCCCGGACGCTCCGGCACCACCGCGCGCTTGGCCCGCGCGGTCGCCGCGAAGTGCCCGTCCCGGATCTGGCTCTCGATCGCCGGGGAGTCGTCGTACACCCGGAATCCGTCGCCCGTCCATGCCGGGAAGACGACGCCCGCCAGCGCTCCGTCGCCGGCGAGCTCGATGTCGACGGTCACGGTGTCTCCCACCTGCACCGTGGTCGCGCTCGGGGTTGCGCGCAAGGTGAAGGAGCCGACGAGCCCGCTGAAGTCGGCGGGCCGCCCCGCCGTCGGGAGGTCCCGGACCTCGAGCGCGAGCGGTTCGCTCACCACCGTCTCGCTCTCCAGGTCGGTGAACCCGGGCAGGTCGCGCAGGAACGGATCGCTCGATCCGCGGCGGCGTTGCACCGCGAACTGCCCGAGGAGCGTGGCGCCGCCGAGCTTTCCGCGACCGCTCGCCTTGGCGCGCATGGGGTACCACAGCTCCGCCACTGCCAAGGCATCCTTGCCCGAGCCGAGGCGGTACTCGGAGGTGAGCGGGTCGACGCCGGGCTCCGGGGTCAGTCGTTCGTCTTCGGGGGGCCCCCAGCGGACGTTCACCAGGCTCCGCGGCGTCTTGAAGCGGAGGTGGTACACGAGCACCTGCCCCACCCACGCGACCGGGTGGCTCAGGTCGGCCGCCAGGGCGTCGACGCCGCCCGCGTCGCGTTCGGCCACGCGGAGCTCGAGCGCGTCGGCGTGCAGGACTCCAGCCGCCGTCTTCACCGCCAGGGGTCCGATGGAGTAGACGCCAGCGGTGGTGGCCGACACCTCGTAGCGGAAGGTCTGCGTCTCGGTCACGTCGAAGTTGTACATCTGGCGCGACCGTGCGCGCGTGAGGTAGCGGATGGTGAGACCGGCCGGCGCGTCGATCACCGGCGGCCGCGCGATCTCGGCGTCGGTGACCTGCACGGTGAGGCCGACGGACTGGCCCGCCGCGACCTCGGTGGCGTCGAGCTGCGCCGCGAGGCCCGCGGCGTGGGCGATGGAAAGAAGCGCGTGGATCACCAGTCCTTCTCCGTATCGCGGCCCGGCACCATCACGTGCGGGCGACCGTCCTGCACCCCATCGACCAGCCGAGCGGCTTCGGCGGCCGACATCTGCCCCGAGGCCGTCGGCGTGTCCACCGTCGTCGGCGTGTCGCCGGTGTCGCCGCCGGCGGTGGGATCGCCGGCGCCGGCGCCCGCCGCGGGTTCGGCCCCCTCGGCGCCCGGGTCGCCGGGCTCCGCCGGACCCCCCTGGCCGTCTTGGGGCGGCGAACCGCCTTGCCCGGCCTGGCCCGACTGCGGCTCCTGGCCCGCCGCGCCGTCCTGCGGGGGCTGCCCGCCTTGCCCGCCTTGCCCACCTTGGCCTTCCTGGCCCTCCTGGCCCTCCTGGCCTTCCTGGCCGTCCTGGCCCTCCTGGCCCTCCTGGCCCTCCTGGCCCTCCTGGCCGTCCTGGCCGTCCTGCGGTTCCCGTTGGCGCTGCTCCCGGAGGGCCACCTCGCGCTTGACCACCTCCAGGTTCTTCTCGGCCGCGACCATCGTCGGATCCGCGGTGTGTGCCCCGTCGAACAGGTTCACCGCCTCGTCCAGTCGGCCATCGCGATAGGCCGCATTACCAGCGTTGTACCTATAGGTTGGCGCACGCTCAGGGTCGGCCTCGGCAAGGGCGCGGTACAGGCGCTCGGACTCGCGGAAACGGCCCGAGCGGTAGAGCGCTTCGGCCAGACCCCGCGCCACCTCGACGTCTCCCGGCGACTCGACCCGGGCCTGGCCGAGGCGCTCCACCGCGCGCGCCCACTCCCCGGCACGCGCCGCCGCGAGGCCCTCTTCGCGCGCGCCGGCCCAGGCGGCGTCGGGGAACGCCAGGCCGACTGCCAAGAGGAGCATCCCCACCCGCACGACCCGGCGCGGGCCGATGTTCGCGGCTGCGGCGAGGACGAGGGCGATCAGCCCGACAGCGAGCGGCCACTGGTACACCTCGTTGGGTACCTTCTCACGGCGCACCTCTCGTTCGTCCGCGACGAGGGAGCCGCGGATCTCGCCTTCGTAGAGCTGCGTCACGTCGCCGGCGCCCACCACCGCCGTGACGTAGGCGCCGCCGGTCTGCTCGGCCAGCTCGCGGAGCGTGGCCGGCTGCAAGCGAGTCATGACCATCTCGCCGGAGCGGTCCTTCTTGAACCCGCCTTCGGGGAGCGGGATGGGCGCGCCGGACTCGTCGCCCACGCCCAGGGCGTACACCCGGACCCCCGCTTCGCGCGCCCGCGTGGTGGCCGCGGCCAACGCTCCCGGGTCGTCGTGGGCCTCCCCGTCGCCGACCACGAGGATCGCGCGGCCGGCGCTCCCCCCGCGGGTGAGCATCTGCACCGCCGCATCCAACCCGCCGGAGAGCGCCGTTCCCTGCGCCCGGATCGTCGAGGTGTCGCTGTCGGCCAGCGTCCACGCGAAGGTGCCGTAGTCGGTGGTCAGCGGGAGGCGCACGTACGCGCCGCTCGCGACCAGGACCAGGCCCACGCGGTCCCCGCGCAAGAGCCCGACGAAGTCGGTGAGCTCGCGGCGCGCGCGCTCCATCCGCGACGGCGAGACGTCCTGGGCGTCCATCGACCGCGAGACGTCGAGGACGACGACGATGTCGACCCCCTTGGCGCGCCGCTGCACCCACTGGAAGCCGAGCTGAGGCTGCGCGGCGGCAAACGCCAGCGCGCCGACCGCGACCACCAACGCCACGGCCTGTACGGCGCGCGCGCGGGAGAGCCCAGGCGGCACCAGGGACAGCAACGCCTCGGGAGCGAAGAGCGCGTGCAGGAGCGCATCCCGACGGCGCCACGCGCCGACCAGGAGGAGCGTCGCGCCGGGCACGAGCACGAGCAGGATCAACCACTCCGGGCGCCCGAACGTCACGGCAACCTCCGCAGGACGGTGGTCGAGAGCAACAGCTCGATCCCCAGGCAGACCAGCGCGGGCCCAAGCGCGCGGAGGAACAGCTCGTCGCGATGGACGTACTCCTTCACCTTCGCGGGCGACGGCTCGAGCGCATCGATCTTGGCGTACACCTCGGCGAGGCTGCGCGCGTCGACGGCGCGGAAGTAGGCCCCGCCCGTGAGCGAGGCCACCTCGGTGAGCGTACGCTCGTCGACGTCGGCCCCGCCGCCCCCGAGCATGCCGAGGAGCCCCTGCCCGGCCGCCGCACCGACGCCGATGGTGTACACCCGGATGCCGAGCGCAGCGGCCGCCTCCGCCGCCTGCACCGGCTCGATCTGGCCCGAGTTGGACTTCCCGTCGGTCACCAGGATGATGACCTTGCTCGGGGCCTCCAGTTCCTTCAGTCGTTTCGCCGCGACGGCGATCGCGTCCCCGACCGAGGTGGAGGAGCCCCCCGCCATGCCGATCTCGAGCTGGCCGATGAAGTCGACGAGGCCCACCTTGTCGAGGGTGAGCGGCACCTGCGTGAAGGCCTGTTCGCCGAAGACCACCAGGGCGAGGCGGTCGTTCTCCCGCGCCTCCGCGAACTGGGCCATGACGCGCTTCCCGGCTTCCAGCCTGGACAAACGGCTGCCCCCCAAGACCATGTCCTCCGCGCGCATCGAGCCGGAGGTGTCCATCGCCAGCACGATGTCGACCCCTTCACTCTCACGCTCCACTTCGCGCGTGACCGCCTGCGGGCGCGCCAGCGCCACCACCACGAGCGCCACGGCGAGCGCCTGGAGCACGGCCGGCACCCACGCGACCAGCGTGCGCACCGAGGCGCCGCCGCGCATCGACGCGGTCGCGGAGAACCGCAGCGCCCACGGCCGCCAGATCGCCACCAGCGGCAGGGCCGCGAGCGGCATCGCGAAGAACCACGCGGGAGAGGCCCACTCAAACACGGGCACCTCGGCCGATCGGCTGGACGAGGAGGTGAAAGTCGCGATCCAGTCGTTCGAACAGGTCGGCGTGCTCGGTGCGCTCCGCGAACTTCACGAGGTCGGTGGCACCGAGGAGTCGGCGTGCGGCGTCGAGCTCGATCGCCGTGAAGGAGCCTGCGAGGTTGTCGAGGATCTCGCGCGTCGTCCGTCGGGTGGCGGGGAAACCCCACGCCGCGTCGACCCAGCCCCGGAAGATCTCCGACATCTGCCGCGCGACCTCCTCCGGAGGAAGGTCCGTGCGCGCGCGCAGCGCTGCCCAGGCGCGTTGCGCCACCACGTGCGGCGGGTCGGGCACCGGCGGCGGCGGCGGCGGCCGCAACCGCTGGTAGGCCCACCAGCCCCCGCCCACCGCCAGGACGCCCGCCAGGCCGCCCGCCACCACCCACGGCCACAACGGCGGCGGTGCCGGCGGCACCGAAGCGAGGTCTTGCAGCTCACCGGCCTTCGGGCCGTCGACGCCGATGTCGAGGAAGACCCGGATTGGGGCCCCGCCGGCCGGCGTCACGGTGATGATGTAGCTGCCATCGGGCCCGGAGACCGTCCACACCGCCTCCCCGGCGGGGGCGACGACGAGCCCGCGGTCACCCAACTCGACGCTCGCACCGACCGGCGTGTGCAGGCGGGTGCTCCCCCCGCTCGCGATGTCTGCGGACTCGACGTACACCGGCGCATCGGGCGCGGCGGGCAGCGGCGCCGGCGCACACGCCAGGAGAACCGCGAGGATCATGCGCTGCCCCGGAAGTGGGCGTGCAGCCGCTGGAACGCGTCGTCCCGGGTGCTCACCGCGCTGGCGCGGAGCCCCAGCCGGCGCAGATCGGCCAGCCTTCGGTCGAGGCCCACGGCCGCGACCCAGGTGCTCGCGTCGACCGTTCTCACCGCGCCCGACTCGGCATCGCGAACCGTGACCAGGCCCAGGTCGGGGAGCGCCTGCTCGAGCGGATCGTGGACCAGGAACGCGTGCACCCGGTGACGGCGCAGCAGGATGCGCACGGCGTCCTGCCACGCGGGCGGCCCCTGGAAGTCCGACAACACGATGACCGCCGCGCGCCGCTTGAGGACCTTCTGCGCGTGGGTGAGCGCCGCCCCGAGCTGGGTGCCCCGATCGGACTCCAACGCTTCGTAGGCCGAGCGGATCACCTGCCACGCGTGCCCGCGGCTGCGGCGCGGCGGCACGAAGCGCTCGACGCCGTCGGAGAAGGTCAGGAGCCCCACGCGGTCGCCGCTCCGGAGCGCGGCGTAGCTCAACGCCCCCGCGAGGCGCGCGATCTGGAGGCGCTTGTCGGTGCGGCCATCGCGCCCACCCGAACCGAACCGCACCGAACCGGAGCGGTCGACCACCAGGAGCATCGTGAGCTCTCGTTCCTCACGGAAGACCTTGAGAAACGGCTCGCCGCTGCGCGCGGTGACGTTCCAGTCGATGCGCCGGATGTCGTCTCCCGGCGCGTAGGTGCGCACCTCCTCGAACTCCATACCCGAGCCGCGGAAGGCCGACCGGTACTCGCCGGCCAAGAGGGCGTCCACACGCCGGCCCACCTGCACATGCAGCCGACCGATCTGACGCAGCTCTTCCGGAGTGAGCACCGGGCCTCCTCAGGGCGTACGGATCGAGGCCAGGATCTCGCGGACGATAGCGTCCGCGCCGAGCCCCTCGGCCTCGGCGTCGTAGGTCAACAAGAGCCGGTGCCGCAGCACGTCCAGGGCGATCTCCTTCACGTCGTCGGGCGTCGCGAAGTCGCGGCCGTCGAGCAGCGCGACCCCGCGCGCGGCGGCCGCCAGGGAGATCGTCGCGCGCGGCGAAGCGCCGAACTGGACGAAGCGGGCGAGCCGCTGCGACACCGATCCGGGCTGCCTCGTCGCGTGCACGAGGCTCACGATGTAGTTCTGCAGCACGGGCTTGAGCGTGACGCGCCGGCACAGGTCCTGGAGCGCGATGAGCCGCTGGGTGCCGAGGACCGGTCGGGCCCGCTCCGCGGGGCGTGCGCTCCGCTCGAGCACCTGCCGCTCTTCGTCTGCCGTCGGGTAGGTGACCTGCAGCTTCATCATGAAGCGGTCGACCTGCGCCTC
>SXGT01597231.1_pt1 | contig 13965 bp, 16 predicted proteins | sample 3176221 | NCBI WGS metagenome assembly SXGT01 (sample SAMN11356862, study PRJNA531348) | freshwater metagenome | isolation source: freshwater sample F1-120 | place: China: Fuxian Lake, Yuxi | collected 2017-12-25 | reverse complement strand
TCTGAAACAGGCGGACTGTTGCAGCATAGCGTGGAATGCGGCGAGTGGGTGGCTCAAGTGGCTGTTGGGCACACTGAATGTCAATGAAGCCTCCCTGGTCATCGCCGCCGCCCTCTTGCATGACGCGGGCAAAATTCAGACGATGAATCCTAGCGGCATGAACCCGCAGGTCGCGCATGAGGTGTTGACCTTAATAACCCTGTTAGAGCCGGCATTGATGAAATTGCAGCCTATCTGGTCGCCCGGCGCTTATGCCCTCAGGCAAATGCTGAGCTGGTCGAGCCACTTTGAACCCTTTCCACGAGTACCGGGGACTTTGCTGGTGAAAATGGCGGATCAATTCAGTACGGCCCTGTCAGCACGTCGAATGGCTTTTCAGGCATCGCCACCGCATTTTTACTGGGCGAAGCTGCAAACGGCAAACCGTGTGCAGACGTTTAACCGGATCAATTAAACCCTCAGGTGTAGCGCTGATGGCGGTTCAACAAAGGGCTTTGATCAGCGCGCCCTCATGATAATAGCCCGGTAAGGGCCATGGAGTATTGGCATGTATAGTCATCATAAACACAATGGGTTGCGCCATTATTTGAAGTACCAAGCGGAGGCTGCTGATGCGGCCTCCGCCTGTCAATTGCACGCTGAACCGGATCCGCTAGCGGATTTAGTGGCGGTGTTCGATCTTGAGAAAATGCAGGATATGCTGAAAATCCATGATCGAAAAAGCAATCTGCACCGTAATCATCAACGATTTTTAACCTATCTGGAGGGTACTTCGGGCTTTTTGAGGCTTAATCCGTTGCCGTTGTCCATTTTCAATCGCCTGGATCAGTTAGGCTTGAGATTTCCGAATTTTGTTGAGGTGATTGAGTTTTACCGTGAGCAGTTTGCCTTGGCCCTGCTGAACGATACTCCCCGCTTTTCCGCGGCGCCCTTGTTAATGGTGGGACCGCCGGGCGTGGGTAAAACCGCCTTTTGTCAGGCCCTGGCCAAACTCATTGGAACGCATTTTGAGTTTGTCAGTTTATCCGGATTGACGGCCGGTTTTGTGATTGGCGGTATGTCTTCCAATTGGGCCGACGGCAAGCCAGGTCGTATTATTGAAGCGTTGGCTCGCAGTCAGACAGCCAACCCCTTGATAGTGCTGGATGAGTTGGATAAAGGCAAAGGCGATTCACGTTATGACCCTTTTGGCGCACTATACCAATTGCTGGAAAAAGAAACCTCCGCCACCTTTACCGACGAAGGTTTGGAAATAGCCTCCGATTGTTCACACATTGTCTGGATAGCCACCGCCAATGACTGCCTGGGGATATCGGAGCCGATGCTGTCACGGTTTACCCTGATAGCGGTTCAACCACCCACACCTGAACAAATGAAAGCCGTTTTGATGTCGATTTATCACAAAATCCAGCAACATGAGGGCTGGGGACTGCAATTTGAAGACTGTTTATGCGCCGATTTGGTTGAAAAAATCATCGGGAGTGAATTGGAACCCCGGTGGTTACAGCGGGAGTTGATCGCCGCCTGCGGTAAAGCGGCACTCAGAAACAGCCCTCATGGCGGCAAACACAGACTCAGTGCCGATGACTTTAAGCCCAGGCCATACCTGAAACGCTTAAGTCGTATTGGATTTGTCTGACGCTGATGCTGATCCGCTGAGTCAATGACAGGACTCGGCGGTTTTTTATAGAGAATTCTTTTAAGTCGTGTTTGTTCAGGGTGGATGTTCAATTCGTATATTCGAACATTAATTGACACTGGAAAATCATGATTTATTGGCCCATCAATACTCATCGATCCACAGCAAATTCAATAAAAATAGTTACCCAGCCATAAAGTATTTTATATTTCAATTGAGTTAAGCTGGCTTTGGGTTTAATCTTGGATGCATTGAGAAAAACGTCTTGGATATGATGCCACTAAACATCTTGCTCTCTTGGCTAGGGATCGCCGACCTGAAAGCAGCCAGCGTAATGACAGACCATCCTAACGAGTCTATTGGCGATGGCCCCATATTAGGGGCCCTCAAAAACCTCAGCTTTGACGAACTGCATTTGCTGCATGACCACGATCAATCAAAAGTTAAAGACTATATCGATTGGTTAACTCAATTCAGCAACTTAAAAGTGATCGCGATACATTGCTCTTTGCGCTCGCCGATTGATTTTGGTGACATCCATCAAGCAGTCGATGGATATTTGCAAAAACTCACGACCCAAAGCCCTGACTTGGATATCTGCATCCATTTATCTCCTGGCACGCCATCCATGACTGCCGTGTCCATTTTGCTAGGTAAAACCAAATACAACACGCGATTCGTGCAATCCACCAAAGACAAAGGCGGCGAATTCGTTTCCATTCCGTTCGACATCTCCGCCGAATTTATCCCACAAATTGCCAAGCAGGCCGACAAAAAACTCACCGAATTATCATTTGCCCAGGCGCCTCTATCAGCGGCGTTTTCCAACATCATGACCCAAAATCCCGAATTTCTAAGCGTCATCCGAAAAGCGGAAAAAATCGCGGTTCGCAATGTTCCGGCACTGATCATGGGGGAATCCGGTACTGGAAAAGAACTTTTTGCCAAGGCGATTCATAACGCTAGCCAACGCAGGGGGAAACCATTTATCACCTTCAATTGCGGTGCTATCCCCAGAGATCTGATCGATTCAGCGTTGTTTGGCCATATCAAAGGCGCGTTTACCGGTGCAGTAAGCAACAAAATCGGCTATTTCGAAGCAGCCGATGGCGGCACCTTATTTTTAGATGAATTCGGTGAATTACCACAAGATGCTCAAGTGAGATTACTGCGCGTCCTGCAATCCGGCGAAATCAGCAAGGTTGGCGACAGCAAAGTGCTGATAGTCGATGTGCGAGTAATCGCCGCGACTAATCGCAATCTTGCCCAAGACATTGCAGACGGGCGTTTTCGCGAAGACCTGTTTTATCGGGTTGCCATTGGCGTTTTGATGTTGCCCCCATTACGCGAACGTAGTGGCGATCTCGCATTACTGGTGGATCATTTAATGACAGCGATCAATCGCGAAGCGTCCAATCAGCCAGGCTATATTGATAAAAAACTTTCTGTAAAAGCTAAAAATATTATCTTGAGCCATACTTGGCCAGGTAATATCCGGGAATTACACGGCACGTTATTACGCGCTTCAATCTGGGCGGAATCGGATACCATAAGCGAGTTTGATATCAAGGAAGCTATGATTAGCCGACCGGTCAACGGCAATAAAAGCGAACTGCCGGAAATTGGTTCAGGCCTTGATATTCAAGGCTTACTGGACAACATCAAACGACAATATATTACCAAGGCGTTGGCGCAAGTCGCGGGTAATAAGAAAAAAGCGACGGAGTTGTTAGGACTACCAAATTACCAAACGCTCAGTAATTGGATGGACAAGCTGGGTATAGAAGAATAATTGGCACGCTCTTCGCTATAGAAGAGCTATGGACAGAATAGACATCATGCAATCACAGAACTTCGAATTCCTGAGAGGCACCTGGCCAGAGCTTGCCAGCTTGGCCGGTTTTGCCGAGCATTATGCCTATCTGGACCCGCAAAGCGCGCAAACCAAATTGCGCAATTTTGCCGAACGTGCCGTAACCATCGTTTATTCTCAACTTGGACTGCCGCGCCCGCCGCAAGCCGCGTTCATGGAGCAACTGACCAATGCCAGTTTCGAAGCGGTTAGCCCAAAAGTCATCATCGACAAACTCCACGCTCTGCGGATACACGGTAATAAAGCCGCGCATGGTGACAAAGTCACTGAGCAATCAGCGTTATGGTTACTGAAAGAATCCTTCGATATTGGGCGTTGGTTATGGGCCACCTATGCCAATGGCGATATTCAAAGTCTTGCCGATTACCAGCAGCCCCTCCCCGCGCAATCGGATAAAGCCGAATACAAAAAAGAGCGCAAAACTCTGCTTGAACAATACGCCAAGCAAGAAGCCCGCATGCAAGCCATGTTGGCGGAATTGGAAGCCGAGCGGGAAAAGAATGCGCAACTGCAAAAAACCGCTGCCGAATTAGAGGACCTGCAACAGCAAGCCACCGTCAAAGGTCAGCAAGCTGCGCATGATCTGCATTTCGACGAAGCCACGACTCGAAAATACCTAATCGACTTGCAACTCGCCCAAGTCGGCTGGTCGGTCGATCAAAATGATCAAGTTACGCTGGAAGAAAAAGTCCTACACCAACCGACCACGACCGGCGAAGGCTATGCGGATTACGTACTATGGGATAGCAACGGCAAGCCATTGGCCGTAGTCGAGGCCAAGAAAACCGCCGTCGATGCCGAAACAGGCCGACATCAAGCCAAACATTATGCTGATGGCCTGGAAAAAATGCACGGTCAGCGCCCTATCATCTTTTATACGAATGGCCACGACATCTGGATTTGGGACGATCACCCAGAGCAAAACTATCCGCCGCGTCGTTTATACGGTTTTTATTCAAAATCCAGTTTGCAGTACCAGATTCGTCAGCGCAGCGAACGCAAACCGTTTAATAGCGTTTCGCCAAAACCTGAAATTCTCGGCGAGCGACTCTATCAGCACGAGGCTTTGAAGCGCATTACCGAACGCTTTGAGACCAAGCAGCGTAAAGCGTTGGCCGTGCAAGCCACCGGCACCGGCAAAACCCGGCTGTCCATCGCTTTGACCGATGTCTGCATGAAAGCTGGCTGGGTCAAACGCGTGCTGTTTGTCTGTGACCGTCGCGAACTGCGCAAGCAAGCCAAAAATGCCTATAGTGAGTTTCTGACTACGCCGATCACTGTTCTGACCAGTAAAAGTGTGCAAGACACCCACAACCGCATTTTCGTCGCCACCTATCCGGCGATGATAAAAGTGTTCGACCGCTTCGACCCCGGCTTTTTCGATTTAATCATCGCCGACGAATCCCACCGCAGCATCTACAACATATACGGCGACATGTTCCGCTATTTCGATGCGTTGCAAGTGGGCTTGACTGCTACGCCGGTAGAAATGATCAGCCGCTCAACTTGTCAGCTGTTCGGTTGTGATTTCAAACAGCCAACCAGCAGCTACACGCTAGAAACCGCGATCGAAGAAAAATATTTAGTGCCGTATCAAGTGGTCAAACACACCACCAAGTTTTTACGCGATGGCATCAAAGGCAAAGCCTTGAACGCGGACGAGATTGCCCAACTAGAAGAACAAGGCATCGACCCCAACAGCCTGGACTTCGACGCAGCGGAAATCGACAAAGCCATCTACAACAAGGACACCAACCGCAAAATCCTGCAAAACCTGATGGAAAACGGCCTAAGACTAGCCGATGGCCAAACCTTGGGTAAAACCATCGTTTTTGCCCGTAACCACCAACACGCCAAATTGCTGGAGAAACTGTTTGACGAGCTCTACCCGCAATATGGTGGTAAGTTTTGCCAAGTGATCGATAACTACGATCCGCGCGCCGAAGATTTAATCGACGATTTCAAAGGCGATGGTAGAAATGACCAGCTAACCATCGCCATTTCGGTGGACATGCTGGATACCGGGATCGACGTGCCAGAAATCGTCAACTTGGTATTCGCCCGTCCGGTCAAATCGCCGGTTAAATTCTGGCAAATGGTCGGACGCGGCACTCGATTGTGCAAACACTTGTTTGGCCCCGGCAAACACAAAACCCATTTCCTGATTTTCGATCACTGGGGCGTGGTCGAATACCACGGCATGAAGCCGCGCGACGTGGTCATCACCCAGTCCAAATCGCTGATGCAACGCTTGTTCGAAACCCGTTTGATCTTGGCGCAAACGGCCTTGCAACATGCCGAAACCGGTTTTTTTGATGAGGTGACGGATTGGCTGCACAAAGCCATCAACAGCCTGGACGACAAAACCATCGCCGTTCGCGACAAATGGAAAATCAAGCAACAACTCAGTCAAATCGATGTACTGCAACAATTCAGCCCCAATACCGTCATCCTTTTGCAAACCGAAATCGCCCCGCTGATGCAATGGCTGGACGTGCGCGGCCATAGCGATGCCTACCAATGGGACTTATTGCTCAGCCAGATTCAGCAGGAAAAAATCTTGCAATCTAATGCCTTTGCAGACTTGGTAAGCGATGCCATCGAACAGCTCTGGCAATTGCAGATGAATCTAAACCAGGTCAAAGCTAAAGCCGAATGGATCAAACAATGCCGCGAACAACACTGGTGGCAGTCGGCCACGCTAGCCGACTTGGAACACGCTCGCGTCGAACTGCGCGGCATCATGCAGCACCGTAATAAAATCACTGATCCAATCATCGAGCCACCCACCATCGATATTACCGATGGCGACGAGATCAGGGAAAAACAAAGCACCTATTTAAACGCCGTCGACATGGCCGCCTACCGCGTCAAAATCGAACAAGCCTTGAAAGAGTTGTTCGAGCAAGACCCGGTACTCAGCAAGATTCGTAGCGGCGAAGCCGTCACTGAAACCGAACTCAACCAGCTTAATGCCTTGATTCACACCCGCCATCCCGATGTCGACTTGAATGTGCTGAAAGGCTTTTACGACACCGCAGCACCGATGGAGCAAATCCTGCGTTCCATCGTCGGCATGGACGCAGACAAGGTAAACCAGCGCTTTGCTACGTTCATTCAACACTACCCCAGTCTCAACGCCCGGCAGGTACAGTTTTTAGGCTTGCTCAAACGCCAAATTGCCCAAAGCGGCGCGATTGAAATCGACCATCTTTACCAAATGCCGTTTGCCGCCATCGGTGAACTGGACGGCCTCTTCAATAACGAAACCCAAATCGACGAATTGCTGTCAATTGTGCGAAGCTTTGGCAAACAACCGCAACAACACGAATAAACAGGAGCTGATCATGCATATAGAAGCTGAGCTAGACGACACCCACGCCGCGAGATTATTAGCGTTACAACAACGCCAGAATAAGAGCATAGCGGAAGTCCTCATAGACCTCATCGACGCTAATTGGAACCAAACCTTGGACGCCAACACCGAAAATGAAACTTCACCGTTATTTCAAGCTTTTGATTCTGCCGGTTTAATTGGCTGTATTGCAACGGGCGAAGAACTCTCAACGACATATAAACAGAAACTGGATTTCTCCAACATAACGGCATGAACACCAGAACTAAGAGGAAATAGCCATGCAAATCATGATTAATGTCCCCGACAATTTACCGATGACCCGTGCCACTCAGCGCATCAAAGAGTTGGAACAAAGCTTGCGCGAAGAAGCCAGTTTTTTATCCGGTGTATTAGCCAAAAATACCAAGCAAGACAGGCAAGCCGCCTTGCTGAAAATTGCCCATGACTGCGCCTCACTACCCACCTTAGACGAACGTAGCCCAGATGAAATTTTGGGTTACAGCGACAGTCCCGAAGGTTTGTGGGGACAAGAATAATGGTTGTGGATTCATCGATATTGATCGCCATATTGCTGAACGAGACCGACGCAGATCAATACGCACAAATATTATTAGAGACAGATTCGCTTTATATCAGTGCTGTCAGCGTGGTTGAAGCATCCATGGTCATCGAATATAAAAAAGGCAATGTCGGCGCAGACAAATTTGACGAGCTGCTCAAGCTAATCGCTCCAGTCGTCGTTGCCTTCGATCAGGAACAAGCTCAATTGGCCCGTCAGGCTTGGCGTCAGTTCGGCAAGGGCCGCCATCCCGCCAAATTAAATTTTGGCGATTGCTGTAGTTACGCTGCCGCTAGGTACACCGATCAACCCTTGTTGTTCAAGGGCAACGACTTTAACCAAACCGATATTCCATCGGTGCTTTATCACCCATCCAAAGCAGACTAATTAACACCTCATGATCACCGGCGAACTCAAAAACAAAATCGACAAACTCTGGCTGGAATTCTGGCAAGGCGGCATCGCCAACCCCTTAACCGTCATCGAACAAATCACTTTCTTGATGTTTGCCCGCCTGTTGGATATTAACGAAAGCCGTGACGAAAAGCGCGCCGCCCGCACCGGACACAGTTTTACCCGGCGTTTTAAGGATAACGATCAACATCTGCGCTGGAGCCAGTTCAGTCATATCGAAGATGCCGAGCGCCTGATGAAGCTGGTTCGCGATGAAGTATTCCTGCATTTTCGCGAACACACCAGCGACAGCCGCTTTGGTGATTACATGAAAGATGCCCGCATGGTCATCGACAAACCCAGCCTACTGGTCAAAGCCATCGAAATGATCGACGCCTTGCCGCTGGATGCTGGCGACACCAAAGGCGACTTATACGAATACCTGCTCAGCAAACTCACCACCGCCGGCATCAACGGCCAGTTCCGCACCCCGCGCCACGTCATCAAACTGATGGTCTGGATGCTCGATCCGCAACCGGGTGAAGTGGTAGCCGATCCCGCCTGCGGCACCGCCGGATTTTTGGTGGCGGTGATGGAATATCTGCTGGAAATCTACAGCAGCCAACAGGGCGTGATGCAGGAAGAGCTCATCGACGATCAGGGTAAAACCGTCAGCCAAACCATTTACACCGGCGATTTATTAACTCAGGCGCAATGGCAAACCATCAAAACCCGCATGTTTCATGGCTTTGATTTTGACAGCACCATGCTGCGCATCGCCGCCATGAACCTCTACATGCACGGCGTTGACAATCCGGATATCCATTACCAAGACACCTTGGCGCAGAGTTTTGCCCAGCACTTTCCTGAGCTGGAGCACAATGCTTTTGATGTGATCTTTGCCAATCCGCCCTTCAAAGGCAGTTTGGACGAAGACACCATCAACCCGCTGATTTTGCGGCTGGTGAAAACCAAAAAAACCGAATTGCTGTTTATTGCCCTGATTTTGCACATGCTCAAACCCGGCGGCCGCAGTGCCACCGTCGTACCGCAAGGCGTGTTGTTCGGTTCGTCCAATGCCCATCAAGCCGTGCGGCAATTGCTGATCGAACACAACCAGCTGGAAGCCGTCATCAACCTGCCCAGCGGCGTGTTCAAACCCTATGCCGGGGTGGCCACCGCGATTTTAGTGTTCGCCAAAGGCGGCGCCACCGACCACGTCTGGTTTTACGACGTGCAGGACGACGGCTACTCGCTGGACGACAAACGCGATCCGCTATATCAAGACGAACAGGGCAATCCGCTCAGTTTTGCCGGGGATATGCCCAAGGTGCTGGAAGCCTATCAAAAGCGGGACAAAGCCATCGCCAATACAGATGTCAACGACAAAACCCAAGCATGCTTCTGGGTTAGCAAGGCCGAACTCGCCGCCAATAAATACGACTTATCGGTCAACCGCTACAAAGAAACCGTACATCAGGAAGAAGAATACGAAGACCCGAAAGCGATATTGCAGCAGTGGATGGGGTTGGTGGATGAGATTCAGGATGAGTTGAAGGAATTGGAGGGGATGCTGTGAGTTGGCCGTTAGTTACATTAGACAGTATTTGTGACAAAGTTGATTACGGACTAACAGCTTCTGCAATCGAAAACGATACAGGACCAAGGTTTTTGAGAATAACTGATCTACAAAATGGCACAGTGGATTGGAACGCCGTACCATCATGCAACTGTTCAGCAAAGGATGTTGAACAATATCGTCTTAGAAGGGGCGACATAGTATTTGCTCGCACAGGCGCGACAACTGGCAAAAGCTATCTTCTGGAAAAGATGCCATTAGACTCAGTTTTTGCATCATATTTAATCCGGGTAAGACCAAACTCGAAAGTTGATCCAAAGTTTTTGTCTTTTTTCTTCAAGTCTCAGAAATATTGGCAACAGATCTTGGTTATGGCTAATGGAGCGGCACAACCTGGAGTAAATTCTTCAAAATTAAAAGAGCTGGCAATTCCACTTCCACCTCTCCCCGAACAAAAACGCATCGCCACGATACTCGACAAAGCCGACAGCCTGCGCCGTAAAAATCAGCAAGCCATCCAACTCGCCGACAAATTTCTCCGCGCAGTGTTTTTAGACATGTTTGGCGATCCGGTGACTAATCCGAAGGAATGGGAAGCGGTTAAGCTTGGACGAGTTTGCGATGTAGGGTCTAGCAAAAGAGTTTTTGTGAATGAATTTACTGACTCTGGGATACCTTTTTACAGGGGAACAGAAGTAGGCAAACTGGGCGATAGTGAAAATATTCAACCTCATTTATTTATATCAAATGAGCATTATGAGAACTTAAAGAACCATTCTGGAGTACCTAAAATTGGGGATTTGCTAATGCCTTCGATTTGTCACGATGGAAGAATATGGAAGGTTGATGATAAAGCGCCATTTTATTTTAAAGATGGCCGCGTACTCTGGATAAAAGTAAATCAAAGTTTGATTAATAGCGATTACCTAAAATGCTACTTAAAATATTTGTTCCTGACGAATTATTCATCGATTGCTTCAGGCACTACATTTGCTGAGTTGAAAATCGTAAACCTGAAAGATGTTTCTGTTTTCAATCCGCCTTTAGATTTGCAAATCAAATTTTCAGCAATCACAAATAAAGTCATAAAGAATAATGAGGTAATTAAGAGTTCCATAGGGAAATCTGATGAAATGTTTTCTGTCCTTAGTCAAAAAGCCTTCGCCGGTAAACTCTAATGCTTATCCAACCCGCGAATGCCCTTAAATTGAGCCGTCATACCGTCATGGATTCACATCAGGCTATCCTGCCTGACGCCCTGCGGGTAAATGCAGATCTGTTCCTCACAGATTTGTGCCGGTATCCAGGCCGCAGGGACGTGAAAGGCCTTCGCCATCCTTGGCTTCTAGGCTCATGCCGGGCTATCCTGCCCGGCACCCTGCGGGCAAGTGCCAATCCGCTCCCGGCGGATTGGTCCGGCAATCCCTGCCGGAATGACGAGTCTCTCTATTGCTCGCAAAATTGGCCAAATAGTGTAGGTTGGGTTAGCTCGATAGAGCGTAACCCAACGATCGAAGGCCAACGCATTGATTTACGAAGCAAAGCCATGAACCCGTCACCCCGGCAGGGATTGCCGGGGTCCAGTATGCAAGGATGCGAACATGCCCAAGAGGTAAACCCATGTTAAAAAGCTACGAAGCCTTCTACGAGAACGGCAAATTGAATTGGCTAGGCGCACCACCGCCGGTTAACAAGGTAAAAGTCCTTGTGGTGGTTGAAGAACATCAGCAGCAGGAACAAGGCGAGCAGTCGATTAAACGGCTGAAAGGCATTGCCCCCAGACCCACTCATCCGGTCAGCCTGGAAGACATGGAAAACGCCATTCAGCTAGAAGGCGCAAAACGTTGATCGGCTTGGATACCAATGTCATCGTTCGCTATCTGGTTCAAGATGATGAACAGCAATCGAAATTGGCAACGGATTTGATCGAAGATCAGTGTTCGACCGAAAGCCCGCTGTTTATCAACGAGATAACACTCTGCGAAATTGTCTGGGTACTCAAGCGGGCTTACGGCTATGAAAAAACAGTGATTTTGGATATTTTGCAGCAGTTATTGGCTTGTCAGGACTTACTGTTTTCATCGCATTCAGAAGCCAGTTTGGCCCTGCGGGATTATGAAGTCGGTAATGCCGATTTCTCTGATTATTTTATTGGTCAATTAAACAAAAAGCAGGGTTGTGCTTTTACCTATTCGTTCGATAAAAAAGCTTGCCAACACGAGCACTTTAAAATGCTGACTTTATAACTGAAAAATGTGGCATTTATTACGAGAGGCAAACTCATGAGCCAATCAAAAAAACGGCCTTCCGAAAAAAGCCTGATGATGCAAGCAGCTTTAAAACAAGCGGTTACGGATGCTTTGGATAAAAAATCCCGTCTTGGGCAATACGCGGTGTTATGGGAAAACAATTGCTTGATATACAAAGGCAGCGATGCGCCGAAAATATCAAGGAAATAAAGACCTGTAGGTTTAATTTGATAAAAGGTAACCCAACAAACGAAAGCCAACTACGACACTTACAAAATGTAAATCTACCGAGATTACTGCTATGCAAGCCTACTACGAAATAGAAACTCAAATTCCGCCCAATCACCGCTTGAACCTGCAATTGCCGGACTCCATTCCAGCCGGTACAGCCAAAATTGCCATGATCTATGAATTGCCGGAAAAACCGGAAACCAAAGCCACCAAAATGGCCACATTTTTACAAAATTTGTCGGAAGTTACAGAAGGCGAAGGTCTGAGTCGAACGGCCATTGACGCGCATTTGCACCATGAACGCCAGGATTGGGAATAGGTTTTACCAGTCGCAAAATTTAACCGAGGAATCATCATGCAAACGATCCAAATCCAATTACCCGATACTGTCAATTTAGACGCCCACGAAATTCAAATGCTGTTAGCGGGCAAATTGTATGAAAAAGGCCTGTTGTCTATCGGCCAAGCGGCGCAAATGGCGGGCTTCACCAAACGCGCCTTCATGGAGCTTTTAGGACATTATCAGGTGTCGGTATTGAATTACCCTGCCGATGACATCGGGGAAGATTTTGAAAATGCCTGAAATCATTTCAAACACCAGTTGCCTGATCATTCTGGACAATATTGATCGGCTGGATATTCTGCAAAAGTTGTATCAAGCCATTCATCTCACCGAGGAAGTGGCGCAGGAATTTGGCAAACCTTTGGCAAACTGGATGAAGGTCGATGTCGTACAGGACAAAAACTATCTGCGGATTTTGAACGCCAGTGTAGATTTGGGCGAAGCCAGCACCATTGCTTTGGCGGTACAAATGCCGGGCGAGTCCGTCATGATTCTGGACGATTTAAAGGCCAGAAAACTCGCTAAACAATTGAACCTCAAATATACCGGGTTGCTGGGCATTCTGCTCAAAGCCAAGCAACAAAACATCATTACATCCGTTTCCGATATTTTGGCCCAGTTCCGGCAAGTCAATTTCAGGTTCTCTGAAAAGCTGGAAACCGAAGTATTAAAACTAGCCGGTGAGCTTTAATGCCAAGTCATCAGTATTTCTTGGACAATATTACAGGTCGTTGATACCGCAAGCATATTCGGACAACGCCATGAGACCCTGATTAAGTAAGCATTTGCTTGACTGGAGTAAGGCCATGGACGATTGCTTTAGCTGTAGCCTTATGATTTTATTCAACATATCAAGCCTGGATTTGCTTGATTGCTAGGCCCTATATGAAAATTCTCCACACCTCCGATTGGCACCTTGGCCACAGCCTGAAAGGCTTTGACCGTCATTTTGAACACCAATGCTTTCTTGTCCGGCGGCGAATCCTTTCTGCTGTCGTTGGCCCTGGCTTTGGGGCTAGCCTCGTTATCCTCGAATTGGGTGCGCGTCGAGTCACTGTTCATCGACGAAAGCTTCGGCAGTCTGGATGCCGAAACGCTGCGCGTGGCGATGGATGCGCTGGACAATTTGCAAGCCATGGGGCGCAAGGTCGGGGTGATTTCGCATGTTCAGGAGATGACCGAGCGGATCGGCACCCGGATTGAAGTCAAACGGGTTGGCAGCGGTTTGAGCAATATCAGGGTGGTTTGATCGAAAGCTCAACGATTTGGAGAAAGCATGTTGACTCGGTGGCGCAGATCAGCTTTAGTCAATGATGAGTGATTATTTTGCGATCGATACTGGCTTGCACATTGGACAAGCGTCAATCATCATTGAACCGGAGGAACCTTGCAATGACATTGAGAAACTCGAAGCATGCCTGCATGGCAATTATTCAAAGACGCAAATATGTTTCAGCCACGCAAACACAATCTAACCCTTAGCCAACATCAAAATCGCAGCCATATACAGCGCATATCGAAAGCCATAGGAGGCGTTGCCTTTGTCGTTGATCACGGTCATGCGCAAGGAGCCATATTGAGGCCCGCGTTTTTCCATTCGGGATATCAGACTGATTTGTTGAGGCGGAATCGACAATGCCTTCGACCAATACTGAACTTGTTCCTCAGGACTAGGACTACCGGGACGACTTTGCGGTTTTAATTGAGCATGAATCCGCTTGATCGGAAACCCCAGGGCCTG
>SXGT01469242.1_pt1 | contig 13965 bp, 12 predicted proteins | sample 3176221 | NCBI WGS metagenome assembly SXGT01 (sample SAMN11356862, study PRJNA531348) | freshwater metagenome | isolation source: freshwater sample F1-120 | place: China: Fuxian Lake, Yuxi | collected 2017-12-25 | reverse complement strand
CACCTGGCCGGTGATGACGACCATGGGCACCGAGTCCATCTGGGCGGTTGCGATGCCGGTCACCAGGTTGGTGGCGCCGGGGCCGGAGGTGGCGCAACAGACGCCGACCTTTCCGGTGACGCGGGCGTAGCCTTCGGCCGCGAAGCAGGCGTTCTCCTCGTGCCGGACCAGTACGTGCCGGACCGGATGATCGTACATCGCGTCATAAAGCGGCAGAGTAACGCCGCCGGGATAGCCGAAGATGCAGTCGACCTGCTCCCGAGCAAGACACTCGAGCAGGACTTTGGCTCCGCTCATCAGATTCGACATGGGGGAAATTTTCGACCTCGCGTGGAATTTGGGATCAGTTTTGGATTCCGAGCCTGAACAACAAAAAAGGCCACCGGCTAGGTTCGGAACCCCGCCAGTGGCCTCTGGGTGCTTCCACCCGGGTCCCTCAGGCGGGGCCAGGTACGATAACTACGATTCCGGTATTGATGACGCGCATGGTGGAAGGCGGTGGCGTTGCGCCACCTTTTTCCAGGGTAGCAGAAGATCCGCAAATGGCAAGCGCGATGTCTATAAATTCGATCAATACCGGCATTCAGCCGTTGTCGATCAGCGGAAGCCGATCCGCTTTTAACGAGGCATGGGGAAGGGAGCGCGCGGATACCAGCAGGCGAGCGAGAGAGCCATGACGAGGTCGTCGTGCTGGTGGTCGCGCTCGGGCTCGAAGGTCTCGCCGCCGGTGGAGATTTCGCGGCGCAGGTTCAGGAGTTCGTCGCGGAGCCGGTTGCTGTCCGGGAGCGCGGGCGCGATTTCGAGGGCTCCGGTCTCGATCCAGACGCGCAGCTTGCCGAGGAGTTCGAGTTTGGGCACGTGTTGGATGCCATTTGAATAACTCGGGGCCGATCCTCCGGTGATTCCGACGGCGACGATTTTGGCGCGGGGGCGGGACTGCCGGAGGAAGTCCACGAAGGCCTGTCCGACGCCGCCGGCGTCGATGACGAGGGTGGCGCGATCCTCGACGGCGCAGTAGGAGCAGAGTTCGCGCAGTTTGCAAACGATGTCGGTGTAATCGGTGCCCAAGGGGAGCCGCTCGAGGTGGCGGACGCGCAGGGTAGTGCGCTGCCAGGTTCCGGTCTGGAGGGCCTCGTCGGTTGGGACGTAGAAGGTGTGGCGCTCGAGGACGGCGATGGCGGTGTGGTCGCGGCGTTTGCCGAGATCGACGCCGATCCAGTAGTGAATCTCGGTGCTTTGGGCGCCGTGAGCGTAGCGGTTGCGCGGCAGCGGTTCGGCCGCCGCCGAGAAAGCCGCGCGAACGCGCTCGGAGGGAAACACTTGTCCCTCGGGCTCGCGAAACTCGCACCAGTACTCTTCCCGAAACATCTCGAGAGGTTTGGAGAGGCGCTGCCTGTCGATGAAGGCACGCTTCAAGTGCGTCGCCTGCTCGACGGTGGAGTGGATGCGCAGCCAGCCGGTATCGGAGGAGGTCCACTCGTCGTAGAAGAAGCCGGACTTACCGCACGGAGTCGACATGAGCCAGAGTTGGCCGTCGGTGGCGGCGAGGAACGGGAGCGCGGCGAAGTAGATTTTGTCGGCGACACGCGCGGCCTCGTCGACGATCAAGAGCGTGACGGCGGACGGTCCGCGAAGGTTGTGTTCGTCCGCGGCGAGCGCAATGATGCGTTGGCCCTGGGGCAGCACGATCGAGTGCTTGATATCGGGATCGCGGCGAAGCTTGAAGCCGGCCTTGACCAGGAACGCGCGAATGCGGCGCAACAGTTCGGTGGACTGCTGGAGGCAGCGAGCGACGACGACGGCGAACGCGGCGGGGTGGAAGACCACATGATGCGCCGTCTTGGCGGCGACCGTGGTGGTCTTGCCCCATTGCCGGGAGCAGCACAAGATGCCGCGGTTGGCGCCGGTGTCGAGGACTTCGGCCTGGATCGCGTTGGCCGGGAATCCGAGCACTTCGCGCGCGTAGAGCGAGGGGCTGGCGACGTAGCGAGCCCAGTGACCGCAATCGTTACGCGATTGCATCGCGCGGCTCCCAGACGGCGAGCACCGCCTTCAGTGCGTCTGGAAACGGACGAATGGCATCGACGATGTGGGCGATGGTGTCGCGCCAGTCGCCGGGGCCGTCCACGACGTGTCTCCAGGATCCGAGACGCCACGGTTCCAGATTCGCGCCGCCCGGCGCGTTCGGGGTCAAGTCCCCGTCCACGGCCGGCGGTTGCACGCTCACCGGTTCCGGTGTGGGCGCCGGCGGTGCAGGCGCAGGCCTGTCGCAATCGCAGCGGCGGCGGCGATGGGGACAAGTGAGGCGCGAGGGGCCGGCGTCCAGCCGCAAGAAGATGCATTGGACGCGCTCGCTCAGCCAACGTGACATAGGTCCTCCTGGGAATCGCTGTCGTTATTTATCAAGCACTTATCAGGTTCGTTTTGCAATCTAGCTATTTTTTTTCGCACCGTTTTTTGAGCATTTCGGCCTTCGCGGAGGCTTTCGAGGTTGCGCCACGCGCGGTCGAATTGACGGGAGAGCCGGGTGGCGTGGCGGTCGAGCGAGGCCAGGGCGCCGGTGTTGTCGGCGAGCGCCCTGGCGGCGAGCGCGGAGCGGACGCGTTGCGAGGCGCCCTCGAAGAGACGGCCGGCTTCCGCGGCGTCGAGTTCCATCTGGAGGTCGGAGAGCGCGGTCTCGTTGGCCTCGGCGCGGAGGAGGCGCCAGTAGCAGGCAGCCAGATCCTCGACGAGGAGGAGTTCGAGGTTATCGATGGGATTCCAGCCCGCGATGAAGGAATCGGCGACGGCGCGGTAGGCATGCGGGTCCTCGTTCGAGAGGACGACATCGCGCGCGGTGAGGCCGTGGGTGATGGCGTTGCGGGCGGAGAGCGCCTTGCCTTCCGGGGTGACTGGCCCCAGAGAGGCGGCGCCATTGCGGCGCGAGGCCTCGCGTTGATTTTCGGTTCTCATTCGGTCTCCTTCGGTGTCGATTTGGGAGGCGCGTGAGAGCTCCACCCGGTTGCGATGGTCGCATTCTGTCAAGGGGACAACCGCGGTCGGATTTTGCAAGTTATTGTGTTTATTGCAGAAATAATTTTGGCTATTTTGTGAAAAGCGTTTCGCTCCTTTCCCGCGCGGAGAGGTTGCCGGTCCGGCCGCCCCAGCTACTCCCACCGTATCGGCTTGCAGCGGCCACCATGCCTCAGTTAACCCCGAAGGGAGCGGAGACGGTGTCCTTGGAGCCGCGGATGAACGCCGATGAACGCAGATACCGAATTGAAGAGATCGCGGTACCGGTTCCCGCGCGGCCGACTTTGATCCGGTCACGTCTCGAGGCCGGCCGCTGGTGACCGCAACGGAACCCGAGCGGCGCCGCTCCCAGGGCGGCCACCGCCGTTTCGGTCGACGTGTCCGGCTTCGGTTTCGTCGCTTGCGTGGAAGAACGGTGGAGCTAACGACCGTCGCGGAGGCGCTCAAGCTCAGCGATCGCCTCGAAGTCTTTTGGCCGGCCGGCCGGCCTCTTCAGTTGAATGAGCTTCGCCAAGTTCACGACGAGGCAAGGACACCGGCAAAATCTCCCCCCCTCGGTGTGGTTCAGGAGGGCGTCGTAGAAACCTCCTCCCGCTACCTCGCCGAGCAGGTCAAGCGGGCCGAGGTCCGTCGAGAGCGTGAAGTTAATCCCGGCGAATCGTGCCCGCGTCTCAGCGGAACGGAAGTCCAGGAGGGGCGCCGCGTAGATACGGGGAATGGGGCTGCAAGGCGGCGGCCAGACGAGCAATGTTCGCAGGTGTTCGTGAGTAGACGACATCGACGTCGTAAGTGACACGGGCCGCACCGTGGATGACGCCCGCCAAACCACCGATCAAAATGAAATCCACGCCGGCGTTGCGCAGGCAGGCGATGATGGCGCCCAGCCCGGTCACTCGGACACCGGCCGCGGCCGGAAGGTATGCCTTTGCCGGCGGAGTTCCTCCAGGGAATCGAGGATGGACTGGAGGCGCCGCAGCCGCTGGTCCTGAGTGAGGTTCAAGTTTTCCCGGATCAAGGTCATGTCGACGCCCTGTTTATAGGCTTCGATGACGGGGTCCGGCTCGGACTCCAATGGGAGCACTTCGGGTCTCATTCGGTTTCGATTGTCGCACAGGACGGGGAGCGACGGAGTCCTGTGTCTCGCGGGTGCGGCGCGCCGGACCCTTGTCGCCGGTCAAGCCACTCCCACCGTATCGGCAGCAGCGGCCACCATGCCTTAGTTAACCCCGAAGGGAGCGGAGACCGGTTGGAGCCGCGGATGAACGCCGATACCGAATTGAAACCCGGAATCGACAGCGCGGCGTTCCGAGGACATCGCGGTACCGGTCCCCGCAGCCGACTTTGATGCGGTCACGCATTGAGGCCGGCCGCTGATTCTCTTGTTCCATTCGGGATCTGCGTCCATCGGCGTTCATCGGCGGCCCCAAAGAAGGGCGATCCCCGCGCATCGGGGGTTGCGGCTATCCCGCGCGCGGGGAGTGAAAGAACGAACGAGCGCTGCACGACTCGTCGGCCTGGTTTTTCAGCGTTTTCCACGATCCCCCGTCAGTTCGCCGAACAGACGCGGCCAGGGGTGCGGAGACGCTGCTTCGCAGCCGAGCCCCCGCCCGTGCCGAACCAGCAGCTAACCCGCTCCGCACGCTCGACTCCCGTGTGCTCAAAGCCAGCGCTTGCCGCAGAGGGCCGTTTCGGAATCAATATTCAGCCGAATCGATTTTCCAAAATACTTCCCTAGCGTGATTTGTTGTGAAAGAGCTTGCACAGCCAGCGCAGACGTGATATCCTTCTAAACAGGAACAGGCCGCGAGTGGTTTCGCGGCCTGTTTCGCGGAACGATGGGTGAGTGGTCCAAACCGCCGAACTTATAATTCGGAATGTCCAGAAGGCATCGTGGGTTCGAATCCCACTCGTTCCGCCAACTTTATGATACGCCAATCCGCCCCGAATGTGAAGGGGACTGAAACTAGCGCGATTTGTTGTGCCGGCGAAACCGCCTTCCCCGATTTGAAGGGGACTGTAGGCATTCGGCCAATGTCGAGCCAGTGAGCCTTGGAATGTTTGAACCCGGTGGACCCGAGACGTAGCATTGGGGAGAGGTCAACGTCCGTGCAGGAATTCAGCATTTTCGAAAAGTTGTTCGGCGTGGACGCACGGGCTGCGCAGTACGGCCCCCGGCCGTATCAGCGCCGGGTCGCGGAACTGCTGCGGGCGAGGCGGAACATCGTGCTTTCGGCTCCGACCGGGGCCGGCAAGACCTTGGCAGTGCTGGCTCCGTTTCTGGCGTTCCGCTCCGAGATCGGGGCGCGGCGATTGATTTACTGCCTGCCGATGAGGACACTGGCGCAGGGCATCCATGAAGAGGCTCGCCGGGTTGCGGCGGTGGCCGGATGGAGGCCGGATGCGGTGACTCTTCAAACCGGGGACCATCCCGGCGATCCATATTTCAATCTCGGCGACATCGTGGTGTGTACATACGACCAGTTCGAGAGCGGCATGCTTTGCGGCCCTTATTCGCTTTCCGCGTCGCAGCACAACATCAACGCCGGAGCGGCAGCCGGCAACCTGGTGGTGTTCGACGAGTTTCATTTGATGGACACCGAGAGGGCGTTTTTGACGGGGTTGACCTGCTTGCAGTGGTTCCGCGGCCGATGTCTGTCGGTATGGATGACCGCCACAGCGACGGCGCCTCTGGCCGCGCGGCTGACGCGGGACTTGGAGGCAACGCAAGTAGAGCTTTCCGAAGAAGAGAAAGCGGCGGTGGAGAGGACGCGGTTCATCGAACGGGCCGAGCGCGATCTCACCGCCGGGGACGTAACGGCGGCTCCAGAAGGAAAGACGCTCGCGGTGGTCAATACCGTCAAACGGAGCCAAGAGTTGTTCGAGGCCACGGCCGCCCGTAGCCGCGAACTCGGCATCCCCGCGGAGAACGTCATCCTACTTCACTCGCGATTCTTCGCGCGCGACAAAGAGTCCAAGCGCAAGCGGCTGTACGAACTGTTCGGGAAGGATTCCCGGCAAGAACCGGCCCTTCTCATCGCGACGCAGGTGGTCGAAGCGGGTCTCGATATTTCGGCGGAACGGCTGCTCACTGATCTGTGCCCGATGAACGCGTTGGTTCAGCGGTGCGGGAGATGCGCCCGCTTCGGCGGGGAAGGACGAGTCACCGTCTTTCGCGGAGAGAGCTACTCGCCGCGTCCGTATGAGGCAGGAACCGTCGAAGTTACGTGGGAAGAGCTCAGGGGAGCGAACCGGCTGATAACGAACGACGAAGCAGCGCGGTGGGTCGGGAACGTTCACGGCGAGTCCGACCGAGCGGCGCTTTCCGGGAACAGCGCAGCTCCCGGAAGGCGCAAGGATGCGGTGGTCTCAGGGATGTTAGGAACACGGCGAGGTGGGGTCGGCGATCTGATCCGAAAGGATTCGGACGCGGTGGAGATCCTGATCCTCGGAGACCCGGGCGGGACGCGGCCCGCCGAGCGAGAGACGATCGGCGTGTGGCGCGGGGCGCTTCGCGGGCTGCTTGCGGCACACCCGGGAGTTGGACATCAGTTCGACCCGGAGGCACCCAGCTTGTGGTCGCCGCTCACGAACCCCGGCGGAGCGTACATCGCCGCTCTTCCACCGGCTGTGGCTGCCTATTCGAGGGCGGTGGGCCTTCGGCTGGGCAAGGCCGGCTCGAGCGAAAGCCCACGGACAACGGCAGCGCGAACGAAATTCGACTTCGAGTACCGCAGAGAGACGTGGGCGGAACACACGGAGCGGGTCATCGCGGCAGGCGCGGCATTGGTGGACGAGGAGTTCCTCGAAGGAGGGCTGATGGGCGACTTGACCGAGTTACGAGAATGCGTGCGGCTCGCATGCCTGACTCACGACATCGGCAAGCTACAACGAGACTGGCAGGGCTGGGCGGAGCGCTACGAGAAAGCCCGAAATGCGTGCTACGAGCACCTGGAACCGCTGGCCCACACCGAGTGCCGCACCGACTCAGATCGCGCGCTGGCACGGGCGGTGGGGAGGAAACCACCGCATTCGCTGGCAAGCGCGCTGGCGGCGGCCCAGGTCATGACGAGCAGCCCACACCACCAGTGGGCCGCCGTAGCCGCCGCCGTAGTATCCCACCATGGGGGGTGGTTTTCCGCCGGAGCGCCGCCGGGTGAGATGGATGAAATGGCGACCGCGGCGTTAGGCAAATTCGGCTTGCCGGGACCGCGAAAAAAATACGGCGCTCTCGATGTTGACACAGTGCGAGGAGATGTAGGAGGATTGATAGCGGATACCTTCGACGATATCTGGCCGTTGGCGTCCATTACGTGCCGCTTGCTGCGGATCGCCGATCAGAAGGCGACCCGTGAAGCGCCGGAGATCGAGTGACCGTAGAATTTTTCATCACAAAGTCGACCGGTACTCACGCGGATCCGATGGCGGCCGTGGGCTTGGCCGATCTACTCGAACCGATGGGCAACTGCACGATCGAGGATCGGGGGCAGGAATTCGCGATCCAGTGCAGGAACGACCCAGCCGGCCAGATCGACCGCCTCGGACAGGACCCTGGGTACGAGTATCTTGTCCCTAACGCGAAGGAGCCAGCGGACGCGTGCGTGCCAGCGGCGCGAATCCTGGACTACCCGCAGATGCGCGACGCCGCGGTCCGGTACCGCGAGGCCGCCAAGAAAGCGAAGAAAGAGAGTTCCCACGCACAACGGGAAATCATCGAGGCACAGGCTCCGCGAAGCGATTTCTATCTATACCAAACGCTGAACACGCTTCAGGGCGATGGCGCGACAAACAAGGCATTCGTCTGGGTAGTCAAGATGACGCCCGCCGAATGGGAGCAGACGCTGAGCGGTTGCCTTAGCGGCTTGGCGCGGCGAGTCCCCATTGTGCCCGATGTGAATCTCGAACTGGACCTGGTGCAGTTGTTCAATCCGCAGGCCGCCAAAGGGTACGCGAGACTGAAGCCGGATTCGACGGGACGGGGCGACAAAACGAAAGACACCTGGGGCCAGCCGTTTTTGGAATGGCTTCGGTTTCGAGGGTACTTTCAGGCGGCGTGCACGTTCGGCGTGGGCCCGAAGCGGGAGCACATCCGGATTCTTTATCCGATCCCGAAGAAGATTTCGCGAAGCGCATTGCACCAAGCCGCGGAAAGCGTGCGAACGAGCCAGATTTTCGGTTCGAATACGAAGATCGACTGCCTTGGCGTGCTGCGGATCGCTCAGTTCCTGATTTCGCACGGCGATGAAGACGGAGGGCCGCGGCGAAGACCCGCGCAGGAGATCGGGGGCGTGAGCGTCACGCACTATCAGTCCCTCGGAAGCGCGAAGGCGGTCACGAGCATCGAGGAACTCGCCCTACCGGACTGGTTCGAAAATACGACGGCGAGCCAGCGGGAACTGTGGACGAACACGCTTCAAGAGCACTTCGACCGGCTCCGCATCCTGCGAGACGAGAATTCGGACGAACTGGCGTTGCTGCGGACGTACCGGCAGTCGCTCGAAGCGAGGGGCGACGCCTCGGCGAGACGCCTCTTCGATTTTCTCGAGGGATACGGCGTGTTCGTGATGCGGCAGCGCGGCCAGAGCAAGTGGTATCACCGGCAATTCGAAACAGCGCACCTGGAGGCGATCGTGGCACAGACGAGTTTTTCCGAGATCCTGGCTAATCCGGGATTTATCGCGATGGCGGCGGCGTTGCGTAGCGCGACCGTCAGCGCGCAGTTCAGCAAGAAGATGGGGCGGGACCACCGGGACATCCGGTACGACATCCTGCCGGAATTGCGGCGGAAGCGTGCGTTGCCGGGCAAGGCAGCGTTCGCCCAAGCGCTGAGCGAGTTCGTGACCAGCTATAACGCGGAGAGCGCCAAGCGGCTGCTGGAGCCGAAACGGCAGTCGGGAGTCAAGCGGATCACCACGGATGAGTGGTCCAGCTTCCTGGAACTGCTCGATCGGGCCGAGGGAGGCGCGGGGCTAGTCGGTTCCCTGCTGACAGCCTACGCAACGTGCCGCGAAACTCGCGAACCCGAGGAAGCCGACCCGGCGACTGAAACAGAGGAAGCACAAGGATAATGGCAATGATCCAATCTCTTTCGTTCTGCGCAGAAGTGACGCTGGACCTCCACAACCTCAACAGCGAGGGAACGGAGGGCAATCAACAGCAGACCAGAATGGTCCATATCGTGGATTCGGAAGGCGAGCGGCAGAACGTGAACGCCGTTTCCGGCGACATGTTCAAGCACATCCTGGTGGAGCATCTGACTCCGTTGCTGGAGCAGGCCGGCCAGCCGCTCTCTAGCGGAGCGAGGGAACACAATCCCGACCGCGTGAACGTCGACCCGGCGTTCAAGGCGTCGATCAAGGACATCCAAGGCGGAGTTGGAGTGATCCGGGAAATCCTGCGCCAGTGCGCCGTGACGGACATCGCCGGCACACTCGTAACGGAGGGCCGGGCGGTGGCACGCAAGTCCTGCGTGGAATTCGGATGGGTGGTCGGCATTCCGGCAAAGACGCATACCGAGCAGTATTTTCACGTCAAGTACTCACCGGACACCCGCGACAGGACGACGGGCCAAGCGAGACACGAAGGCACAGTGGCGGGCAAGCAGGCGATTTTCCACCGTCCCGCGAACTCCGGGGTGTACGCGATGATCTGCCATCTGGAGTTGGGGCGAGTGGGCGTGAACGACATCACGCGGCAACTGGAAATCGACGACACGGCGCGGACAGTCCGGAGGCGAGCGGCGGTTCAGGCGTTGATGGCGACGCTCATCAAGCCGGCGGGAGCGCAGCGCAATACTCAGAATCCGCACCTGGTGGACTGCCGGGGAATCGTAGCGGTAAGTTCGAGCCACTTACCGGCCCCGCTGGTGAGCCCGTTGAATCCGGCCTACGCCGATCAGATGGATGAGATCGCCACGACGCTGAACGCCATCGAGAGAGGCGCGATCACGACGACGAGATTCGATAGTCTGGCAAAGGCGGTTGGGGTTCTGAAGGAAATCGCGGAGCAAGTCTAATGGCAAGAAAGGCGGTAAAAGCGCGGGGCGAAGCGGCCCCCGCGTTGCTGACCGTCCCGGAGACGGACTCGGAAGCGGAGATCGGCGGCGTTCGAGGTCCCGGACCGTGGATGGTGGCGCGGTTCACGCCAGTGTCCCTCTTCTCGCTCAAGGCGAGTTTCGCGTCGAGTGGAGTGGGGCGGACGCTGGTGGTCCCGACGCCCTATTCGGTCAAGATGGCACTGTTGGACGCGGGCCTTTCCACCGGATTGATTCCCAACGAGAGCGGCGCCGACGGTTTCGTGAGGGCGATGCGAGGGGCCGAAGTCAGAATCGGACCGCCGGACCGGGCGGTGGCGACGCACACGATCGTCAAGATCCGGCAGGAACCTAAGGGAAAGACCGAAGGAGTCGCGTACACGTCCAGCGTGGCTTACCGGGAGTTCGTTCACTTCCGCGGAGACCTTTCGTTCGCGTTCGACCTTCGGACGCTAGACAAGCGAAGCGCGGAACTGACCTGTGCGTTGGCCCCGGCCATCCGGTCAATCGGGAAGCGAGGGGGCTTCATCCAATTTCTCGGAATGGAGCGCCACGAGGAGTTGGGAAGGCGATTTACGGTCCCGCTGGAATCCTGGGAATCGGCGGCGGATGCCTGCCACCTCGCGTGGTTGGACGACTTCGGGCCGGAGGCGACGTTCGATATCCTGAACAGTTATTCGGACAAGTCGATCAAGCGCGACAAGCACCGGAAGTTCGTGCAGACGGTCGTGCCTTTGGGCCGGCGAAGCGCCGGTCCGGGGTTCACCGATTATTCAGCGGGGATGGACCGGAGTTGACACCATGGCCGCGACCGCCGTCATCCCGTTTCCCGAGAGTCCCCGCGAACGGCGAGTTCCGGAGGGACAGTACAACTTCCTGACGGGGCGTTACGAACGGGAACCGGAGCAGCTCGAGTTCGACTTCGGCGAGCCGGAAGCGACTTGGCCGGATCACGTTTCGTTGCTGGCGACCGAGAACGGAGCACAGTTCTACTGCGCCGGCTACGGGATTTATCTGGGCAAGAAGTCCGAGCGGCTCACGGTGAAAAAGGGCGGGCGGACGATCGGCGAGATTCCGTTTTTCAAGCTCCAGGAGATCGTGGTCGCGTCACGCGGCGTATCGGTATCGTCGGACCTGCGGGAGGCGGCGAGCGAACGTGGAACACGGATCGCCTTCCTGAGTTCGTCGGGGCGGCCAGTGGCGCTGGTGACCTCGCCACTGGTGACGGCTTCGGTAGAGACACGCAAGGCGCAGTTCGCGGCGTTGGGAACGGAAACGGGCGCGGAGTTGTGCCGGATGGTGGTAGCGGGAAAACTCCGGAATCAGGAGAAGCTGCTGCGGTACTTCGCGCGCACGAAGGAGGCGGACCAGCAGGCGCGAATCCTGGCGGCGGCCAGCACCTTGCGGTCGCTACGGGCCAAGGCCAAGGACGCACCGGGAGGAAGCGCGGATGAAGCGCGGGGGACGCTTCTGGGACTGGAAGGTGCGGGCGGGCGTGTGTATTGGGAGCAGTGGATCGACCTACTGCCGGAGGCATTGGCCTTCGAGGGGCGGCGTCACCAAGGCGCGAGCGACGCGGTGAACGCCTGCCTCAACTACGGATACGGCATTCTGACAGCGCACGCGTGGGGGGCGGCCATGAACGCCGGATTGGAGCCGTTCGCCGGGTTCATGCACACGGACCGGAGCGGCAAGCCATCGCTGGCATTGGATTTAGTGGAAGAGTTCCGGCAGCCGGTGGTGGATCGCGCGATATTCGGGTGGATCCTGAAGGGTGGGACTCCGGTGGTGGATCGCATGGGTATGCTCGATCCACCGACGAAGGAGCGCGTGGCGGAGCGCGTGCTGGCGCGGCTGAACGGCAGCGAACAGCACCGCGGGAAGAGCCATCAGGTGCGCTCGATCATCCAGATGCAGGCGCGGTCGTTCGCGTCCGCAGTGCGCGGGAGGCGGGTTTACCGTCCGTGGCCGTTCACGTGGTGAAGTCATGACCGAGCCAACGGAACGGAAACCGGGGCGAAGGAACCGGTACGCGGGCGTACTCCAGCCGCGTCAAGTGGGCGACGGAGCGCCCGAAGTCAGCGTGCTGGTGCTTTACGACGTGGAAGACGACAGGATTCGAGGGCGGGTTTCGAACGTTTGTCTGGACTACGGGTTGGAACGGATTCAATATTCCGCCTTTCTGGGCAAGATCAACCGGAACCGGCGCGAGGAGTTGTCGCTGCGGCTCTTGGGGGAGGTGGGAGGGGAGCAGGCCCGGCTTCGGATCATTCCCGTAACCGAAGAGTCGCTGCGGCAGATGTGGGTCCACGATCAGTACCAGAAGAAGGCGCCCGGGCGCGAAGGCGCCGGCACGCCGCGCATCCGTATTGTGGGGAGCGAATGAGATGACCGACCCCGTCCGCCTTACCGATGTGAAGAACTGGGCCTACTGTCCGCGGGTGGTGTACTATCACCGGACCATGCCCGACGCGGGAGCACCGACCCACAAGATGAAAGCCGGGATTCGGGCTCAGGAGATGGTGGAGCGTCTGGAGGTGCGGAGGACTCTGGACCGGTATGGGCTGGGGAAGGCTCGCAGAATCCACGGCGCATGGTTGCGGGACGAGGTCCTGGGATTGAGCGGGCGAGTGGATCTCGCGGTTGTGGACGCCGAGGCCGGAGAGGGAAGCGTGGTGGATTACAAATTGACGGCCGGAGAGCCGGGAGAGAATCACCGGCTCCAGTTGCACGGGTACGCGATGCTGGTCGAACGAACGTTTGGCGTGACGGTGCGGAGGACGTTTCTTTACCGGATACCGGACGATCGTGTGTTCGAGATGGAAATGGACGCGGAGCGGCGGGAACGGGTGGTAGCGGCAGTGCGTGGGATCCGCGCCATGGTGGAAAGGCAGGAACTGCCCGAGCCAACGGAGGACAGGGGGAAGTGCGAGGACTGTGAGTTCGCGAACTTCTGCGGGGACATCTGGTGAAGGAAATGCGACTTTCGAGGCGGGAGCGGCGCCATTGTCGAAAATCCGAAAAATGTGGATTGACGCTGGCTAAAAGCCGTGGATTTTGTTATACTTGAGAAGCGGGTTACGATTAGATGCCCCGATCTGAAGGGGACTGAAACGCATAAACCAAGTGATCGTCGGAGGCGAGTCCGGCGGTTACGATTAGATGCCCCGATCTGAAGGGGACTGAAACCCACCAGCGCGTTGCGGGCGACAGCGGCCCCGGCCGGTTACGATTAGATGCCCCGATCTGAAGGGGACTGAAACTATTATCGCATTGTGCAAGTCTTGTCAAGCGGAAAGTTACGATTAGATGCCCCGATCTGAAGGGGACTGAAACTGGGGTGCTGGTGGCGAACCCTCTGAATTGGCGGACGTTACGATTAGATGCCCCGATCTGAAGGGGACTGAAACATGGAGAGGCGGCATGAACAGGCTCAGGGGTGACATGTTACGATTAGATGCCCCGATCTGAAGGGGACTGAAACATGTGGCCAACGTCCGAGATGTGGTGCTAGGTCTCGGCGTTACGATTAGATGCCCCGATCTGAAGGGGACTGAAACTGGATGAACCCAAAGACGGTCGCGCAACGGGCCGAGGTTACGATTAGATGCCCCGATCTGAAGGGGACTGAAACCTTCAATTTGCGTAGTAATCTCATATATCGTCGCGGTTACGATTAGATGACCCGATCTGAAGGGGACTGAAACAATGATCGTCTTATTCATATCTTCCATCTCCATTTGGTTACGATTAGATGCCCCGATCTGAAGGGGACTGAAACTTGGGGTCGGGTTCATGCTGCCGACGGAAGCGGTGGGTTACGATTAGATGCCCCGATCTGAAGGGGACTGAAACCCTCGGAAAGACAGGTATGGCCCAGACATGGAATGGTTACGATTAGATGCCCCGATCTGAAGGGGACT
>SXGT01458012.1_pt1 | contig 13965 bp, 10 predicted proteins | sample 3176221 | NCBI WGS metagenome assembly SXGT01 (sample SAMN11356862, study PRJNA531348) | freshwater metagenome | isolation source: freshwater sample F1-120 | place: China: Fuxian Lake, Yuxi | collected 2017-12-25 | reverse complement strand
GGTTTCAACCTCGATCACGGCACCGACTTTGCCACCTGGGTCGATGGCGTCCCCATGAACCTGCCGACCAATGCCCACGGCCAAGGCTACATGGACCTGAACTCCATCATCCCGGAACTGGTCGACCGCGTGGAGTACGGCAAAGGGCCTTATTACGCGGAAATGGGCGATTTCGCCTCGGCTGGCTACTCGCAAATGCACACCAAACACCGGCTGGATCAGGGGATTGCCAAGCTGACCGGCGGCGAATTCGACTATTACCGCGCATTGATCGCCGATTCCAGCCAGATCGGCCCCGGCGACCTGCTGTATGGCGTCACTTACAACTACTACAATGGACCCTGGGTGCAGCCGCAAAACCTGGACTCTTACAACGGCATGCTGCGCTACACCATCGATGAGAAGGACTGGGGTACCTCCTTCATCGTCAACGGTTATGGCTCCAACTGGACGGCTACCAACCAGATTCCGGAAGCCCTGGTCAACAGCAAGCAACTGTCGCTCTACGGCACCATGAACGATACCGACGGCGGCGTCACCGACCGCTGGACCGGCTCGGCCAATCTCTGGAGTCGCGGCGATGGGTACAAGAATGAAGCCAATTTCTATGCCGCCTACTACTCGCTGCGGCTGTTCTCGGATTTCACCTATTTCCTGACCAATCCGGAACTGGGTGACCAGATTCTGCAAGCCGAAGACCGCGTTTACTTCGGTGGCAATGCCTCGCAGACCTGGTTCAACCAGCTGTTTGGTGCCGAGATGGATAACACGCTGGGCGTGCAGTTCCGCCGTGACCAGATCGGCGATCTGGAACTGGCCAACAGCTACCGCCGCAACGTCTACGATGTCAGCGCCATCAACAACGTCTGGGAAACCAGCGTCAGCCTTTACGGCAAGAGCGAGAACCGCTGGACCGACTGGTTCCGCACCATCGCCGGTCTGCGCGAGGACATTTTCTTCTTCGATGTGAAAACCCTGCAAGGCACCAACAGCACCGGGGATATGACCGCCAGCCTGGCCAGCCCCAAACTGAGCCTGGTCTTTGGCCCCTGGGCCGAAACCGAGTTTTACCTCAACGGCGGATACGGCTTCCATTCCAACGACGCCCGGGGGGTGATGGACCGCGTCAACCCCAGCACCAACGAGTACATCTGGGGGGTCACTCCGCTATCCAGAACCAAGGGGGCTGAAGTGGGAGCACGCACCCAGTATTTCCCTGGACTCAACTCCACCCTGGCGCTCTGGTTTTTGCACAGCGATTCGGAACTGGTCTTCATCGGGGATGAGGGCACCACGGAACCCACCGGCCCCGGCAATCGCTATGGCGTGGAATTCGCCAATTACTACAAGCTGACGCAGGAAATCACCCTGGACGCGGACTTTGCCTTTACCCAGTCGAAATACACGGACCTCCCGTCCGGAGCGAACTCCATTCCACAGTCCATCGGCAATGTCATTACCGCCGGTGCGGTCTACGAGCACCCGGATGGCTACTACGCAACCGCACGCCTGCGCCATTTCAGCAATGTGCCACTGAACGAGGCCAATACCGTACAGCTGGGCACCACGACCCTGGTCAACATCGGCGGAGGCTATCGGTTCGACAACGTCAAACTGGAACTGGATCTGTTCAATCTGTTTGATTCCAAAGCCAACGACATCGCCTACTACTACCAGTATCGCCTCCAGGATCAGGGGCCCGAGGGCGTCGAAGGCAAAACCATTCACCCCGTCGAACCGCGCATGATTCGCGGGACCGTCAGTATCAGCTTCTAACGGGAAGCCGTCCCTTTGCTCATCCTCACCCACCCAAGCCGCAAACGCCCGATGCTCATGGGTGCCACCGTCCTGCTGCTGGGTCTGGCCACCATGATGCCAGCGCAACAGCAGCAGGACGCCGGGCTGCCGTTTGGGGGAGCGATCACCGTCAGGAGTTTTGACGTGCGCGCCGAGGGGAACTCGCTCAGCGCGCTGATACTGGGTCAGTTCCAGCCGGATGAGGCACCTCGCCTGGCTTACGTGGAAGCCAGCACGCACAGCGGCCGCTGGAACCCGCCGCGATTCATCGATACCGCCCTGGCCCGCCCCATTTCCAGCCGTGGCAATGATGTCCAGCTGGCAGCGGCGGGACACCGGCGTGTCGCCGTGTTTCAGGTGATGGGCGAGTTTCCTGGCAACGGTCCTCTGATGGTCGCCGTGTCTGAAGATGATGGCCAGCACTGGGAATCAGGAATCCTGCCGGTCATGGGTGATCCCCAGCAAAACCAGAGCTATCCCGATGTCGAAATTGATGAAACCGGCGCAATTCATCTGGTTTGGCTGGATGACCGGGAGGAAAACGGGTCAACCCAGGGTCTGCGATCAGCCTTGTCCCGGGATGGCGGACGCCACTGGCAGGAGGAGGGAACAGTGGATATGGCGGTCTGCACCTGTTGCTCGACACGACTGACCCGGCTGCCCGATGCAAAACTGGCGCTGCTGTATCGGGATCACGCCCCCCAGGACATGCGTCTGGCCGTGAGAAAACCCAATAATCACCCATGGCAACTGGCCGACCGGGTAGGGACGTTCAACTGGCAAATTGACGGTTGCCCACACACCAGTGGCGGGCTGGCCAGCTCGCTCAAAGCCGGTGAGATCACCTTGCACGCCGCCATCTGGACCGGTGAAGATCAATACACCGGCGTGCATTACCTGAAATCCAGCGCCGACGGACAGGACTTCAAGACCCGCCAGCTGATCGACACCCACGGCAGCGACCCGGACATTGCAACCCGCCCGGAACAAGCCGTGGCCATCGCCTACCGCCATGGCAGCGGCAAGGATAGCCGGATCGCGCTGGTCAAATCAGAGAATGGCGGGAAGGACTGGTCCACGCCCGCCTTTCTCTCGGCACCGGGGCTGAAGCCCGATCACCCCCGTATCGTCCCTACCCCCCAGGGCTTTCGCGTGTTCTGGACAGAACGGCTTAACGGGGGGGACAAGCGTCTCGCCTCGGCTTCTCTTGACTCCTCATCCTGAAAACAAACCCCATGCGACTTTCATTTTCAGCACTTGCTCTGCTGGTAGCGCTGTCACCCTGCCCGGCCTTTGCCCATGCCATTCTGGTCAAAGCCCAGCCCGACAAGGAGTCGACCATTACGGCCGCCCCCAAGGAGGTGCTGCTACGTTTCAACGATGCGGTTGGCGAGGAATTTCTCGCCCTGGCTATTGTTGACGACCACGGAAAACGGGTCGATGCCCACGATGCCAAACTGGATTTCACGGATCACGCCAACTTGCGCGCCTCCGTCGACATACAGACACCTGGCCGTTACATGGTTCGTTACCGCGTGTTATCCGCCGACGGCCATGTCGTCAGCGGAAAGTTTTTCTTCACCTTCCAACCCTAACCCACGGAGGTTACCGTCCATGCCACGCTTAAACATAACCGGACTTGAGTCCCTTGCCGCTCTCTTCATGCTGGTCTGTCTGGGTGGAGAGGTGCAGGCCGCCAATAATGCCCGCAACCCCGGAGATATGCGTTCCAAGTATTCCGGTGCCTCGATGAGCTGCCTGATCGCCAATGACTTCTACGCCGTCCACTTCACCTCCATGCAGGAAGGGCGGAACCAGGGAGAGTCCCACGATTTCGTCAAGTACTGCCAGGAAATTCCCAGCATCGGGCTCACCTTCCTGACCCTGGATTTACTGGACCGTGATGTGCGCAACCTTCCCATCACCCTGCGCGTCGTGGAAGAAACTTTTGACGAAAACGGCGAGATCATAAGAACCACGACGATCAACGAGGTGCCCGGCAAAATTTACAAAAATGGCACCCTCGACACCAAGGTCAACATCACCGCCCCCGGTCACTACGCCGTCATCGCCGAAATCGGGGACGAGATGATTACGGAAGATGACCGTTTGCGCATCCCTTTCAGTGTCGGTGTGCCATCGCTGCAACCCACACCCTGGCTGAAGTATCTGGCCTGGCTATGCACGGCTATCGTGTTTGGTGTCATGTTTTATCTGGGCTATGGCTTCTACCGCCGTTACTGGCCCAACCTGATGGGCGGGGCCTCATCCCAGCGCGGTTGACCCAGGAATCGCGCACCCGATGTCAACGGCTCGCGGCGGCAGTCCATGCCGGACGATGGCCTGGCTGTTCAGCCTGATCCCCTCGATCGGGCTGGCTGACAGTCCGCTCGACCGCGAGGCCACCCTGGCCGACCTGAGCCTGACCCCACACGCCATGCAGCTGACCCTGCGGTTGCGGGAAAGTGATCTCCCCGCCATTCGCGGGGGGCAACCCGCCACCTGCGATCTTGCCTGCGTCGGGCGTTCACTCATCAAACTGCATGGGCCTGATGGAAAACGGCTGGCCCCCCTCGAAACCCTGCTGACCGAGGCGCCAACGGGTGAGCGGGAACACCGGGTCCAGATCCGCCAGAGTTACCCGCTCGGGACGGCCACTGAGCGGCTGGTTATTGAACCGGGCGAAAACACGACGTACCCGGCGCTGCTCGTCCTCCAGGAGGGGGTGGCGGTCAGCGACCGGATTCGGCTGAACCGTCCCGGCAAACTGGCGCTGGACTGGACCAATCCCTGGCGCAGCCGGTTCGATCAGGACAACTGGCGCCGGCATCATCTGCAACCCAGATCCTATATTTACGTCGAGCCTCACGAAATCCGCCATGAATGGCTGCAACCCCTCGTGGCCTTGCCGCCCGCCCTGCGGCAAACAGCCGGGCTCGACAACATGCGCCTGATCGAACCCGCCGAGCGTCAGCCACTGCTGGAGCGCCTGACCGCGAGCCTGATCGAGGCGCAGCACCTGGAAATCGACGGCTTGCCGGCTGTCCCAGCCGTGGATCGCGTGATATTCGTGCATCAAACGTCCGCCGGGACAGAACCGGTGCCGCCTGATGAAACCGTACCTGCACATGCCGCGCAACTGGGCATCATGCTGTCATACCCTCCTGGCAAACCGGCCAGCCAGTTCCGGCTTGACTGGCAGCTATTCAGCCCCGGCGAAGTCGTGCACGAAATTCAGGTGATCCGCCGCCAGGAGAGCCTGGATGCCGAAGTCACCCCGTCACATCCCCAGCTGGACTGGTCGCCGGAGGATATGCTCGACAGCCCCAAACCCGTGGCGGAAAACGATAAGCCCCTGACCGGCAATGGCGGCCCGGCACCGGATCTCGGCAAACTCCTGCTCACGGCCTACCAGGCCTTCTCCATCAGGGAGGAGGAAAGCGCCTACGACGGGCTGGCGCTGAGTCTGGTGCCGCCTCTGCTGGATCAGGTCTATCTCGACCAGCGTCGTGCCCTGATCCGGAAAGCCCGGGGACTCGGCGGCGACAGCCAGGTACAGCGGGTGGAGCTGACTGCCCTGGAAACACTCGATAGCGAACCGGCATCCAGGCGCATCGATGCCAGCTGGGTCGCCCATGGCCAGGTTTCCCACTGGGGTCATGCCCATGAGCGGCATACCCGCTATCGTGCCCTCGTCACCTTGATACGTCAGGATGACGGTACCTGGAAAATCGGTCACCTGGACTTCATCGACGGTCAGGGACTGGACGCCGCATGATCCGCATCGAACAGCTGGAATTTCGCTACCCGGCGGAAGAGGGTGATTTCACCCTGCATATCCCCCGGTTCGGCATGGCATCCGGCGAGCGGCTGGCGATCACCGGACCCAGCGGCACCGGCAAGACCACCCTGCTCAAACTGATTGCCGGTATCGTCCCGCCCGTTCGCGGCGAGATATGGGTTGACGGCCAGCCGGTGCATACCATGCCGGATGGCGAGCGGCGGCGATTCCGCATCACCCGGCTGGGCTTTGTGTTTCAGGATCTGCAATTACTGGAATACCTGGATACGGCAGACAACATCCTCCATCCCCACCGGATCAATCCCGCACTCCGCCTGAACCCCGAGATCAGGCAGCGGCTGCGGAAACTGGCCGCCGATATTGGCCTTGAAAGCAAACTGGCCCAGGCGGTGACCGCCCTATCCCAGGGCGAACGCCAGCGCGTCGCCATCTGCCGGGCGGTTCTGACCCGGCCAGCCCTGATTCTGGCGGACGAACCCACGGCCAGTCTGGACCCCGCCAACAAGCTGAAAATACTGGATGTGCTGTTTCGCGCCGCAGAACGCGAAGGCGCAAGCCTGATTGCCGTCACTCACGACCACGAACTCCTCGACCGTTTCGACCGGGTGATCGACTTTTCCACCTTCCGCTGCCCGGCATGAGACACGCCTTCTACCTGTCCTGGCGGCATTTGTGTCATTACCGAATCCGCAGCCTGGTGCTGATCGCCTGCCTGAGCCTGATGGGCGCCCTGCCGGTCGCCTTGCATGCACTGCTGGACCAGGGCGAACGCCATTTACTGTCGCGAGCGAAGGACACCCCGCTGGTGATAGGAGCGCGGGCCAGCGGTCTGGATCTGACCCTGAGCGCCCTGTACTTCAGCAACCCGGAACTGCCGAAGACCACCATGGCGGAGCTGGAGCGCGTCGAGAACAGCGGCTGGGCACTCGCCCTGCCCATCTATTCGCGCCTGCGGGTCAAGGGGCAGCCACTAGTGGGGGTGACGCTGGATTATCTGGACTACCGGCAGCTGCATATCGGTCAGGGCCGGATGATGGCCACCCTGGGCGATGCCGTGCTGGGGGCCGACGCCGCCCGTTCGCTCGGGCTGGGAGTAGGTGACCAGCTGCTGACCACGCCCGGCAATCTCTTCGACCTGGCAGGCATCTATCCGCTGAAGCTGAACATCACCGGCCTCTTGGAAAAACAGCACACACCGGATGACCAGGCGATTTTCATTGATCTCAAAACCGCCTGGATCATCGAGGGTCTGGGGCATGGACACGAGCCACCGGCCCCACCGTCAGCGCACGGAGCAAACCCGGCGATCCAGGGCAGCCCGGCTACCTATACCGAAATCACGCCGGAAAATCTGGCCAGCTTCCATTTTCATGGCGACCCGGGCACCTATCCGATCAGTGCCGTACTGGCAGTCCCTGACAACCATCGCGCCGCGACTTTGTTACGCGGCCGCTATCTGGACGAGACCCAGCCCGGCCAACTGGTCGAACCCCTCGCGGTGACACGCAATCTGCTGGACAACATCTTCCGTATCCGGGAACTGTTCGACGTCATTCTGGCATTGGTCGGGCTTGCCACCTTACTGGCGCTGTCGCTGGTGTTCTGGTTGTCCTTGCGGATGCGGCGGGGAGAAATGCAGACGCTATTTCTGCTCGGATCGAGCCGGCTGACCCTGTTCCGGCTGATTTTGGCCGAAAGCCTGCTGCTGGCGCTGGCCAGTCTGGCGCTGGGTGCGCTATGGATACAACTCGCCCAGCGGGGTCTGGGCGAATCGGCTTTGAAATTTTTAACGAATGGATGAAAGGAGACCCATGAACCCGCGATTGCTTTCGATGCGGACTCTAACCAGAGCCGGGATGGTGATAACCGCGCTGGTTACCTGGCCAGGCATGACGGCTCAGGCCGGCGAGGGCCACCCGATGACGATAGTCGCCGCCAACTACCCGCTGGCTTATTTTGCCGAGCGCCTGGGGGGCGAGTGGGTCAGGGTGAGCCTGCCCGTTCCGGCGGATGAAGATCCCGCCTACTGGCAACCGGACAGCAAGACCATTCAGGCGATGCAGCAGGCGGATCTGGTCGCACTGAACGGGGCGGACTACGAGCAATGGCTAAACCTCATCAGCCTGCCACGCCGCAAGCGCGTCGACACCTCGGCGGCGTTCAGATCACGCTACCTGGTCATCAAGGAGGCCGTTACCCACAGTCATGGCGGCAGCGGCGCGCACAGCCACGATGGAACCGCCTCCACGACCTGGCTGGACTTCTCGCAGGCAATTCAGCAGAGCACGGCACTGGCGGCCGCCATGATTCGGCAGCGGCCTGACCTGCAACGGACGATTGAGCAAAACCAGACCTTTCTGACCGCCGACCTGCTGGCGCTCGACGCCGCCATGCAGCGTGTGGCGGACCAATTGCACGGACAGACCGTGATGGCATCGCACCCGGTCTATCAGTACCTCGCGCGCCGATACGGACTTAACCTGGAGTCCGTGCACTGGGAACCGCAAGAGATGCCAGCGGCGGCCGAGTGGATCGCCCTGCGCGAACGGCTCTCGCGGCATCCGGCCCAACTGATGGTCTGGGAGGACACGCCCAGCAACGGGATACGTCAGGCACTGACCGGCCTCAAGCTGAAACCCGTGGATTTCCTCCCCTGCGCCAACCGGCCTCGGCACGGCAATTTTCTGAGTGTCATGCGCGCGAACATAGCGAATCTTGAAGCCACCATCACGTCACCGCAAAACACACAGACGCAGAAGCCCCGCAACTCGAAAGGACGTTCGCAATAACTATAGCGATCACCGGCCCATTTTAAGAAAGGGTTCGGATACCGTTAACCCGGCCGAATTTGGGAATAGATCAAATTAAACCCGAATTTAACGAAATAAGACCCCTATTAACTTGCCAGCACTTGAGCGGAGTTAATAGAATAGAATTTCCTTAACCAACCTTAAACAAGGAGTAATTTATGCTGGTATTTGCTTTGGCTGTATTTACCGTTGTCGCCATTATGGGCCTGGGTCTGGCCATCGGTGTTTTCAGGAACGGCCATGACGACCCCATGTATGCCAGAACACACGCGGGACTGGCGCTATTGGGCTCCGGACTGGTCATCTGGGCAGCGGTAGAGGGCGACGAACGTCTCTATATCAATATCGGGCTGGCCGTGGCCATCATCGGCCTCGGCTTGCTGATGGCAAAACGCCGCGCCAAAAGGCATTGCGTGAAGGCACTGGCGGTAGTTCACGGCCTATTGGCCGTAAGCTGCTATGGAATTCTGGCCTATTTTGCTTTCGTCAGATAATTATCAAGTGTCCAGGGCTCGCCCTCTGGCATTTCAGGACTACGTTATATGACACAGTGGTTAGGTTATTTCACACAATCCGGGTGCGACAATATACCGCATTCTCATACGAGTAGTTTTCTTTTAACCTGCTCATAACCTAATCTATTGGGTTTTTTACCTCTCCATTTCGGCGCTCACACGAGCGCCTGTTTTTTTGATTCCTTGAGCAACCTCAAGCAATCAACATGGCCCATCAAACCAGGGCGCAAAAAAACCCACTGATATTCAATAACTGAAGATCAGCGGGCTTATTCTGACGCGGTGGCCTCAAGGACCACCCGCAATCCTAGCCTAACGGCATTCCTGAAGGTTACGGTTGTATTTCGTGTTCAGCGGACAAACGACCTGGTATCCCGTACCTTTTACGTTGATCGTGCCGAAGCCATACCCCTTCTGGAAGAAGATATCGTCTCCCTGGTTAAGCTTAAAGAAGGCATTCATTGCAGAGGCACCGTCCTCTGTCAGGAAGAGCGACACGCTGTCGATCTTCACCTCGTTGCCTTTCAGCTGAAACCCGGCAAGACTGGTGCTCTGGGCAAAATTCGAGATGTATCTGTACACCGTACCATTGACTATCAGGCTCGCGCCGAGCTCCAGGCATTCTGACGCCGGCGTCAGGCAATCCGAGCTGGCACGCAGCGACGGATTATTAAAGATGACATCGAGGGTACCGTTCGCACGGTTCATGGTCAGACCGCCCTGATGCTCAAACGCATAGAAAGGGGTGGGGCGCTCAGGATTCAGCGTTCCGGAAGCCAGCGGAAAGGTGATGCGCTGATCCTGCCGGTTCAGGTTTCCCTGAAATTTCGCCTTGCCATAACCACCCAGCGAAGCGCCCAACGCCGGAAACAGGTTAAAAAATTCCGGGCTGAAGGTGAGCGTACTTTTACCGCTGGACACCGTGATCGTACCGCGTCCCTCAAAAGCCTGAGAGGATGGGGAGACCGCCGCCAGACTCAGCGGCAAAACGGCTGCCCACGCCAGACGCTGCATGGATGTGAATGTGCTCATAGTGTTACCTGTAGTGATGTGATTGAAAGGGTGAGGCTCCACGGCCTTTTCATGGATAAGTATAACCGTGGCCCGTGCGGGTCATGCACCTGACGGACCGGATCAATAACGCGGCTTCATTCTCCGGCCATACCGGCTGGGTGCCAGGATCATCATGAGCACCATGATGATCTGTGCCCATTCCGGCAGGGTGGGGATGGGATTGGGCGCTGGGGGACCCGGAAGTGACGTGACCACGTTGCTGGAGTCTGAAGTCGAGCTTCCTGAACCATCCGTTCCAGTGACCGTGCAGCGGTAGGACTTGCCGGGGGTTGTGCCGGTGACATCCAGAGGTGATCCAGGTCCGCTGGCACTGGCGGTGATACCCCCATCGCTTGATGTGCAGGTGGCGGTATACATGACGGCAGTCTGCGTCCGAACCATTGAAGCCGCAGACGCGCCCGTCACTACGTCGAACACAACCTTGATGAATCCTGCGTCAGGCACTGCTCTTACATTGGTGACCTGGGGGGGACCGCTCACGGTTACATTGATTGGGCTGGATGTGGCAGCGGCATAGTTAGGGTCTGCGGCGATGCTGGCCGTAACGGCACAAGTCCCCGCGCCGGTCCCTGTCAGAACCGCTGTAGACGCAGGCAAGCTACAGGGTCCGCTGACCAGGGCGTAGGTGATCGCACCGGTTCCAAGGGTCCCCGTTACGCTGAGGGTGCTGGCACCCTGGACAGCGATGGCGCTTGGGGTTGCGACCAGGTTGATGCTTTGGCTGGCGGTACTGATGACGAAGTTGCCCGCCGAGGCACCGGTGACGGCGGCATAGTTGCCGCTGGCGGCACAGTTTGCGGTGATCGCGTAAGTGCCCGCCGCTGTGGGGAGCGTGCTGTTGCTGTTGTACTTGATGTCGGAGACGGTGCCACCGCCGAGACAGCTCACCGTGGCGGCCAGGCCGGAGCCGGTGTAGGTCTGCGGGCTGTTGCTGATGGACAGGGTGGGAGTCAACAGATAGGTGTACCCGCCGGTCGAGGTGACACTGCCTCCGGCGGTCGTTACCACGACATTAGCCGCACCGGCCGGCCCACTGGGCGCTGCCGCTGTGATCTGCGTGGCACTATTGACCGTGAAACTCGTCGCGGCCGTGCCGCCAAAGGTCAGAGCGGTCGCACCCGTGAGGTAGGTCCCCGTAATCGTGACGGTAGTGCCGCCGGCAACCGGGCCACTTGAAGGGCTGATCCCGGAGACCGTCGGCATGGCGACATAAGTGAAAGCCCCGGCCGAGGTAGCCGACTGGTTGTCACTGTTGGTAACCACAACAGCGACAGTGCCCAATACGTGTGGCCCGGTTGTACAGGTGATAGACGTTGCTGATTGGCTAGAGACGGGACAGTTAATGCCGCCAACGGCAACGGTTGCATTCATAAAATGCGTCCCGCTGATCGTGATGACAGTCCCGCCAGCGACGGGGCCGGTTACTGGGTTCGTTGCAGCAACAGTGGGAGGCGCGGCAACCGTCAGCAGGGGAGAGATTGCGTAGAGTGCCTTACTGGCGTTGTTCGGGTAAGAGGCTCCATAGTAGAGCCACTGATCATTCGTTACATTCGTTAATCCTATGGCAACATTGGGCTCCCCCAGTTCGTAGGAAGTCAGAGGGGTGCCATCGGTGTTGCAACCCGTATAGGCGATTCCGTTGGTTACCGCCTGGCCACTTTCATTTATATCCAGCGGGGAATTCAGACTCACGGCAGAAGGCGTGAACATCGCGCTGACGGTTGAGCTGATGCGTGTTTTTGTAACCGAATACACCGGTTTTGCTGGATCAGCGGGTTGACACTGATTGTAAGTCGATGTTGCCCCGATCACATTGAAACCAGCGCTGATGGATTGAACCCCGGCAATGCTGGAAGCCGCCGCCAAACCTTGAACCAGGGCATTGTAGGTTGCGATGTTGGACGAGGCTGCGCCCTGATCTGAAGAAGACGTAAAGACGACATAGAACTGATCACCCGGATTGAGGCCAGAGGGAATCAGGTCTGCCGGGGCATAAGCCGATACCGGGCAGGCGGAAGTGGTAAATATCGCATCACCCCCATCAGTCGTGTTCACGCTGTTTGTGGCGCTCACCTGGTAATGGTAAGTGGTGTTACAGGTCAATCCAGTCAACGTGCCCGTAACAGTTGTGGCCCCTGCGCCCGCTGCGACTGAACCTGGGCTTGCGTTAGCAATCGAGCCGTAGCTGTTGGTTAGCCCATAGCCAAAGGTTACCGTCGTTGCGGCACCATTGTCGTTAACCGTGCCGTTTAGCGTTGCGCCAGTTGCCGTGATCGCAGAAGCGGTGTTGGTTGCGGCGGCCGGGGCCGTGGCAGGAACCACATAGGTATAAGCATTCGTTCCCGTGCCCGTCTGCGCATCGGTGTTGGTGACCACCACATTCACCGCACCCGCCGCATGTGCTCCGGTTGTACAGGTAATGCTTGTAGCCAAAACAACCGTTGGCGAACTACAAGTTACACCACCCACGGTTGCCGTCGCGCCCGCCAGGAAACCCGTACCCGTAATCGTGATGGCTGTGCTCCCTGCCGTCGTTCCAGAAGATGGCAATACAGAGCTAACCGTTGGGGCTGAGTTGAAGGAGATCATGACCCGATTGCCGGCCCCACTAATTGAAACAGCCGCAAACAGCCCATTGCCGTAGGTGACACTGTTCCAACTATTATCAGCGGCGGAACTACGACTGGTCCAGGTGATGCCATCCGGGCTGGTCATGACCCGATTGCCGCTCCCGGTAGTTGAAACAGCCACAAACAGCCCATTGCCGTAGGTGACAGCTCTCCACGGGTTATCAGCGGCGGAACTACGACTGGTCCAGGTGATGCCATCCGGGCTGGTCATGACCCGATTGCCGGTCCCGGTACTTGAAACAGCCACAAACAGCCCATTGCCGTAGGTGACACTGTACCAACTGTTATCAGCGACGGAACTACGACTGGTCCAGGTGATGCCATCCGGGCTGGTCATGACCCGATTGCCGGTCCCGGTAGTTGAAACAGCCACAAACAGCCCATTGCCGTAGGTAACACTGCTCCAGAAATAATCAGCGGCGGAGCTACGACTGGTCCAGGTGATGCCATCCGGGCTGGTCATGACCCGATTGCCGCTCCCGGTATATGAAACAGCCACAAACAGCCCATTGCCGTAGGTGACACTGTTCCAACTGTTATCAGCGGCGGACACTTCTGTGACCCAGTCGATTCCAGCACTCGCGGCAAAGGAAACAGGTGGAACGACGATCCCTAACAGGAAAATTAAAACGCTTACAGCCAGCGACAGAGCCGAACGATTTACACCAACCACGTCATACAGTCCTCGTGAATGTGGAGCAGAAACTATGACCCCCAACGCATGACCGATGGTTGACAATGCCCGGCGGGGATAATCGCAACAACCGGGAATGATTGCAAAGCTAAAGCAGTACCACGCGGCGATCAGAAGTTTTTTTGCAAATCCATACCGGTATAGAGACTCGCCACCTGCTCTGCGTAGCCATTAAACGGCAACGTAGGGCGCTTGAGAAAGTCGCCAATGCGGCGTTCCTTGGCCTGACTCCAGCGCGGATGATCGACAGCCGGATTAACGTTGGCATAAAAACCGTATTCCTCCGGACCCGCCTGCATCCAGGACGTGACAGGCATCTTTTCCACCAGGCGAATCCGGACGATGGACTTGGCGCTCTTGAATCCGTACTTCCACGGCACGACAATCCGCACCGGCGCACCGTTCTGATTAGGCAAAACATCCCCATACAGCCCGACCGTCAAAAGCGTCAGCGGATTCATGGCTTCATCCATACGCAAGCCTTCGCGGTAAGGCCAGTTGAGGACGTTCCTCCTCTGACCCGGCATTTGATCCGGGTCTTTCAAGGTCTCAAACTCGACATACTTGGCATTACCCTTGGGATCCACCTGCTTCAACAAAGCGCTCAGAGGAAACCCAATCCACGGGATCACCATCGACCACG